>ERZ773200.1959-NODE-1959-length-15919-cov-4.601362_pt1 | contig 15919 bp, 8 predicted proteins | sample MGYA00581008_ERZ773200 | MGnify/ENA primary metagenome ERZ773200 (study PRJEB29015, sample SAMEA2737770) | human gut metagenome | biome: human gut; feature: human-associated habitat; material: faeces | place: China | collected 2012 ... | reverse complement strand
CTATTGCAATTTCGTGGCTTTTTGAATATACTATATGTAACAGAGTTGCCCGAAGTCTTTTGGACATTGGGGACCAAGCTGAGACTTGTGCTCAGCTTTTTTACGTTAAGGAGAGATTTTATGGATTTGAAAAAACCATTGACCTTCGATGAACAATTGGATAAGTTAATTGCACACGGGATGGTTATTTTGGATAGAGAAGAAGCTAAGGATATTTTGAAGAAAGTAAACTATTATCGATTTACAGGTTATGCTTTGCAATTTAGGAAAGGCCCTTCCGGCAGTGATTACATAGAAGGTACAACATTTGAAACTGTGTATCATCTTTATAAAGTGGATGAAATATTACGTGACACATTTAGGCGGTATATTGAAAAAGCAGAGGTGTATTATCGGACACAGATATCCTATGGATTTTCAATTGCAAAATGTACAGATGCACCTTATGACCAGCATTATGATGAAAACAATTTTTACAATAAAAAAGGTTACAGGGAAGTTATGGAAAATTTCAGCAGGGAGAAAAATTATTATAAAGATAGCCTGATTGTGAAGCATCATAAAATGAAATATTCTAGTAAAATGCCATTGTGGGTTATTGTGGAATTAATGTCTTTTTCTAATATGTCTAAATTATACAGTTCTATGTATTATTCAGAAAAAGATGTCATTGCTCATATGGTTGGTGTTGGAAGAGATACATTAGAAAATCATCTTCATTGTTTATCGGTTTTACGAAACAAATGTGCACATGCAGCTAGAATGTATAATACAGATTTTAATCCTCCGGCAAAGTTTACAACATCATTTTTGAGAAAACATCCAGAAATAAAGAATAATTCATTATTCGCGTATACATTAGTCTTGCTAAAAAGACTTCCAGATGAAGAGAGTAAGAAATCTTTGGTGCAGATAGTGGAAACAGTGATAGATGAATACAGAAATGATATTGATTTGGAGTTGATTGGTTTCCCAGAGAATTATTTGGAAATTATGAATAATAATTTGTAAAATAAGAATAAACAACCACTTTTCGTTAGCAGTAATCTATGAAAAGTGGCTATATAAAATGTCAAGACTGAATGTACAAAAAATATTTTATAAAAATGTACCACTTTACAACTTTATAAATGGACCCATTAAGTAATTAGAGCCATTGTGGGCAGCATGGTCAAAAAGCATTTAAAGATTTCTAAGTTATTCCGGATAAAAAATGCTGATACAGGAATCTTATTGAATGAACTGATTCCAAAGCCAATATTGAAAGTACCAGTAAAAACAGTGTATCTGCGGTAGGTGCAGAAAAAGTTTTAAAATGAGGATAGCAATATTTGTCTCTATATTGTTGTACTTACTTCAAAAATCAAAAAAATGTGGTACATTGTATCTATAAGATACACATGATATTTTACTACATAATGATACCGAAGTCAAAAGGATATACGAAATGAGAAAGAGAGGAAATGTGTATGGCTACAATTTATTATGTTGCAAAATCTGGTTCCGATAGAAATCCGGGAACAAAAAATTGTCCATTTCTTACGATTCAACGGGCAGCAGATGTGGCGGTCGCAGGAGATACGGTGATTGTCCATGAAGGCGTGTACCGTGAGTGGGTAAAGCCGAGATACGGAGGCCTTACGTCGGACTGCCGAATTACATATATGGCAGCACAGGGAGAGCATGTGGTGATAAAAGGTTCCGAACAGGTGGATAACTGGGAGCTTGTGGAAGGAACTGTGTGGAAAACAGAAGTTGATAATACTGTTTTTAGGGATTACAATCCATTTGCCACGGAAATCGATGGTGACTGGATGGTAAGCCCCAGAGAAAAGAAGGTTCACACCGGTGATGTTTATCTGAATGGTAAGTCTTTTTTTGAGGCGGATTCTTTGGACAAGGTATTTCATCCGGAGAAGTGGGAGAAGAGTATCCATGAGACATGGGGCTGGCGGGAAGAGAAACTGATAAGTCCGGAAGATTCTCTTTACCGCTGGTATGCAGAGGTTGCGGATGAAAAGACAACCATTTATGCAAATTTTCACGGAACCAATCCCAATGAAGCATGCGTTGAAATTAATGTGAGAAAATGCTGCTTTTTCCCGGACAGGACAGGGCTGGATTATATTACGGTAAAGGGCTTTGAGATTGCACAGGCGGCAACCATCTGGGCACCGCCTACCGGAAAACAGTACGGAATTATCGGACCAAACTGGAGTAAGGGATGGATTATTGAGGATAATATCATTCATGATTCCAAGTGCAGTGCGGTAAGCCTTGGAAAAGAAGAAACCACCGGTGATAATAACTTCACAAAATGGGGAAGAAAGCCGGGGTATCAGTATCAGATGGAGGCAGTCTTTCGAGCACTAGCCATCGGCTGGAGCAAGGAAAAAGTGGGTTCCCATATTGTCCGGAACAACCGGATTTACGATTGCGGACAGAATGGTATCGTAGGTCATATGAGCTCGGCATTTTGTGAGATTTATGGAAATGAGATTTTTAGAATCGGAACAAAGCATGAGTATTATGGACATGAGCTTGGCGGAATTAAATTGCATGCAGCAATTGATACATATATTCACAATAATTACATTCATCACTGTACACTGGGAACATGGCTTGACTGGCAGGCACAGGGCATTCGGGTAAGTGCGAATATTTACGATAACAATAATCGTGACTTTTTTATTGAAGTTACCCATGGTCCATATCTGGTGGATAACAATATTTTTACGTCTGAGTATGCGTTTGACAATGCGGCTCAGGGCGGTGCTTATGTGAACAATCTGGTGTGTGGTTTCTTAAATCATTATCCCGTATTGAACCGTTCCACACCGTATCATTTTCCACATTCGACCATGGTGGCCGGCACAGTGCCAGTGTATGGCGGAGATGACCGTTGGTTTCAGAATCTGTTTATCGGTGGTCAGGAAGAGAATCGGCACTATGGAACTGCAGAATATAACGGTTCACCGGTTTCACTGGAAAGCTATATCGAGGAAGTGCAGAGCCTTGGTTATGGGGATGTAGAGCAGTATGAGAGGGTGAAGCAGCCGGCGTATATTGATGGAAATGTTTATCTGGGTGGAGCAGTAGCTTTTGAGCAGGAAGTAAACTGTTATGCAGATAATGTGAAAGCAGAGGCGAAGATTGTTACTGAAGAGGATGGGGTGTATCTGGATATCACCTTACCGGAGGAAATGTTTACATTAAAGGGCAAGGTGATTACAAGTAAGGATTTGGGAATGACACGTATTACAGAGGGCAGATTTGAAAATCGTGATGGAGGCGATTTGGCAATTGATTCTGACCTTGTGGGAAATGTCATGAGTGAGACCGTGATTGCGGGGCCATTGCAGAACGTGCAGGCAGGAAATAATAAAGTGAAAATATGGGATAATCTGAAGCTTCGTGGAGTAAAAGCATATATATAAAAATATCTGTCAACTACTTGACACAAGAGGGAAGTAATATGCCGGACATCAGTATGCTTGTTGAGATAGCTGAGTTCTATGAGGTTGACATCCGAGAAATCATTGATGGAGAAAGGAAAAGTGAGAATATGAATGATGAAGTAAAAGTAACAATATTAGCGGTTGCAGATTATGCGGATAAACAAAAAAACAAGCGGTATTAAGGGCTATTATTATGTTTGCCCTAGAAATGCTTTGTTGCGGATTCACAATAGCTTCTATAATTTTGATAGAGAGCAGTGATGTGAAAATCAGTCTTTGGTTTGCGGCAATTCCGCTGGCTATGACAATAGCGTATTCTGTTCTATTAGTTATAAATGCAAAAAGATATATTCACAAATAGGTAATTGCGAAACAAGTTTGAAATCTTGATTCCAATAGGGAAAAATCCAACAGAACCGGATTTTAAAGAGATGTTTATGCGAAATAGGATTTTATTGCATAAAAACAAAGCAGATAGAATTATCTGCCTGCAACACAAAAAGGTATTTGTTGTTATCAAATTTATTTTGGCAATCTGAAAAAATATCTGACAAAGAAAGCTGTTTGTATGTTATCATATAAGTACGACTCCTTTACTGGTGGATATGGTTAGTAGTTTATAGTCAATTCTATTTTACCATAAATCAGTGAGGAGTTGTTTTATTTTGTAATGAAAAATATCCCGTATTTATGCGAGGTTTTGGTGTTTCGCAAACGCCTATAAAATCATAAGGGAAATCCAACATAAAAACAACGATTTTTTGTCTTAATTTATGGGTTCATTATAGTTGTATTGCAAATATAGCAAAAAATCTACCAAAAACAAAATATATTTTTAAAAATTTTTTGGTAAGGTTCATTATAGTTGTATTGCAAATATAGCAAAAAACTACCAAAAACAAAATATACTTTTAACAATTTTTTGGCAAATTATATAGTTTTTATGGATGCTAGACAAAACAGATTATGTGATAATAACATATATTATTTAAGAAACGGGGGTTTTAATGTGAAAAGAAACAAAAATCTAGGATGGAAAAAGGCATGTGCAGCCATGATGGCAGCCGCAATGACTATTACAATGCTGCCGGTAAACAGCATGGCGCAGACATCAGCAACTGCCGTAGAAAGCGGAAAATTTTCCAATCCTGTTATTTATGCGGATGTACCGGATATGGATATCATTCGTGTGAATGACACCTATTACATGGTAAGTACGACAATGCATCTCTCACCGGGATGTCCAATCATGAAGTCAAAAGATCTTGTCAACTGGGAGATCGTCAATTACGTATATGACATTCTCGGTGATACAGATGCCATGAACTTAAGAAATGGTGAAAGCATGTATGGTAATGGACAGTGGGCAGCAAGCTTACAGTACCATAATAACAAGTATTATGTTGCGTTTAATTCGAATACAACAGGACATGCTTACATCTATACCACAGATGATATTGAAAATGGTTCATGGACAAAGACAGAATTAGCAAACTTCTACCATGATATGGCATTATTCTTTGATGGTGATACGCCTTATATCGTGTATGGAAGCGGTGAGATCAAATATGTAGAATTAAGTGAAGATCTTTCCGGAGAAAAAGAGGGCGGAAAGCGCGGAACTTTATTCTCAGCTCATAGTGGAGCAGATGCGGGTAAATTTGATGGTGGTTTATCTTTTGAAGGAACACATGTGATGAAAAAAGATGGTTACTATTATGTGTTCAATATCTGCTGGCCGAGTGGGAAGCCGAGAATTGAAGTGTGTCACAGAAGCAAATCCTTTATCGGCGGCACATGGGAAACGAAAGAGATTTTAAATGCAAACTTTTCGAATAATGGAACGAGTGGAGGTGTCGCACAAGGTGGTGTGATCGATACAGAAGATGGCAGATGGTACGGATTTATGTTCCAGGATCATGGTGCGATCGGACGTACACCGGTTCTTACTGATTGTACATGGATCGACGGCTGGCCAATGCTTGGTAAAAACGGCGATGGCAAGACAGTAGAAGCTGAAATGGAACTTCCGGTAGAAGGAAGTGAGAGCAAATCACTGGTAAAATCGGATGAATTTTACAATGATGCAGAACATAGAGTATTCGATGCTGCGAAAGAGGGCGCAGAATCTCATATGGCTATGATGTCAGCAGATATAGATGCTACGGGAGCAGATGACGCAAAGACAGAACCGGCTGAAACACCGGAAGATCAGACTGTAGAATTAGTAGCAAACGGCAGTTTTGATGACGGAACAAAAGGCTGGAGAGCGTTTGAAGGTGGCACGATCAGTGCAGAAACCGATAAAAGTGGAAATAACTACGGAAAGATCACAGGCAGAACAGGTACAGGAAGCGGTCTTGCCTATGATCTGTCAGGAAAGATCGTAGAAGGTGTCAAATATCATATCAAGGCAAAGATCAAATATGATAATGAGAATGGACCTGCTACAAGAAAATTCAACATCACATTCCAGAATGGTACAGCATGGAATTACAGACAGGTTGCAGGCGGTGTTGATGTTGCGAAGGGTAAATGGACAGAAATCGAATGTGATTATGTACCGGGTAAATCTACTGAAGGTAATCCATTCAGTTCTGTAGAAAATACCATGTTTTTTGAAACAGGATGGGTACCTTCAGCGACTGCAGAGAATGATCTGATGGATTTTTATGTAGATGATGTTTCTGTTACTTATAACAAATCGGATCTTCCGGATGAAGAAGAAAATGATAATCTCATCGAACTGATCACAAATGGAGATGTAGAAACCGGAAAGACTACCGGATGGAGATCCACACCACAGGAACCAGATGCAAAGGATGAAAAAAATGCTGTATTAACAGCAGTTGCAGAAGAAGGAGCATCCGGTAAATATTGTCTTTCTGTTGCTAACAGATTAACAACCGGAATGGGTGCATGTCAGGATATCAGTGGAAAATTAGAGTTTGGTAAAACATATACTATATCTGGTAAATTAAAATATACGACAGGACCGGATACAAAGAAATTTATGGTGACGATCCAGAATGGTGATAATTATAACTGGAGAGAAAATCTGGTAACAATCAATGCTACAAAGGGTAAATGGGCTACATTTAAAGGTACTTATACCGTACATGATAAGAGTGAGAGTTTCCCATTTGATCCAACAAAGAATTTTATCTTTATTGAAACACCATGGACACAAAATCCAACAGCAGAAAATGACCAGATGGCATATTATCTCGATGATTTCTCCATGACAACAGAAGATGATAATATCGTTAAGAATGGTTCATTTGAAAAAGGAAAAGCAAACTGGACCGGATTTGAAGGTGGTACGATCGAAATCAAAGATGATGCAAAGGGTGCACAGGACGGAAGTAAATATATTGCAGCTACTAAGAGAACTGCATGTGCACAGGGACCATCGCAGGATGTCAGCAATAAACTGAGTGCGGGAAGTACCTACGTTGTATCTGCATGGGTAAAATATGACGCAAAAGATGCTGTTGACAGCAAATCTTTTAATATGACGATCCAGAATGGACCAAATTATAAATACCGTAAAGTAATCAAGAGTGCAACAGCAAAGAAAGGTGAATGGACACAGATCACAGGAGAATATACAATGCCGGATGATGCGATCACCAACCAGAACTATATTTTCTTTGAAACAGGCTGGGCACAGTCACCGACTAAGACAGATGATTTGATGGATTTTTATGTGGATAATGTTACTGTAAAAGAGAAGGTTGTAGATAAAGAACCGGCTGAATCAGGAGAACACGATTACAATGGTTCAGATCTTGATCTGGTATGGCAGTGGAACCACAATCCAAATAACAATAACTGGTCGTTGACAGACAGGGCAGGCTGGCTTCGTCTGACAACAGGAAGTAAAGCAACAAGTATATTAAATGCAAGAAATACACTGACACAGAGAACATTTGGACCGACCTGTTCCGGTAAGATCAAAATGGATATCTCCGGAATGAAAAATGGAGATTATGCAGGACTTGCAGCATTCTCTTATAACTATGGTTATATTGCAGTGAAAAAAGAGGGTACCGCTGCAAAACTTGTCATGGTAGATGCACATAATAACCAGGCAGAAGATGCGGATAAGCCAAGAGTTGCAGCAAGTGTGGACTGTAAATCAGATATCGTTTACCTGAAAGAAGATTTTAACTTTGCAGGTGGAGATAAAGTCACATTCTATTACAGCTTTGATGGCAGCACATGGACACAGTTAGGTGATCCGATGCAGTTAAGTTATGAACTGAAACATTTTATGGGAAGTAAATTTGCAATCTTTAACTATGCAACAAAATCTACAGGCGGTTATGCAGATTTTGACTACTTCCGTGTAACAGATAAATTAACAGGAACAGATGCACCGGAAGCAAAAGACCACGCAGCATCTTTAAGCGGAACAGAAGAAATAAGTGGTGTGATCAACAGTGAGGCTACAGTAAAAGTAACAATGGATGCACTGATCGGAGAAGGTCATACAGACTTAAAAGCATCCTTATCCATTCCATCAGGCATGGATGTAAAAGATGTTACATTTAACAGTGATGCGATCACTGGTGAAACATCATGGGACTTTAAAAATGGTCATCTTGTATTACAGGCAGCAGGAAAAGACCTTGCTTTTAAAGCAGCAGATCAATTATTTGCAACTGTAACATTAAAAATGACAGGTTATGCAGATAAAGATACAACGGTAAATGTCAGCGCTGATTATATTACAGCAGATAAAGGTACTGTAGAATATGATGTTAAAGCCTGCAGCTTAGATATCAAAGAAAAATATTTAGATACAAAAGCACTTGCTAAGAAATTAGGATATAGCAATCCACTTGTAACAACTGATTTTGGTGCTGATCCATATGCAATCGTATATAATGGCAGAGTTTATGTATACATGACATCTGATGATTATGAATATGATGCAGATGGGAAGTTAGTAAATAACTCCTTTAATTATATTAAAACATTGCGTATCATATCTTCTGATGATATGGTCAACTGGACAGATCACGGAGAGATTAAGGTAGCAGGAAACGACGGAGCAGCAAAATGGGCAAGTCACTCATGGGCACCGGCGATCGCCTATAAACAGATTGATGGAAAAGATAAGTTCTTCTTATACTTTGCAAATGATGCGTCCGGTATCGGTGTATTAGAAGCAGATACTCCGCTTGGACCATGGAAAGATCCGATTGGAAAGGCATTACTGACAGGAAAAACACCGGGTTGTGAAGGTGTTGTATGGTGCTTCGATCCGGCAGTACTTGTAGATGATGATGGAAGTGCATATATCTACTTCGGCGGTGGTGTACCAGATGGTCAGCAGAACAATCCAAAAACAGCGCGAGTTGCAAAACTTGGCGAAGATATGATCAGCATTGATGGTGAGGCAAAAGAAATTGATGCTCCATGTATGTTCGAGGATTCCGGTATTTTCAAATATGGTGATAAATATTATTACAGCTATTGTTCAAACTTTATCAGCCCGCATAAAGATGGATATCCGGGATATGGAACTATCTGCTATATGGTAAGTGACAATCCGATGGGACCATTTAAATATGCAGGTGAAGTATTTGAAAATCCACAGAAATGGTTTGGTGTAGGTGGAAATAACCATCATGCAACCTTTGTATATGAAGGGAAATCATACTTCATATACCATGCACAGACTTTATCAAAAGCACAGGAAGAAGCACAGGGACTTGCACCCGGTACATTGACAAAAGGATATCGTTCCACACATATTGATCCGATTGAATTGAATTCTGATGGAACGATTCGTCCGATTGCAGGAACTTATGAAGGTATCAGCCAGTTAAAGACGATCAATCCTTATGAGAGAATTGATGCTGAAACAGTTGCATGGAATGCAGGTATTAAGATTGCGGACTGTGCAGAAGAAGGCAAATTATTCAAAGACTTTAACAGACAGATCACAGATCTTCAGGATGGTGACTGGACATCTGTTGCCCAGGCAGCATTTGGTAACAGAGGTGCAGCAGAATTTACAGTAAAGGCAGCTTCAAAATCCGGTGGACAGATCGAGATCCATATGGACAGCCCGGAAGGAGCATTAGTTGGTACGGTAAATGTAGAAGCAACCGGAAGTGAAGATACATTTAAAGAATTCAGTTGTAAACTTGACCGTATTACAGATACACACAATGTATTCCTTGTATTTAAAGGTAAGGCAGAAAATCTGATGAATATTGATTATTACAGCTTTGGTGAATATCAGGTCAAGACAGAAGCATTAAGCAGTAAGATCGCAGAAGCAGAAAGATTACTTTCCAGTCTGACAGGAAGTGCAAAGACAGATTTAGAAAAAGCAATTGCAGAAGCAAAAGCATTATTAGAAAAAGCAGATGCAGACCAGGGTAAGATCGATAATGTATTTGACAGCTTAAGCAAGGCATACAATACAGCAAAAGCAACAATCTCAGACGGTGGTAAAAAGGATGATGATACCAAAAAACCAGATGGTAATACCAAGAAACCGACAAATGGCAGCACAGATGGTAATACCCAGACACCGGCAAATGGCGGTACAGATGGTAATACCCAGACACCTTCAAAGGATTCCATGCAGAGTTATGTAAGAAAGACCTTTACGATTGGAAAGAAACTGACCTATAAAGTCACAGCCTGCAGCAAAAAAGTAAAAACAGTAACCGTTATCGGCTCTAAGAAGCAGTTAAAGAGCATTACGATCCCGGCAACTGTGACTTACCGGAAGATGAAGTTTAAAGTAACAGAAATTTCAAAGAATGCATTTAAGAAGCAGAAGAAGCTGACAAAAGTAACAATCGGAAATAATGTTACTAAGATAGGTGCAAATGCCTTCTATGGTGATAAGAAACTTTCAAAAGTAACAATAAAAGGTAAAAATCTGAAGAAAATTGGAAAGAATGCGTTTAAGAAAATTAAAAAATCAGCAACCTTTAAAGTTCCAAAGGGAAAAGCAAAGGCTTACAAGAATATGCTGAAAAAAGCAAAGACATCCAGTTACAAAGTCAAATAAATGACAAATTGAAAATGAAAAGCCGCGCTCGCCCTTTGCGCGGTTTTTCTTATATCCGGTTTATTATATTTCCATACACTTATCCTTGTATCTATGGTATAATGAGAGAAATGATTTTATTGTGCATGGAAAGTGGAAGGAATAGGAAACGGACATGGAGAAAATCAGAATGAGTATGGACAACATAGGGCTAAAGCAAAAGATTGCAATTCTGATCATCGTATGTGTATTTGTTCCGTTGATCACGACAAACAGCTTTATTTTCTGGAATATGAAAAAACGAAGTGACAGTGAACAGCAGAAAACATTAGAGAACAGTATAAATGCGATCGTGTATGAATTTCAGAACGCAGTAGCTGAGCAGACTTCCATTGCAGATTATCTGCACAGGGATGCAAGACTCAAAAATTTCTTAGGAACATATTATCAGTCAGAATCAGATTATTATAGTGCATATACACGCTTGCAGAGAGCAGATGTCATCCAGTATTATTATACAGGGCAGTCTGCCTATGGGATCACAGTCTGTACAGATAACCGGACGATCACAAATGGTTCATATTTTGTGAAGAGTGATACGGTAGGAGATGCCGACTGGTATCAGGCATTTAAAAACAGCAGCCAGCAGGTCATGTTATACAGTTTTTATGAAGATGGTAAAAAATCCGGTGGATATATCGGAAAGGGCAGACATCTTGTCTGGATTCGTAAGATTGAAGGAAATACCAATGATTTTGTAATGATGGATTTTAATTATGATAAGCTGTTAAAAAAGATCCAGATGGAAAGCGGTAGTGCAGACTGTTATATCTGTACGGATGATACCATACTTTTTTCTACAACAGAGAAAAATACGCAGAAAAAGCAGATGAAGAATTGGTCAGATTCTTTTCTCAAAGAATGCAAAAAAGAAACAGAGTTAGAATTTTATGGAAAAAAGTTTTTCTTTGTACTGACAGAGGATCATCATGGTTTGTCGGAAGTCCTGAATAGTCAGAGATACGGATTATTACTCTTATATATTATGAATCTGCTTCTTCCATGTGTGGTCTTGTATTTATTTTATCATTCCTTACATGACAGGATTGCATTGACACAGCATTGTATGGATCAGGTCAAAGAAGGGACTTATGAAGTCATTCACTGTGAAGAAGGCAGCGATGAAGTCGGCAGCATGATCCGCAGTTATAATCTGATGATCATGCGTATCCGGGAATTAATCGAAGTGGTATATAAAAATAAAGAGAAACAGCAGAATCTTGAACTTTCCAAAAAGCAGGCAGAATTAAATGCCTTACAGAGCCAGTTAAATCCGCATTTTATCTTTAATGCCCTAGAGAGTATAAGAATGCACAGTGTATTGAAAAAAGAGATGGAAACGGCAAAGATCCTTGAAAATTTTGCTGTTTTGATGAGGGAAAATATCCAGTGGAGTCAGGATTTTGTAACGGTTGATGAAGAATGTGAAAATGTCCGGAGGTATTTAGAAATTCAAAAGTACCGGTTTGGTGACAGGTTTGAATTCTCTCTTTGCATACAGGATTCCGCCAGAAGGTATTATATCCCACGTTTTGTATTGATCATATTTGTGGAAAATGCCTGTGTGCATGGAATTGAGCAGAGTATCAATGGCGGGCAGATCACAGTGGTTGCCTCAGAAGATGGAGAAGATCTGTATTTTGAGATACTTGACAGCGGCAGCGGTATGGAAGAAGAACAATTAGAAAAGCTTCAGAAAACCGTATCACAGACCGATATCAGTTATATCCAGACGGCAAAAAAGAGTATCGGGATCGCAAATACCGTTTTAAGATTAAGGCAATATTATCAGGATAAAGTACAGATTGAGATCAGCAGTGAAATCGATGAGGGAACGGAGATTTGTATCCGTATGCCAAATCACAGAGAACAGTCATAAAACCAGATAGAAATGGGGGGAATGTATGTGATAAAAGTTTTACTTGTGGACGATGAACAGTATATCAGAGAAGGGCTAAGGCAGTTAGTAGACTGGGAAGAATATGGATATGAGATCATCGGTGAAGCGGGAAATGGAGTAGATGCCATTGCTATTTTAGAGGAAAGTCAGGTAGATGTCGTGTTTGTGGATATCCGTATGCCGAAGATGACAGGGCTTGAACTGATCGAGTATGTACAGGAAAAACTGCACCGTAATATACAGTTTGTAATTTTAACCGGATATGCGGATTTTGAATATGCCAGAATGGCAATCCGTATGCATGTAAAAAATTATATGTTAAAACCGATCCAGAAAGAAGAATTATCCGATATCCTCCATAAATTAAACAAAGAACATCAGATCATGCAGGTAAAGGAACAGGAGCATTATTTCTTTGCTGTTTCAGCTGTAGTGCATGGAAAATATACCGAAGATGACTTAGAAACCGTATATAGCCATGTGGTTCCATCGAATCAGTGGAAGTATGTCAGCATCGAATGTATGGATGCAGATTCTCAGCTAAAACCAGAGGAACAGGAAATAGTGTCCTATTTACAGGCGATCCTTAAAGAATTTTGCGGACATGGAGTACCGATCATGGAAACAGAAGAAGAAATAAGCGGGGCTGCACTGCTTTTAATACCGGAAATGTATCAGAAAAATAACCAGACAGAGGCAGAATTTTTAGATGCACTCCAAAGGCGGATGAGCCATCATTTTTCACAGACGTTTCAGGTATATGCAGGCAGTCAGGAAAATTCGCTTGAGGATATCAGAAAGTCTTTCCGGTCAGTGCGGGTAAGCCGTTGTCTTTATGGGTTGAGTGAAGATAAGAATAAGGTATTTTATGAAGATGCAGCAGGAAGAAAGACATCATTTGAAATATCGGAAAGTGATATTGATACACTTTTATCGGCTGTAAGAGAAAACGACAGGGAAAAGATCGAGGCAGCAGCCCAGAAGGTATTTGCCGGGATCAGAAACAGTGAGATGAATCTTGAAATGATCAGTGCAAGTATCTATCATATTTTATACCGTCTGATGGAAATGGTAAAAGAATTTGATGATGAAACGAACCAGCAGGAGATTTTTGAATATATCGGCAATGAATCTTTCCATCATCTTGTAATGATGGGCAGACCGGAAGAAATTACCGATTTTTTTGCAGATTATGCAGGTTATTTTGCACAGGTACGCAGTCAGGAAAACCGGAATATCTTAGATAAAATCGATGCTTATGTCAAAGAACATTATATGGAAAAGATCAGCCTGCGTTCTTTAGGAGAAATGTTTTATATCAACAATGTTTACTTAGGACAGCTATATAAAAAGCGGTATCATATCGTATTCCGGGATTATCTGAACCAGCTTCGTTTAGAGAAGGCAAAAGAATTATTAGAAGATACAGATACGAGGATTTATCGTATTGCAGAAGAAACCGGATTTGGAAAGGCAGATTATTTTATCAATAAATTTGTACAAGTATATGGGATCACACCGAATCAGTATCGTATGAAGTTTAAAAAGTCAGGCAGGGGGAATTAGCATATGAACAGGAGAAGGAAAATTGGTATTGCATTGGGAATCATAGTCATTATCACGACGGGATGTATCTGGCATATGGTCAGTTCGCAGCAGAAGGAAGTCAAAGTTTTTACGGCAACGCTGGCTTTTCCGGGAAGTGAAATGGAAGCGGATAATTATATGGAAGATAAGATTGCCGAACTTACAGGAGCAAGAGCAGAAGTAACATGGTTAGATGGGCAGAATCCATCTGATCTTGTAAAAAGTATGATCGTATCGGGGGAATATCCTGATTTTATTCAGGGAAGTGATGCTACAAAGGAGTTGTTGGATGCAGGGGCATTTATTCCGCTTGAGGATTATTTAGATGACTATCCGAATCTTAAAAATTATATGACAGATGAACAGTGGGAATCCTACCGTAAAGAAGACGGACATATCTATTTTATTCCATCTTATGGGGTGATCCGTGGGCATGATACGAAAGTAATGAAATCGGGAGAGGCATTCTGGATACAGAAACGAGTGCTGGAATGGGCAGGTTACCCTAAATTGCAGACACTTGATGACTATTTTGATCTTATCTGTGATTATCGGAAAGAACATCCTAAGACGGACGGAGAAGATACGATCGGATTTGAGATCTTATGTGATGACTGGCGGTATTTCTGTCTGGAAAATCCACCGATGTTTTTAGCCGGATACCCAAATGACGGCTGTGCGGTCATTGATCGAAAAACGCAGACAGCGAAAGTCTATGATACGATACCGGAAGCAAAGCAGTACTATAAGAAACTAAGCAGCATATACGAACAAGGTGTGATCGATCCGGAAACCTTTATGCTCTCTTATGATCAGTATATAGAAAAAATCAAGCAGGGAAATGTACTTGGCATGGTAGATCAATATTGGGAGATCCAGAGTGCACAAAACAGCCTGTATGCAAATGGAAAAGAGGAATATACTTATGTGCCATTCCCAATTACCGCATCAGAAGATATCAAGCCTGATTATAACTGTATAGAATACAACTTGCAGACAGGGGAGGGAATCGGAATCTCTACTTCCTGTCAGGACGTAGAGGGTGCCTTACAGTTCTTAAACGATCTGCTTTCGGACGAAGTGATGAAACTCCGCTACTGGGGAGAAGAAGGCAGAGATTACGAAGTGGGTGAAAATGGTGTATTTTACCGCACCAAAGAGCAGCGGGATAACTGGGACAATGATGATTATCTCAAGCAGAACAGTTGTACATATGAATATTTTCCAACGTACGAGGGAATGCTTCCGGATGGAATCAATACCGTACTTCCGAGAGAACAGCCGGGTGAATATTATGCGTCCTTATCAGCATATGATAAGAAGGTCTTAGATGCTTATGGTTATCAGATATGGTCAGACTTTTTAGGAGAAGAAAGAGAAGGTGATCCATGGTATCCGATCTATCCTAGTGCAGAAGACTGGGGAATGGATACGGAATATGGAAAAGCCAAAGAAGATATGAAACTTCTCAAAAAAGAATGGCTGCCGAAACTTATCATGACATCGCCGGACGAATTTGATGCAGCATGGGATCATTATGTGGATATGTATAACAGTACGATCAATGTTAAAGCGTATGAGAAACAGCTGGATATTGAAATCCAAAACCGTATGAAAAACCGTATAAAATGATAAATTTTATGAGTTGACAAATCAATTTTTTATGCATATAATGACCTTATTCTTGTGGTCATTATGATCATAATAATATAAAGAACACAGGCTGTGATAAGAAGAAGTAGCAGTACACAGAGGCAGTTTTGCGTAAGCAGGCTGTAAATAAAGGTGGTAACACGGAACATTGGCTTTCGTCCTTTTTAGGACGAAAGCTTTTTTAATTGTATAGGCCTAGAGGCCTCATTTGCGAAATGTAGTTTCTCTTGGAGGAGAAAT
>ERZ773200.1953-NODE-1953-length-15949-cov-55.845413_pt1 | contig 15949 bp, 15 predicted proteins | sample MGYA00581008_ERZ773200 | MGnify/ENA primary metagenome ERZ773200 (study PRJEB29015, sample SAMEA2737770) | human gut metagenome | biome: human gut; feature: human-associated habitat; material: faeces | place: China | collected 2012 ... | reverse complement strand
CTCAGACAAAAGAGCACATCTTATTATCCCGTCAGGTAGGTGTACCTTACATCGTTGTTTTCTTAAACAAATGCGATATGGTAGACGATCCGGAGTTAATCGAGTTAGTAGAGATGGAAGTTACAGAGCAGCTTGAAGAGTACGGCTTCGAAGGATGCCCGATCATCAAAGGTTCTGCTTTAAAAGCTCTTGAAGATCCAAACGGCGAGTGGGGCGACAAGATCATGGAGTTAATGGATACTGTTGATGAGTACATCCCAGATCCACAGCGTGATACAGATAAACCATTCTTAATGCCAGTTGAGGACGTATTCACAATCACAGGTCGTGGTACAGTTGCTACCGGACGTGTTGAGAGAGGTACATTACACTTAAATGATAACCTTGAGATCCTTGGTGTTAAAGAGGACGTTCAGACAACAGTTGTAACTGGTATCGAGATGTTCCGTAAACAGTTAGACGAGGCTCAGGCTGGTGATAACATCGGTGCATTACTTCGTGGTATCAACCGTGATCAGATTGTTCGTGGTCAGGTTCTTGCTAAACCAGGTACAGTTACATGCCATCGTAAATTTACAGCTCAGGTTTACGTATTAACAAAAGATGAGGGTGGTCGTCATACTCCATTCTTCAACAACTACCGTCCACAGTTCTACTTCAGAACAACAGACGTAACTGGTGTATGTAACTTACCAGCTGGTACAGAGATGTGCATGCCTGGTGATAACATCGAGATGACTATCGAGTTAATTCACCCAGTAGCTATGGAGCAGGGTCTTACATTCGCTATCCGTGAGGGTGGACGTACAGTAGGATCTGGACGTGTTGCTACAGTTATCGAGTAATTTATAATTTTAAATTATATATTGCAGATTGTATTCCGCAATCCTTGAGCAATCAGGGGTTGCGGTTTTTTTTATCTAAAACAGTTTTTGCTGATGCATTTATTCCAAAAGAATGGTAAACTATTATCTAATGAGCCTGCAGGAAATAAAGAGGTAATAGGCAGGACTTACAGTAATATGATTGATTTAGAAAGAGGCAGAAGATGAACAATAAAACAACAAGAAACAGTATCCTGTTATTGGTAACGGCAGCCGTCTGGGGGGCTGCATTTGTGGCTCAGACAGTTGGTGGACAGACAATCGGAGCATATTCGTTTAATTGTGTCCGGTGTATTATCGGGGCACTGGTATTGATACCTGTCATGAAATTTTTAGATAAAAAAGATCTGTCGCCAAGAAAACCACAGACGAAAGAAGATTATAAACTGCTGATAAAAGGCGGAATCTGTTGTGGTGTAGCACTTTGTATTTCTACAAACTTACAGCAGGTTGGAATTTTGATGGGGGCAAGTGCGGGAAAAGCAGGTTTCCTGACAGCGGTGTATATATTACTGGTGCCGATTCTCGGATTATTTTTACATAAAAAATGTGGGATAAATATCTGGTTTGCAGTTGCTCTGGCACTGGTGGGACTGTATTTTCTGTGTATGCAGGATAAGAATGGATTTCAGCCGGCGGATCTGCTGCTTCTTTGCTGTGCACTCGGTTTTTCCATACAGATTTTATTTGTCGATTATTTTTCACCGAAGGTTGATGGGGTACGTCTTTCCATGATACAGTTTCTGGTAACCGGTTTGCTGACTGCGATTCCGATGTTTACAGTTGATATGCAGCATTCAATTTCGGGTATCGAAGCGTGGGCGTCAGCCTTTTTATCATGGTCAGCGTGGGTTCCGATTTTGTATGCGGGAATTATGTCATGTGGTGTGGGATATACGTTACAGATCATTGGACAGAATGGACTCAATCCTACAGTGGCTTCTTTAATCATGAGTTTGGAAGCCGTATTTTCGGCGGTATTTGGCTGGCTGATTCTTGGGCAGAAGCTGAGTATAAAGGAGATACTGGGATGTTGTCTGATTTTTTCGGCGATCATTTTAGCGCAGCTGCCGGTACAGCGAAAAGCAAAATTTGCAGGTGAAAGTTATGGGGAGAACAGGAATGAGTAAAAAATCGAAATATTTATGGAAAAAGATTATGATTTTAACATGGATGTTCAGTTTATTTCTTGGCATACTGGCAGGACCATGTGCGATAGACGCAAAGAATCAAAAAGAGAAAAAGGATTATGGCGTATTTTTAAGCATTGATTCGTCTCAGATAAAAAAGTTATACGGATATAGGCTGGTGGTCATTGATGCACAGTATTTTTCTGCAAAAGATATCCGTACCCTGCACAAAAAAGGTGTAAAAGTATATACCTACTTAAATGTCGGTTCCATCGAGAATTTTCGCGATTATTATAAGAAATATGAATATCTTACGATCGGAACTTATGAGAACTGGGAAGAAGAAAAGTGGGTAGATGTTTCGAATAAGGACTGGCAGAAGTTTATGGGAAAACTGTCGAAGAAGCTGCTGAAAAAAGGGGTGGATGGTTTCTTTATTGACAACTGCGATGTCTACGATTATGCAAAGACAAAGAAAAATTTTAAAGGACTGGCCAAAATACTGAAAAATATCAAACGTCTTGGAAAAGGAGTCATGATCAATGGCGGAGATGTTTTTGTGACAAAGTACAGAAAAACATACGGATCGGCGAAAGATATCATGACTGCCGTCAATCAGGAATCTGTGTGGAGCAGTATTCAGTTTGAAACGGGTACGTTTGGAAAACAGCCAGAAGATGTGCGCAAATACTTTTCCGATTATGTTCAAAAATGCAAAAAAGATGGAATGGAAGTCTATCTTTTAGAATACACGAAAGATAAAAAACTGATCAGACGAATTAAACAGTATTGCAGAAAAAATAAGTTTCATTATTATATATCGGATTCGATCGAATTGGACTAATAAACATGTATCATTCATGATTGTAAGGGGAGGAGTTTGAAAATGGAACAAAAAGAAATGGCAAAAACGAGACTGATTATTTATGTGCTGATGGCTTACGGTCTGACCTATCTGATGGGAATTCTGATGTGGTATGGCAGTACAAGGGGTTATGACCTTACGGTATTTCCAACAGCGCAGATGATGTATCCGGCAGCCGGTGTGATCATTGGACTTTTTCTGGCACACAAAGGAGAGAAAATCCTGCCAGCAGGTTTTTTTATTACGGTTCTGGCAACGACGGGTGTTCTGATCGTATTGGCACTTTTATCCGTATTTCTGCCGGTAAATGATTTGAACATTGCAGGGATGACGATGTCCGTTTATAATCTGATTTCCCAGTATATACTTATTATCGGGAGTATCGTGGCACTTGTTTTTCTTGCAGTAGCGGGAAATGAAAAGCGTGCGGCAGCAGGACTGACCAGACAAAACTGGAAAAGTGCTGTGCTCATTGTACTTGCGTTTGTGGGTATTTATATAGTAAGAACTGTAGTGTCTGTAGCGGTACAGGGTGTGTCTGACGGCAGTGGGATGCAGCATGTAAAAGAATGGGCAGCAATGTTTAAAAATCCCATGATGTGGCTGAATATTGCTGCACTTCCGATCAATTATTTCTTCGTGTTTATTGCATTTTTTGGAGAAGAATATGGCTGGAGATATTACCTGCAGCCGGTTTTGCAGAAACGGTTCGGACTTCGTGCAGGTGTGATCATACTTGGCGTTGTATGGGGATTATGGCATATCCCGGATGATCTGTTTTATTATACACAGACATCAGGAATCCAGATGATTTTTGCGCAGCAGATCACATGTATTTCACTTGGAATCTTTTTTGCATATGCCTATATGAAAACGCAGAATATCTGGGTACCGGTCTGTCTGCACTATCTGAATAACAACCTGATACCGATCATCTCAGGAACGTTTTCTGCAGATGTTCTGGAAAATCAGACGGTAAGCTGGAAGGATCTTCCGGTTGCACTGGTGTTAAATGGATTGTGCTTTGGATTTTTCCTGCTTGCAGATGTATTTAAAAAGAAAGAAGTTCAGGAAGAGGAGTAATTTGAGTAAAAATTTCCTGTAAAAAGCAGATGGTGTCATATGAAAAAGCGCATGTACAGTAAAAACAGATCGTCGGAAAGATGATTTTACTGTATATGCGCTTTTCAGTACATGATAATAAAATGTTCGCGGAGCGTGTATTCTATATTTAAAAGCAACAGCTTCGCGGAAACATTTGGTTAAAACATAATTTTGGATTTATTCTTTAACAGTCTGGCTCCATTTACGATCAGAAGAATCCCGGCAGTGATTCCACCTGCAAGGACACAGATACCAACTGCCAGTGTGGAAGCTCCGGCAGAACCCATTGTCTTATAAATTTTCTCGTCCATCTTATATGCCCCCTTTGTTTGGATTTCTCATATTCCTAATGTATATTATTCTATCATTATTCTCATGAATATACAAACCCAGATTAAAAAATATCTGCTAAAAATTACAGTTTATCAGGTGCCCAGTCACCGAGAACCAGTTCTTTTGCAAAATATCCGGCTTGTTGTTCATTCAGATTTTGAACAAAATCAGCCCGGTCAGAAAGCGGACGGTAGTCAGAGGTGGCAGGGAAACTTGCGTATTCGGCATAATATACTGTGTCATGTGTATTTTCGCGGTTCCAGTCATGAAAACCGGCGGGATGGATATGCGCACCAAGTTCACAGGAAATCAGGATCGTTTTTGCATAGTCGCGCCATGGCCTGCCAAGATAGACGGAACCGGCAGGACAGTCTTTGGAGATGAACCGGCAGTCGGAAAAAATGTAGCCGTATTCCTGGCCTTCCGGTGTGGAGGCGGCAGTTACATAACCCTGGATAGGAGGGAGTGTATAATTTTTCTGAACCATATCTGAATTGGAATGACACAGTGCAGATGTATCAGAACCGGAATCATGCAGGGTGGATGTAGTGGAAACTAAATCGGACTGTGCAGATGTTTTTGTGCGCAGCAGGGATTCTAAGGTACAGTGTTCAAAATATGCGGTGGCGCTTCCAAAAATAAAATCAATATCGCCGCAGATATAGCAGTTTTTATAATATTGTCTGCCATTGATACGCGGGGCAAACTGTTTTGGACCGATGAAACCGCCAGGCTGTCGTTCTTTTTCGGGAAGCGGCCCGGTAAAAAGTGTGTCCTGATGGCCGAGAAGGCGGCAGGAATCGATCATAAGACGGTCCCCGTCGGCATAGAGAGCGATCGCCTGTCCGTGTGTTGCGGAATCCCCGGAGGCATTTTCGATGGTGAGATGCTGGAGCGTTACATCATGTGTATCGATAAAGAGGGTATAAGTGCGGAATGTACCGCGCTTACTGCCATCTTCCATCAGATCCAGGGCATAATCATCATAGCTGATGACGGTGTGAGCACTGCTTTCGCCCATTCCGCGAAGTGTGATATATGGTTTATTTATGGTTAGTTTTTCATGGTAAATGCCCGGTGCAATTTCAATGATAACAGGTGTTGTGTTATTAGCAGGAATTTGTGCAAGGGCAGAGCCGATGGAGGGAAAATGTTCCGGGTTGTCGGAAACATGAAGTATTTTTTGCATGGGAAAATCCTTTCTTTGTTTCTTAATATTTTCTGAGGATAGTATAACACAGATATTGCCTGGTTGAAATTGGGAAAGAGGATGATTATAATGGAAAGTAAAATAGGAAAAAAGTACGGTGGGAGGAGATTATGGAACTCAGTTATAAAGAAATCAGAGCACAGATCTGTGATGTGTGCCATAAGATGTGGCAGCTTGGATGGGTTGCGTCGAATGACGGAAATGTGTCGGTAAAACTTTCCGATGGCACATTTTTAGCAACGCCGACCGGCGTGTCAAAAAGTATGGTAACACCGGAAATGATCGTGCATATAAATAAAGCAGGAGAGATGATCGAAACTGTGGACGGGTACCGCCCGTCGTCCGAAATGAGGATGCATTTCAGATGTTATGAAGAACGCGAAGATGTCGGGGCGGTATTACATGCACATCCTCCGGTTGCAACGGGATTTGCCGTGGCAGACATTCCGCTCGATGAGTATTCCATGATCGAGACTGTGCTCGCACTTGGTTCAGTGCCGATTGCGCCTTATGCGACACCTTCCACAGATGAGGTGCCGGATGCCATTACCCCGTATCTGCAGGAACATGATGCGATCTTGTTAAAAAATCATGGAGCGGTAACAGTTGGAGCCGATGTTTATACGGCATATTACCGGATGGAAACGTTAGAGCAGTTTGCAAAAATAACACTGACGGCACATCTGCTCGGAGGTGCAAAAGAAATTGACCGGGAAAATATCGACCGGCTTGTGGATCTTAGAAACAATTATTATAAAATGAGTGGAAAACATCCGGGGTATAAGAAATATAGTGGTGAGTCGCATTTTGCTCCGCAAAACAAGGAGGATCGCAGATGAGTACAGGCAGACATAAACAGGAACGCGGCGTTGGGCTGCAGCCATTGGATGAGATCAATGGATATCAGGTACGTCCGGGTTTTTATAACAGAGATGGTGCGACAGCAACCACAAGAGGTGTCAGCTTTACGATCCATTCCTTTGGTGCGACGGCATGTTATCTTCTGTTGTTCCGGCCGCAGGAAAAAGAGCCGTATGTGACCCTAAAATATCCGGAGGCTTATCATATTGGAAACACATATTCCATGTTCGTTTTTGGATTGAAAATCGAAGAGTTTGAATATGCGTTCCAGTTGGACGGACCTTATGATGAGAAGAAGGGATTATTATTTAAGAAAGAAAATGTTCTGCTTGATCCGTATGCGAGGGCAGTAACGGGACAGCGTAACTGGGGAGAGCGCCCGGAAGGCGGAGCGGATTTTATTTATCACGCAAGGGTTGTGGAAAACAACTTTGACTGGGGAGATATCCGTCCGACGGAGCATCCGTTTGAGGATCTTGTTATTTATGAGATGCATGTGAGGGGATTTACAAAAGATGCATCATCGGGTGTTACACCGGGGGCAGAAGGCACTTATGAGGGACTGCGCCAGAAGATCCCGTATTTGAAGGATCTGGGAGTGAATGCAGTCGAGCTGATGCCGATTTTTGAGTTTGATGAGATGGAAAGCACCAGAGTGGTAGACGGAGAGCGCCTGTATAATTACTGGGGCTATAATACAGTCTGTTTTTTTGCGCCCAATACCAGTTATACCTCGGTGGTGGAACATAACCACGAGGGCGATGAGTTAAAAGAACTGATCTACGAGTTAAAGGAAAATGGAATCGAAGTTATCCTGGATGTTGTATTTAACCACACGGCAGAGGGAAATGAACATGGTCCATGTTTTTCTTTTAAGGGAATTGATAATGATATTTATTATATCCTGACACCGGATGGATACTATTATAATTTCAGTGGCTGTGGCAATGTCATGAACTGTAATCATCCGGCAGTAAGACGTTTTATCATTGACTGTCTGCGATACTGGGTAACGGAGTATCGTGTCGATGGTTTCCGGTTTGATCTGGCATCCATTTTAACCCGCGATGAAAAAGGGACACCGATGGCAGATCCGCCATTGCTTCAGGCGATTGCATGTGATGCCATTCTTGGAAAGGTCAAACTGATCGCGGAGGCATGGGATGCGGGTGGTCTCTATCAGGTTGGAAGTTTTCCGTCATGGAACCGATGGTCAGAATGGAATGGAAGATACCGTGATGATATCCGTCAGTTTTTAAAAGGTACGGATGGTATGGCAGGAACAGCAATCACGCGTATCACCGGTTCAAAAGATCTTTATCCGGAGCACCGCGGAGACAGTGCATCCGTTAATTTTGTCACCTGTCATGATGGATTTACATTGTATGATCTGTATGCCTATAATACGAAGCACAATGAGAAAAACGGCTGGAATAATTCGGATGGTGATAACAACGGAAACAGCTGGAACTGTGGAGCAGAGGGAGAGACAGATGATCCGCAGATCGAAGGACTGCGTCTTAGAATGGTAAAAAATGCATGTGCAACCTTAATGTGCAGCAGGGGACCTGCCATGTTTTATGCGGGAGATGAATTTTGTAATACACAGTTTGGCAATAATAATGCCTACTGCCAGGATAATATCATTTCCTGGCTTGACTGGACCAGACTGGAGAAATATCAGGAGATCCATGATTTCTTCCGGTATATGATCGCATTTCGCGAAAAATATCCGATTTTGCGCCGCTCCACGAAAAAAGCGCTCTGCGGCCTACCGGAGATCAGTATCCACAATGGTTTCCCGTGGAATGGGGGTACGGATTATACCAGTAAACTGATCGGTATCATGTATGCCGGCAGGGATGACGCGGATACCAGGGATGATATCATTTTCTATGGAATGAATGCATACTGGGAAACACTTGTGATGCAGCTTCCGGAACTGCCGAACAATCTGCAGTGGAAAATCTGTGTCAATACAAACATAGAGTATGAGGATGGAAAAGATGTGGAGGCACAGACCGAGTTTTATTATAAAAAAACATTGAAAGTTCCGCCGAGAAGTGTGGTTATTTTAGTGGCAGAATAGTGTGGGACATAAAAATGCGGCGGGTTACAGCCACCCGCCGTCTAATGTAATGATCTGCCCGGTCAGGTATTCATTTCCTGTGGCAAGCTGTACTGCTAGATGGGCAGTCTCCTCCGGCGTTCCAAATCTTCCTGCCGGGATCTCATCTGCAAGTTCTGCGCGTTCTTCTTCGGAAAAACAGGCATTCATCTGCGTATCAATGACACCACAGGCGATCGCGTTGACCTGGATATTGCTCGGTGCAAGTTCTTTTGCAAGTGCTTTTGTAAAGGAATTGATGCCGCCTTTGCATGCGGAATAAGCAACTTCACAGGAGGCACCGGCAATGCCCCAGACGGAAGAGATATTGATGATTTTTCCTTTCTTTTCGTGCACCATATGTGGGATTGCGAGCCGGCTGGTGGAAAAGACGGATGTGAGGTTTGTGGAGACAATGCGGTTCCAGTCATCGATCGACATATCCGTCAGCAGCCCGATATAGGAAATACCGGCATTGTTGATGAGGACATCCACTCCACCGAAGCGTTCTGTGATCTGTTCAAATAATTGTTCGACATATTCAAAGGAAGAAATATCGCCCACGCTGGCGAGCACTTCCGTGTGAAAAGTTTCTTCCAGTTCTTTTTTGAAATTTAAAAGTTCCTGTTCTGATCTGGAACAGGTAATGATCAGCCGGTCGCCCTCTGCGGCAAATGCGGATGCAATCGCGCGTCCGATTCCACGGGAGGCGCCGGTAACTAGTACGGTTCTATTCATAAAAATCTCCATTCTTGTCCGTTACTGGAACATTTCCAGTTTGTGTTTACGCTATATTTGTATATTTTTTATGTTCATTCTAATACGTAGTATTTTGACTCATTTATGATGCCATTTGCCGTTCGTCAATCATGCAGGCATGTTGACTCACTTGCGCTCATTATATCATGTGCAAAAACAGCACATGATCCAATTCACCGTTCGTCAATCATACGAGCATGTTGACTCACTTGCGCTCATTATATCATGAAGCAATGCTTCATGATCGTGATCTACACTCGCTTCGCTCGGCAGTCTTATTATATCATGAATAAATCAATGAAACAATTTCAATGAAAATCTAAATAAAATTAAAATTGTAGATTTACAGGGAAACAGCACTGTGTTAGAATTATTGCATAAAAATAATAGTATTGGAGGACTTATTTTGTGCTATATCAATGAATGATGAAGGAAAAACAAAAAGTGGAGGATCGGATCAATGACTTACAAAGCCAGATTGACGTGCTTCCATCAGGTACATTTTTCTGTACGAGAAATAATAAGTACTATAAGTGGTATTATACCGATAAGGGTAAAACAAAATACATTCCCAAAAGTGAACGAAAACTTGCGGAACAACTGGTAAAACGAAAATATTTAGAGAGCAGGCTGCGAAAATTTAAGCAGGAGGAGAAAAGGATAGATATTTATCTGAAGCAATATAGCTTAGATGAATTTTCTTCATATCATGTAGAGGCACATCCAGAGTTGCAGAAACTTTTGTCAGGAGTCTATGTACCGTTAAAGCAAGAACTGGATGAGTGGGTAAATGCTTCTTACACAAACAATCCGAAAGAACCACAAAAATTGATACATAAAACCATTCCCGGAATTCTGGTCCGGTCAAAATCTGAAGCTTTAATCATAAATGCGTTATTCGAACACAAAATCCCATTTCGTTATGAATGTTTATTACAGATTCAAAATGTTAGTATATATCCGGATTTCACCATCCGTCATCCTGTTACAGGTGAAGTGTATTATTGGGAACATTTTGGAATGATGGATAATGAAAATTATGCTCATAATGTATATTCAAAGTTACAGTTGTAGAATCCTTTAGATTATGAGTATGTAGAACTACTGATTCAATATTATTTTACATGAACAATGTATAGGTATTCAAATGGGCGAAAGGTATATATATCAGAAACCAATAGTCCGAAATTTTATTGAATTATAGTATTTTTCAATCAAAATGGGTGAAAATTAGGTCGAAATACTTAAAATAGTCCATGAAAACGAAAAAACGAGGGCTATTTTGATGTTAAATGAAGAAATTCACCCATTTTGAAAATAAAAGAGGAGGATACATGAAAAAATGGGCAAAATATATGAATGCGGAAAAAAATAACCCAAAACATAAGCAATGAAGTGGGAGAACGGGCGAAATACACGAACGCTGAAAAAAATAGCCCATAACATATAAGACGGCTGCAGATAGTTGGATAAAGAAAACGGGTGGATTTGCTTAATGTAATAAAAGTGTAGCCCATCATGGTATTTAGTATAAACTGATATGAATAGTAATGTGTAAAAAGAAACAGCATGTTTTTACAGGATTAAATTTCATAGAAGGGTAGAATTTAACTCTGCAAGTGAGTTTAAGAGAAAAATTTGAAAAAATATAAAATTAGGTATGGACATTTCCGTAGAGATGTGATAATATAATCAAGCACGATTCAAGACGACTTGATTACGGCGCGTGGCTCAGCTTGGTAGAGCGCTGCGTTCGGGACGCAGAGGTCGCAGGTTCGAATCCTGTCGCGCCGACTATGAGATGGGAAACCGTCAATCCTTGAGAAAATCAGGGGTTGGCGGTTTTTCTTTACTGTAAGAAAATTGAATCATATATCTCAAATTCAAAGCGTTACCCAAAACGTTACCCAAAATCATTTTTTTCAAAATAAATCTGCCGATACCATAGAGATTTCGCTTAAATCATTTTCGCTTGTATTAAGACGCTGTCGATTAAAGTGGGCATAAATATTTAAAGTTGTCTGTGTGTCTGAATGTCCTAACCAGTATTGCAGTTTCTTTATATCCCAACCTTTATTTATAAGCATAGAAGCACAACTGTGACGTAGCTTATGGAGAGATATCTCTGGTCTGCCAAATTCCTTTGTTGCCTTTTGAAATAATTTTGAAATGTAATCAGGATCGTAAGTTGTGCCATCTTCCCATGTAAAAACATATCCATCTGCATTTTTATATTCATTCTGGAAAAAGCGTTTATTTTCTTCCTGCTCTTGAAGAATTTTTAAAAGACATTTTTCGGCAGTATCAAAAAGATTTAGGACTCTTTTACTGGAATGTGTTTTGGTGGTATCTGATATGGAAATATTTTTTACACGAACAATAGTATGGTTGATCGTGATGGTTTTCGCTTTGAAATTGATCGCAGACCATTTTAAGCCTAAAATTTCAGAACGTCTTAAACCATAGTAAGCACCAAAAAAGGTAATGCCGAGTAAACGAGGATAATGTATGGAAATAAAGTGTAACAAGTCTCCGATTTCTTCTTCTGTAAGGAAAAGAAATTCCTCACTGTAATCACGATTCTTTTTTCCATGAACAGATACACCGAGGACTGGATTTACTTTGATTAATCCATCTATCAAAGCCTGATTAAACACAGCATATAAAATGCTTTTATAGCTTCTGACAGACCGTACAGACAAAGGTTCTTTTGCTTTCGTCTTTTGATTAATTTTTCCATATTTAAGAGCATATTTAAAAAATGAATCCATGATCTTAGGTGTAATATCTACAAGTCTTGGATTTTTTTCGATAAAATAGTCCTTAATACGGTTCACACGATAAGTATATGTTTCGTATGTTGGCTCTTTTAGATCAATTTTTTTGTCCTGCAACCATAAATCCATATATTCACAAAGAGAAATCTCCGGATTGACTAAAAGATTATAGTCAGTAGGTAATTCCTCTAAATAAGAATATTGTTCAATGAATAAAGGAATCATTGCTTCGGCTTTACGCTTATTATTTTTGACTTCCAGTTTTGTCGAAAGTGTTTTTTGACGCCACGTATCGGTACGTGGATCTTTGTAACTTAGTTTTACATAAAAATAAGATTTTTGTGAGTTCAAGGTTTTGACTTGAAGTGTGCCCGTCATATCATTTTGCTCCTTTCAAAAACGGGCAGGATATAAGTTTTTTTAATTATATCATACCCGTTTCAGAAATACATTATGTTTCTTGTAGATATTGAATTACTGCATCCTTTCGGATTTTATAGTTACGTCCAATCCTACGGAATGGAATAGTACCAGACTGCAATAAATGGTAAGCGGTTTTACGTCCGATATGTAATATGAGACAAAGATCTTTTATCTCAATAACGTCAGGATAATTTTCTAACATGTTATTGCTCCTCATGGGAAATGTCTTTTCTTTCCCGACTGGTATCTGAATGCATACGGAGATATCTGTCTAAAGGGTAAGATATTTTATCTTCGCCCTGAAAAACTTCTACCGTATGGATTCGACGTAAAAAAGCCTGCCATGTCGTAGGTTCTGTAAGCTGTTCGGTTTGATATTGGCTCCATAAGTCAATATTTGAAATGATGTAAACCGTTGTGTAGCAGGCAATCCGATCATAGAATCGGCAAGGAAGAGGAGTTGGATAGCCGTCAAGATAAATCAGCATATCCGACAGAGAAAGTGAACTTCGAAACTCTTCAAAGATGATTACCGGTTGACCGTGATACATATCGAATGGATGTGTATAGTTTGTGATACGGTATACATTTTCATAGCCGTATGTGTTCATGACGCTACTTGTTTTACCAGTACCCGTATCTCCGAAGAGGTAAGTAACATCAAGATCACGGAAGTGATTTTTAAATTTTGCTTCATTGATAATCTGGCGGACTTTATCAATACGTTCTACCTGTGGCATAAATTCCGGACTTAAATCCAGAATTTCAAAGTCTGATAACCCCTGTTTGATAAGATCGTAGAGTTCTACAATATCATTTCTGGCACCGGGACGTTCAACTGGTAATTCGCCGGATTCTTCGTGTGTGTCAGCAAGATTTGTCTCATGCTTTTTGTCTTTTTCCCATTTTCCCTGTTTAAAGATATAATCTCTGTTTTGGGAAGCCGTACCATGTGCCTGTTCAATGTGTGCGTTTGGAAAGTTATTTTTCAAGGTACTAAAACGCATGGGGGATGTGCAGTGAATATATATGTGTGTGTGATGAGTATTTGTTTCGCCACCGATTTCATCACTCATGCAATAATATTGGATAGGTTTAGAGTGAGATAATATTTCTTTTAACTTGTCGTGGTCGAGTCCTTTAGCAAGTGGGTTGTTGATTGTGATGTTCCATTTTCGACATTGAATATCAATGCTATTAGTCATTAATTTTTCCTCCATTTCTGCTACATGAGACAGAGGTTGTCTAGGGTAATACTTACCCTAGACAACCTGCCCACACTACATCCTGACGGACAGGTGGGCAATTATGAGTTAATTTCTGCCCATGAGAATTAGTTTTATATGTTTTTTCCAATCCACGATATTGCGTATACGGGGAAATACAACTTCCGTTAACGAATAACCGTCTGCTAATAGAACACCTTCGCCTTGATGATAGATTTTATTTGGAATTTCTTCATCAGCAAACAGCATATGTTTCTGTTCATTGCTTAATCTTCCCAGTGCAAGAACAATCATAAAATTATCTCTTGCACCGTTTTGGAAAAAAGTGCTGTCGGCGCGTTGTGTTACTGTCCAGATTCCAAAGTTAAGTGATCTTCCTAACATAAGGATTTCAGACATGATATTAAGTATTACAGGACTCTTTTTTTCTTTATTGATTTTATCCTTACCGTTTAAATAGAGAATAAAGGCTGGGTATTCATCAAAAATAAGAAGATGCCGTTCGGAACTTGTCCCTGCTATACGTGCTTTACAAAAGCTGTCATAATAATCAAGAATACCTTGATAACAATTATCACTTGTGTAATAATTTGAGTAACCGGATAAAAAGTTAAAATCTGTTGAGTTTTTAAAATCACAAAAATATATTTTTGTATCTGAAAATTCTTTTAGCAGATTTCCCATTAAATATAGGAGTGAATAACTTTTACCACTTCCACTGGAACCAACAATTAAAGCATGAATATGACTTTTCGTGTCAAGTTCCAGTGGTTGAAGCTGATGAGACTGGGAAATTTTATACCCCCATCTCATTTGTGATTATCCCATGATTCATCCGGATGTGTATTATTTTTATCTGGAGAGATATTAAGTTCTCTTTCATGATAAAAATTAGCATATGCATCGGATGTAAATACAGATTGTATAACCAAAGCTGTACCGACATCTTCGATTGTGTCAATCACAACTGGAGAATACCAGTTACCATATTGATCGCGGTATTTTTCCATTTTCACATAAGGAAAATTACCAGAATCAATGGCATGAGATAAAGCGGTTTGAAGAATCTCCTGAAATATAGTGAGATCTTCATCTGAATACTGCATTTGCAAATCTTGTTTTATCAGTTGAAACTGGTAAAAGCAGATATCGTTTGCAATATTGTAGTGTGCTTCCGGTATCTCTATTTCTGATAAGAGACGTGGAACTTTTCCACCTATATCAGGTGCACTTTTCCTTAAAAGCTGAAAGATGATTTTTCTCATAGTAAGATATTCATCTTCTGCTTGTTTGGATATATCAGATTTATCCGAAAGAGCAGGTTGCTCTTCGTCAGATAATTGATATTTGTTTTTTACATAGAGATATACCCAGATAATCAAGCCGATTAAAACGAGTATATCCATATGGTAGTTAAGCATATAAGACAGTAACCATATACTTGCCCCAATTAATAATGCAAAACTTCCAAGAGATATGGCGAGCAAACCGAATGTTTTTAATAATTCGGATGTGGTTTTGGCTTTTTTGTAGTTTATCCAAAACCATTTGATTGGGTAAATTACAAAATCTACTAATTTTTCTAATAGCTTCAAGATATCACCTCAATTCCATCAGCAGTAACAGACAGTGCATATTCGCCTGATTTACTGCGGTAAAAACGACCAGACAGATTTGTGAACTGAATTTTTACAGTTCCACCGTTCTTCTTGATCTCTTCGTTTGTAATAACAGGTTTGCTACCTTTGATCCTAACAGATATCTTTTCAAACAGATTATCTGGGAACACTGTTTCATATAAAATTTCAACAATGTTTTCTGTAGGCTTTCCGTCAATATATTCGTGGCGAAGTGCCGTAGAAAGTAGTAAACCGGATGCTTGTTTGTTTCCAGAAATTTGTTCTGGAATTAAATTAATGGACAATATAGTCAATATAATCCCTTTCTATGTATTGCAATACAGTTAATAGATTTAAGTTTGCGCTGAACTTATGTTAGCATAATATACCATCTATAGCAGAAAAATAAGAGGACATGAACATGTGAAAAAAATATAGGGTGTTGTCCACCTGACAAATGAAAAAAAGTATGTAATATTATTAGCGTAAAGATATTGTGAACTGTAATGAAGTGAAAGGAGAAAAGAATGAGAACAGTGATCAATGAGAAAACTATAAAGGAAAGAGAGAGAATTGTAGAAGAAAATGTATTTGGAACTAGTGTACTGACATATTGATATTTAGTTAAATATTTCTGGCTGTTATTGCCGT
>ERZ773200.1940-NODE-1940-length-16037-cov-4.551433_pt1 | contig 16037 bp, 6 predicted proteins | sample MGYA00581008_ERZ773200 | MGnify/ENA primary metagenome ERZ773200 (study PRJEB29015, sample SAMEA2737770) | human gut metagenome | biome: human gut; feature: human-associated habitat; material: faeces | place: China | collected 2012 ... | reverse complement strand
TAATTTAGGAGAAATGATAGCCAGAGAAAATATAGAAAAAGGACATTCTATGGGGCTTGAACAAGGACAAAAATTGGAAAGAAGAAAGAAAAATATTGAATTAATAACAAATTTGATGAATAGCTTAAGTATTTCGTTTTCAAAAGCAGTTGAATTGTTAAAAGTTTCTGAAGATGAAGTTTTAGAAATAAAAAAATATTTTGAAGCTTAATGGTATTTGCTGGCAAGGACGATATTTTGTCCTTGCTTTTATTTTTGATGACAAAAAATAGATGTAAATAGCTAGAAATGATAACGTTTTTGGAAAATGCTTGTGATAAAATAAACATGAGGAAAAAGGAGACTTATTATGAATACTTATGAACATTTATTTACACCTATTAAAATAGGAAATACAACAGTAAAAAATCGTATTTTTATGCCACCTTTATCAACTAATCTTGCAGATAAAGGTTATGTAACAGATGCGTTAGTAAAGCACTATGCAGCTAGAGCAAAAGGTGGAGTAGGACTTATTGTAACTGAAGTTACAACTGTAGAACCTACATATACATATTTACCAGGAGATATGTCAATCTATGATGATTCTTATATTCCTGGATGGAAAAAACTTGTAGATGCAGTACATCAATATGATACTAAAATCTTATCACAACTCTTTCATCCAGCTTATATGGCTTTTCCAATTCCTGGGACACCACAATTGATTGCTCCTTCAAATGTAGGACCATATTATGCTAAAAGTGCCCCTCGAGAAGTAACAAAAGAAGAATTAAAAGTGATTGTTAAACAATTTGGTGAAGCTGCTTTACGTTTTAAAAAAGCAGGGGGAGATGGAGTTGAAATCCAAGCAGCCCATGCACATGGTTTATTAGGAGGATTTTTAACGCCTTTATATAATAAAAGAACAGATGAATATGGTGGAGATATTCATGGAAGATTACGTTTAACTTTAGAAGTTATTGAAGAAGTAAGAAAACAATGTGGTAGAGATTTTATCATTGATGTGCGTATTTCAGGAGATGAATACAGTGATGGTGGTTTAACACTTAATGATATGATCTATGTCTCTAAACAATTAGAAAAAGCAACCGTTGACTTTATTCATGTTTCTGGAGGAAATACCATTAAAAAAGGAAGTTCAATGCCAGCAAGTGGAACAGCTCCGGCACCACATAAACATGCAAGTGAAGAAATTAAAAAACATGTATCTATTCCAGTGGCAACAGTTTCGCGTATCAACGAACCTTGGGTAGCAGATGAGTTAATCGCTAATGGTGTTTGTGATGCGTGTATGATTGGTCGTCCTAATTTATGTGATAGTGAATTTGCGAACAAAGCAAAAGCAGGAAAAATAGATGAAATTAGACCATGTATTGGTTGTGGAAGATGTTTAACAGGAATTATGTTTGGTAAACCAATTAGTTGTACAGTCAATCCAGCTGTTGAAAAAGAAGAAATTGATGAAGCTCCTGTTAAGAAAAAAGTACTTGTTGTTGGTGGTGGACCAGCAGGAATGGAAGCTGCTTATGTCGCTAAAAAACGTGGACATGAAGTTGTTTTATGTGAACAAAGTGATCGTTTAGGTGGTCAATTAAATATTGCTTGTGTACCTATTGGTAAACAAGAAATTACTAAAGTAGTTAAATATATGAAGAGTCAATTAACGGGTGTTGATGTTCGTTTAAATACAACAGTGACTAAAGAAATGATTGAAAATGAATTTAAAGAGTATGAAGTGATTACAACAGTAGGAGCAACACCTAAAGAAATCGAACCTTATAAAGTCTTTAAACAAACAATGACGGCTGATGATATTTTATCTGGTAAAAAATTCCCAGGTAGAAAGATCGTAATTATTGGTGGTGGTTCTGTTGGTTGTGAAACAGCAGATTATTTAGCACCATTGATTAATGATTTATTCCCTACAAATAGAGATATTACTTTAATTGAAATGACGAATGGATTAATGACAGGGGAATCAGGAGCTACTAAATCATTGCTTACAAGACGTATGATGGAAAAAGGTGTGAAGATTGAATTAAATTCTAAGATCACTTATGTTGATGAAAATACTATTAAATATGAAAAGAATCATCAAGAATATGTATTAGATGATGTGGATACTTTAGTATTTGCAGTAGGTTATAATCCAATTTCTTCACCAATTGAAAATGCTCATTTAATTGGTGATTGTCAAAAAATTGGAACATTAAAAGATGCTATTACAAATGCATATCAAATAACAAAGGAGATATAATAATATGAAACTATTAGAACCAATCCAAGTAGGGAAAATGACATTAAAAAACAGAATTATGTTTCCACCTCTTACAACAGGGTATGAAGAAAGAGATGGATCTATTGGTCAAAAAAGTTTAAGTTTTTATGAAAGATTAGCGAAAGGTGGAGTTTCTTATGTTGTTATTGGAGATGTTGCACCAGTGCGTACAGCATCACCTACACCTAAACTTTATAGTGATGAACAAATACCTGCCTTTAAAAAATTAGCTGATACATTACATCAATATGATTGTAAAGTAGCTTTACAACTTTTCCATCCTGAATATGATGTTCCTGGTGTTGGTAAAATGATTATGGAAGCAGGAATAGCACGTCAAAAGGCAGCTCAAGCAAAGGCAGAAGGAAATGAAAAAGAAGCTTTAAAACAAACAGAATTAGCACAAAAGCTTACAAAAGATGCGTATGCTAAATTACATCATGATATGCAACATTTTGTAAATGAAGCAACAGTTGAACAATTAAATCAAATTAAAGAAAGTATTGCGAGTTGTGCGCATAAAGCAATGCTTGCTGGTATTGATGCGATTGAAGTTCATGGCGATCGTTTGTTAGGTTCTTTATGTTCTGAAGTATTAAATCATCGAAGTGATGTATATGGTGGTTCTTTTGAAAATAGAATTCGTTATGCTTTAGAAGTTGTTAAAGCAATTAAAGAAGCAGCACCTGATTTAACAATTGAATATAAACTTCCAATTATTACTTTAAATAAAGATGGAAGTTTGAGAGGTAAAGGTGGTTTAAAAGAAGCTGAAGGAATTGCTTTTGCGAAAAAACTAGAAGAAGCAGGCGTTGACATGATTCAAGTAGCTCAAGCCAACCATACAGGAAATATGGGTGATACGATTCCGCCAATGGGAGATGTTCCTTATAATTGGACATTACCAGTTGCTAGAAAAGTTAAAGAAGTTGTTTCTATTCCAGTAGCAACAGTAGGTAGAGTGGTAAGTGTAGAAGCTGGTGAAAAAATCTTAAATGATGGAGACGCTGATATGATTGGTTATGGACGTTCTTTATTAACTGATCCTGATATTGCTTTAAAAGTGAAAAAAGGTGAATGTATTCGAGAATGTTTAAACTGTAATAAAGGATGCGTTGATGCAATTCAAAATAGACAATACATTTCATGTGTTTTAAATGCTGAAAATGGAAATGAAGCTACTGTTTCAATTAAACCAACAAATAATCCACAAAAAGTTGTTGTTATTGGTGGAGGAATTGCTGGTTTAGAAGCAGCAAGAGTTGCTGCTGTTAAAGGACATACAGTGACTTTATTTGAAAAAGCAGATCATTTAGGAGGACAAATCAATATTGCCTCTGTTCCACCAAGAAAAAATGAAATCTTAAGAAGTGTTGAATATTATCAAAAAGTGTTACCTACATTAAATGTTGATATTCATTTAAATGAAGAAGCGAAAGATATCAATAGTTATGATTATGCTATTATTGCTGTAGGAGCACATAATATGGAAATGCCAATTCCTCATGATAACAGCAATATTGTTTCAAGTTGGGATGTTTTAAACGGACAAGAAGTTACGGGTGATTGTGTGGTTATTGGTGGAGGTTTAGTAGGTGCTGAAACTGCTGAATATCTAGCAAATAAAGGTCATCAAGTGACAATTGTAGAAATGATGGATAAAATTGCTGCTGGTGAATCTACAACTGTTTTACCATTAATGATGAAAGACTTTGCAGATCATAATGTTAAGCAATTAGTAAATACAAAAGTAGATCATATTGAAAACAATATTGTCTATACAGCAAATGATCAAATCAAAGCAGATACAATTATCAATGCATTAGGATCAAAGAAAAATATCTTTGATGATTCATCTATTACAATTCCTCATGTATGTGTAGGAGATTGTTCTGGTGAAAGAACTGCTGATATTGCAAGTGCTATTAGAACAGCTTATAAAGCTGCTAATGAAATAGATTAATTGTAAAAATGGATATAGATAAAATTTATTGTATTATATTGCAATAAAGTGGATGAATTTAAAAGTTTTGGCGCTCTAAATAATAGGGTGCTTTAACAAAAATCGCTCTAAATTATCGAGGGGTATATTGGTGTGAAATCACTATATCCTCTAAAATATTTGGTGCTTTTCAAGAGGAAAATTAGGATGATGTCTAGTCCTGATTTTCCTCCTTTTATTTATTTTGTATTTTTCTTATAGGATCCTCTAGGGTTACCTATACGTTTGATTCTATCTGTATGCTCATTCATGGTATAAGTTTCATATTTGTTTTGAGAATACAAAATTCTATTTCTTGCACGTTGAAAATTGGACATGCCATTTGCATTGGATAAAATTTTCTTTACATAGTTGTTTTTACCTTCACATGGTCCATTGGATACTCGTCTGTCATTTATCCATGTAAATGAATTGAGTATTTCTTCTTTCCAGTTATCAAGTGTTTCAGCAACACTGATACTTTCTTCAACTTGTGTATGTCTGAATCTTTTGATTACATCGTCAAGTTCTTTTCTTTTATCTGATTTGTTGACTTCTTCTTTTGAAACCTGATCAAAAATCAAATATTCTTCTTTAGCGTTGTATGCTTGTCTAAGTTCATTGTCAAAGCTTAATAATGTTTCTAGTACTTTACTTTCAGTTGAATGATAACCAAGAATCTTATCATATTTGAATGTTTCATGATCGACTTTATTTTTGGATTTCAACAGTATCTTATATCTGTGTTTCAAGAGTCTGTATTCTAGAGACTTTTTATTTTTAGCATATTTACGCATAATTCTTTTTCGAGTATGATTGAGTTGATCATTTATTAATTTGGTAACGTGAAAATGATCAACAAGCAAGGTCGAATTTGGAAAATATGTCTTTAGTAAAGGTTTGAATATAAAGCTCATATCAGTACATATGTATTCGACCTTTTTTCTTTCTTCTAAATTGATTTTAAAGAAATAATCGGACAAGATATCATGTGTTCTAGATTCAACGATATCAATGATTAAATTGTTTTCGAAATTCATAAGAATCGTAGGATATTTGTATTTTGTATTATTGGAAAAATGAAATTCATCAATCAATAGGACTTTAGGAAGAGCATGTCTTTTAACTCTAACAAAAGTATCAAAAATTTCCATGATTCTAGTAGAAGAAACACCGAATGATCTGGCAATAGAAGCATAAGTAGCATTGTAAGGCTTCAACCTGTTTAGAATAGATATGATAGCTGTTCTAGTAAAGGACCAATCCTCATAGGAAATAGGATTAACATCTGAAAATGAAGTATCACAATCAAAACATCTATATCTTTTGACATAAGTACTCATTTTTACAGGTTTATCATTGACAGGTACGGATACAAGGGATCTTTTTCTATTACCTTTATTGATAAAATGAGTGCTGCCACAATTTGGGCAATATAACCTGGAAGGTTTAAATCTAATATTAATCTCATAATTAGAATCGTTATTATCAACAGTAAAAGTATCAACAACATCATCCTTAATATCAAATAGTTTTAGTAATTCATTGTTCATCGTATAAAATTAAGCAGGACTAGACTGTAAAATTGTATCAAAAAAGGAGATGATAAACATCCCCATGATAATTTAGAGGGTCATCCTCCAAATAATTTAGAGCGACACCCTAAGCTTCAGATAATTTAGTATACCATAAAAATAGATGCCACTATTAAGTAGTGGTATTTATTTTGTCTAGACAAATTTATTGTAAGCCCTTGCATAGACAAAGAGTGTATGTTACAATACAGGATGTAAATACGGATTGTTACTTTAAGTAGGCAAGACCAAATAACTTACATTTTTTTAGTGTATCTTATTTGGTCTTTATTTTTTGGTTTGTATTTGCAAATTAAGATTACATTATTCATTTAAGGGAGCAGTAATGTAAATAAGAAAGGAAGAAGAATATGAAAGAAAAGGTAAAGAGAATTGTTTCTCTAGCACTTGCATTTTTAATGTCAATTGGATGTATTCACTCTTATCCAATCGTCAGTGCTTTGGAAAATGATTATGAAGTCTATCCAAATCCTCATATGATGGATTATCAAGATGGTTCATTTGATATGACATCTACTGTCAATGTTGTCTATGAAGATGGTATTGATGAATATACAAAGGATAGAATGAATGAAGTATTAGCTATTAAAAATATAAAAGCAAGTACTTCTGAAGAAGTAAAAGAAAATCAAACAAATATTTTAGTAGGTATTAAAGATTCAAATCAATATGTTGATCAATATGTTGGTGAACATTATTCAGTAAAAACAACCCAATTATTTGATCAATTAGATTCATACTTATTAAAAGTTGATAATGGAACAATTACAGTATTAGGTAAAGATACAGATGCGGCTTTTTATGGTCTTACAAGTTTGTATCATATCTTTAAACAATTAGACGGAACAAATATCCGTAATTTTACAATAGAAGATTATGCTAATGTTGCTAGTCGTGGATTTATTGAAGGTTATTATGGAAATCCATGGTCAACTGAGGATCGTAAGAAATTAATGGAATGGGGAGGATACTACAAGTTGAATTCTTATTTCTATGCTCCTAAAGATGATCCTAAACATAACTCTAAATGGCGTGAACTTTATACAGATGAAGAAATTGAAACAAAAATCAAACCTCTTGCTGAAGCAGGAAATAAATCAAAATGTCGTTTTGTATTTGCATTACATCCATATATGTATAATGCCATCAGGTATAATAGTGAAGAAAACTATCAAGCAGACTTAAAAGTATTACAAGCTAAATTTGAACAAGTTATTAAAGCAGGTGTTCGTCAAATTGCTATTTTAGCAGATGATGCTGGAAATGTTGGTGGTGCTAACTATACAAAAACATTAACTGATATGACAGCATGGTTAAAAGAAATGCAAAAAACATATCCTGATTTAAAATTAACATTACCATTCTGTACACAAGAATATATGTATAATGGTGAAAGTTATTATCAAAATTTCCCAGCAAATATTCAAATCGTTATGACTGGTGGTAGAGTATGGGGAGAAGTTACAAATAACTTCACAACAACTTTTACAAATAATGTTGGACGTGGACCATATATGTGGATTAACTGGCCTTGTACAGATAATTCTAAAAAACACTTAATTATGGGTGGCTATACAACATTTTTACACCCTGGTGTAGATCCAAATAAGATTCAAGGAATCGTTTTAAATCCAATGCAACAATCTGAGCCAAGTAAAGTTGCAATTTTTGGGAATGCATGTTACTCATGGAATATTTGGCAAAGTGAAGAAGAAGCTCAAAAATGCTGGAATGCTTCATTTAAATATGTCGATCATAATAGCGCTATTGAAACGCAAGCATCTACTGCTTTAAGAGAACTTTCAAAACATATGATCAATCAAAATATGGATGGTCGTGTAACAGCATTACAAGAATCAGTAGATTTAAAAGATCGTTTAACAAGCTTCAAAGAAGCTCTTACAAATGGAACAACAATCAGTGATGAACAATTTGAAGATTTGATCAATGAATTTACAATCTTAAAAAATGCGAGTGCGACATATAGAGCACAAGCAGGTGATATAAGAGTAAAAGATCAAATTGTATATTGGTTAAACTGTTGGGATGATACAGCAGATGCAGCAATAAATTATCTTAAAGCTGTTAAAGCTGTACAAGATGAAGAAGCTAATGATAAGATTTGGGATCTATATGCTACTGGACAAGCTGCTTTTGAAAAATCAAAAACATATGGATTCAATTATGTTGATCATTTAGAATATGCAGAAGTAGGAGTACAACATATCGTACCATTTATTAAAGCAATGGATTCTTATTTAGGAGATATTGCTTCTACAATTGTAAATCCAAATAAACAAGTTACTAAATTTATTACAAATCGTAGTGATACACCAACAGGTAATATTGATAATGTATTCGATAATAAAGCCAATACAGAAATCGTTTATAAAACACCAAATACAATTAGTAAAGGAACTTATGTAGGCGTTAGTTATTCAAAAGCAATTGATATTGATAGAGTGACTTTTAGATTAGGAACAAATTCAAATTCAAAAGATACTTTTTCTAAAGCTAAAGTACAATATACAATTGATGGTAAAAAATGGGTTGATTTAGATAATCAAGAATATACTTTACCAAATGAAGTAGCTTTAACTGACTTAAATTTAAAAGGGGTTAAAGGTATTCGCATGATTGCTACTGAAGATAAAGCGAATACTTGGTTAGGTATTAGAGATATTGCTGTTAATGCAGATGAAGTAGTAACTGAAGAAGATCCAGGTACATTATCTGTCGATAAATTGACACTTAAAGGTGGTTCTTTAAATAATTTATTAGATGACAGTAATGCTACTTATGCTCATTTTGCTGAAAGTCCTTATAAAGGTGGAGAAATTAAAGATTATTTACCAGTTGATGCAAGTATTACATTAACTTTCAAAAAAGCAAAAACATTAGGTACAATTTATTTTGGACAAGATGCAGGAACAGATAAATCAACAAAATATGTCATTGAATATACAACGGATGGTCAAACATGGAAAGTATTAAAAGAATATAATGGTGATGCTTCTGTTGAATTAGATGTATCAAGTCAAAATATTAAAGCAAAAGCAGTTCGTATTAGAAACTTAGAATTAAATTTAAAAAGTAATACAGCAGGATATTGGTGGAAAGTCAATACATTTAAAATGGCTGATCCAGGACAAATCAATGCAACATTTATGTATACAGATACATGGGGAATTTATCGAGGAACAGTAGCTAATTTAACAGATGGTGATAGTTCAACAGCATTAGATTTTAGTACCTCAGGTGATAGAACAAGAAAAGGTGATTATATTGGTTGGGATTTAGGTAAAGAAACAGCTATTGGTAAAATTCATGCAGTTATCGGTGGAGACCGCAGTGCAGGAGATAAATGGGAAAAATATAGTTTACAATACTCTAATGACAACCAAGACTGGACTACTTATAAAACATATCAAGGTTTAGCTAGTGGAAAAGATACAATTGATGAAAATTTCTATGGTTTAAAAGCACGTTATGTTCGTTTAGTGAATGAAGAAGAAAGAGCTGTATGGGTTATTTTCTCTGAATTTACAGTAAATGCATATAATCCAGATGAGGATTTCAATAATGCTAATGTTTATACAAATACAGATTATAGATTAGCTTCACAAAGTGAAGAAGCACTTACAGAATTGATCTATAATCAAGAAATTACTTTAGAAAAAGGTCAATACGTTGGTGTTGATTTATCAAGAATCAAAGATTTAAGTACATTCAATATTGATTATGAAAATGGTCAAGGAGCAACTTTACAAGTTTCAAAAAATGGTGTTGAATGGACAACTGTAACAGGTCAAGAAAAAGAACTTCCAGATGGAAGATATGTAAGATTAATTAATAAAACAGACAAAGCTATTAAATTGACAATTAATCATTTTGAAGTACATTCAAATGAAATTACAGCACCATATTTATATAAAGCAACTATGAATATTAATCCTTCATGGGGTGTTGGTGAAGATACTAGAAATAATGGTGCTGCTTTTGATGGTAATATCGATTCAACAACAGAATTTGGTGATTTTCCACAAAAAGGACAATATATTATTTATGATTTAGGACAAGAAAGAACAATTTCTAAAATTCAAATGTATTGCCAAGATAGTGCAGTTAACTATATTAGAGATGCTGATATTTTAGTATCAGATGATTTAGAAAACTGGACAAAAGTTGTAACTATTGGAGATGGTGTTGAAAATACAAATGATGCTGGGGTTAAATGTATTGATTCAGATGCAGGTTATAAAGCATCAAGCACATATCCAAATAAAGTCTATGTAGAAGGAACTGCTAATAATGTTAAAGCACGTTACTTAAAGATCTTAATGACAGCAACAAATAATAATAGAGCTGTTGTTTTCAATGAAATTGTTATCAATGATGGAGAATATGTACCAGTTTCAAATGATCCAACATATACTTCTTCAACTGTAGAAGCAAATGGATTTATTCCTCAATATATGTTTGATGGAGATTTATCTACAGCTTATAGACCAGGTTCTAAAGAAGCTGGAAGCATTACTTATACATTATCAAGTGATTTAGATGTTAAGAAAATGCATATTATTCAAAAAGGTGAAGTTTCAAATGCAAGAGTATCTGTTCTTGTAGATGGTGAAAATGGAAAGAAATGGGTTCAAGTTGGAACTCTTAAAAAATCATTAAATGAATTCTATATGCCTGAAGGAAACGTTTATGAATTAAAGATTGAATGGGATGAAAATAAAATTCCAACAATTTCAGAAGTTATTATGTTAAATGATGATGAATATGCTTCAACAGCAGCTAATGATTTACAAAAATATATTAATTCTTTAGATGTTAAAGAAAATAAATATACAGCAGATTCTTATAAAGAATTTGAAAAGGCATTAAAACAAGCTCAAAAAGTTTTAGATAAACAAGCGGGTGAATTAGATGCTATTACAAATGCAAAAGCTGAATTAGAAGTTGCTTATGCAAATCTTGTTAAACGTGGAGATATTCAAAGTGTTAAAGATGAACTTGATACAATTAACAAGTTAAAAGAAAAAGATTATACAAGTGAAACATGGGCTATTTTACAAGATCAAGTGAAACTTGCTCAAGAATTCATTAAAAAGGATGAAGCAACAATTACTGAAAAAGAAGTTATTGATATGGTAGATGCTTTACAAAAAGCAAAAGCTCAATTAGTAACAAAAGTATCAGTAAGTAAAAAAGAGTTAAAAGATTATATTGCATCAAATGAATTAGATAAGTTAGATACAAATAAATATTTAACATCTACTGCTGATTCATTTAAAGAAGCATTAAAGAATGCACAAACATTAATCGAAAAAGAAGATGCAACAAAAGAACAATTAGATGAAGCTTTAAAACAATTACAAGATGCAAGAACACAATTAGTTTTAAAAGCAACAGATGATGAAGTAAATGCATTAAAAGCATTAATGGATCAATATCAAGAAAAAGATTATACAGCATCATCATGGAAAGAATTTGAAAAAGTTTACAATGATGTTAAAGCTGCTTTAGAAAATGAAAACACAAGTGCTGATGTTCAAGCATTAACTAATACTTTAAAAGAAGCTGCTCAAAAACTTGTTAAACGTGGTAATTTAAATGGTATCCATGGTTTATTAGATCAAATTAAACAATTAGATAGTAAAAAATATACAGAAGCATCTTATTCTAAACTAATAGATGTTGTTACTGAAATTTCTAAGAAGTTAGAAAATTCATCAGAAATGACACAAGAAGAAGTCGATGCCCTTGTAAGTGAATTACAAAACGCTATTAATGCATTAGAAAAAGCACCAACAGTCACTACAGATACAAATGAACCTGCTCATAAACCTCAAGTTGTAACAAATAACAAAGTGAAAACAGGTGATTCAACATCTGTATGGACATTTGCAACATTTGCATTAATGGCAGCAATCATTTATGTATCTTTAAGAAAAAGAACAAAAGAAGACTAAAATAAAAGGTTTCTATTTTCAAGATTAAGAAAATAGAACCTTTTCATTTTAAAATCAAAAAAAGATAGCGTTTTCATAAGCGGAGACGCTTTTTTTATGTTATATTTAAAGAAGAGGTGAAAATCATGAAATTAAAAGCACTTGATCAAAGACAAGCTGGTATTTTATTACCATTATTTAGTTTACCAGGGAAACATGGGATAGGTGATTTGGGAAAAGAAGCTTATGAATTTGTTGACTTATCTGCTCAAGCAGGTTTTTCTATTTGGCAAATTTTACCATTAAATCCATCAAGCTCTGGGAATTCTCCTTATACACCTTATTCTTCTTTTGCGGGTGATGAAATATATATTTCTTTAGAACTTTTAAAAGATTGGCATTTGTTAGATGAAGTTCCTAACTATTTACAAGATTTAAAAAGAGTTGATTATAAACGTGTACGTTTATTTAAAGATCGTTATTTAAGAAAAGCTTATCAAGTTTTCTTAAAAGATAAAGAGTTAAAGAAAGAATATCGTACTTTTGTTAAAGGAACATTTTGGTTAAAAAAATATGCGCGTTTTATGGCTTTAAATAAAGCAAACGAAGGTTTACCTTGGGTAGATTGGAATGATGAAGATCAAAATATTAAAGGAAGTAATGAAGGATTAGAAGCAGAAATTGATTATATTCAATTTCTTCAGTATATTTTTGTTAAACAATTTAATCTATTAAAAATACATGCACATCAAAAAGGAATATCTATCATGGGAGATTTACCTTTATATGTAGGTGATGATTCTGCGGATGTTTATGAGTATCGTAAATGTTTTCAATTAGATGATAAATTTTATCCTAAATTCGTATCTGGAGCATCACCTGATTATTTTTCAAAAGATGGCCAACTATGGGGACATCCTTTATATGATTGGGATTATTTAAAGAAAACAAGATATAATTTTTGGATCAAAAGATTAAAATGGAATAATGAAATTTTTGATATTTTAAGAGTTGATCATTTTAGAGCTTTTGATACATATTGGTCAGTTCCTTATGGAAGTGCTACAGCAAGAGAAGGAAAATGGATAGAAGGACCAAGTTATCATTTTTTAGATTCAGTTTATAAACAATTGCCTAAACTTAATATGATTGTTGAAGACTTAGGAGAATTACGTCCACAAGTACATGAACTGAGAGATCATTATGATTTATTGGGAATGAAAGTTATGCAATTTTCTTTTGGTGAAGATGAAAGAAAAGTTAAATATAAAATTCCTCAACATTGTGTTGTTTATACAGGAACACATGATAATGCTACTCTTAAACAATGGTATGAAGAATTAGATGATAAAGAAAGAATGAAAGAAATTATGAAGGGTCTAGGATATGCAGGAGAAAATCTTGTGGAAGATATGCTTGCATATACACTTGAATGTGATGCGGTGATTTCTATTGTTCCTTTACAAGATCTACTTGGCTATGGCAAAGAAGCTCGTATTAATTTACCAGGGACAGTAGGTCCACATAACTGGTCTTATAAACTTACTTCATTTGATGATTATCAAAATCAAATACAAATAATTCAAAAAATGTTAAAGAAAGCTAAAAGATAAATACCATACTTATTATTTAAATATCCTAAAAAACCGCGATAAAAGCGGTTTTTTTCTGTTTTTTAATAATGTAATCGTTTTTATTTGATGAATTCGATTTAATAAATTGATTTTTATTTGTAAAAAAATATAATAGTTTTCGTAGACAAGTCATGGACAGGTTTTTCTTCCTTAAATATTTTTTTGACAACAACATTCTAAATTTGTACATCGACTTGAAGTGTAAGACCAATCGGTCTTTTTCTTTTTATATAAATGTATAAAAAATAAAACATTACCTATTCGTGTTGACTTTGTTTTTAAAACGGTCTTATAATACAGGCAAGCAAAACCAATGAAGTGGAGATAAAAATAGAACGTGCACTTATAGAGAGTTTGGATGGTGGAAGCAAACAGAACGCAGTCTATTAAATGGACCACAGAGGGCAAAAGGAAAGGCATTAGCTGAGTATTCTTTGACGTAAGGCTTACGTAAGTAGTCATAGATGTGATAGCATCTAGTAAAGTGCATGAGTGTATCATGAATCAAGGTGGCACCGCGGATATAACCGTCCTTGAAAGTTTAACTTTCAAGACGGTTTTTTTAATTATTAGGGGGAATTATATGTATTATCCAAGTTTAGAAATGTTAGAAAAATTAGATCTAAAATCTTATGATTTAGTTCCAATAAAAAAAGAAATCTATAGTGATATGATTACACCTATAGAATTAATGAGAAAATTAAAACAATATTCTAAACATGTTTATATGTTAGAAAGTCATGAAGATAAGACAAAATGGGGAAGATATACTTTTATAGGTTTTGATCCTAAAAGCGAAATTACTTGTTATAACAAGATGATGAAAGTGGATGATAAGATTTTTAAAGTGACACATCCCAAAGAATATATTAGAAAAGTTTTAAATGAACATCGTAGTTTAAAATTAGAGGGTTTTCCTACTTTTACAGGAGGCTTAGTTGGTTATTTTAGTTTTGATTATTTTAAATATAGCGAACCTTCAATTATTAAAAATCAAAAAGATAATGGTTTCAATGATGTTGATTTAATGTTATTTGATAAAGTTATTTGTTTTGATCATTTTAAGCAAAAGTTGATTTTAATTGTTAATATTGGAACAAATAATTTACAAAAGAATTATAAAGAAGGAATCAAAGAATTAGATGAATTAGATTATATCATTAGAAAACATGTTAAAACACTTGTTCAACCATTAAAATTATTAGAAGATTTTAAACCAGTTCTCTCTAAAAAAGAATATTGTCAAATGGTTGAAAAAGGTATTGATTATATTAAAGAAGGTGATATCTTCCAAGTTGTTTTATCAAATAGACTTTATGCAAAAGCAACAGGTTCATTATTTGATAGCTATCGTGTTTTAAGAACAACGAATCCATCACCTTATATGTTCTATTTTGCAAGTGATAATATTGAAGTAGCTGGAGCTTCTCCAGAAACTTTAATTAAATTGGAGGGAACAAAGTTAACAACTTTTCCAATTGCTGGAACGAGAAAAAGAGGAAAAGATGATCAAGAAGATCAACAATTAATAGATGATTTATTAAAAGATGAAAAAGAATTAGCTGAACATAATATGCTCGTTGATTTAGGAAGAAATGATTTAGGAAGAATTTCTAAATTCAATAGTGTACATGTGGTATCTTATATGGATATCTTAAAGTTTTCAAAAGTTATCCATATAGCAAGTATTGTTAGCAGTGAAATTAAAGAAAAATATGATGCTTTAGATGCAGTTGATGCTTTACTTCCTGCAGGTACTTTATCAGGAGCACCAAAGATCAGGGCATGTCAAATTATTAATCAATTAGAACAAAATAAAAGAGGTATTTATGGAGGAGCGATTGGTTATTTAGATTTTACAGGAAATATGGATCTATGTATTGGTATTCGTTTAGCTTATAAAAGAAATAATGAAATTTCTATTTGTAGTGGTGCAGGAATTGTTTATGACAGTGTTCCTGAAAATGAATATCAAGAATGTTTAAATAAAGCAGGTGCGGTTGTTGAAGCAATCAAGATGGCAGATGGAGGTATTGATTATGATTCTACTCATTGATAATTATGATAGTTTTGCTTATAACCTTTATCAATTGATAGGTTCAATCGATGAAGATATCAAGGTTATAAGAAATGATGAAATGACAGTTGAAGAAATAGAAGAACTTCAGCCATCATGTATTATTATTTCACCAGGTCCAGGGAAACCAAGTGAAGCGGGTATTATTGAAGAAGTTGTTCAAAAATGTTATACGAAATATCCTATTTTGGGAGTTTGTTTAGGGCATCAAGCAATTGTTGAAGCTTTTGGAGGAACAGTAAGTTATGCTCAAAGCGTCATGCATGGAAAGTCTTCGATAATTAAAGTAGATACTACAAATCCAATTTTTAAGGGAATCGAGAAAAAGACAGCAGTGGCTAGATATCATAGCTTAGCTGCTAAAAAAGAAAATTTACCAGAATGTTTGAAGATTATAGGAGAAAGCGATGATGGTGAAATCATGGCAATCAGTCATAAAAACTATCCTGTTTATGGGTTACAGTTTCATCCGGAGTCGATTTTAACAAAAGAAGGTAAAAAAATAGTTGAAA
>ERZ773200.1936-NODE-1936-length-16108-cov-4.152495_pt1 | contig 16108 bp, 23 predicted proteins | sample MGYA00581008_ERZ773200 | MGnify/ENA primary metagenome ERZ773200 (study PRJEB29015, sample SAMEA2737770) | human gut metagenome | biome: human gut; feature: human-associated habitat; material: faeces | place: China | collected 2012 ... | reverse complement strand
TTTTCACTATCCTGCCTTGTTTTAGGTAAAAGAAAAAGCAACCGAAGTTGCTAAAAACGATTATCTTTTCACTTTTTCATATAAATTTATCATTTTTTTTGCAAAATTATATGCTAAAAGCACACATGCTGATATCACAAAATAATTTGTTGATTTTAGAATGTTATCGTTGGTTGCATTTATAATTCCGAAACAAAACGTTGGTACATAGATAACGCAATCTAGAAAAGCATCAATTATTGAAAAAAAGTTTTGTATTCCATCACTGAAAAAAGAACATACTTGTAAAAAGAGTAACGAAAATACAACAATAATGGCTAAAGTACACCAAAAGAAAACTAAACAATTAAGACTCATTATACTTTCCTCCCATATATAAAAAACTTGTACTACATTATATCATAATTACAATTCTTTAACAATTGAAGCAGATATTTATTATCATTAAAAAAGTTATTTTAATAAAAAAGCTCTCGTTTGAGAACTTTTTAAAAACATACATCATTGAAGGGAAAGTAACGTCTTTCATCAAAACCTTACGATACCATAATACCACCAAATGAGGGGAGAATCTTCCACATAGATGCACTTTTTTACTGTTTTTCTAATAAATTTTTTAAAATATTGTCAGCTTTTCGATATAAGCTTTTGATGTTAGTAATGTTGTAACGTTCCATGCATTGATGCTTTGGAAGATTGTAATAAAAATCTTCAATGAACTTTCTATCTAGCGCATCCATATGATCAAGATAATACCCAACAGTTTCAATACGCACATTCCAAAATTCAAGTTCTTCTTCAAAAGAATCATTGCCATATTCTTTGATGTAGTTATCAACTGCATTTTTCAACTCATCTTTTTTAGCAATCAGATGATTGTACTTATCAACGCTATCCTGAACAAAGCCACCTAATCCATCACTTTTACCAGGAGACTTGATTTGACTTAATTTTCCCTCTACCTCTAAAAGCTCATTTTTAAGCGATTTGAGAGGAGTTTCATACTCCTCAATTAATTTGTCACGTTCTTTGATTAAACTCTTATATACACGAAATTCATTGCGCATAATTGATAATGTGTGTATTGATATCATCTATTATCCTCCTTCTTAACATTTCTTAACTGTTTTTCTTCTTCTTTTAGTACCGTTTTTTCTGCAATCTACAGATTTTTTTACATCTTAATTTTTATTAATCACAGCACCTTTCCCACGATAAATCGAACATGGGATTCTTTCTTTTTCTGTTGCAGTAATCACTTACTGTTTGCCTTGAAATAAATAACTTCTTTGCTGCTTCTCTAGTTGATTTGTAATAACAGTCATTTATTGCATCATAGATAATTACCTTTCGATTTCTGTTTCCATAATGAAGTCCTGTTTCTTTTGGTGTAGCCAATTGAAGATTTACAAGACTATTATCACTTCTAACCTTGTTTTTATGGATAATGTTATATCCACTAGGAATAGGTCCAACAAATAGCTCATAAATGATTTTTGAAACCGTATGAGCTTGGCCATGTATTTTTAAAACAGTTTTTCCTGAAGATTTATGAATATATGGGCATAACAAATATTCACTGCCATTTTTATAAACATGCTTTGCTCTTCCAAAATTTGAAAAGAAATATCCATCTTTGTATTCTTTCCAGTATTCACCTTTTTTCTTATCAACCAATCTTTTGACTGTCATAACTAGAACCTATTCCCAATATAATCTAACAAACTTGGTTGATCTTTACACATTCTCAAAGAACAACGTTTCTTGTCTTGATTGAAATATTTACAAGATGGACATTTCTTACGATCAACTGGTTTTGCTACGTCTTGTTTTCTCATTTTGAATCACCCTCACTTACTGGACTATGTTCTAAATTCCACTCCCTTGGTGCTTTACTCATACATCTACAAACGGGATCAAGCTTACAATCTTTACACTCATCATGAGAATAACAGTAATTTTTAAGAGCTTGTAATGAAACGTAATCATCAATGTTAGTTGTTTTAATCATTCTAATTCCTCCAATCGAATGTATATACCTGGTATGTCCGCCCAGAACTTTTCAATCAGCTCACTGGCCACTCTTGAATCATTTACATAGAAACCTAACTTTTCCATGATATCCTTCAACGCTTTATTCAAATCATCCGTATCAGGCTTAGTATATTTATACTCCCCATCATGATGTTTACCAGTAGCTGGAAAACACCATCTTACGATTAATCTCAAAGGACCATCAAAAGGCTTATCAGGAATATGTGGTATCAAATGAGCTTTCAGTTTTTCTTTTGCACTTTTAAGTTCTGGTGGATCATAAAACTTCTTTGTGCCCATGTTCACCTTATGCTGTTGAGCAGTTGTAGTAGGTGGAATCATAGGCATGAAAAATTCAATTTTTCTTTTTTTATTTTTCTCCATTTTTTTACTAGGGTGCTCTAGGTTTGGTGCCCTCTATCGTGCGGGGTGAGTGTTCGTCGTGCGTAAGCTGTCGCACGACACTTACCCCCGCGTTAGAGGGGTGCGCCAAAAATATTTATATATATTTATATATATAGGTCGAACACACGCAGGGGTAGAACCTGCGCCACACTTGGTCGAGCGCACCCTTAATCATCCTTTCTTCTAATGCATTTCTTACCTTCTTCACTATAGTAAGTTTCAAAATTTGCAACTAATTCCTCGTTAGCCTTTTTTGTATTTCCTAACCAACTTAATAAAGTTTTTGAAGTAATTCCTATCTTTTCCGCAAGCTCATCAGCAGGCACTTCTCTACCCTCTATTTCAATGTTTGAGAATTCTATTTCAAACTGATTTACTTTCTTGTTTTTAGCTTTAGCTGCTTGTTCTTGTCTTCTTTCTTTAGCCTTTTCCCATTGAGGTTTGACATCATCAGGATCAATATCTTGAAGTGCTCCATCTTCATCCAATACATGTACTGGATATTCAAAATAAAGGTTAACTGGCGGAAACTTTGAGAACTCTCTCAATGTTCCTTCAATTCTCCATGCAGTAATTGATGTAGCTTTTGAACGTGCTTCGTTAACAAGATTATCAAGTTCTTTGTAGTAGTCATGGCCAAGCTTACTTTTACAAAAATCAATCATGATAGTTTGTGATAAAACATCATCTTGAGATAGTTCATTTAAAAGTTCAGGTCTATGTTCTTTTAAGTAATCGACACAAACTCTACATGCACTCATATTTCTTAACTGTTTGTAATGTGATTCATTTAGTTCCAATTCAATTAAATCTAGCAATGCATCAGGATCACGTGCAAATACACCTGAACCACTAGCGCGGTCCATACTTCTTTTACCACCTTGAGAACCTTTCGAATGGTGATGGCAGTAGATTACTGATGTGCCTAACTCATTACAAATCTTGTCAAACTGGTTACAGAAATTAGCCATTTGGTCGGCACTGTTTTCATCTCCAGTAATAACTTTGTAAATTGGATCTATGACTACTGCTATATAATCCTTTTTAGAAGCTCTTCTAATCAATTTAGGAGCAAGTTTATCCATAGGAATAGATTTACCCCTTAAATTCCAAATATCGATATTAGACAAGAAATTAGGCTTAATGCCAAGCGATTTATAAACATCCTTGAATCTATGCAAACATGATGGTCTATCTAACTCCAAATTGACATACAATATTCTTCCTCGAGCACACTGCCATCCAAACCATTTTGTTCCTTCAGCAATCGCGATACACATCTCAATCAATGCAAATGACTTACCTGCTTTACTAGGTCCAGCAATAAGCATCTTGTGTCCTTGTCTTAGAATTCCTTCTATTAATGGTGGTGCAAGTTGAGGCATATCGTCCCAAAATTCACTCAATGATTCAGGATCAGGTAAATCATCATTGATGCTTTCAATCCATTCATACCACTCTTCCCAGGAACTTTTACCAATGTTGGTATCAACAAGAAATTGTTTTCTTCCATTTCTTGTAATTCCTGGCATTCTTGAAAGTCTTGAAGGGTTTCTATTTTGAGTATCAACATCTAGTCCATTCTTTTTACAAATGTTATAGAGATAATCAACACGCTTACGATATTCTTTCATATCTGCAGCTTCGATTCTAACAATCGCATGTAGGCTTTTACCACCTGAATGAACTAAACAAGCTATCGGAAGTTCCAATTCTCTTAATACTGCGTTTTGTTCTTCGATTGCCATTGAATCGCTTTCTACAAGAGCATATTTAAAATCAGTCACATTTTGGTTCTTACAGCCTTTTCCATCCAACGGGTTAAATCGTATCCATGCACCTGCTTCTTCGTTGTAGTCACCTAAAACTGCACCTATATCGCCTTTGCAATTATTCAACTGTTGTATAAGTTTTCCTGCAGTTCTATCCCAGCACCCTTGTGTTGGCAGATGTTTTTCATCTTTAAGCCATGTTTTGGTTACATAGCCTACATTTTCAGTAGAATCAAAAAGTGTTTCCAGATAAGTAATTAATTCAGCTACTGGATTCCAGTTAAGAGGTTCTTTGACCTCTTTCCCTTCAATCCAATTCTTATCAACTATGACCTGTTCATCTTTATCAATAACATCATTCCAGTCAAGTTCATGGCCACTTTCTTTTATTGGTGGAACCCACCCCTGATTTTTAGCATACTGAACAATAGTTCCGCCTGTTACACCTGAACCAGTAAAAGACTCCCATTTTCTATAGCATTCATTTTTATGATATCTTTTAGAATCACGTTGACTCCAGTAGTCCCAGTCACTTGCTTTATAACTTTCATATTTGAGTGCCATTCCAACATTGCACCATTCCTGATAGTCAAGCAAAGAAGGATCTATATTATTCAGTATTTCTAATAAATCAGTTGTATACTCCATTGCTAATCTCCTTCTTTATAAGTTGCTGGATCTATTCCATTAGGAACTCTCCACCCTGAAGCAGCTATTCTATTGATTAATTTTCTAGCTGATTCAAATGACCATGTGCCTACTTGTTTAAATCCTTTATTTTCAAGAAGTCTTATTTGTTTAGGTGTTGCTAAGCCTTCTTCTTGTCTTTTATGTAATCTATCAAGTAGCAATGTTGCTTTTCCTGCATTATCCACACTATCAGGATAGATTCCATATTTTTCTAATGCTTTAATTTGTTTCTCACTTGCTGGTGCCATTTCCCAACCAAATGTAGGAACGTAACTTTGTAGGTCTTGGTCCATAATACTCATTTCAAATTGCAATGGATCAACAAGCTTTCTTTTTCTTTTACGCATTTCAGCAAGCTGTTTAGCAAGTGATTCTTCCCTTTGAGCAACGACATCACTTACAGCTTGTTCTTCAGCTTCTTCTATATCTATGGCTTCAAGTACATCTTCAGGAAGTGCTGAACTTGCCATTGTTTCTAAATTTTGTGTCATTTTCTTGGCTACTTCCTCGTTTTCACAAATCAAGTTGGCTGGATGACATAGTTCATGTCGTTCCGTATGCCACAAGAAATCTAGTAGTAATAGGTGGTCCTTGCCTTTACATAGACGAGTACCCCTCCCTACCATTTGACAATTACCTAAAATTGCAACTTTACCATGTCTTCTTGTTACCAATGTTCCTAATTCATTTTGTACACACCAACATTCCTCATTGGTATGTTCTTCTTTTACCCATTGTGAATGTTTAGAAAGTTTTATTCCAATTTTTACATAATTTTGTTTTTTTATATGCAATGTCCACAAATCACAGTGTCTTACTTTATTAGCTTTTTCAACAGAAATAGATGCTCTATATCCTCTATGTATGGCCATCAATTGTAATCTTTCAATAAAAGTTTTATTTCCTTTGCCAATATGATAAGAAATCCATTTATTTTTACGCCCATCACCATGATTAATTGCTTCAAGCATTATTTCAAATTGTTCTGTTGTCATATCAAATAATTTTTCACTCAAATCTTTTGACAAATAGGGTTCCAAACGTCCCCATCCTGTTTTATCTTTATCTCTTCCACGAGGAGCACCTTTTGATATAGTCCATATAACACAATCGCCATGAGCATTCCAATGAACGTTGAGCCTTTTAATCGTTTTCTTTGTATATTTAAATCCACATTCTTCTATACACTTTGTAATTTCTTTACAATATTCCTTTTGCTGTTCACCTTGTGTAATAGTAATTTGATTATTTAATTTATTGATTGTACCATCTGTCATTACCCAACCAATAAAAGTTAATTCAGCAGGAGTCAAAGGAACTCCTTTAAACTGATTATTTCCACAAACTGGAATATACGCTCCATCTTTTAAATTCGCCACATACTCAGCTTCAGCAATTTTCCAACCTTTTCTACGTCGATTGTCATAAAGCATACGATGTTTATTGGTTACACGAATATCAGAAGATTGTCCTTTGATAGAACAAAAATATTCATCTTCGCCTAAATCTCTTCTAACTTTAGCTAATGCTGGGACGTATTGGATAGTATTAGTATTTATATCAAAAGCTGCAACTTTTTCTCCAATGTCAACATCTTTCTTCCATCCGTTTGTGGTTAATATTTCAGTCTCCGTATCTAAACAATAAAGACTTCTCACCTTCGTTGGTCGCAAAACGATAATGCAATCTACTGATGGACAATCCCATCCTTCAGTTAGAAGCATTGAATTACATAAAACGTTATATTTATCATTTTCAAAATCTTTTAGTATTTCTGCACGATCTTTACTGTCTCCGTTGACCTCAGCAGCTTTAAATCCATTATTATTTAGAATATCTCTAAACTTTTGAGAGGTTTTTACTAAAGGTAAGAAAACAACTGTCTTTCTATCTTTACAATACTTTTTCATTTCTTGAGCTATCTGTTCAAGGTATGGATCTAACGCAGTCCCTATATCACTTACCTTGAAGTCACCAGACTGAACTCCGACCCCGGACAAATCCATCTTTAGCGGTAACGTAAGTGCCTTTATAGGTGTTAGATAACCTTCTTTGATAGCTTTTGGCAATGTGTACTGATAAGCTAGACTTTCAAAGTAGCTTCCTAAATTTTTCATATCTCCTCTATCAGGTGTAGCAGTTACACCTAAAACTTTAGCTGTATCAAAATATTCTAAAACTTTTTGATATCCACTACTTAAACAATGGTGCGCTTCATCAATAATAATCGTGTCAAAATAATCTTTAGGAAACTGTTCTAAACGATTTTCTCTTTGCAACGTTTGAACGGAACCGACAACAATCCTAAACCAGCTTCCTAGGCAAGTCTCACTTGCTTTTTCAACAGCACATTTAAGACCTGTAGATTTGGCAATCTTATCGTTTGCCTGGTCTAAAAGTTCTCCTCTATGTGCCATAATAAGAACTCTATCCCCTGATTTAACACAGTCTTTAGCAACTTCCGCAAAGACTATCGTTTTTCCACATCCAGTAGGCAAAACCAAGAGAGTCTTTTGGACTCCCTTGTTCCATTCTTCAAATATCGAATCGTGTGCCTCTTTTTGGTATGGTCTTAATTCCATTAGAATTGTCCTGCACTAAAAGTTGGTTTTTGAGGTGCTTCATCTTTTGGATAGAATTTTTTGATGTCATTGTATTCATTTCCGTTATAAGTTCTTGTACCGATTTTACATCTTCCAGTTGACCCAGGAACTGATGGCCAGTTCATTCTTAATGGTTCACCTTTTTTCTTTTGGCCGATTCCTCTAAAGAAAGCACTCAATAAACCTTCCACTTTTGAATGAAGGAATAATTTATGTTTAATAATTACTTCTTGCCCATTGTAATCAATAGCAATGTCGACAGTTACTTGATTACAAGCAGGCATTTTTTCTGAACCATTAAATCTTGTTCTTTCCATTCCTTTGACTACAAAATCATAATCATCAGGTGGTAAGATAATAAACTCACCATCATTTTCAATGATTCCATCCCAATCTAATTCATGTCCGTTATCAATTTCTCTGTTATCCATTTATATTTCCTCCTAAAATTCTCTTACATTTGTATTAATAAATTCTAAAATTTGTGGCCATGCTCCTATCAATACTCCATTAATAAAGTTTGGATCATAATTTTCAACAGGTGTATCTTCAGGATAATAGCCTTTCATGCTCACTGCTTTTCTGATTTCTTTTTCAGTTACTAAACTTTGACTCATTAAATCTTTCAATGCTGTTGGCAATTTATTTTCATCTGTTTGTTGTACTACATTTGCATTTTCAGTTGGCACTGCTTCTTGAATACCACCTTGTTGCAATTCTTTTTCAACTTTGATTTCTTCAACTACTGGTTGTTGTTGAGGAACTGTATTTGTAACAGGTGGAACAGTTACAGCTGGTGTTACGTTTGTTTGATTATTGAATAAATGAGCAATTGCTGAATAATCAAGTGGCAATTCTTCAGGTAGATCATCTCTATTTTTTGCATCCCAACACGGATGATGTGTAGTGTACATCACACGTTGACCGCCTTGAGCTTTATGCTTTTTACCTTTATCATCAACTGCCACACTGAATGTTTTGTAGTTGGCAAACAAAACCATATCAGCCCACTCTTTAGTAATTGGAGCAGTTTGTGCTGTTGTCTTTTTACCTAACTTCAACTCATAACGATCATATGCTCCCATTTCATTAGGTTGTTCAAATTTACGAATAATTGCATGAGCTGTTAGAACAACATTGATATTGGCCACATCTACTACATCTTGGAGAAGATTTAGAAATCTTCCCCATTCTTCCGCAACATATGTATAGCCAGTACCATATCCAAATTCTTCTACTCCTGATTTACCATGTCTTGAGCAGACAGCTTCTGTACATAATCTTTCGGCCCAGTCAGCAGTATCGATAACAAGTGTTTTACAAGGACGATTTTTGATAACTGATTTAACTTCATCAATTAATATTTGCCAGCTTGTTGGCTTAGGCAATCTTCTTACATTGTATTTTTTAGTAGAACCTTCAGTATCAATAAATACTGGATCAGGAAATTTTGATGCAAATTTTGTTTTTCCAATCCCTTCAGGTCCATAGAAAACAACTTTTTGAGCACCGTTTACTACTCCTTCGGTAATTTCAAAAAAATTCATTAGAATTCACCTGCTTTCCATTGTGTTTTACTACTTTCTACTGCTGATTGAACATCTTCTTTAACATATCCGTCTTCGATAATAACTGAACATTCATCACCAGTAGAAACTCTTGTAGCAATAGCTTGCAATCCTTCTTGTTCGAGCCATGCATTGAACTCTGTTAAAGTTTTTAGATCCATTTGTTCTAGCTTGTCTAATAAGACAAAACCGCAATCAGGATTCAATTTACGAACAATAGCAGTAGAAACTCTTAATTGGTCACTGCCACTCATACTGTCCCATTTTTTACCTTTATAAGTTAATTCATTATCATCAATACTTAATTCAGACAATGGTAAATCCGCATTGTTCAATAGGTCATATTTTTGTTTACGAACCTCATCTATTTGAAGTGATAAATTATCATATTGAGCTTTGTAACCTTTAGCTTCTTCTTCAGCTTTTTCTTTATCTAAATTAGCTCTAATTTTGCGATTGACTTCTTCAATTTCGGCCAAGTTCTTTTCTAATTCATCAGTTGATTGGTCTTGTAAATCCAATGCATCTGTCTTGGCCATGCTTAAATCGTAAGTTGCCTTATTCAACTCTTCATTTTTTTGTTGAAGCATTTGTTCAAGACGAGCTACTTCATCAGTTAATGTCTTAACTTGATACTCATATTGAGTAACCTTTTCTCTTTTTCTTTGGTTCTCACCATTTTTGGCAAGAATAGCTTGTTGCTGATTAATCAATTCTTGAGGACTGATTATGTCTGCAGGAACTCCTTCATAAAACAATTGTTCTTTAGCAAATTTTGCTTTTTGGTCAGCAATACGTCCTACAGTTAATCTTTCTTGATAAAGCTCATTTTCTTTGTGATTGAATACAGCCAATTGATCTCCAACACCAATGATATTTAGCAATACATTTGCCTTTTCTTTATTGGATTTATTCATAAATGCAGGCAAATTAAGTGCTAACTGTTCAATGAATGAATCCAATAATGTTTGGCCAGCTTTTTTACCTGATGGATCAGTAACTTTTAAGGAACTGTTCTTTCCTTTTCTTTCAACAATGATTCCATTGCTTAAAGTAACTTTTAATAAAGGCGGAATTGTTGAACCTTCCCTTACAGCGTTGCTAGGTTTATTTCTATCCCCGCCTAATGCCCAAGCGATACTATCTAATACCGAAGTTTTACCTTGATTGTTATCCCCACCAATGATTGTTAGACCATTTTGTGTTGGGTCTATCTTGACGGCTTTAATTCTTTTAACATTTTCTAACTCTAATGCATTAATCTTCACTGACATCTTTACTTTCCCCTTTGTCCATTTCTTCAATTTTATTTTCAATAAGCTCTTTTAATGTATTCGTACATTTTTCGAACTCATTTGTTGCTGATTTATAAATATCCTTTACTTGTTTTTCTGAAATACCGTATGCTTCACTTAAGAAATCACTTCCGCTACTTCCTAATCCTGCCTTCATTTCAAGGGCAAGATTGTCATCTTCATCATAGTAAACTGTAGATAGCAATCTGATAATGTTCAATTCAGGCTTTTCTTTAGGCCCAAAAATTAAATCCTTTCCACTGATTTTTGCTACTTCAATATCTTTTGCACCCGCATCTTTAGCAGCTTGAATAATACTTTCTAGAAACTTATCCATTTTTATTTCTCCCTCTTGATGTATATTTCTTTGTACTTGACACCAAAGCTGTTACTTTGATGTTCCACCCATACGTCAATGACATTATTTTTAACTGCTCCTCCACAATCTTCAGCCACGTAAATTTGGCCATCAATCATGATTTCACTTCCATATGGGATTATTTTAGGGTCTACAGCGATTGTATGATTGACTTGAGCTCTAACTCCTGTAGCGGTTAGATCTCCATACTCATCTTCTCCGTACCAATATGCGGTAATTCTAAAGACCCCTAGAGCTTTTCATTTAGAAAGCTCTTCAACTTCTTTTTGTAGTTGATCCTTTTCAACTGCAATACACTCGTACATTGCTTTGTACTTTGTATATTCTTGAAGCTGACCTTGCATATCATTGAGTTCATCCTTGTACAACTCAATTTGTTTACTTTGTTCTTCATACTTTGCTTCTACTGATTTAGCTTGAGCATAACCAGTTCCTGCAAAGATTAAACTTGCTACACAAGCACCAAACAATGTAACCTGTGCTTTTTGTGTTAATTTCATATTTGCAATTCCTCCCAAATTTGTATATAATTTATGTGCTATGTTGTGCGCTCGTTTGTTTTGACGAGTGCTTTTTTTCATTTAAAGAATTAAGCAATGCAATAATCAACTCTTCGCTAGGACTTTTATTGAAATGATTCATATAATCCTCAAATGCTTTTCTAGGAATATGTACATTTCTTCTCTTCCCTGAAGCATCAACACTTCCAGGAAATGTACCTTGTTGGATAGCATTGATTATGAACTCCCTGCTTTTGTGAGTTATCTTCATTACTTCTTCAATTGAAATATTGAATTCATCATTCATGATCATCACCCCTTGTAATAACAATGTAGTATTCTTCACATTCTAGAAGTCCTTTGCCTACTGTCTTTGTAAAGAGCTTTGCTTTTAGATCAGTATCTTTAAATGATGTTTGATTCATTTCATTAATAATACGTTTAGCGTACTCACTATCACCATACCAAGGAATTTTTACAGGCTTTACCATGTTTTTTTCACCTCCTTTCAAAGTAATGTTCTAACTAAAATAGCTAAGCAATCAGCAACAAAACAACATGCAACGATAGTCGTCACTAATCCTCTTGTTGATAGTTTCATATTTTTGTACCTTCCCTTCTGTTTTGAACTAAACGATTTGCTAATTCATACCAACTTTTTCTATACCAGTTACGATCTCTTGCAAAATAGATGCAAACGATAACAAGTAATAAATTAGCTAGAATTGAAATGTTTAATATCCATTCCATAAATTTTCTCCCTTCTACTACTGACCATCAAGGAACCAATCTCTATTACAAAATGAAAACTTCACGTATTGTATTAAAAAAAGAAATTTGTTATTAATTTGGTGTTTCTATGATCATCAACTTTAGGAATCTAATAAAATAGGCTTTGCTAGAGATTGGCTCCTGGATGATCAGTAATTTATTTAATTGTTTTCGACATTCTTCATCTCTTTCTTTATAATTAAGTTATCGGTACGGCAATATCGAAATTTAATTAGAAAGTGAGGTGAAAATAAGTGGATGATAATATAATTCCTGATATAGACTTAAATTCAGCAATCAAAGAATGTCCTTACTGTGATTGTAAAATATCTCCCATTTATTTAAGACATACCGAAGAATGGTTTCCTGATCAAACAGTCACATACTATGTAATTTGCAAATGTCCTAATACAGCTTGTAATAAAATTTTTTTCGCAAAATATAGTGGAGAACCATTTACATATGAATTAAATGGAGAATATGAACATTTTTTAAGTGTTTCAAAATCAGAAACTTTTCCATATACCATAAGTGAATTAAACTTAGATAAACATATTAATGAGATTTCGCCTGATTTTATCGAAACTTACAAACAAGCGTTGCTTGCTGATAAAATGAATTTAAATAAAATTTCAGGTGCAGGTTTCAGACTAGCTTTTGAAACCCTCATTAAAGATTTTGTTGCATCACTTACCCCTGAAAAAGCGGATGAAATTAAAAGTGATACAAGCGTTAGCAATGTAATCAATAATCGACTTCCTAACAAACCAATGTTTGAAGATATAAAAGGTATCGCAAGAAGAGCTTGGTGGTTAGGTTGTGATTCATCTCATTACGTTAAAGAATTTACTGAATTTGATATTGAGGATTTAAAAGAATGTATAAATATTACAGTTGCTTCTATTGTTTACTACTCAAAACACCAACATTATGTAAATTCCATAAATAAGCCTAAATCTTAAATTGACCTATGAATTTACCACTTTTAGTCCAGTATTGCTTAACCAGCATATATGGACTTTTTTCAGTTCCATCTCCTACTGTTACTTTCACAGCAACAACTTCTTCTGTTTTTATTTCACTTATAGGATTGTGATTAGTATTTGGAACTATAATGCTACCTGTTTTGTTATAGCCATTTACAAGAAAATCGATTGAAGTATTAAAAAAATCAGCAAATAATTTCAGTGTTTCTATATTTGGCTCTCGCTTTCCTTGTTCGTAATTAGCAAGTGTACTTCTATTTAGTTTTAAAACATTAGCCAATTCTTCTTGAGAAAAGCCATATTGATTTCTCAATTTTTGAATGTTCTTTCCTAATAACATACAATTCTCCCTTCTTAATAAGTTTTAATCAGTTAATACATCAAGCTCTTTTAATTCTTCTTGAGTTAGACAGCCTATAAGAAAGTCGTTACTTTTGAACTTTTAAATTAAAAAAATATTCACTAATATCTGTACTATCTAATTGTAATATTACAATAGCTTTTTGGATTTCATCCTGTTTAAATTTTATTTTATTGTTCAATTTAAGAGAAATTGTTCTAGTAGAAAGCCCCATTAAATCAGCAAACTTTGCTTGTGTACCACACTTTTCAATAATTCTACCATTTAACTTCGAATAATCATATGCCATTGCTTGTCACCTCCTTTTGTCGTTAGTTTTGAACCATTTACATCATAACTTATTAAAAATTGTATGTCAACGATAAATTCAAAATAAACGATTTTTTTGTCGTTAATATTGAATTTAAGTTCAAAAGATGCTATATTATAAACAAAAGAAAGGAGATAACTATACATGAAAGAATCAAGCACAAAAGAAAGGCTTATTTATTATATGCAACAAAATAATTTAAAGCAGGTAGATGTTGTAAATCTTTGCCAGCCATACGCAAAAAAATATAATGTCAAATTTAATAAATCAGATATTAGTCAATATGTTACTGGTCGTGCCGAGCCTAACCAAGATAAATTATATGTTCTAAGTAAAGCTTTAAACGTAGACGTAGCTTGGCTGATGGGATATGATGTTCCAATTGATAATAAAGTTGGAAGTATTATGTTTGGGGAAGAATTAGAAGAATATTTGAAATCTGCTAGCAAAGAGCTAAATTTGCCTTTAGATGTTATAAAAAGCATGTTTCTTGATTTAAAAATAAAGTCCCCTACTGATCTTAGCTATGATAATATTCTAGTTAGTATAAAAAAATATTTAAAAAATAAATTTAATGAAAAATGGGACCGAGAAAGCGATATGTTTTGTGCAAGAATGAATGCTTTTTATTATTTATTTGAATCGATTGGATGGAACTATAGAACAATTCAAAATGAAGATACTGACAACAATGATACTATCTATGAACTAAGCAGCAAAGATATAAATATTAAAATATCATCAGAAGATTATGCTGATATGACTGATAAAGTAGTTAATACTCTTAAAGATGAACTACAGGCATTAATTATAAAATCAAGCAACATATTTAATGATTAAAAAAACACAATTGGGAGGATTAAACATTGGTAAAAAGTATTTTTGAATTAGAAAGAAGATTTGATTTTAATAAGGAATTTAACCGTTTAATCAATCTGTTAGATACAAGAATTTACGATAATAAAAGCTATAGAAATCAAACATTTTGGACTATTGCTAATATGAGTTTTTTAGAATGGCAATATAGACTTACTGCAACAAATATTTCACAATACTTTGAAGATTTAGATATTGATTTTAATAACATTTCTTCATGCGATAACACTCATAAAATGTACTTTCTTCAATTCATTGATTCATATATTATGTTTTTAATTAGCAACTCTAAAATTAATTACCGTGTTGATTTTGGAGGTGAAGTTTATAAACCATATTTAACTGTACTTAAAAATATAGGTCATATTATATCAAAATTAAACTTTAAAAGAGATATCGATGAACAAAATGGAACTGTTACATATATAAAACGTGATGCTGATACTGACAGTATATTATCAATTATTGAAAATGAAGATGATTTAAGATTAGCATTGCTCGAATATAATGATTTTAGAATTGAAAATGATGTAGACGAGAAGAAGAAATTGATCTTCAAAATTTATCAATTTATTGAATTGCATAAAAAAGATTATCAGGAAAAAAATAATACTTTATATAAATCTATATCACATATTGTTAACAACTATAAAATAAGGCATTCCAACAGTTGCCAAATATCTTTAAACGATTCAGATACAATCGAAGTATATGATATATGTTTTAAAATGATGATACATTTGATAAGAGATTCATATATTAAGGATTCTTTTAAAAAAATAAAAGAAAAGCATGAATCAAATATGTAACTTTTAAAATCATAATTTAAATTTTGAAAATATTCATTTAACCACCAAAGGAGGAATGTGAATGAAAAAATTTTTAAAAAGTGAAAAGCATAGGTTAATACTCTTACTAGTTGTAGCATTGTTAATAATTTGTGTAGTATTTATTTATATAGTATTTGTAAAGAATTGGCTACAGTAATTTTTATACCTATAGAATTAGAAATAGTTAAAAAAATAATTATTACCTTTTTGGATATTTCAAATAAACCTAAATTAATGAACGAAGCAAAATTATTTCACGAATGTGGTGTAATAACACATGAAGAATATGAAGAAAAAAAGCGATATATAAGACAAATGCTTGAAGATATAGGATATGTTGAAAGAACTACAGGATTGCCAACAAATCAAAAAGAAAAATCAGAAAATAACACTTCAAACCCATATGAAGAAGTAAAACAACTAAAAGAATTATTAGACATGGGTATTATTACTCAAGAAGAATTTGATCTAAAGAAAAAAGATCTATTAGATTTATAGAATTACCGGCAAAGATGGATGACTTTATTTTAGACAATATAAAAATAGGCTTTGCTGAAGGAGCAAAAGAAGCGGAAGAAGAAAATTTTACAGATATATTTTATAAAGGAAATAATAAATACAATGAATTGCTTCAAAAATATAAGTTCATTATTTCTGGAAGAAAAGGAACAGGAAAAACTTTACTAGCAAAGTATTATCAAAAAACAATGAGTGATGATCTATTCATT
>ERZ773200.1932-NODE-1932-length-16134-cov-3.715592_pt1 | contig 16134 bp, 16 predicted proteins | sample MGYA00581008_ERZ773200 | MGnify/ENA primary metagenome ERZ773200 (study PRJEB29015, sample SAMEA2737770) | human gut metagenome | biome: human gut; feature: human-associated habitat; material: faeces | place: China | collected 2012 ... | reverse complement strand
GTAGAGCAGAGGACTGAAAATCCTCGTGTCGCTGGTTCGATTCCGGCTCTAGGCATTTTTAACTGATTATTTATTTTATTTTTATTAAAATGGCAGCTTACAATGGTGTTTTCAGACATTTCTTGTGGGGTGTCTTTGTTTTTATATAAAAAAAATATTGCGATTAAATTTTTACCTTTTAAAATTATTAAAAATAAAACGGAAAAATGTAGATTTATTAAATTAATATAGAGAAAAATTGGTACTTGTATATCAATATTAATTATATTATTATAAATGAACAATGATTTTTGAAATGGTGGTAAAATGGATAATAACGTGTTTTTTAAAGGTAAAGCTATAATAGATGAACAGTTTAATATTTTGTCAGTAGATGATGAGCTTAAAGATTTTTTAGGAGACAATCTCGTTAATACTAAAATTGCACGACTTATACATCCAAGTGATATAAACCAGCTTGAGACAGCTGTAAAGAATGTCCAGAGTGAATCGGGATTTGTTACGGCACTTAGAATGGTAGATAATACAGGAAGATACAGATGGTTTGTTTATATTATAGATGAAGCTGAACCTGCGGATAATGTTTGTAACAGCAGAATATGCAGTATATCGATTTTTGATATAAGAGTATTTTTTAAACATACAGATACAAAGGCTGATAACACATATATGGAATATTTCAGTCTTATGGAGTATCTTATGTTCTCATATGACGTATCGACTGACAGATTGAGAATTTTTATGATGGAGAGCCACCAGCAGGTAGATTTTTACCGGGGAACTTTAGCTGACTGGCGTAGAACAATGCTTGCCAATGGCAATGTGTATGGTGTTACACGCAATATATTTGATTCTTTTTGTGATGATTTTGCCAATGGAACAGAGATATTTGAACGTGAGTTTAAGATGAAGATATTTGAGAATTCACAGGGAATGGAATGGTGTCTTGTCAAAGGTAAGACTATCATAGATTTTAATGGCAAAAAGCATGTAATTGCCACAATGTCAAAGATAAGCCCTGTCAATGATGAAGAGCATGTTTATCTTAATTCAGATGCACTTGATGTAGGAACGGATATTCTTAATAAGCGTGCGATTACGGAATATACAAAGAGGCTGATTGAATCAAAACCCGGATGTCCTGTTACAATTGCAATTATAGATATCGATAATTTTAAGACGATTAATGATGAGTTTGGTCATATGTTTGGAGATGAGGTAATATGCAATGTTGCAGATGTTATTAAAGAGTCTGTTGAAGGAAAGGGTGTAGCCGGAAGAATTGGCGGAGATGAGATGTTTATCGTTGTTGAAGGGCTCAAGAGCAATGATGAGATAAGAAATGTGCTTCGTACAATCCGCAATAACGTCTCATTTATGTATAATAACCAGCCTGATAAGCCGCATGTCACATGTTCTATCGGTTCATCTACATATCCATGTGACGGACAGACATATGAAGAACTTTTTAATATAGCAGATAAGATGCTTTATCTTGCAAAAGAGAAAGGCAGGGACAGATATATAATATATCTCCCGGATTTGCATGAGGATTATGTGAAGGGCAAAGGAATGCCTAATTCAGAGGCATACATGTTCTACAAGTACAAAAAAATCGGGGTTGTTAATGATATAGTTAATGCTTATAGAAAAAATGGAAAAGACTGCATTATGGAGTCAGCTGATAAAATAAAGAGAGCTTTTGCATTAGACAGCATATTTATTTATCACCATACAGGAGAAGCCTGGGAGAGAAAGATTATAATAGGTAACAAAGATATTGCTGAAGATAATGATTATCTTAACGATAAGGCATATATAGCTGATTTTACGGAATATGGTATTGAAGTTATTGATAATATCAATTTTTTTGAAAGACGTGCAAAAAATACGGTTAAGGCATTTATTAATATGGGAATTAACCAGGCTGTCCAGATTATAGTTAATGTCAGTGATGAAAACGATGTTATTGTTTCATTTAACAGAAACAGGCAGATGAGCAAGTGGAGCGAGATGGATATAGTATATCTTGCAATACTTGGTAATATATTTGGAAATGGAATATACAATGATTAATACATTCGTTGCCCTTGATATTGAGACGACAGGTCTTAATCCGGCAGAAGATAAGATAATAGAAATAGGAATGGCCAAAATATCCGATGGAGAAATTGTTGACAGTTATTCAACACTTGTTAATCCTGGAATAAGAATCAGCGAACGTATCACCATGATAACAGGTATTACAGATGATATGGTTGAAGGAAAGCCGGCGATAACAGAGATAATAAGTGACATAGTTGATTTTACAAAAGATATGCCAATCCTTGGACATAATGTAATATTTGATTACAGTTTTATTAAAAAGGCGGCTGTTAATTCGGGACTTGATTTTAAAAAGAGTGGAATTGATACGTTGAAGCTGTCAAGAAGGCTTCTTCCCGAAGTACCGCATAAAACACTTGAATATCTGTGTGGATATTTTGGGATTGATGCAGGAAATTCGCACAGGGCATATGATGATGCATTGAGTGCAATAAAACTGTATGAGAAGCTCCATCAAATTAAACCTGATGATACAGGATTTGATGAGCTTATAGAACTTAACTATTCAGCAAAGAAGGATTCTCCGATTACTGCGGCACAAAGAAAATATCTTATAGCACTTACCGAAAAGCATGGGCTTGAGCCGGTTGAAGACATTGATGCACTGACGAAGAGCCGTGCATCAAAGCTTATTGATAATATTATATCTAATTATGGGAAATAATTGCTATGGCAGATAATCTGTTATAAAAGGTATGCGTCGATTTTTTTGATTATGTAATCTTTTGTTATAGTATTAAGAGTTTCTGCATATTTTTTAAGGTGATTAATTTTTTCATTTTCGCCGTTTTTAGAATAGATTTCTGCAAGCATTACATAATTGGCAGATAAATCTGAGCGGCTGCGGATTCCGAATTCAAGGAAGCTGACAGCCTCTTTTTCATATCCGTTATCAATTAGTGCTTTTGCAAGGTTAATAATTTCACGACACAGCGTATGGAAATTATTTTCATATATTGTAAGTTCTGAAAGATTGGCAACACCATATTCCAGTTTTAAATCGGTGTTAGTCTTGCCGTTAAGGTTCAGGATTTTTTCATCTTTAAGATTCATAATATTCTGTTCGGCATTGCTTATTTCGGCAATGTCGGTTTTTATAAATGGCAGATTATCAGGTATTGTAATGTAATTAAGATTTGAAATATCGCGTTTACGGCTTTGGTTGGCTTCACTTTCACGCTTGAAAAAATCTTCATTTGAGCCAGCGGTTTTGTTGTTATTTCTTTTAAAATATATTTGCATTAAGATAAGTATTATTATAAAATAGGGCAGTATTAAATGCATTTGAATCTCCAATCTATGGAAAACAGTGCGGAAAAGAGGAAATATGATTAATTTTAATAACAAAAAAAATAAGAAAATATTGACAGCGGTTATAATTATTTTTCTTGTAGTCGCGATGGTTGTACCGATGGTTGCCTCTACACTGCTTTCATTTCGTTAAATAATTTATTAATAAAATGATATATTAAATCGCCTTTTTTTTCAATATGTTACATAGAGAATATTAAATGCGGTCCGGAGGAGGATATGAAAACAGGAAAAATAACAAATTCAGTTATCAGTCGTTCTGTATTAAAAAATATAAAACCTGCAAAGAACAGCCTTGCTGTCAAGCCGTCAATTGGTGCAGATGCTTCAGTCCTTGAAAATGGTATTGTAATTGCATCAGACAGCGGTTTTGAACCTGTCTATACAGCATCTAACAATATTTATGCAAGAGGTGGAAGACCGCAGTATATCCAGTGCTGCGTCAATCTTGCACAGGATATGCGTGAGATACGTCTAAAAGAGATAATGCAAAAGATTTCTGCGGATTGTGCACAGCTTGGGCTTGTTGTTTCAGGTGGACATACACAGGTTGAGGCAGGAAATACAAGAGCTGTTGTAGCGGTTACAGCAGTTGGATTTACAGAAAATGTGAAAGAACCACATGCTGTCGGAAGCAATATGGCGAAGCCGGGAGACGATATTATAATGACAAAATGTATCGGCATAGGTGGAGTACAGTATATTATAAATAATAACAGAGAAAAAATACTTGAAAAGTATGTTGAAGATGTAGTAAAACGTGCATATGGCAATAGAAGTGATTTGTCAATTGCAAAAGAAGCCTGTATAGCGATAGAAAATGGTGCTGTATCTTTGCACGATATGTCACAGGGTGGTGTATATGCAGCGTTATGGGATATGGCTGAAGCATCAGGAACAGGACTTCTGGTGGATTTCAGGGCAATAGCTGTCAGACAGGAAATAATAGAGATATGTGAAATATTTGACATTAATCCATATGAATTAAATTCTTGTGGAAGTCTTTTGATAACATCATCTGATTCGGAGCGTATTATAAAAGCACTTGCAGAAGAGGGAATTGACGCATGTGTTATAGGAAAAGTTACAGATGGCAATGATAAGATAATCAATAATCTTGATGAGGTTCGTTTCCTTGATAAACCGGTACAGGATGAAATTTACAGACTGCAGGAGATGCAGAGTGAAACAACAGCAGAATGAGACTGCATGTACAGTGAAAGGATTATGATATGAGAGAAAAGATTTTAAATATGCTTGAAAAAAATTCAAGAATAGATATAAAGGATATGGCTGTTATGCTGGGGATAAGCGAGCCGGAGGTAGCCAATGAAATCGCTGATATGGAAAAAGAGCATATTATATGCGGATATAATACAATAATTGATTGGGATAAAACAAAAGGTTACGGCACTTATTGAGGTTAAGGTTACACCACAGAGAGGGCTTGGATTTGACAGCATTGCTGAAAGAATATACCAGTATGATGAGATAACTTCTGTATATCTTATGTCAGGCGGATTTGATTTTACGGTTATTATTGAGGGAAAGACAATGAAATCTGTAGCACAGTTTGTCGCCAATAAGCTTGCACCGCTTGATTCGGTATTAAGCACTTCAACACATTTTGTATTGAAAAAATATAAAGATTATGGAAAAGTTCTTGGCGAACCTGAGAAAGATGAAAGGATGCCGGTGACACCATGAGAGATGCTTTATCTAAAAAAATTGTTGATATTGAGCCTTCTGGAATACGTAAATTTTTCGATATAGTAAGTGAAATGCCTGATGCAATATCGCTTGGTGTCGGGGAACCTGATTTTGACACCCCTTATCGTGTAAGGGAAGAGGGCATTTATTCGCTTGAAAAAGGCCGCACATTTTATACGTCAAATGCCGGTTTAAAAGAGTTAAGGGATGAGATAAGCCGTTATATTGCAAGAAAATATAATTTGAATTATAGTGCCGAAGATGAGATAATGGTCACAGTAGGAGGAAGCGAAGCGATAGATGTTGCACTTCGTTGCATGGTTGATCCGGGGGATGAAGTACTGATTCCGCAGCCATGTTATGTATCTTATGTCCCATGTGCGGTTATGGCAGATGCAAAGCCGGTGGCTATTGAGTTAAAAGCCGAGAATGAATTCAAGCTTACAAAAGAAGAACTTATAGCATCAATAACAGATAAGACTAAGATACTTATACTGGCATATCCTAATAACCCGACAGGTGCTATTATGACAAAGGAGGAGCTTGCAGAGCTTGTACCTGTTATAATTGACAATGATTTGTATGTTATTTCTGATGAGATTTATTCAGAGCTTACATATGGCAGCAGGCATTGCTCTATAGCATCTTTTCCGGGAATGAAGGAAAGAACCATAGTCATAAATGGATTTTCAAAAGCATTTGCAATGACAGGATGGAGACTTGGGTATGCCTGTGCACCGAAAAATATTATGACGCAGATGATAAAGCTTCATCAGTTTGCGATAATGTGTGCTCCCACAAACAGCCAGTTTGCTGCGGTTGAAGCGATGCGTAACTGTGATGATGAAGTCGGAAAGATGGTTGAGGCATACGACCAGAGAAGAAGATTTCTACTTAATGCATTTAAGGAAATGGGAATAGAATGTTTTGAGCCATATGGTGCATTTTACGTATTTCCATCAATTAAAAAGTTTGGCATGACATCGGATGAGTTTGCTAACAGACTGTTGTTTGAGCAGAAGCTTGCCGTTGTGCCGGGAACTGCATTCGGAGCTTCGGGGGAGGGTTTTGTCAGAATTTCGTATGCTTATTCTGTTGAGAAACTGAAAGCAGGACTTGAGAGGATAGAAAATTTTATAAAGAACTTGTAGGAGAAAAAAACAATGACTGGAATAAATGTTGATTATATTAATCCGTTTTTAATGGCGGCAACGGGGATTATTAAAGATATATGTCAGATTGAAATGAAGATTGGCAAACCTTATGTAAAGGAGACAGCGTTTGCGGATGATTCAGTTATTATTATGATTGGTATTACGGGAGAGATGCGTGGTCAGGTTATGATTGTTCTTTCATATACAAAGGCACTTGAAATTGCATCTAAGATGATGATGGGGATGCCGGTTGAAAAACTTGATGAAATGTCTATTAGTGCAATCAGTGAACTTGGTAATATGATTATGGGTAATGCTGCGACAATATTTTCAACAAAAGGAATACTTATAGATATTACACCGCCTACGGTCTGTCGTGGTAATCTTACCATTGCACAGTCATTTGCACAGAATATATGTGTACCTTTAAGCGGCGGCGATATAACAATTGAACTTGACGTTGCTGTCAAGGCCTGATAGAAAAGAGGCACATAAATGCTTAATATTGTATTACACGAACCTGAAATGCCTGCAAATACAGGAAATATAGGAAGAACATGCGTTGCAGCAGGTGCAAGGCTGCATCTTATAGAGCCTTTGGGATTCAGTATCAATGATAAGATGGTAAAAAGAGCCGGTCTTGATTATTGGGATAAACTTGATGTGACAGTTTATGATGATTTTAATGATTTCTGTGAGAGAAATCCGGGAGCTAAGATTTATATGGCTACAACAAAAGCACATAAGACATATACAGAGGTTTCTTATGAGCCGGACTGCTATATAATGTTTGGTAAAGAAAGTGCCGGAATTCCTGAGGAAATTCTTGTGGATCATGAAGCTACCTGTGTAAGGATTCCAATGATTGGAGATATCCGTTCACTTAATCTTTCCAATTCTGTTGCCATTGTTTTGTATGAGGCTTTAAGACAGAATAATTTTGATCATATGAATCAGGAAGGTCACCTGCACCGACTTGAGTGGCATGATGAGTAAAATTACAGCCGTGGAGTGTGTTAGTTATCACAACCACGGCTGATTTTGACTGCTTTTTGTTGTTTCAGACTGTTTTTAAGTGTTTTCAGCTGATTTTGAAATTGGCAGTGAGAATATGAATTCTGTTCCGACGCCGACTGTACTGATTACGTCAATATTTTCATTATGTGCCAGAAGTGTCTCTTTTACGATTGACAGACCAAGACCAGAACCTTTTTTATCACGTCCGCGGGATGAATCTGACTTGTAAAATCTGTCCCAGATTCTGTCAATATTTTCTTTGGAAATACCGGCACCGGAATCTTTTACTGAAATATAGGCTTTTTCACCTTTTTCTTTAACTGAAATAAATATATTTGAGTTTTCTGAACTGAATTTGATAGAATTATCTACAAGATTGTAAATAACCTGTCCGATTTTTACTTTATCAGCACTGACCAGTTCTTTTTCTGCGGAAAAAGTAAGCTGGAACTGGATTTTTTTCTTTTTGCAGGTTCCCTCAAATGTTTCTATTGTATGTTTTATAAGAGCATTAATATCAAAGCTGCTTATGTCGAGACGAACTGATTTGGGGTCAAGTTCGTTTAACGTAAGGATATTACTTGTAAGTTTTGTAAGGCGGTCAGTTTCAAACAGCACAATATTGATATATTTATTAATCATTTCCGGTGGAATAGTTCCGTCAGCAATCGCTTCGAGATAACCCTTGATTGATGTGAGCGGTGAGCGGAAGTCGTGTGAAATATTTGAAAGGAACTTCTGCTGGAACTGGTCCATCTCATTAATCTGTGTTGCCATGTAATTAAGCGAAGCAGAGAGCTGTCCAATCTCGTCATTATGTCCGACAGCAACTTTATATGAAAGATTACCGCGGCCATATTCTTTGATGGCATTGGTAATGTCTTTCAGAGGATTATGTATATGTATAATATACAGTATGATAAAAGCTGAGTTTAAAACAAGTATTATGAGAAGTGTTATATAGTTAGTGTTGAATGTTGTATACACACGGTCTGTTATAACAGATTCCGGCATATGGACAACGACATAGCCTTTCATGACAAATTTATTTGTAATAGGTGCGAATACGGAAACATTTTTTTCTGTAAATACACCATAGAAGTTACCATTCATTGAGTGATTGGTACCAAGCTTACTTACATCAAAATTGTTGATTGTATACAGGATACCATTTTCGTCAACTTCTTCATTCATATTGTTGTATTGTGTGTCAAGTATTACATTGCCATCCATGTCAACAAACATGATTCTTGAATGGTCAAGTTCGGTTATTGTATGAAGTTCAAGCTGTATGAGCTTCAATTTGTCATTGCTGAAGTAGTCCGGGGCAAATTCGGCAGCTATTGATACTGCCTGCCGGTACATGTTTTCAGTCTGTTCTGAATATACACGATTGTAATCTATTTTGTATGATATGACAGTTACACCTACAAAACCTATAATTGCAACGGAAACATATATGAGAATATATTTGGTTAATAGATTAAATTTCATATGATATACTCCATTATTTTGTAACAAATTTGTAGCCGATGCCCCATACTGTATCTATTGCCCAATGTGCATGGTCTTTGATTTTTTCACGGATACGCTTGATATGTACATCTACTGTTCTTGTATCACCGATATATTCATATCCCCATATATTGTCAAGAAGCTGCTCTCTCGTAAATACCTGATTAGGAGATGAGGCGAGAAAGTAGAGCAGTTCAAGTTCTTTTGGAGGCATTTCAACGTTTTTGCCATAATAAAGCACAGAATAATTGCCAAGATTGATTGTAAGGTCAGGATATTCAACAACCTGTGATGGCTTTTCTGGGACGGATGTGGCTGCCGGCTGCTGGTAACGTCGGAGTACGGCTTTAACACGTGCGACAAGCTCTTTTGTCTCAAATGGTTTTATCATGTAATCGTCAGCACCAAGTTCAAGACCGAGAACTTTATCGAATGTCTCACCCTTTGCTGAGAGCATGATTATAGGAATATTGTTTGTTTTTCTGATTTCACGGCATACCTGATAACCGTCAATGCCGGGAAGCATAAGATCGAGAAGTATCAGATCCGGTTTGAATATATTAACCTGTTCTAGTGCAGATTCGCCGTCATATACTATCTTTGTCTCAAAACATTCTTTTGTAAGATACAAAGATATAAGTTCCGCAATATTTTCATCATCATCAACAATGAGTATTTTTTGTTTAACTGCCATGCTAAAGCCTCCTTTATTATTTGCTTTTTATTTGAATTCTACGATTGTAACGCCGGCATCACCTTCACCGACTTCGCCAAGACGGAATGATTTTACATATGGAACACCTTTTAAGTAGCTTGCAACACCATTTCTTAATGCACCTGTTCCTTTTCCGTGGACAATACGTACCTGTGCGATTTTTGCAATGTATGCATCATCAAGATATTTGTCAAGTTTTGCAACAGCTTCGTCAACGGTAAGTCCTAAAAGGTTGATTTCCGGTGAGATTGAAGCTGATTTTGACATCTTTATGCGGCTTGAGCCGCCTGTTTTTATTGTAGTCTTTTCTTCAGGGTCTTTGTATCCTGTTACAATTTCCAGATTGTTTATTTTGGTCTTGGTTGTAAGACTTCCAACGCCAACTGTTACTTCACCTTTTGGATTCGGTGCAGAAAGAATTGTGCCGATTACATTCATGCTGAGTACGCGTACATGCATGCCCTCTTTTAATTCTGCGGCAGATACAGGCTTGTGCGACTTTGGTGCAGTAGTCTTAACTGCGAGTTTTTCCTGCCTTTTATTCATTTTGTCACGGACAGCACTTCTTTGCTTTTCAAGCTCTTTTACGCTCATGCCGTGTTTGTTCATAGTCTTTATTGTCTCGTCGGCATATTCTTTTGCTTCACGCAGGATTTCTGCAGCTTCTTCATTGGCTTTACGGATAATCTTATCTGTTCTTTCATCGAGACGCTTTGATTTGGCAGCAGCTTCTGCTTTGAGTCTGCGTATCTGGTCTTTGTATTCTTTTATCTCAGCCTGCTCTTTTTCTATTGTTATACGGCTGTTTTCAAGGTCTGTGAGCAGATCTTCAAAGTGAATATCGTTTGCGTCAATACGGCTTGATGCATCATCAATTATATAAGATGGAAGACCGAGTTTTCTTGAAATTGCAAATGCATTACTTTTTCCCGGAACACCAATTAAAAGTCTGTAAGTAGGTGAAAGCGTTGCAACATCGAATTCACAGCTTGCATTTTCCACGCCTTCCGTTGTAAGTGCAAATACCTTTATTTCACTGTAATGTGTAGTAGCCATCGTTGTTATATCTTTGTTGTGAAGGTCGGATAAAATTGCAATTGCGAGTGCTGCACCTTCTGTCGGGTCAGTACCGGCACCAATTTCATCAAAAAGTATAAGGCTGTTTTCGTCAGCTTCCTTTAAAATGCTTACAGTGTTAGTCATATGTGATGAAAATGTAGAAAGGCTCTGTTCAATACTTTGTTCATCACCAATATCTGCAAAAATATTATCAAATACGGCAATCTGTGAGTGGTCCATGGCAGGAATATGAAGTCCTGATTGTGCCATGAGAGTGAGAAGTCCGACTGTTTTTAAAGAAACAGTCTTACCGCCTGTGTTAGGACCTGTTACGATAAGCAGGTTAAAATCTTTTCCAAGATAAATGTCAATTGGAACGACAGTTTTTGCCGGAATAAGAGGGTGTCTGCCTTTTTTGATATTAATGTATTTATCAGTGTTCATTATAGGACAGCTGCATTTGTAAAACTTAGACAGCTGTGCTTTTGCAAATATAAAGTCAAGTGTGACAAGGATAGTGTAATCCGATTGCAATTCATCTGTATATGCGGATGCTTCAGCACTGAGTGTTGCAAGAATACGCTCGATTTCGGCCTGTTCTTTAAGTTCAAGTTCACGAATGTCATTATTTAACTTAACGACAGCGGCCGGTTCAATAAAAATTGTTGAGCCGGTTGCAGACTGGTCATGAATCATTCCGGCAATCTGTGATTTGTATTCGGCCTTTACGGGAAGGCAATATCTGCCCTGACGCATGGTTATGACATAATCCTGCAGACACGATCTTGTTGACGGTGAATTGAGAATTTTATTAAGTTCCGTGTGAATACGGTCTGCCGAAATACGCATCTGGCGGCGGATGTCACGCAGAGTGCCGCTTGCGTCATCGCTTATTTCTTCCTCGGAAATAATACAGTTTTTAATCTGTGTATTGAGTGGTGTAAGAGGTTCAAGTGAGTTGAAATAATCTGTGAGTGAATCATTAGTTTCCTCGTAATGCGATTTTGCAGCTGCGGCAGTAGTAAGAACTGCACTTATATTCAGAAGTTCGTGTGTATTTAACGTGCTTCCGACCTCAAGACGCTTAATGCTGTCAATAATATTAGTAACTCCCGAAAATGATACACTGCCTTTTGCATATATTCTGGAGAGTGCATCGCTTGTCTGTGTAAGTGCGTCGTTAATTGAGTTGATATCAGTCATGGGCTTTAAATCAGCACACATTTTTCTGGCAGCTTCACTGCCGGCATAAGATGATAATTTTTCTATAATTTTATGATATTCAAGTGTTTTAAGTGACTTGTAATCCATTATTTAAATTCTCCATTCAAAATCTGTTTAATATGGTTATTTTACATCATTCAGCTAAAAAAAGCTATACGCATTGTTGGGTCAGGTACTCTGGTAATATTAATTTACAAGTATGTCATAGAATGTTCATATTTATTTATTATAATAAAATAAGTTTGGAATTGTGAGCGTGTTTCTCATAGTTAGGAAAATACTTTAGAACGGAGTTTTGTTTCGTATGGATTATAATGGAAGAGATGAGAAGGAAACACAGGAAGCACAGGAAGAGTTTCCTTTATATACGGAAAGAATAATTATTAATCCTAAAGTTAAGTATAAAAAGCTGTTCAGTTTTTTGAAGTTTCTTGGCGGTGCAGTTATATTCGGAGTAATCGCATGTGCCGTAATTGTATTATTGTATCCATATTTTGATAAAAAGGTAAATGGAAACAATGAGCCAGCTGTTTCACTTGAGTTAAAAAAAGACCAATATATAGATGATTCCGTTGACGGCAGTCTTGACAATGTACGCCAGGATCAGGCAGATACTGACAGACTGGAGATAAAATCGACGGCACAGATTAATGAAGAAGCATCAAAGTGCATGGTGATATTTGAAAATGATGGCAGCCAGAATACAGGAATGAATGATTCAGTAGGTCTTATAATAGGTGATATAAATAATGCATATATTATAATAGCTGATTCATGTGTTTTGAATAATTATGATATGGCTGTCAAAGCAGGATTTAACGGCGGTGCATATGGAGAGGCAAAGCTTATCGGCAGTGATTCATACAGTAAAGTTTCATTGTTGTCAGTACAGAAAGATTCAATTAAATCAGCTTCAGATGCTGATATACAGGTGGCTGTGCTTGGCAATTCGTATAAGATGAAGGAAAATGACCCTGTTATTGCAATAGGACGCATAAATGGAAGTACAGGACAGACAAAATTTGGAAATATTACACAGATTACAGATGAGAGCAGTGTCGATAATACATTTGAGATGATGAGTATTGATATTATTCCATCATATGGCGACTATTGTTATATATTTAACAAAGGCGGCAATGTTGTAGGAATTGCAAGACCATCAGGTGATATGATGAAATTTCAAGCGGTTGGATTATCTGATTTAAAACCTCTTATTGAGACACTTTCAGCAAGCCCTGAGATTATATATCTTGGAATAAAAAGCACTAATGTGACATCAGTTACAGCTGAAAGATATAAGCTTCCGCTGGGAGTCTATATTACAGATGTGATTATGGACTCGCCGGCTTTTGAGGCAGGACTTCAATGCGGTGATATTATTACTGCTTTGAATGGAAATAGTGTTTTGACAATTCAGTCATTTAGTGAGAAACTATATCGGTGTGTGAACGGTGAGAATATCACACTGACAGTCAAAAGAGCCGGACGCGATGAGTACAGGGAACTTAATTTTTCCGTTGTGCTTTCTGTGAGATAACGGTATGTTCCGGTGGATTTTTGTGAAAATAATGAGTAAATATTTTAAAGAAGGAATAGGTAAAAGAAAATGCGTTATATTGAGACTTTAAAAGATGGTGAAAGAATAAGTGAGGTATATCTTTGCAAGTCAAAATCGACTGCGACAACAAAAGCGGGTAAAGAGTATGAAAATGTTATGCTTATGGATAAGACAGGTCAGCTTGATTCTAAAATATGGGACCCTAATTCAGGCGGAATAAGTGACTTCGATGCACTTGATTATGTTGCGGTTACAGGACAGGTTACAAGTTTCAATGGAGCATTACAGTTAAAGATTGACAGAATCAGAAAGGCTGACGAGGGTGAATATATTGAATCTGATTATATTCCAAGCAGCCGTTTCAATATTGATGATATGTATAAAGAGCTTCTTCAGTTTGCAGGAAGTATTAAAAATACATATATTTCATCACTCTTAAAAGCTTTTTTTGTGGATGATGCGGACTTTATCAGAAAATTCAAGTCAGTTGCAGCTGGAAAGTCTGTTCATCACGGATTTGCAGGCGGACTTCTTGAGCACAGCCTTAGTGTGACAAGAATGTGTGATAAAATTGCATCAAATTATGATTTTCTTAACAGGGATCTGCTGGTTGCCTGTGGAATGCTTCACGACTGCGGTAAGGTAAGGGAACTTGCAGAATTTCCTAAAAATGATTATACGGATGAGGGGAATTTCCTCGGACATATTGTAATGGGATACGAGATGGTTACTCAGAAAATGAATCAGATAGAAGGATTTCCTGAAACATTGAAAGCGGAAATAGGTCATTGTATACTTGCACATCATCGTGAACTAGAGTATGGTTCGCCGAAAAAACCGGCAATAGCGGAGGCACTTGCTCTTGCATTTGCAGATGACTGTGATGCAAAAATGGAGACAATGCGTGAGGCACTTGAGGCGAAAGATACAAATGACTGGCTTGGATACAACAGATGGATTGATGCTAATATCAAGAGAACAATTGTGTAGATAAGAATTCATCTTATAGGAGAATTTATGTTAAAAAAAGACGATCAGGTTACGATTGAAATAGAAGATATAGGAACAGACGGTGCGGGAATAGGCAAAGCCGATGGTTATACACTTTTTGTAAAAGATGCGGTTATAGGTGATATTATAAAAGCCAAAGTTATTAAGGCAAAAAAGACATACGGATATGCAAGGCTCATGGAGATAATAACACCTTCTAAAGACAGGGTAGAACCTGTATGCCCTGTTGCAAGGCAGTGTGGCGGATGTCAGATTCAGCAGATGTCGTACTCAGCACAGCTTAAATATAAACAGAAGCTTGTCCGTGACAATCTGGCAAGAATCGGTGGAATAACAGATTGTGAAGTTCTTCCTGTAATAGGAATGGAGAATCCGTTTAATTACCGCAACAAAGCACAGTATCCGGTCGGAAGAAATAAGGACGGAAAAGTTGTAATTGGTTTTTACGCAGGAAGAACACACAGTATTGTAGATTATACGCAGTGTGCAATCGGTGCACCTGAAAATGCACAGATTCTTGAGAAAATCCGTACATTTATCAATGAAAACAATATAAGCGTTTATGATGAGCAGTCCCACAAGGGACTTATCCGTCATATTCTGATAAGAACAGGAAAACATACCGGTCAGATTATGGTCTGTCTTATTATAAACGGTAAAACGCTTCCGCATGCTGACAAGCTGGCAGATTGTTTAAAAAATATCAGCGGAATGTCATCAATTATGATTAACATTAATAAGGAAAGAACTAATGTTATTCTTGGCAGTGAATGTTCAGTAATATGGGGGAATTCCTATATCGAGGACAGTATCTGCGGGATTATGTTCAGAATTTCACCACTCTCATTTTTTCAGGTCAATCCTGTGCAGACGGAAAAGCTTTATCGTAAAGCTCTTGAATATGCAGAACTTACGGGAAATGAGACGGTCTGGGATTTGTATTGCGGAATAGGAACAATATCGCTTCTTATGGCAACAAAGGCACGAAAGGTATACGGTGTCGAGATTGTTCCACAGGCGATAGAGGATGCAAAAAATAACGCACTCCGCAATTCTCTTAATAATGCTGAATTTTTTGTGGGCAAGGCAGAAGAGGTTGTGCCGCGTATTTATGATGAAGATATGAAAAAAGCGGAAAATGAGCCTGTTGATTCAAAAGAAAGTTCTGGATTGTCCGATTCAGCCTCCTTTGAGTCTGTAATGAGGATTAATCCTGATGTTGTGGTTGTTGACCCGCCTAGAAAGGGCTGCGATGAGACACTTCTTGATACGATTGTCAAAATGAATCCTAAGCGGATTGTGTACGTGAGCTGTGATTCGGCAACACTTGCACGCGACCTGAAATATCTTGCTGCTAACGGTTACGAGATAGCTCGTGTTCAGCCTGTAGACCAGTTTGCTCATACGGTGCATGTGGAAAATGTCGTGAAGCTGGTCCGAAAAACTTCCGACGCATATATCGACCTCAAAGTGGATATGGACGAGCTTGATTTGACTGCTTCTGAAGCAAAAGCAACGTATGAAAAAATTAAACAGTATATCTTGGACAAATACGATACGAAAGTTACAAATCTATACATTGCTCAGGTAAAAGATAAGTATGGCATTATTGAACGAGAAAATTATAATAAGCCAAAATCCGCAGATGCAAGACAGCCACACTGCCAGCTTGAAAAAGTAGAAATGATTGAAGAAGCACTTCGTTATTTTAGAATGATTTAAAGTGTAATCGGCATATTGGTATAAACAAG
>ERZ773200.1928-NODE-1928-length-16162-cov-15.514124_pt1 | contig 16162 bp, 12 predicted proteins | sample MGYA00581008_ERZ773200 | MGnify/ENA primary metagenome ERZ773200 (study PRJEB29015, sample SAMEA2737770) | human gut metagenome | biome: human gut; feature: human-associated habitat; material: faeces | place: China | collected 2012 ... | reverse complement strand
AACGTCTTAATTTTCTGACTCCCTTCGAGGTGCTTCAAAATTTTTTTCTCTGATTCTGTTGCACTTGACTTGACAATCTATCTCGTATTGGATTATTCGATTTCTGCCTCCGCTTTTACCGCAGGCTTTTTTCCTGTGGAAAAGCACACCCAGAAAATCACTGCCAACAGCAGCACGGCAAACGCCATCCAGCCGAGAAGCACGCCCGTACCCTTTCCGGCGAACATGTCATAATAACCCTTCAGGTAGATCAGGCAGATCAAGGCAGGCACCACGTATGCCATATACCCCCGCAGCCATGCCGGCAGCTTCGTGCCTGTACCCTCGTTGACTTCTGCCAGAAACTTTTCCCAGCCCCAGCCGTTTTTCCGGACACAGAACAGCACATAGATCAGCGAACCCAGCGGCAGGATATTATAGGAAACCAAAAAGTCCTCCAGATCCATCACGCTGGAGCCGTCCCCAAAGGGCTGGAAGCCGGACAGCAGATTGAAGCCCAGAATTGCCGGCAGGGACAGCACGAAGATCAGCACCAGATTCACCAGCAGCGATTTCTTTCGTGTCCAGCTGCCCAGTTCCACGGTCATGGTGATGATGTTTTCAAACACGGCAATGACGGTGGAAAGAGCGGCAAAGGACATGAACACGAAGAAGCAGCAGCCCCAGATGCGGCCGCCCACCATGTGTTGGAACACGTTCGGCAGGGTGATGAACAGCAGGGACGGACCGGCATCCGGCTGTACGCCATAGGCAAAGCACGCCGGAATGATGATCAGACCAGCCATAACGGCAACGAAGGTGTCCAGAATTACCACGTTGATCGCTTCGCCGGTGATACGCCGACCTTTTTTCAGATAGCTGCCGAAGATCTCCATTGCACCAATGCCCACGCTCAGGGTGAAAAACGCGTGCGTCATGGCGGCGAATGCCACAGAACCGTAACCGTTTTCTTTCAGGCGGGAGAAGCTGGGGACGAGGAAATATTTCAGACCCTCGCCTGCTCCTTTCAGCCGGAGTGAGTTCACCACCAGTACCAGCATCAGCACAATGAGCAGCATCATCATGACTTTGGTGATCTTTTCAATGCCGTTTTGCAGTCCCAGAGCACAGATGCCGATACAGAGAACAACGACAATACCGGCGAACAGGATCATCAGTGCCGGACTGTCCAGCATGCGGGAGAAAAAGCCGGACGTTTCTTCGGCGGAAACGGCGGTGATCTTTCCCGAACCGTACAGGAACGCGTAGTAGAGCATCCAGCCGGCAACCATGGTATAGAACATCATCAGCAGATAATTTCCGGCAATGCCGGCGTATTTGGTGATATGCCAGCGGCTGCCCGGCTGTTCCAGAATGTTCAGTGCCTGTGAAATGCTGCGGCGGCTGCCCCGTCCAATGGCAAATTCGCAGATGACAATGGGCAGTCCCAGCAGAAGCAGACACAGCAGGTAGATGAGCAGAAATGCTCCGCCGCCGTTTTCGCCGCAGATGTACGGGAATTTCCAGACGTTGCCCAGTCCCACGGCACAGCCGGCAGATACCAGAATAAAGCCCAGCCGCGAGTGGAATGTCGCTCGTTTTTTGGATGATGTACTCATATCAGTTCTCCTTTGTAATTCCGCAGTTGCAGAAAATGTGATTGTTATATTATACAACAAGATTGCGTTTTTGTCAATTGCGACGAATTCAGTAGGCATTTCACAGTTTGGGAGATCCTTTTGGCAAACGCAAAAAACGCACCCCACAAACGTGAGATGCGTTTTCCGGCAGAGAACATCTGCCGATTCCATTACCGATTCTATTGCAGGAATTACTTCTTCCACATCAGCGTGCCGTCCTCTGCATAGACCTCCTGCACCTGATCGGGATCGACCGGTTCCAGAAAACTCATGTACAAAGTCACGCGTCCCTCGGCATACGCCTGATCGACATAGACATAGGGCACATGTCCGACATGATAGAACAAATTGCTCAGTTCTTCCTGACTCTTTTCGATCTGCCTGGTCAGGCCGTCCGGTGTCCGGACATAACCGGTACAAGAGCCATTCAGAATATCGTGTTCATTCACTGTCACATAGCCAAACACCCGCGGCATGGGGTCTGTAGGCTTCCATGTAAAGGAAACACCCCACGGAGAAAGTTCCATGGTCATCGGCGTATCTTTTCCCGTTTCAGAGTCCGTAAATGTAAAACTGTCTGTCACGGTCTTTGTCATGGGATAGTCCAGATCGAATTCCATGCTGATACCGCCCTCGGTCAGAATGTCCGACTTTAACAGGTATACCCGCTCATCATCGTTCTGCCACTTTTCACCGCTGAGATTCCCGTGTTGTATTGCACTCATTTGGTCTAACAGCTCGAAATTTTCTGAAACTTTCTGCCAGTCCTCCGCGGACAAGGGCTTTTTGGTATTGATATCCGCCATAGAATAGCCCAGCCAGTTCCGAATATCCCACATATCATACGTTTCGCCCCAATCCCATGTCAGATAGGCATCAGGTGCATTGGAGCCGGTCAGAAATTTCTCGATCTCCATAGAAACTTTCGGGTGGCTCTTAAAATCGATCTGATCGAGTTCGTTATGGATCGTCACATACCAATGCCCGCTGTCAGAAGCATCATAAATATAGTCTATCTTGCTGGAGCCACCGGTGGCAACATCGCTTTCTATCCAAGGAAATTCCCCGAAAAACCGCGGTGTTTCCGGCAGCTGAAAACCGTTGACACCGGAAAATTCCAGAACGAAGTTGACGGTATGCTCATCTCCAAATACGCCCAGCACCTGACAGTCGATGCCGTCACAGGTGTCCGTCACTTCCACTTCGGGGACAGTGTACAGATCTTCCAGCGTGGACGGATACGAAACGTCTTTTCCAAACACCAGCTGCATCAGCTGGGAAAAGCCGCCGGTTGCCGCTGCCGCGGTGATCGCACTGCCGCTGACCAGCACTGCCGCCGCGATCAGCACCGCCGGAATCCGTCCCATTTTCCAGTGCGGAGCGTGACTTCGTGCCGGCACGCCGGCTGCGGTACATTCTGGTTTTCACGGTGGATTCTTTCATGTGCATTTCGCCGGCAATTTCCCGCACGGACTGGCGGTAGAAATAGAACCGCAGCAGCAGTTCCCGATCCTGTTCCGGCAGCTGTGCCAGCATTTCCTGTACAATGCCCGCCAGTTCCGCCTGCTCTGCCTGTGCCGAAACATCGGTATCGTCGGAGATCACCACGTCATCAATGGGCATAGTTTCGGGGCGGTTTTTCCGCAGCCAGTTGTACCCCTTGGAACGGGCAATGCTGGCGAGATAGCCGGTGAGGTGTTCCGTCCGCATCTCGGGAGCGTGGTGCCACAGGGCAAGGAACACGTCTGCGGTGAGTTCCTCCAGGTCCTCCTGTGTGGTCTGTCCGCGGGTGACGTTCCGCAGGATCGTTCCCACATAGGCGGTATAGCGTTTCATCACCCGTTCCAGCCCGCGGCGGTTCTGTTGTTTCAGCTGTTCCAGCAGCCGTGCATCTTTTCCGGTGTCCTCCGGAGCCGCCGCCGACAGAAGCAGTTCTGCCGGACAGCTTTCCCATGTTGTTGCATGCAGCATCGTGCCGCCTCCTTTCCCTAAGCATATGCTCTGTGTGGTTTCATATAGATAGACACCGGTCTGTCGGAATTGGTTTCACTTTCGGGGAAATTTTTTGCGGTATTGTCATACATTTCAATTTCTCATACCCCAAACAAAAAAGCGGACAGCACTTACACTGTCCGCTTCTTCTTTTTACAGCTGTCGAATCTCCGCATCCGGGATTTCCTCGTCCTCCGGTTTTTCCGGCGGCACGATGTCCCGTATCTCGAACCAGAACGTAGAGCCCTCGCCCAGCTTACTGTTGACACCATAATTATAGTTATGCATCTTCAGGATCTCTTTCACGATAGACAAGCCCAGTCCGGTGCCTACCACTTCCCGCTTATGGTTCTCGGAACGGTAGTACTTATCGAAGATCAGCTTGATCTTGTCCTCCTCGATGCCGTCACCGGTGTCCCGCACCTCAATTCGCACGCACTGGGGCAGATTCCGCTGGGTGACAAACACCTGTTTGTCCTCCTTGGAGGTATAATTGATCGCGTTATTGATCAGGTTCCCGATCACGCGGTCAATCTTGCTCTCGTCGCAGCGTACCATGCAGGGCTCGTCCAGCGTCAGATGGATCTGATAGCCCATACGCTCCGACACGCCCTCATAGCGGTGCACGATCTCCGCCATGCACTGGGCGATGTCAAACGTGCTGTAATCCAGCTTCTGTGCTCCGCTTTCCAGCTTGGACAAATCCAGCATATCGTTGACGATCTGCGTCAGCCGGTCAGTTTCCTCGATGATGATGTTCAGGTGCTGTTCCCGCTTCACCGGATTGTTCCCCGACAGGTCACGAATCATTTCCGCATAAGCTTTCATCATGGTCAGGGGCGTTCGCAGGTCGTGGGAAACGTTGGCGATCAGATCCCGCTGCATCTGGTCTGTCTTGGAGAGCTCATGTGCCGCATAGGTCAGCGTTTCCGCCAGATCGTCTACTTCGGCATAGCCGCCGCCCTCGAACTTCACCGCATAATCCCCGTGTGCCAGCCGCTTGGCGGACTGGGTAATACGGGTAATGGGGGTGGCGATGTGGTTCGCCGCATAGAACGAGATCAGGAACCCGAAGAACACCAGCATAATGGTAATCATCATGGTCTGCCGCTTCAGAATGGACACGGTGGATTCCACCGGCACCAGCGGTGAATTCAGCAGCAGATAGCCCAGCACGCTGCCGTCGTCCTTGCTGTACATGGTACAGCCGTAGACCAGCATTTCATTTTGCAGTGTCGGGTTGGACACCCGCCGGCAGATCGTGCCGGTGCTGCTGTTCTGGAGGTCGATGAGATAGAACAGCGTTCCGCTTTCTTTGCCGTGCAGCAGGCACTTGCCGTTATACACACAGTTATAGTACACTTCCCTGCCGTTGGAATTGAGCAGTTCAATGCACATTTCATTTTGCAGCGAGATCTCCTGTGCATCGTCAGAAAAGTCCTCACTGCCATAGTCCGACACCAGCTGCTGTGCCAGTTTTGCCGTGTCGCGGATCTTCATGGACTCATAGAACCATTCCAGAAAGATGATCTGAAACAGCCACATCAGCAGAAATACCACGCACACAAACAGCATAAAAAACAGCCAGATCTTTACGCCGATGCGGAGATTGCGTTCACCGAGATGATGCCGGTGATGCGTCATTTTCCGGATCAAATTTATATCCCATTCCTCTCAAGGTCACAATATCTGAACGATACGGTCCAAGACTGCCGCGAAGCATCTTGATATGCGTATCCACAGTACGGTCGTCCCCGAAGAAATCGTATCCCCAGACTTCTTCCAGCAGCTTATCTCTGGAAAGAGCCAGTCCCTTATTTTTCACCAGATAGAACAGCAGGTCGTATTCCTTTGGTGTCATGGACGCACGCACGCCGTCCACATACACCTCCCGTCCGGCAAGGTCGATCTCCAGCCCGCCGAATTTCAGCCGCTGCTGGGTATCGCCGCCGCCCTGCTTTGCCGCATGGCTCCGTGCCAGAACTGCACGCACCCGTGCCATGAGTTCTCTGGGCGAAAAGGGCTTTACCACATAGTCGTCGATGCCGGTTTCAAAACCGAACAGCTTGTCGTATTCCTCGCCGCGGGCGGACAGCATGATAATGGGAACATCTTTCTGCTTCCGGATCTCCTTGCAGGCGGAATAGCCGTCCAGACGGGGCATCATCACGTCCATGATAATGATGTCATAATCATTTTCCCGACAGAGTGCCACCGCCTCCATGCCGTCCCGTGCTTCGGTCACTTCGAACTCCTCGAACTCCGCGTACTCCCGCACTACGGCACGAATTTTTTCTTCATCGTCTACGATCAACATTTTGCTCATGGGTTCCACCTCCCTAGAAAGGTATGACATGTTTCACGATCAGCCTCAGCTGCTGCGTAACATTTTCAAAAACGCCGCACAGTACTCTTACTGATTCCGTTTTTTCAGTGCCGCACCGATAAAGGAAGCGAACAGCTTCTGGGGCTTGTTCGGGCGGGACTTGAATTCCGGATGGAACTGTACGCCGATAAACCACGGGTGATCCGGCAGGGAAACGATCTCTACCAGACGTTCGTCCGGAGAAAGTCCGGCGATCTGCAAGCCCTTTTCGGTCAGCTGCTTGCGGAAGTTATTGTTGAATTCAAACCGGTGGCGGTGACGCTCATAGATCAGGTCTTCGCCGTAGATCTGGTGTACCAGACTGCCCGCTGTCAGCTTGCACGGATACAGTCCCAGACGCATGGTGCCGCCCATGTTGGTGATGTCTTTCTGGTCTTCCATGATGTGAATGACACTGTGTGCACCGTCCGGCTCAAACTCGGAGGAGTTTGCGTCCGGAAAACCAGCCACATTGCGTGCAAATTCCACCACTGCCATCTGCATGCCCAGACAGATGCCGAACATGGGCACCTTGTTCAGACGGGCATAGCGAATGGCTTCGATCATGCCTTCGATACCGCGGTCGCCGAAGCCGCCGGGAACGATAATGCCGTCGCAGTCCTTCAGCATTTCCGGAGCCGTTTCCCGTGTGATCTTCTCGGAGTCGATCCACTGGATCTTCACTCTGGCATCATTGACAATACCCCCGTGGTGCAGAGCCTCTGCCACAGACAGATATGCGTCCTGCAATGCCACGTACTTGCCCACCAGACCAATGGTCACGTCCTTGTCGGCACGCTTCTGCCGTTCGGTCATGGCAGTCCATTCGGTAAGGTCGGGTTCCCGATTCTCCAGACCCAGGTGGTGGCAGACGCTGTCTGTCAGGCCTTCGTTCTCCAGCATCATGGGCACTTCGTACAGGGACGGTGCCGTCATGTTCTGGATAATGTCTTCTTCCCGTACATTACAGAACATGCTGATCTTCCGTTTCATATCCTCCGGAATCTCCAGCTCTGTCCGGCAGACTACCACGTGGGGCTGAATGCCGATAGACAGCAGTTCCTTGACGGAGTGCTGTGTGGGCTTGGATTTCAGTTCATTGGAGCCGGCAATATACGGCACCAGTGTCACGTGAATGTACATGGCATTGCCTCTGCCCACTTCGGTGACGAACTGACGAATCGCTTCCAGAAACGGTGTGCTCTCGATGTCGCCTACGGTACCGCCGATCTCTGTGATGACAACATCTGCGTTGGATTCCTTGCCGACACGATAGATGCGGTCCTTGATCTCGTTGGTAATGTGCGGGATCACCTGCACAGTGCCGCCCAGATAGTCGCCGCGGCGTTCCTTGTTCAGAACGGTCCAGTACACTTTACCGGTGGTAACATTGTTGTTGATCGACAGGCTCTCGTCGATGAAACGCTCGTAGTGACCGAGATCCAGATCGGTTTCTGCACCGTCGTCCGTTACGAATACTTCACCGTGCTGGTACGGGCTCATGGTACCCGGATCCACGTTGATATACGGGTCAAATTTCTGGATCGTGACCTTATAGCCGCGGGCTTTCAGCAGACGACCCAGCGAAGCCGCGGTGATTCCCTTACCCAGTCCGGACACAACGCCGCCGGTGACAAATACATATTTTGGCATATTTAATAATCCTCCCGTTTGTTCGGGCAGTCCTGTACAAAGACTGCGTGCAAAGCCGTCAGGCGGGCTTTGTGCGGTGCTGCCCTTAGGTTCTTTTTCAGAGCCTGCATCATGCAAACATATTGATTCATCTTATTATACCGTATTCCGCCAAAAAAAGCAAGCCCTTATTTTGAGGAAACACTGAATAAAGCCCGCCTGACGGCTTTGCACGCAATCTGCTTGCAGATTTTCCGCCATATTGCCCAGAAATCCCTTGCCACACATCAAGTATGCCTGCGGAATTTCTGAGCAATCTGCCGAAAAAATCTGACGACGCATCTTATGCACAAGCTTTATGCAGTGTTTCCTTTGAAATCCCCTTTTCTCCCGCACTGCCCCACAATTCTCAAAATTTCCGGAAAATTTTCATGAAATGGCTGTATCTACCTGCTATACTAAAAAAATGAGAACAGTTCTCATTAAGGCAGCACCGCACAAAGCCCGCCTGACGGCTTTGCACGCAATCTGCGTGCAGATTTTTGAGGAGGTATTTCCATGCTGAAACCGATTTCCCCTGACAGTTCGATTTTTTACATCGGCGTAGATGACACCACGATTGATTTGTTTGAAAACCAGTACCCCGTTCCCCACGGCATTTCCTACAATGCCTACGCGATTCGGGACGAAAAGACGGCTCTGCTGGACACCGTAGACCCCCGTGCCACGGAGCGGTGGCTGGAACAGGCGGCGGAAGTGCTGGACGGCACGGCTCCGGATTATCTGGTGATCTCCCACATGGAACCGGATCACGCCGGCAGCATTCAGGCTCTGGCGGAACGCTATCCGGAAATGACACTGGTCGGTTCTGCAAAGGCTCTCGCTATGCTGCCCCAGTTCTTCCGAGATCTCCCCCGGAACCCCACCCTTGCCGTCAAAGAAGGGGACGTGCTGGAACTGGGCACCCACACCCTGCACTTTGTCATGGCACCGATGGTGCACTGGCCGGAAGTCATGGCTTCCTACGAGTCTGCCGAAAAGGTGCTGTTCTCCGCGGACGCATTCGGCAAGTTCGGGGCACTGTGCACGGACGAGCCGTGGACAGACGAAGCACGGCGGTATTTCCTCAACATTGTGGGCAAGTACGGCACACCGGTACAGACCTTGCTGAAAAAGGCGGCAAAACTGGACATACAGACCATTTGCCCGCTGCACGGTCCGGTGCTGACCGGCGACCTCGCACCCTATCTGCACCTGTACCAGACGTGGAGCAGCTACACGCCGGAGGAAAAGGGCGTACTGGTGGCACACGCTTCCATTCACGGCAACACCGCCAAAGCGGCGGCGTATCTGGCAGAACAGCTGAAAGCTCTGGGCGAAAAGGTTACAGTCATCGACCTGTGCCGGTGCGACATGGCGGAAGCGGTGGCACAGGCGTTCCGGTATGACCGCATGGTGCTGGCTGCGTCCAGCTATGACGGCGGCGTGTTCCTGCCGATGGAAGAATTCCTGCTCCACCTGCAATATAAGGCATTCCAGAACCGCACCGTCGCACTGGTGGAAAACGGTTCATGGGCACCCTGTGCCGCAAAGAACATGCGGGCAGTGCTGGACACCATGAAGCAGATCACCGTACTGGAGCCGACCGTTACCATTCGCTCTGCTGTCAAGCCGGAGGACGAGGAACACCTGCGGGCATTGGCGGAAACGATACGACAGGGAGCGTGATGTGCTTCTTTAGGTGAAAGCAGGGCAAGTTCGCTCGTACCTCGCCGCCTGAGGCAATGCACCGCACAATAGCAGTCACCCCGCAAAACACAAAAACTGCACAGAGATCCCAACAAAAACGGATCTCTGTGCAGTTTTTTCCTATTGTACCAAAATCATTTTCGCATCGCACTTTCGCAGGGCGACCACGCCGCCGCGAACCGCGTATGCGGTAGGATCTCCGCCACCGGCGGTGTGCAGACAGCGGACGGCTGTGCCGGTGATCCAGCCCAGATCCTGTAACCGCTGCCGGATCGCCCCGTGCAGATACATACTGGTAATCACCGCCGTTTCGCCGTATGCCAGCGTGTGCAGCGGTCGGACAGGTTTTTCTGAAGGCATTGCTTTCTCCTCCTGTTCCTATCCTATGCAGACACACCGCGGAATGTTACGGCAATACTTCCTGATAATACGCCCGCAGCTGCATCATTCTGTCCTTGTCGGAAAATGCCGTTGCTGCGGCACGGTTGTGGGCACCCATTTGCCGGCGGAGCAGCTTATTCTCTGCCAGCTGTGCAATGGCATCTGCACAGCCTGTGACCAGATCGCCTTTCAGGCAAAAGGCACTCTCACCCTTTTCGGCGTAGACCTTTGTACCGTGGTTCCGGACGGTGATAAGCGGCAGACCGGCTGCCATGGCTTCCAGTGCCGCCATGCCGCAGCCCTCCCGACGGGACGGCATACAGAAAATATCCGCCGCCCCCAGCAGGTCGGGAATATCCGTGCGGTAGCCCAGCAGGTGCACCCGTTCTTCCAGATGCAGTTTTTCCGTCAGCTTCTGCAAAAACACCATATCCGGCCCCTCGCCGCAGATGACGTAGTGCAGCTGTTCCTGTGTCCGCAGCCGTGTCATTGCCTGCATCACCACCCGCAGCCGCTTCTGCATGCGAAGTGTTCCCACAGACAGCAGCACGGTGGCTTCCTGCGGAATGTGCAGTTCCCGCAGTATGTCCTCTCTGGTGCGGGCAGGGGTGGCGTACTTGTCGCAATCCAGCCCCACGTCCGGCAGTTCCGTCACCTGCTCCAGATTCAGGTGCTTTCTGGCATAGGCGGCATCTTCCGGACAGACGGCGAAAAAGCGGCTGGTCTGTTTCCGGTATTTTCGCTCCACCGCCGAGAACCACAGCCGTTCTGCCAGCAGGCAGCCGTGGAAAATGCGGAAATCGTGGGCAGTATAGAACACCGGTATTTGCAGTTCCTGTGCGGCACAGCGACCATACCAGCCGGCAATGGTGCCGCGGCAGTGCAGCAGATCGGGCTGGAGTTCTTTCAGAAGCGGCACCAGCTTTTCATAGGCGGCATGGTTCCGGCGAACGGCTCCCGCACTGTCTGAAAAGGGCAGGTCATGCCAGTGCAGCTGGGGGAACATCTGGTTGTACTCCTGCAGGGCTGCCTGCGAGATGTTGCCTTCCTGCATGTTGCAGACCATGTGGATCTCACAGCCCAGCGTCTGGAGGGCAGTGAGGTCATATTTTGTAAACTGCACCAGCGTTGCCGCCGCCGCAGCGAGAAAAACCACACGTTTCATGAAGTAAAGTCCTTTCGTTTCCTTTTGAGAATATTCCTATTATAGCACAATTTTATAGAAAAGGCAATACCGCCGCCAAAAACAAAAAACGCCCCGGGGTGAGGGACGTTTTTTGCTATGATATAGGGATTATTGGGGATTTGTCCACTTCGCATCGGGGTGTACGCGAAGTGGTTCAGAGGATGTTACATGCTCTCTTTGAGCATGGTTTTAGTATACACGCCCAATGTGTTCGTTTCGTGAAACCATGCTGAAAAACCGCTGAAAACCACAAGGACGTTTTTTCACACAAAAATAGACTTCGTGTCGGCTTCCAGAACTTTCCTTGATTTTTGTGGATATTAGACAGATTCCGCCTGCCCGTTCACAGCAAACCGCCAAAAATTTCGCCTGCACCGGCGTTCTACCCCCCAAATTGCAATTTTCCTCTTGCTATTTGTTTCGAAATGTGTTACAATAAAAGTGTCAAAAATCAAGCGAATTCGAACACGCTTTTTGTGTATTCAGACGAAAAAGCATGGGAAAGTGCCCGTGCTTTCATGGAACAATAGGAGGGAATACGACATATGAACATTCCGGAACTGTTACAGCAGCTGACACTGGAAGAAAAGGCAAGCCTTTGTTCCGGCGGCGACTTTTGGCATACCAAGGCCATCGAACGGCTGGGGATCCCCACCATGATGATGAGCGACGGCCCTCACGGTCTGCGAAAGCAGGACGAAACCGGCGACCACATGGGCATCAACGACAGCATCAAGGCGGTCTGCTTCCCTGCGGGCTGTGCCACTGCGTCCTCTTTTGACCGCAGTCTGGTGGAACGCATGGGCAAGGCTCTGGGCAACGAGTGTCAGGCGGAAAATGTCGGCGTTCTGCTGGGACCGGCAGTCAACATCAAACGTTCGCCTCTGTGCGGCAGAAACTTCGAGTATTACTCGGAAGATCCCTACGTTGCCGGCGAAATGGCAGCATCGTTCATTCAGGGTGTACAGAGCCAGCATGTGGGCACCAGCATCAAGCACTTTTATGCCAACAATCAGGAACACCGCCGCATGAGCAGCTCCTCTGAGATGAACGCACGCACGGCACGGGAAATTTACCTTGCCGCATTTGAACGTCCCATTCGCAAGGCGAAGCCTTGGACGGTGATGTGTGCCTATAACCGCATCAACGGGGTCTATGCCGCCGAAAACAAAGAAGCCCTCACGGACATTCTGCGGGGCGAATGGAATTTCCACGGCTTTGTGGTCAGCGACTGGGGTGCCGTCAACGACCGCGTGGCTGACCTGGAAGCCGGCATGGATCTGGAAATGCCCTCCTCTTTCGGCATGCGGGACGCAGAAATCGTCAAGGCGGTTCGCTGCGGCAGACTGCCGGAAGCCGTACTGGACAGAGCCGTCACCCGTATCCTGCGAATTGTCCAGCGGTATCTGGACGGACGGAATCCTGATGCAGTATTCGACCGCGATGCAGACCACGAACTGGCACGGGAAATCGCGTCCCAGTGCATGGTGCTGCTGAAAAACGAAGACCATATCCTGCCGCTTTCGAAAACCGAAACCGCTGCCTTTATCGGCAAGTTTGCGGAAAGCCCCCGTTTTCAGGGCGGCGGCAGTTCTCATATCAACTGCCACAAGGTGGAGTCCGCACTGGAAATGGCGGCAGACTACCCCGTCCGCTACGCCAAGGGCTATGAAACCTCGGACGATGTGGTGCGGGAAGACCTAATGGCCGAGGCAGTGGCTGCGGCAAAGGCGGCAAAAGTCGCCGTGGTATTTGCCGGCCTGCCGGACACCTTTGAGTCCGAGGGCTACGATCGGGAGCACATGCGGCTGCCGGACTGCCAGAATGCCCTGATCGAAGCCGTGGCAGAGGCAAACCCCAACACAGTCGTTGTCCTGCACGGCGGCTCGCCGGTGGAAATGCCGTGGCTGCATCAGGTCAGGGGTGTACTGGAAGCATACCTCTGCGGGCAGGCAGCGGGCGGTGCCACGGTGCAGATCCTGTACGGCGATGTCAACCCCAGCGGACATCTGGCGGAAACGTTCCCCATAAAGCTGGAGGACAACCCGTCCTATGTGGCATATCAGGGCGAGGGTGACGTGACCGAATATCGGGAAGGCGTTTTCGTGGGATACCGGTACTACACCACCAAGAAAATGCCGGTGCTGTTCCCCTTTGGGTTCGGACTGAGCTATACCACCTTTGCCGTTTCCAATCTGCGGACGGCACAGGACGAGTACCAGTCCCATGATGTCATCACCGTTTCTGTGGACGTGACCAACACCGGCGACCGTGCCGGAAAAGAAGTGGTACAGCTGTATGTACTGCCCCAGACCAAGACCGACTCGGTACAGCGTCCGGTGCAGGAGCTGCGGGACTTCGAAAAGGTGGAACTGGCTCCCCACGAAACCAAAACGGTGACATTCACCCTCCACGCCAACAGTGCGTTTGCCTACTACTGTACCCAGAAAAAACGCTGGGTGGTAGAAACCGGCAAGTATCTGCTGGCAGCGGGCAACTCCTCCGACCACCTGACTACAGAAAAAATGCTTACCATTCACGGGGAGAAAGCACTCCCCGCGGAGATCACACTGAACACGACCATAGGCGACGTGCTGCGGATTCCCCATGCGGACAAGGAACTGGAAAAATACGCTGGTGCATTCGGCATTTCCAGCGGTTCTTCCGATGAAAACGCCATGGGCGAAAGCACCGCAGACATGATGGAAGCCATGATGAAATATATGCCGATCCGCGGTCTGCTCTCTTTTGGCGGCGGTGAGGTTTCTATTGCCGAGTGCAAGGCACTCGTGGAAAAGCTGAACGTCCTATTGGAAAACGCAAATTTGAACAATAGGAGCGAATGACATCTTCTCCACCTTTCATTTGTCAGACGGCACATATCGGGGCAACGACCGGTATGTGCCGTTTGCTATGGCATCACACCACAGACGGCACCGCAGATTGCAGAACACCGTCACCGACAGCACCGCTTTCGGCAGCACCCACGGGAGTGTCACCAGCGGCAGCATTTGCAGGGCATACCACCCCAGCAGTGCCAGCAGTTCCCGCCGACCGCCGTGCATGATCTGCATGGCGGCAACGGGCACTTTCCAAGGCGGCAGTTCCGGACGAGCAAAGCAGACAAAGGGCACACACCACAGCCCCAGACAGACATAGACCCAGCCCAGCAGACACAGCACCCCCAGCACCAACAGCTGCACCGCCCAGAACAGATACGGAGCACCCTCTGTGCGGTGGGCGGCGGTTTGCCCCAGCTGGTATGCCCCGAACAGGCAGAGCGTCACGGTTTGCAGCAGCAGCGTCCGCAGCAGGGTGTTCTGCAACGCCAGCACCAGCCGTTTTCCGGTTCCTGCCGGACGGCAGCGGGGCAGCAGGGATACGGCTCCGGTACAGTGATACCACAGCCGCCAGCGGCAGACCGTCCACGCCAGCCAAGCCGGCACCAGCCAGCATGCCTGCACTATCCGCCACAATACCGCCTGCTCCGTGAGCAGAGATGCCGGCGGAGTGTCCTGTATCCGGAGCAGCAGTGCCGCTGCGAAAAGTTCCAGCAGCCACAGGAGCACGCCCAGCAGCACCACGCCCCAGCACTCCCAGAACAAATGCCGGTGGGTGCGGAGCGTCTGGGCGGAAAAGCTTTGGTTCTGACGAATCTGCATGACGGTTCCCCTCGATTTTTATTTAGATAGCGTGCGTGGGATTTTTGAGAAAATTCCCCAAGTTTCAATCAGCCTCCCTTGAAAAGGGAGGTGGCTGCCCGCAAGGGCAGACGGAGGGATTCTTCCTTGAAACCTAAAACGAAAGAAAGAGTTTTCACGACAACCCCTCCACCAGCTTCGCTGGTTCCCCTCCCCTTTCAGGAGAGGCTTTTTGCCAACACCTACCCCGTGGGGAATCACCCTTTTCAGGGAGGTAAATTTAGGCTCCCCTGAAAGGGGAGCTGGCAGTGCGTAGCACTGACTGAGGGGTATCTTCCTTGAAACCTAAAACGAAAGAAAGAGTTTTCACAAGAACCCCTCCACCAGCTTCGCTGGTCCCCCTCGTACTGAGCAATCCCCTTTCAGGGGAGGCTTTTATAAAGGCAATACCGCACAAAGAGCGTCTAGCGACTTTGCACGCCATCTGCTTGCAAATTTTCCGTCATATTTCACAAAAATGCTCGTGAATACATCAAGTATTCACTCCGCTTTTTGTTTCATCTGACGAAAAATTTGACGACGCATCTGCCGCACAATCTTTGTGCGGTATTGCCTAAAATCAATTTCCGTGTGTGGAAGAATTGCGATGTTGCCTTATCTATTCTTCCCCCGATTTTCATTTTTATGCGAAAGGACGTGGTTTCTTTGGCTGAACTCCGGTTCACCATGCATCTCCCCCAGCCCATGACCGCGGAGCAGTTTCTCCGGCGGCACAAGGGTGTTTCCCACCGCATGCTGGTACGGCTGAAGCGGCTCCCCAACGGCATCTGCTGCAACGGCAGACAGATCCGCACCATTGACATGGTACAGTTCGGGGACGAGATCGTGCTCACCGACTGCGAAGTTCCCTCCGCCCTCGCCCCCTCTGCGGCAGCCGTCCCTGTGCTGGGAGAAACAGATTCCTACATTGTCTACAACAAGCCTGCCGGCATGCCGGTGCACCCCTCACAGGGACACCACGGGGACACGCTGGGGAACGTCTTTGCAGCACAGTTTCCGCAGCTGCCCTTTCGTCCGGTATACCGGCTGGACAGCGACACCAGCGGCATCTGTCTGGTTGCCAAGTCCGCCTACGCCGCGGGACAGCTACAGGGCAGCACCCGAAAGACCTATCTGGCACTGGTCTGCGGGGAACTTTCCACCGGCGGCACGGTAGATGCTCCCATTGGCAGAGCAGAGGGTTCCGTGCTGTGCCGGTGTGTCCGTCCGGAGGGCAAGCCCGCAGTGACGCATTACACGCCGCTGCGGAGCGACGGCACCTACACGCTGCTTTCCCTGCGGCTGGAAACGGGACGCACCCACCAGATACGGGTACACATGGCATATCTGGGGTATCCTCTCGCAGGCGACCGGCTGTACGGCAGCAATTCCGAACAGTTTCCCCACCACATGCTGCACTGCGATTCGCTGGAATTCTCCGATCCCGAAACGGGAGAATGCCGGCAGTTTTCGGCGGCGTGTCCGTGGAATTCATGCGTGTGAATAAAGGCAATACCGCACAAAGATTGTGCGACAGATGCGTCGTCAAATTTTTCGT
>ERZ773200.1925-NODE-1925-length-16179-cov-3.573493_pt1 | contig 16179 bp, 9 predicted proteins | sample MGYA00581008_ERZ773200 | MGnify/ENA primary metagenome ERZ773200 (study PRJEB29015, sample SAMEA2737770) | human gut metagenome | biome: human gut; feature: human-associated habitat; material: faeces | place: China | collected 2012 ... | reverse complement strand
AAATTACGTTCTATAAAGCAGATATGTTAGACAAGGAGAGTATGCGTCCGATTTTTGAGGAGCATAAACTGGATGCTGTGATTCATTTTGCAGGTTTAAAAGCGGTTGGAGAGTCAGTGGCAAAACCGTTGATGTATTATCAGAATAATATCACCGGTACATTAAATCTTTGTGAATTAATGAAGGAATATGGCTGCAAGCGCATTATTTTCAGCTCTTCCGCAACAGTCTATGGTGATCCGGCGCAGATTCCGATTACGGAGGAGTGCCCGAAAGGAACCTGTACAAATCCGTATGGATGGACGAAGTCGATGTTAGAGCAGATTTTATCTGATTTTTATACATCGGACAATGAGTGGAGCGTTGTTCTTTTACGTTACTTTAATCCGATTGGAGCGCATGAGAGCGGTTTGCTTGGGGAAAGTCCGAATGGAATTCCGAATAATCTGATGCCGTACATTATGCAGGTGGCAGTTGGCAAACTTCCGGAACTTGGTGTGTTTGGTGATGATTATGATACACCGGATGGAACAGGTGTCCGCGATTACATTCATGTAGTTGATTTGGCAAAAGGACATGTGAATGCGATTCAGAAGGCTGTATCTGCAGAAGGTGTTAATATTTATAATTTAGGAACTGGAAATGGTTATAGTGTTTTAGATATTGTAAAGGCATTTGAGGCAGCAAATGGAGTGAAAATTCCATATACGATTAAGCCACGTCGTGCCGGCGATATTGCCACTTGTTACGCAGACCCGAAAAAGGCAAAAGAAGAACTTGGCTGGGAAGCACAGTACGATTTGAAACGGATGTGTGAAGATTCCTGGCGTTATGCACAGATGTGCGAGAAATAAACAAAGAAATGGAGGACATTTGAATGGATACAAAAAAACAGATTGAAGAGGGAAAAGCGGTACTTGGTATTGAATTTGGTTCAACCAGAATCAAGGCGGTTTTGATTGATGGAAAACATCATCCGATTGCATCCGGAAGCCATGAATGGGAAAATCAGTTAGTGGATGGTGTCTGGACTTACAGCATCGATGCTATTTGGAAGGGATTGCAGGACTGCTATCAGGATATGAAAAAAGATGTGCAGGAAAAATACGGTGTGAAAGTAACCAAATTGGCTGCGATTGGATTTAGCGCCATGATGCACGGCTATATGGCGTTTGATAAGGATGACAAAATTCTTGTTCCATTCCGTACCTGGCGCAATGCGATTACCGAAGAAGCGTCGGAAAAATTGACAGATTTATTCCGGTATAATATTCCGCAGAGATGGAGTGTTGCCCATTTGTATCAGGCAATTTTAAATGGAGAAGAACACGTAAAAGATATTTGCTTCCAGACAACATTAGCCGGTTATATTCACTGGATGCTGACCGGCAAAAAAGTGCTTGGTGTAGGGGATGCATCCGGTATGTTCCCGATTGATATTGAAACAGGAAAATACGATGCAAAAATGGTTTCTCAGTTTGATGAAGCGATTGCAGACAAAGGATATCCATGGAAATTAATGGACATTTTCCCGGAAGTATTGTCCGCCGGAGAGGATGCAGGAACACTTACACAAGAAGGCGCAAAACTTCTTGATACAGACGGTGATTTGGAGGCAGGAGTTCCGCTTTGTCCGCCGGAGGGAGATGCAGGAACCGGTATGGTGGCAACGAATTCTGTTGCACGGCGCACAGGAAATGTGTCTGCCGGTACATCGGTATTTTCTATGGTAGTTCTTGAAAAAGAATTGAGTAAAGTTTACAAAGAACTGGATTTGGTTACAACACCGTCCGGTGATTTGGTTGCGATGGTGCACTGCAATAACTGTACATCTGATTTGAATGCGTGGGTAAATATTTTCCGCGAATTTGCAGAGAGTTTTGGTCTGGATGTCGATATGAACCGGTTGTATGGCACATTGTACAAAAAAGCGATGGAAGGCGATGCAAACGGTGGAAATCTGTTGGCGTACAATTATATTTCCGGTGAAAATATTACGGAAATGGAAGAAGGACGTCCATTGTTTGTCCGCACCCCAAACAGTAAATTTAATTTAGCTAACTTTATGCGTGTGAATCTGTATTCGGCACTTGCTTCTTTGAAAATTGGTATGGACCTTCTTTTGAAAGAAGAAAAAGTAGCAGTAGATAAGCTTTTAGGCCACGGCGGTTTATTTAAAACCAAAGGTGTCGGTCAGCAGATTTTGGCAGACGCTGTAGATACACCAATTTCTGTTATGGAAACGGCCGGTGAAGGCGGTGCCTGGGGCATTGCTGTGTTAGCTGCTTATTTGATTCATAACGATGGAAAAAATCTTGGTGACTATTTGAATAAAGAGGTGTTTGCCGGTCAGGAAGGCAGTGAATTAAATCCGAATCCGGAAGGAGTCAAAGGATTTGATGAATTTATCCGGATTTACAAAGAAGGACTTCCGATTGAGCGGACAGCCGTTGATTCAATGAAATTATAAAATGGAGAACGAGTAGGGAGAAGGCGTTTTTTTATGATCAGTGTATTTCTTGTCGAAGATGAATTTATTGTCAGAGAGGGAATCAAGAATATGAATTGGGAGGCCTATGGTCTCTCGTTTGTTGGAGAGGCCAGTGATGGAGAACTGGCCTTTCCTCTTATAAAAAAGAAGCATCCAGATATTGTAATTACAGATATATGCATGCCTTTTATGGACGGATTGGAGTTAAGCCGTTTGGTAAAAAAAGAACTGCCACAGACAAAGATTTTGATTTTAAGTGGTCATGAAGAATTTGAATATGCAAAGGATGCCATTCAAATTGGTGTGGAAGAATATTTGTTAAAACCGATTAACAGTGATGAATTACTACAGGTTGTCAGACGTGCAGCAGACAAAATTACAGAAGAAAGACAAGCGGGCAGGCGTGACAGAGAGGACGAGGCCGGAGAGAAAGAACGCAGAGAGCATGCTAAGAGCCTCTTTTTTTCCAATCTGATTGAGGGAAGACTTTCTATGGCAGAGCTTCTGGAAAAAGCACGCAGTATTGGAATTGAGTTGGCTGCGTCCTATTATCAGATAATGCTTGTGAAAATCGGACGAAGTACTTTTGATTCTTATTCGGCAGCAGTCAATGAAATGAATGACAAATTGCAAAATTATATATCTTCCAAATCGGAACATATGGTGTGTTTTGACAGAGAACCGGAGGGCGAAATTATTCTCTTTATGGAAGAATCAAAAGAGAAGATGGAAGAAGATGCGAAGGATTTGGCAGATTTTTTAGAAAATATGTTATCAGAAAAACCGGAAATTGGCTATTTTGGAAGTGTAGGCAGTCCGGTGAGCCGTATTCGGGAAATTTCACAAGCGTATGAGACGGCAGCACATGCCTTTGCTTATCGTTTTCTGGTGGAAGGGAATCAGATTCTGCGATTTGAGCAGATTGATAGAAAGCCGGTTTTGATGGAAAGAGCCGATGGCGAGTATCATGTTGGAAAGATTAATTTTGGCGGACTTGATAAGACTCGGATTAAAGCTTTTTTGCGTGGAGGTGATTCGGAGGAAATTCCGATTTTTGTAGAGGAATATCTTGAAAATGCAGGGGATGCCTGTCAGAATTCATTGATTTTCCGCCAGTATATTGTGATGGATATGTATGTTGCGGCGAGCCATTTTTTGGAGCAGCTTGGAGATTCAGAGGAGTTTTCCAGAAAGGAGCCGTTTGAAAGCCCGGTGCAGATGGAACAGGTTTTACAGCAGTTAGATACAACTATTTCTTATGTGATTTCTTTGTTCCGTGAGGTGATGGAGATACGAGACCGCCACACGAAAGAGCATAACAGCGATATTGTCGAGCTTGCGAAAAAATATATCGACAAAAATTACAGTGATGAGGATTTGTCACTGAATACCGTTGCGGCAGAGGTGAATGTCAGTCCAAATCATCTGAGTGCGATTTTCAGCCAGAAGACAGGACATACTTTTATCCGTTATTTGACGGATGTACGTATGAATAAAGCCAAAGAACTTTTGAAATGCACAACGATGCGGAGCAGTGAAATAAGTGAAAAAGTTGGTTATAAAGATCCACACTATTTTTCACATTTATTTAAAAAAAATCAGGGATGTACCCCAACACAGTACCGAGAGGGAGGGGCAAAAGGATGAAAAAATTATTTTTTCGTATTTTTAGGAAGAAAATAGATGAGTATCGTGATTTTTCGATTCAGAAAAAAATTTCAGTGGCATTTGTACTTCTTTTAGTGCCGCTGATTTTGTTTGTCCTGATTTGGTTTGTATGTGCGTTGGATGCAACCAACCGTTATGATAAAGTTGTAAGGAATACGGCCATTATCAGTGAATTCAATTTGGATTTTAAAAAGAATTATGATTATAAAATATATTTGATTACGACCGGAAACCGTACTTATACGGATCAAAATCCGGAACAAGATATCCGTTATGCAAAGGATATTATCAGACGTGTAAAGGCAACGACGGAAAATAGCGAAAACAAGGAATGTATTGCCCAGATTGAACGTTATTTTCAGGTGCTTGAAAAATATACAAAAACGATTCGGGAAAATATGCAAAAAGAAGAAAAATATGATGAAAATCGGGATTTGTGGGAAAATGGCGTACAATTAGTTACCACAAATATTCAGAATAAGATGCTGCAGCTGCTTTATAATGAAAACAGACAAAGTGCACTTATTTATTCGGATATGCAGCACATCACCCGAAATATGATTATTATAAGTTTGTTCCTTGCTGCTTTTCTTGTTGTGGTTACCACGATGATGATTACAATTATTCCGAGAAGTATTTCTAAACCGGTTCGCTATCTGAGTAGTATTACGAAAGAGGTTGCCGATGGAAATCTTGAGGTGCGGGCACATATGGAACATGGTGTGGATGTAAAATTGTTAGCGGATTCATTAAATGTAATGATTGAAAAAATAAAGACGCTGATTGATAATGTGATGCTGGAACAGATGAGACTTCGAGAAGCTGAATTGGAAATCTTACAGATGCAGATTAATCCTCATTTCTTATACAATACGCTGGATACAATTGTTTGGCTGGCCGAAGCAGGTCAAAAAGAACAGGTTGTTAGTATGGTACAGACGTTGTCTGATTTTTTCCGTGCTTCCTTAAATAGTGGAAAAGACATTGTGTCTTTAGAAGGGGAATGTCGTCATATTACAAGTTATTTGCAGATTCAGCAAGTAAGATATCAGGATATTTTAACGTATGATGTGGATATACCGGAGGAGATTGCTAACTGCAAAATACCAAAAATAACGTTACAGCCACTTGTGGAAAATGCACTTTATCATGGAATTAAGAATAAGAGAGGAAAGGGACGGATAGTAGTTACCGGACGAAGGGAAAAAGACAAATGTGTTATCCGGGTGGAAGATAATGGAATCGGTATGACAAAAGAACGGTTGAATCAGGTTCGTGGCGGTTTGACGACGAAAATTGAAGACAGCAATGATTTTTATGGCTTGTATAATGTGAATGAAAGAATCCGGTTGAAGTTTGGAGAAGAATATGGACTTTCCATCGACAGCGTATTGCAGGAAGGAACATGTGTTGAGGTGTGGCTGCCATGGGAATCGTAAAAAAATCACCCTTGCCGTAATTTTTTCAATCATTTATGAAAAAAAGAATAGAAAAATCAAAAATAACCAAAAGAATATCCATTGGACTTTTGGTTATTTTTTATTATGATGGAGATACAAAAACGAGAACTCATACAGAAAAGGAGGAATTGAGTTATGAGAAAAAATTTCATGAAAAAGGTAGTAGCAGGAATGCTTACTGCAGTAATGGCGTTTTCCCTTACTGCATGTGGAGGTGGCGATGCTTCCACAAATGACACAGCGAAAGAAGAAGGATCTTCCGATGTAATTACGGTTGGATTTTCACAGGTAGGTGCAGAATCTGACTGGCGTACAGCAAACTCAGAATCAATGAAATCAACATTTACCAAAGACAATGGTTATGAATTGATTTTTGACGATGCACAGCAGAAACAGGAGAATCAGATTTCAGCTATCCGTAACTTTATCCAGCAGGATGTTGATTACATCGTACTTGCACCGGTTACTGAGACCGGATGGGATGCCGTTCTTGGTGAGGCAAAACAGGCAGGAATCCCGGTTATCATTGTTGACCGTATGGTAGATGTAAAAGATGACAGTTTGTATACTGCATGGGTAGGTTCTAACTTCGAACTGGAAGGTAAAAAGGCAGCAGCTTACTTGGATGCTTACATGAAAGCAAAGAACATGAAAGATATGAAATTGGTTAATATTCAGGGTACGATTGGTGCATCGGCACAGATTGGCCGTACCAAAGGTCTGGATGATGCTGTAGCTGCAAATGGCTGGAACCTTCTTGACAAAACAACCGGTGAATTTACACAGGCAAAAGGTCAGGAAGTTATGCAGTCCTTCTTGAAGAAGTACAAAAAAGACATCAATGTTGTATACTGTGAGAACGATAACGAAGCATTTGGTGCAATTGATGCAATCAAAGCAGCAGGTTATGAAGTTGGTGCAGACAAAGACATGATGGTATTCTCCTTCGATAGTACAAAAGAAGGTTTGAAGAAAGTTCAGTCTGGTGAAATCACTTTGAATACAGAGTGTAACCCACTTCATGGACCACGTGTAGAAGCAATCATCAAACAGCTTGAGAACAAAGAAACACCAGAGAAGAAAGCTTACGTAGATGAAGAAATGTTTGCTCATGATGATACTGTAAAATCGGTAACTGTTGACGGAAAAGAGTATCCGGTAACGGTTGTGACAGATGAGGTAATGGGCGCTCGTAAGTATTAATTCAAACACAATGTAAAAAAATGAAACAAAATCAGTAACAAATTGAGTGAGAGAGGAGGAATGATTTCTTCCTCTCTCAATTAGAAAATATCCTGTTATGCAGGTAGATGGAGGGAAAGATGAGCGAGAATATTGTATTAAAGATGAGTAATATCAGCAAAACTTTTCCCGGAGTGAAGGCATTATCCAATGTAGATTTTACATTACGGGAAGGAGAAATCCATGCCCTGATGGGGGAAAATGGTGCAGGTAAATCCACCTTGATTAAAGTGTTAACCGGTGTTCATGATTTTCAGACGGGTGAGATTTACATGGTAAAAAAAGCGGGAGACAAACCGGAATTAATAGTGAATCATTCACCGCAGGAAGCACAACAAAATGGTATCAGTACCGTATACCAGGAAGTAAATTTATGTCCGAATCTTACGGTTGCAGAAAACTTGTTTATCGGCAGAGAGCCAAGAAGATTTGGTATGATAGACTGGCGTACGATGAATCGCAAGTCGACAGAGGTTTTAAAGAATCTCGATATCCATGTGGCACCAACTCAGAGTTTGGACGAGTGTTCCTTGGCAATTCAGCAAATGATAGCAATTGCCAGAGCTGTGGATATGAAATGCCGAGTTTTAATTTTGGATGAGCCGACATCCTCTTTGGATGATGACGAGGTTCAGAAATTATTTGTCCTGATGCGGAAATTGAGAGCAGAAGGTGTAGGAATTATTTTTGTAACACACTTTTTGGAACAGGTATATGAAGTGTGTGACCGAATCACTGTACTGAGAAATGGTGAATTGGTTGGTGAGTATGAAGTGGAATCACTTCCACGTGTAAAATTAGTATCTAAAATGATGGGAAAAGATTTTGATGACTTAGCAGATATCAAGGGTGAATATAAGCATGAAAAACATTTAGAACCGTTGATTGAGGCCAAAGGGTTAGGTCATGCAGGTACAATTCGACCGTTTGATTTGACAATCAACAAAGGAGAAGTAATCGGACTTACAGGACTTCTTGGCTCCGGACGTTCAGAGTTGGTTCGTGCCATTTACGGCGCAGATAAAGCTGATTCCGGCGTGCTGAAAGTCAAAGGAGAAGATACCAAAATCTCATCCCCATTGGATGCGATGAAAGCCGGCATGGCATATTTGCCGGAAGATAGGAAAAAGGAAGGAATCATTGCCGATTTGTCTGTTCGCGAAAATATTATATTAGCACTTCAGGCAAAACGTGGAATGTTTAAATTGTTATCTCGCAAACAGATGGAAGAATTTGCGGATAAATACATTGACTTGCTGCAGATTAAAACAGCAAGCCGTGAAACTCCAATTAAGAGTTTATCCGGCGGAAACCAGCAGAAGGTGATTATTGCCAGATGGCTGCTTACGAATCCGGATTACCTGATTTTGGATGAACCGACACGAGGAATTGATATCGGAACTAAAACAGAAATTCAGAAATTAGTACTTCAACTGGCGGATGAGGGAAAAGCAGTCACCTTTATTTCTTCCGAGATTGAGGAGATGCTTCGAACCTGCAGCCGTATGGCAGTTCTTCGTGATGGAAAAAAAGTTGGCGAAATCGAAGAAGAGGATTTGTCACAAGAATCCATTATGAAAGCAATTGCGGGAGGTGATGAATAATGGCTGAGAAAATTAAAAAAATAACAGGAATGCGATTATTTATGCCGATTGTGTGTTTGTTTATCGTATTGCTTGTAAATGTGATTCGAACACCGGATTTCTTTAATATAACGTTAAAGGACGGACAATTAAGTGGATGGCTGATTGATGTCATTAACCGAGGTTCTGAACTTGTTATACTTGCCATTGGTATGACATTAGTAACAGCCGCTTCCGGTGGTCAGGATATCAGTGTTGGTGCTGTTATGGCGGTTGCTGCTGCTGTTTGCTGTCAGATTTTGTCCGGCGGTGAAGTAAGTACAAATACACTGGCAGCTCCGATTATCATTGCTGCGATTGCCGGAATTTTAGTTGCTGCTTTGTGCGGTGCGTTTAATGGTTTTTTGGTTGCAAAACTAAATATCCAGCCAATGGTTGCTACATTGATTTTGTTTACTGCAGGGCGCGGTATTGCCCAGTTGGTTACACAAGGACAGATTACATATGTCCGTGTGGAATCTTACAAGGCAATGGGTGGATTTCTCGGACCAATTCCGACACCGGTTATCTTTGCAGTCGCAGCCGTTGTTGTTGCCTATTTGGTATTAAATAAGACAGCACTTGGTATGTATATTGAAAGTGTAGGAATTAACAGTCATGCATCCCGCTTGATTGGATTAAATTCTACAAGAATTAAATTCCTCACCTATGTAATTTGCGGAGCCCTGGCAGGGCTTGCAGGAATTGTTGCTTCGAGCCGAATTTATTCCGCAGATGCTAACAACATTGGTCTGAACCTTGAGATGGATGCCATCTTAGCAGTAGCGTTAGGTGGAAACATCTTAAGTGGTGGTAAATTTAGTTTGATGGGGTCAGTAATTGGCGCTTATACGATTCAGGCGTTGACAACAACGCTGTATGCTATGAGTGTACCGTCTGACCAGCTCCCGGTTTATAAAGCAATCGTTGTTATCATTATCGTAGTTCTTCAGAGCCCGGTTTACAAAAAGGCAATGCAGAATTACAAAGCGAAGAGACAGTCGAAAAAGGCAGTAGTACAGGGAGGTGAACAGTAATGGGTGAATTTTTGAAGGCAAAGACAAAAAGATTTAACAGCAATACATTTCTTTTCATTATTACAATTGTGTTGTTTATTGCAATGTATGTAGCAGGAATGATTGTATTTGCAGACAAAGGTTTTGCAAAACCGCAGATGTTTACCAACTTGTTTATTAACAATGCCGGATTGATTGTAATTGGTTGTGGTATGACAATCGTTATGATTACCGGAGGAATTGATATCTCGGTTGGTTCGGTAACCGCATTGGTTTGTATGGCGAGTGCTTATGCTATGGAAAATAAGGGGATGAGTCCTTATGTAGCTCTTGCGATTTCGCTTGGTATTGGATTACTGTTTGGTTTGCTTCAAGGCTATTTAGTTTCCTACCTGGAAATTCAGCCGTTTATCGTTACTCTGGCGGGTTTGTTTCTAGGAAGAGGACTTACGGCTATGATAAGTACAGATATGATTTCCATTAAAAACGGTTTGTTTCAGAAATGGGCAACATATCAGATTGAACTGCCGATTGGAACATATAATAAACATGGGGTATTCCGGCCGGCATATATATATCCATCGGTTGTGATTGCACTAATTGTGGTTGTTTTGATTGCTATTATGCTTCGTTATACAAAATTCGGACGCAAATTATTTGCTATCGGCGGCAGCCAGCAGAGTGCATTGATGATGGGATTAAATGTAAAAAGAACGAAGTTTGAAGCTTATATTTTAGATGGTCTTTTGGCCGGCTTGGGTGGATTCTTATTCTGCTTGAACAGTTGTGCAGGATTTGTAGAACAGGCAAAAGGTTTGGAAATGGATGCTATTTCGGCAGCAGTAATCGGCGGAACACTTCTTTCGGGAGGTGTCGGAACGGTTGTTGGTACAACATTTGGTGTACTGATTAAAGGAACCATTACTAGTCTGATTACAACACAGGGTACATTGTCAAGCTGGTGGGTACGAATTGTACTTTCCGCACTGCTTTGCTTCTTTATTGTATTACAGGCACTCTTTGCAAAAGCAAAAATCAAAGGGAAAAAAGTAGAGAAAAAGGATGTTAAAAAGCCAGGTGGAGCACCACCGGATGAGATGGCTGCAGAGCCATAAATTAAATAGGAGATTGTCACAACTAATTGTTTCTCTTTTGGGGACCGGTTCTTGCCAGACCGGTCCCTGTTTGCATTAAAGAAATGCTTATGAGAGGATAAGATTTTAGTTATTGCAATATAGATTCCCAAATGTTAAAATGAGAGAATATCAGTAGTATTAATTCAAGGATAGAATTGGAGGTTTGTGTATGCAAAAGAATGGTAAAAAGCTGTTAGCATGGATGTTAGCAGCAAGCATGGTATTTTCTTTTTCTATGCCAACTCAGGCAGCAAAGAAAAAGCCTGCTTTATCAAAGAAAAAAGCGGTAATAACTGTGGGGAAAACCTTAACGCTTAAGGTTAAAAATATAAGCAAGAAGACAAAAGTAACATGGAAGAGCAAAAACAAGAAAATTGCGACAGTTTCCAAGAAAGGAAAAGTGAAAGCGAAAAAGGCGGGGACAGCGAAGATTACAGCAAGTTTCCGTTATCAGGGCAAGAAGTATGTGAAAACCTGCAAGGTTACGGTGAGAAAGAAAAAGACAGTAGTTGTGACTAATGCACCGACAAAAGTACCAACCAAAGCACCGACGCAGAAACCGGCAGTGACACCGACTGCAACCCCAACGCAGAAACCGGGCACACCGACTGCAACCCCAACGCAGAAACCGGGCACATCGACTGCAACCCCGACGCAGAAGCCAGGGACACCAACTGTAACACCGACGACAGAGCCGGCGGAGCCTACTGCGACTGCAACAAATGAGCCGGCAGGACCTACGGTTACACCGACGGCAGACCCGGATGAGCCAACTGCAACACCAACAGCAGAACCGACGAAGGTTCCGGGCACCCCGATTCCGGTAGAGGATCCGACAAAAGCATTGCTTTTGGATTTTGAAGACGGTACCAATCAATATGTGACCGGACGTCAGGGCGAAGAAGATCTGACTGTTGTAGAGGGCGGTTATAATGACAACTATTGTTTGAAAGTTTCCAACCGTGTGAAAAACTGGGCAGGACCGATGATTGATATCACTCACAATGTGACTGATTTTACAACGTATAAGATTGAGGCGTATGTAAAGCAGACAACGGGTGGCAACAAGACGATAAACTGCATGTGGGAGTCGATGGACTATGCGGGAGCGATGGCTTATACAATCGTGCAGAATGTAGTTGTGCCGAATGGTACATGGACAAAAGTGGACGCAACGGTTGTGGCACCGGGCGATGTAAGTAAATTGTCACTTTATTTTGAAATGGCAAATTATTCAAATGATTTTTATGTAGACAATATTTCTATTACGGAGAAGCATTTGGATATGGATGCAGTTCTTGCTGCACCAAGTCTGAAAGAGGCATATGCAAACCGCTTCCCGATGGGATGTGCAGTTTACAGCTATAATTTGCAGAATCCGGAGATTTTATCATTTATTAAACATCATTACAGTACGGTTACATTTGCAGATGAGCTGAAACCGGAGAATCTTTTGAACGAAGAGGCAACAAAAGCATCGGAAGATGGCATGCCGGTTATTAATACAGATGTGATTGATAAATGTTTATCGCTTGCTCAGGAAAATGATTTAAGTGTGCGTTTCCATACGCTTGTCTGGTATTCGCAGACACCGGATTGGTATTTCTGTAAGAATTACACACCGGAGTATGATGGTACGGGAACAGCTAAGAAAAACATTACAAATCTTGTTGACAAAGAGACGATGCTTGCTCGAATTGAAAGTTATGTTAAGCAGGTTATTACCTATGCAGAGACTAATTATCCGGGCGTTGTATATGCTTACGATGTAGTAAATGAGGTAATTGACAGCAATGGCTGTAAATTACGGACAGTAAGTTCAAGTTTGTATGGTGCTATTTTTACAGACGACGACAATACTTATATTACAAAGTCTTTTGAATATGCGAGAGAAGCTGAAAAAGCAGCAAATTCATCGGCAAAATTGTTCTACAATGATTTTGTCGGACTGGCATCGCCGGGACAGATGAAGGCAGTTGTGAAATATCTTGCAGATGCAAAAGATGCCGGAAATATTGATGGTCTTGGCATGCAGGCGCATCAGACTAATCTTGGTGTGGCAGATGGTGATAATATTAAAAATGCACTGAAATTATTCCAGCAAAATGGCTATGAGGTGCAGATTACTGAGCTTGATTTTGCAAGTAAGGATAATTCAGAGGCGGGTAATGAGACACTGGCAGCAGCATACCAGAAGTTCATGAATATTATATTACAGCGAATGGATGATACGTCTGCTCCGGTAAATGTAAGTAATGTTACATTCTGGAATCTGACAGATTTGGATACTTGGCTGAATAGTTTTTACAGTAATGGAAGTACCTATTATCCATCACTGTTTGATGAAAATTATCTGCCGAAAAAAGCGTTTACGGCATTGATTAATCTGGCAAATGGAGTTGTAGAGCCGACCGCAACGCCGACTGTGGCACCAACTGCGACTCCGACGGCGACTCCGACGGCAACTCCGACGGCAACTCCAACGGCAACTCCAACCGTTGATCCGGATGCTACGCCAACACCTACGCCGGTTACCACACCGACTCCGGAGCCGACGGCTGAACCGGAACCGGCAGAGACAAAAGAATTGGATTTGGCGCAAGGAAGTATTGTAATCAGTGCAACCGGATATACAATTGGTAGTGCAGAAGAAACTGCATTTACCGGAAATTACACGATTTCCAGTACAGCACAATCGGCAACAGCATATTATATTTTAGTAACGGGCGGTACTCATACGATTACGTTAGATAATCTTGTTTGTACATCGAGTGAGTCAAGTCCAATTAAATTAAGTGGTGATGCTAAGGTAAATCTTATCTTAGCTGGAACATCCGCATTGACCGGTTCCGGCTATCATGCAGGAATCGAGGTTCCGTCCGGTTGTGAACTGACGATATCCGGTGATGGCCAATTGACGGCATTAGGCGGTAACGAATCGGCAGGAATTGGTGCTGCATCAGATGGTAAGACATCTAGCACATTAGGACGTATTATTATCAGGAGCGGTACGATTATAGCCTGCAATACAGGAAGAAATGCTGCAGGAATCGGTGAATCAAGGTACGCTAAAGGTGGCGGAGAAATTTACATCTACGGTGGTAATATTTATGCCACATCTTCCGGTAACGGAGCCGGAGTTGGTGGCGGTGGTACTGCAGATGCCTCAGCTGAAACGATGAAGATTGGAATCTATGGCGGTATCATTTCCGCAGGTGGCAGTACCTATGCAATTGGAGATGGAAAGAGCCAGAGTATTTGTAAAGTGACAGTAACCGGTGGTGCCTGCTATAGTACGAACAGTGGAAAGACGATGTTTGGCTCAACATGGGAAACCCAAGATACTTATGTTGGTACAGAGATTGACACAACAAAACTTTCCGGTATTCAGTCAGTGACGATTGATGGGGTAGACCAGGGAATCAGCAGTTTTTACATCAATGCACAGTCTGGTACTACGAACTATAAGTGGAAACTGAATCTGTATGTGAAGAAAGGTGTATCTCATACGATTGTAGTAACGGATACAAACGGTGAGGCACATGAGTATATGGTTGACGCTTAATCTATAATTAAAAAAGGAGTTCATTCGTTTGAGACAAGATAATGCTTTGCTTTATAGTCTCTTACGAATGAACTTTTTTTGGGGCTCTATTGACAGATGATGTTTCCTAAAAATATAGATAATAAAAATCTTGAATCTTCCCCCTTTTTTTGCTATTCTAAAAACAGTTTAATCCACAAAGGAGAGGGAGGCGAGGCGTTTTATGTTTCTCAAACAATTTGCAGAATTCAATTCGATTTGTATACAGTGCCATGACAGTCCGGATGCGGACGCGATGGGGGCTGCGTTTGGTTTGTATGCGTATTTTATGAATCTGGGTAAAAAGGTAAATTTGATTTATGCAGGGGAACATCAAATTACAAAGCCGTCGCTGAAATTGATGGTGGAGCACCTTGGTATTCCGATTCGATATGTGAATGAAATGCCGGAACATGACATTTTGATTACCGTGGATTGCCAGTATGAGGGTGGTAATATTACATCGATGCCGGTGGAAAAAGTGGCGATGGTTGATCATCATCCGATTTGTGTAGAAACGGATGAATGGTGTTTTATTTTCCCGGAATTCGGAAGTTGTTGTACCGTGGTCTGGGAACTGCTTTTGGAGGCGGGGTATCCGGTAAATGAGAACTGGCAGGTGGCAACGGCGTTGTATTATGGTTTGTATAGTGATACCAGCAGTTTGTCTGAAATTTATTATCCGGCAGACAGACAGATGCGTGATTCTCTGCAGATTAACAGAGAGTGTCTCGATGAAATGATTCATGCGAATTTACAGCGTCAGGATTTGGAAATAGCAGGAGAAGCGTTGTCTCACTATTACTATGATGAGGAAAAGCGTTTTGCGCTGCTGCATACAAAACCATGTGATCCAAATCTGCTTGGCGTTATTAGTGATATGGTAAATTGTGTGGCGACTGTTGACTGCTGTGTGGTATATAATGAAACGCCGATTGGATATAAAATGTCAGTACGAAGTGCGAAAAAAAATTTGCCGGCGAGTGATTTAGCGGAAAAAGTCAGCTGTGGAATTGGTGCTGGCGGCGGACACGCGAATAAAGCGGGCGGCATGTTGATGAAACACATGCTCGCCACACAGTATCCGGGGGAAGATGTAAAAGAAATTCTCATTCAGCGAATCCGTGAGTTTATCCGTGAAGCCGCTTGCTGATTTCCATGAGGGGAATCGGCATCAGAGATAAAATACCTACGACAACCCATTCGCGCAGATTAAGTGACTGCGTATGGAAAATAGGCTGGAGAACGGGCATACAGATGACCAGACATTGCAGGACAATGCAGAACAATACACTAAATAAAAGTTTTTTGTTCCCAAGAATCCCCGTCTCTAACAGCGAGTGCTCGCTTCTCATATTAAACGAGTGAACTAACTGCGATAAAGAAAGTACGGCAAAGCACATGGTGGAATTGCCACTTGTATAGGCAAAAAGTGCTAAGGAGCCGATGAACATACCTTCTAAAACCATCTGAAAGACGGTATCAAAGTGAAAGATACTTTCATTTTTCGATAATGGCGGACGGTTCATGCTGTCCGGATCCGGTGGCTCGACACCGAGGCATAGTGCCGGAAAAGAATCCGTCACGAGATTAATAAACAACAGTTGTACCGGTAAAAGTGGTGCAGACAGCCCGAAAAAGATAGCAACAAAAATCGTCATGATTTCCCCGATGTTACAAGACAAGAGGAAATGTATGGCTTTTTTTATGTTATCGTAAATACCGCGCCCTTCCCGGACGGCACTTACAATAGTGGAAAAATTATCGTCCATCAGAATGATGTCAGATGCATTTTTGGCAACATCGGTTCCGGTGCGTCCCATGGCACAGCCGATATCCGCTGCTTTTAGGGCAGGGGCATCATTGACACCGTCACCAGTCATGGCAACGACATTTCCCATCGCCTGATACCCTTTTACGAGACGGACTTTATGCGCTGGGGATACACGGGCAAAAACATG
>ERZ773200.1912-NODE-1912-length-16299-cov-35.282012_pt1 | contig 16299 bp, 11 predicted proteins | sample MGYA00581008_ERZ773200 | MGnify/ENA primary metagenome ERZ773200 (study PRJEB29015, sample SAMEA2737770) | human gut metagenome | biome: human gut; feature: human-associated habitat; material: faeces | place: China | collected 2012 ... | reverse complement strand
TTCCACATATCTGCCACAAAATAGGTCAATGCTGTCCATGTATACACGGAATAGAAAATGCCGTACTCATCAACACCGTCCTTTAAAATTTTCTGCGCCTGCTCTTTTGTCAGAAAAGAAAAGCCGTCAAAACACTCGCTTCCCTCTGCACCGTCCTGTGACATACCTGTCAGAGTATCCCGGTTTAACACGATTTTCACAAGCGCATTGCTCTCATCTGTCATTCCCGGTGTGCTGAAAAGGCATGGATTGACCACTTCCAGTTCATCCGTATCCAAAACCTCTATTCCGGTCTCTTCCCTCAGTTCTCTTTTTGCAGTCACAAGCAATGGTTCATCTTCCACCTTATCTGCCGGATCAATCAGTCCCGCCGGGACACTCAGCAAAAATTGTCCTGCCGGATACCGGAATTCACGGTTCAACAACAGTTTTGGCTCACCGTTGGATGGATTCCAGATCGTGATGCAGCTCACCGCATCTGGAAGCATATTTTGAAATTCTTCCGTAGACTTCACTGCCACAAGATCATCTGCGCTCCGTCTTGTTGCATTATAGTAATGTCTGCCCTCGGCATACTGAAGATCAAATACTTTGATAAACTTTGTTTCCAACAGCGTTTTTATATTCTGTTTTGTGATTTTGGGACGCATAATAAACTTCCTTCCTTAACCGATGATTGCGAAACTCCTTTACACAATACTTTACATTGTTCTATATTCAGGAATTTTATAAAAATATACTCTGTTTCATTTTTACAATAATTTACACCCGATAGCGGTTCAGGCAGGAATAAATCTCCTGAATTCTTGGGATTGCGTATCCACCGGAGATAACGCCATGCTCTGTGGCAAATACCATTCCTTCCTGCTCTAACTTTTGTTCTAACCACTGTGCCGTTTCTGAAATGGTACGCTTTCCATCCACCAGATGTTCCACAGTATATTTCAAAAGCAGTCCCAGTGCCGCCGTCTGCTCGCTGTCGATCAACTGCTCGATATAGCGCAGGTCGACATTCTGTTTTCCAAGCATAAAGCCATCCACACCAAGCGTCTTTACCTTCAAGCGCTCCGGCTCGCCTTTTTTCACTTCTCCGCTCCGGTAGTCCCTGCGTTTTACCGCTCCATTCCTGTCTTTTTCCATGACACGGTGGCTATCCGGTAAAACAAATGGTTTTGCTGTCTCCTGCATGATTGGAAATTGTCCACACAGGTTCTTTGCTTTCTCTGTGATATCCACAGGTTCATACTGATCCATCTGGATCACAGTGTCTGCAATGTGGAAAAATGCTCCCGAACTTCCCGCAACCAGAATGGTAGAAATTCCTGCTTTTTCATACAGATCCGCTGCTCTGGATAAAAACGGTGTGATCGGCTCTTTGTCCGGGCTTACCACTTTCTGCATAAACGCATCCCGCACCATAAAATTGGTTGCAGAAGTATCCTCATCCAGCAAAAGCAGTCTGCTGCCAGCCTCAACCGCTTCCACGATGCCAGCCGCCTGGGACGTGCTTCCACTCGCATCAGCAGTCGAAAAATCCTTCGTATCCCTGCCGTTTGGAAGATCATTGATAAACATGGAAATATCTACATTTTTGATAAATCTTCCGTCCTCAGAGCGGAGCTTTTGTGCCGTTTCATCTGCGATCACATATTCCCTGCCATCTCCGGCAATATGATTGTATACGCCTAATTCCAACGCATTTAAAAGCGTAGATTTTCCATGATAACCGCCGCCTACGATCAGGGTGATCCCTTTGGGAACTCCCATTCCTGTAATCTTACCCCGGTGCGGCAGTTCTAATGTCACACGCATTGTTTCCGGAGAAACAAATTTTACAGACTGCTTCATTGGCTTGGAAGAGATACCGCTCTCCCTTGGCAGCACAGAGTCATCCGCCACAAACGCAGCCAGCCCAAGTTCTGGCAGCTTCTCACGGATTGCCTGCTGATCTTCTGCCAGTTCCACAACCTCTTTTACTTTTTGCGCATTCAGATTTTTATAATAAAAAGACTGCTCCACGCACTGTGGCAGATATTCAAATAAGATTTTTTCGAGTTCTTTTGCATTGATCGTTCTTCCATTTGCAGGAAACCCGACTGCAAATCTGGCGGTGATCTCTTTTTCACTGATTTCACATGCTGTCCTCTGCAGCACTTCCTGTCCGCAGTGTGTCACTGAGATCAGCCCGCTTTTCCCGGATCCCTTCGCTTTAAAGTTGAACTGATTCACTTTTGCCGCAAAATTGCGAAGCAGTTCATCCGCCAACGCAGTTCTTGTCAGCTTATCTTTCATCGCAAATGCCGGGAATCCGGCTGCCTTCGCATCCACTGTCACCCTCACATCCGATGGCGCCGCAAACGGATCGCCCTGCACATGGTCAATTGACAATATGTATTTGGGGAACTGGTAACTTCCGCGCAGGGATTTGTATAATGGGTAACTTTTATGGTCTATTGTTTTTAATTGTGATTGTAGGTCGTTGTATGATTGCATGGGGACTCCTTTTTGTATTGTGTTTTTATGAAATTTTATTGATAACTTCTATTTTGGAAGTAAGCTTTGACCCATTGTCCTGCTTCGCTTAAATCTTCTTCTGTCCAATCAGAAATTTTTGTGCTATTTGCTCTGAACACACTGCTGCTCTCATCTTTATTTGCCAAGTTCCAACACATAAAGCTTATCTGATACTTGTTTAATAAATCCAACCATTTCGCAGTAGATTCAAAGTCATTCACACCATTTCCCGAAGCATCACACATTCCAAACTCGCTCACAAAAATCGGCAGACCATTCTGTGCATAGCTTTCCAGCCGATTGCGCAAATCATCCTTATGTGTTCCTGCATAAAAATGTAACGTATACATAACATTTTTATCTTCTAATGGCGACTCTGCTGCTTTATCAATCTCCTGACTCCATGTCGGAGTTCCTACCAGAATTACCGCATCCGGCTTTTTTTCTCTAATGACTGGAATTATTTCCTCTGCATATGCTTTGATACTTTCCCATGAAGTACCACCATTTGGTTCATTACAAATCTCATAAAGCACATTGTCATTATTAACAAAAGTTTCTGCCATCTCTTTAAAGAAAGCAATTGCCTCATCTTTATTCTGATTTGGATCACCATCACTCAAAATGTGCCAATCCACAATCACATACATTCCTAAATCTGTTGCATAGGAAACGCCATCCTTAACAAGCTGTTTTAATTGCTCTTTATCTCCGCCAGAACAATATCCTCCATCTTCCGCCGTATACATTGCCAGACGTATGCAGTTTGTATTCCAATCATCCCGAAGTGTGCGAAAAGCATCCGGATTCACATACTGCGGAAACCATGCAATTCCATGCGTAGACATTCCATAAAGCTGCACTACATCGCCATGCTGATCGGTCAACTTTCCATTTTCTACATGCAATGCGCCATGCATTTCAAAAGGAGATAGCTTCTCTGTGTTTTCATTTTTTTCTGTATCTTGGATTTTCTCTGTATTCTGGATCTTTTCTGTATCCTGCATTTTTTCTGTTTCTATATTTTCGCTATTCTCCTGCATTTGTGCTTCTGATACCTCACTTTCAGTTTGATTCACTGTATTTTGTTGGCTGCATCCTGATAGCATACTGATTAGCAATGCATAACTTCCCACTTTTTTCATATATGGCATTCTCCTATAAACAATGATAATTATTATCTTTTCGCCAAGCTACTGCCCTATTATTCTCAACTATCGAATAATACTTACTCATCCTTCCAAATTGTAAATGTGTACCGTCTCTGACAAATTACGTCATTTGACTGAAAACTATGTAAAAGCATCAAATAAGATTTCTTTATAATATCTATGATATCATATAAATAGCTTTATTTGACAGATATTTTTTAACGTCAAAGTATGTTAATTAACAACATAAGAAAAAGTCCTACCTTTCCTATTAGGAATACAATCCACGCTCCTACAAGAGGAGCGACGCTAATCCACTTTTATATGCATTATAGAATTTTTATTTCAATCCACGCTCCTACAAGAGGAGCGACTGTTTTCTGCAACAATCTGTTTCATTGTTTTTGAATATTTCAATCTACGCTCCTACAAGAGGAGCGACAGATGTAGAAGAAGCAATCAATAAGTATTTAAACTATTTCAATCCACGCTCCTACAAGAGGAGCGACATGGTAGTTGAGCAACCTTCCATCACATTCACTCGCATTTCAATCCACGCTCCTACAAGAGGAGCGACAACAAATTAGACAAACTGCTTCTGATGGGAAAAATTTCAATCCACGCTCCTACAAGAGGAGCGACTCTATTGGATTCTTTTTTGTTGCCAATGATTTAATATTTCAATCCACGCTCCTACAAGAGGAGCGACAAGATCTTATCTTCCGGTCGGCAGTGGAGTTTTTATTTCAATCCACGCTCCTACAAGAGGAGCGACGAGGTATATTTACACAAAAGACAGACCGGAACTTGATTTCAATCCACGCTCCTACAAGAGGAGCGACGTTGATGAACTTTTTGACGGATGTCTTATATGAATTTCAATCCACGCTCCTACAAGAGGAGCGACATGTTGGAAATGGTTATATGTATTGGATTTCTAAGATTTCAATCCACGCTCCTACAAGAGGAGCGACCCACGGGCCATGTGAATGTCTGCAATTGTATCCGTATTTCAATCCACGCTCCTACAAGAGGAGCGACTATTACGATGTGGTTGTGGACAGGGATGTTGATCTATTTCAATCCACGCTCCTACAAGAGGAGCGACGTAGGATAGTTTGTCCAGCGGATCATTACTCGTATTTCAATCCACGCTCCTACAAGAGGAGCGACCAATTTTATTTTTTGGAACACGCCGACATTTGAGATTTCAATCCACGCTCCTACAAGAGGAGCGACACATAAGGGAGGAAGCGGCTATTGTATAAGATTATTTCAATCCACGCTCCTACAAGAGGAGCGACAATTGCAATACTTCTCACTTCATGCGGAATATACAATTTCAATCCACGCTCCTACAAGAGGAGCGACTTACATCTTTTGAAAGAAACTGGGAAGCTTTAAGAATTTCAATCCACGCTCCTACAAGAGGAGCGACGTCTTTCCGTTCCGTCTTATACTTGAACCATTCGCATTTCAATCCACGCTCCTACAAGAGGAGCGACGATAGATGGATTAGGGAAGTGTTTAATGCTTGTGAATTTCAATCCACGCTCCTACAAGAGGAGCGACAGTCTCAGCTTGCAAATTGTTGCTGCGAAACTCGTATTTCAATCCACGCTCCTACAAGAGGAGCGACAGGGTGCTATTTTTTTGTCCTCAAATTCCCCAAGATTTCAATCCACGCTCCTACAAGAGGAGCGACGCTTCCAATAATTCGTGATATATTATTTTCTGCATATTTCAATCCACGCTCCTACAAGAGGAGCGACTCACCTTCGTTGTTCGCACTCTCGACCATTTTTCATTTCAATCCACGCTCCTACAAGAGGAGCGACTTGTACATAATTATCAACATAATCTGCTGCGTAATTTCAATCCACGCTCCTACAAGAGGAGCGACAAAAACCAATACTCATCATCACCAGACGCAGCATTATTTCAATCCACGCTCCTACAAGAGGAGCGACATTGTCTTTTTTGCTTCTGTTTTGGAATCCTCTGTATTTCAATCCACGCTCCTACAAGAGGAGCGACCTGGGCTTTTGTGTACAGACCATAGGAGTTTGGAATTTCAATCCACGCTCCTACAAGAGGAGCGACATCGTATTCACTGGATCCTTTAATCATCAGATATATTTCAATCCACGCTCCTACAAGAGGAGCGACCAAAATGTTAAAATTTTTATGCCACATCATACGGATTTCAATCCACGCTCCTACAAGAGGAGCGACAGCAAAAATGCACAATATTCCTTATGCATCTCTGCAATAATTATTGCATAGTGTCTATATAATTCCATCAAAACCGCAATAATTATTTTATGCAACACAAAAAATATTGCATTTTTCCGGTGCGAATCATCCGCTTTTTCATGTTCGCTTATGATCCGCACCACTTTAAAATATCAGCGTATTTTCTACTGATATTCCTTTTTTTACACCCAGACATTCTATTTTCTGTTTTTGTTTATCGTTTAAATAATAAATACGAATGCTGTCTTTTTCTTCGTCTATAATTTCCTGTAGTTTTCCTTTCAGCATGCGACACTGGGCACCATCTACAATACATTCAAAAACAGAATTTTGTACTCGTACTCCATAGTTTACACATTGTTTTGCTACTTTACGAAGTCTGCTCTTTCCTGCTTCATTTTCTGTATTAACATCATATGTAATCAATACAAGCAAAATATCACCTCTATTTCCACAAAAATGGCGGATATGCATCAATGTCTCCACGTAAATATCTTGCCAAAAACATTGCCTGCATATAAGGAACCATTCCCCACTGAATCTTTTCTTTTAAATATGGATGTATTATCTGTTCCTGTTTTCGCTTCTGCCATTCGTCAAGCACTCTCTTTCTGGCATCATCTGTCAATAAGATTGCTCCATCTTCTTTTTCTATAAAATCTGTTTTGCCCACCATCCTTTTATTAATAAGGCGCAAAACAAAACGATCAGCCAGCGCAGGCCGAAGTTCTTCCATCATATCCAATGCCAGTGAATATCTTCCAGGTCTATCTCCATGTAAAAATCCGACACATGGATCCAGTCCAACTGTTTCTAACGATGCTGCCATCATGCTTGTTAATAGTGTATATACAAATGATAATAATGCATTTACCCTGTCCAGAGGTGGTCTTCTGTTTCTCTCATGAAAATAGAAATCTTCTTTTTGTTGTAAAATCAATTCATCAAAAACAGAAAAATACTGTGACGCAAGTTCACCCTCTATTCCCCTGAGTTGATCTTTGTTGTTACTGATTCTGATATCAGGTATTTTATCCCGAAGCCTCTCTGAAACAATTTTTAATTTATCTGCATCTGTCTGTAGTGAATGATCTCTTATGGTACGTTCAATTACCCATCGTCCATTATAAACTTTTCCGACAATCGTATTGCGTGCAATCTTTAGGCTTTCCTGCTCGTCTGCTGCAACTTCATACTGTTTCTTCCTCAGAAGCACATTTCCTTTTGTCTTTCCTTCTACCCTTGCCAGGAATGAGCCGGACGGCGTCAAAAATACAATTGAAATATTATTATCTGCACATTTTCCCATCAACGCCGGACTGGCTCCTGCTCTGCTAAACGTTACAATCATTTCAAGATTATGAAGTGGCATTCTTCCAAGCTCTGTACCTTCCTCTTTAATCACCACATTTTCTCCATCCAGAGATAAATATTTATTCTCGGATGTGATATAGAGAGTATTCAACAATTTTTTCATGTGTTATCCTCCAAATCTTCTGCCAATATATTATTCATGTATGTTTCAACATTTCCCGTTTTTTCCAGTTCCGGCAGACACAAATCTTTTAAAGAACACACATAACATGCTTTCTTCTTTTTTGCTTTTGGTGTATAACCTCTTTCATAATATTGATGCATTTCATCAAACATATCTTTTACGTTCTGCTTGATACCCTCTGTAATCTGAATATTAACACGATGCTTTATCTCTCCATAATACAATGCGCCCTGTGTAATTGTACAATCCAACATTTCTTCCAGACACATGGCCTGTGCAGCTACCTGCAGGATATCCGCATCATGATCTTTTGGTTTTCCTCTTTTATATTCTATCGGTAATGGCGTATATTTCCCACCAAATGTACGTATCAAAGTACCAGACTCATCTGCATGAAATTCCACAATATCACAAATCCCACTCACACCCATTATTCGTGAGAAAACCGGCATTCCACGAGAAATGATGATATCTTTTCTTTTCTCGTGGGATGCCCCATTATGCGCCTGTCTGTGCATAAAGTTTCCATCCATTGTCTTGTAGTTTTCAGTCCATTGCTGTTCCAGATGAATCAATGCCCATTGTCTTCTACAAAACGCAAAATGCTGTATCCCGGAGATCATCAGATAATCGTCTTCTTTATATTCCTTCAATTATTTCCACTTCCAATCCTGGTAAAGAATTTAATGTAAATTCGTAATCATCAATACTTTTTGGAAATTCTGTCTTCTTCTCAATTTTCAGTAAGCGATGAACTTTTGCAGAAGAATATTGTCCCATCGGGCAATTATGTTTCCACCAGTAAACCCTTACCACTTCCATGCTTCCGTCCGGTCTTGCAGATGATGCATCATTTTCAAAAAGCGTCCTGAGCGCTTCTTTTATCTTTTCCGCATCTTCATCTGAAAATCCTGTCTTTTCTGCAAGCTGATGATTAATACTTCCCTTCACGGTATACATGGCAAAATTAACACGATGCTTCATTCCCATCGTATCTGCCCCTCTTTTATCGCTTGTTTCTGAATTTACACTTTTCGTGATCTGTATGCTTTCAATATCAATAGGATCTACGCTGAATGCTGACTGAATTGTTACAGGTCCTCTCACTCCAACTGATACGGAATTTCCTTTGAAAGCAAATACCTGTCCAAATGCTCTCACATCAATCCACGTCTTACATGCAGCTTTTGCATATGCCTCATTATCCTTTGCTTTCAATGCTTTCTGCATCTCATCATTTGTCTTTGTCCTGTCTGCAAGACTCTTGCATCCATCATCACAGCGTTCTTCGCTTTGTATAAAAATTTTCTCTCCCATATCCTGCAGACGATTTCTGATTTTTCTTTTCAGACATACATCCGAAATCTCTCCGAATCCGTCAAAATCTTCTCTTGGACGATTTCCATTCAATGGATCCCCATTCGGATTTCCATGATTTACCATAATCACCACTTCAAAATCAATTTTGTTTGTAAATGCTCCCATTACTCTTCTCCTCCTTCATTCGACTTTTCGCCTTTTGATTTCATTAATTTTTCTCTTTCCTCGTAATAACCAAGTAAATATCTTTCATTCAAAGGATTGTTGTTGAATCCATCTGTTTCCCGAAGAACATTTATGATCTGCATTATTTCGTTTTCTATTTTCGCTCTTGCACCCGGATTTAACCGTTTCAGATATGCTCTCACTATATGACTATAGAGTCTTTCATAAGTGATTGCCGGACGTCTGGTATACACATTCCACATTTTCTTTGCATTGGTAAGTCTGTCATCTGTTTTACTTTCCTGTAAATATAGTGCTCTCTCCTCGACTTTTTCAAGGATAGCAAGTAATTGTCCAAACAGATAGCTTCTGTCTTTCTCTAGCTCCATACTATTCACCTTCCCATCAAATTCATTATATTTTATCATTGCACAAGCCACCGGCGCCACACAGTTCTGCCACACAAAAGAGCTGTATGCCTGTGGATTTGAAGCCCTGTTTACAGCAGCTTTCACAATATCGGCCGGTATTTTCGGGCTTAATCCGATAATACACGGTAAAATTCTTCGGATTGTAGTTTTTTTCAGTTTATCACTACATGCCAGATATCCTTTTTCCTGTTCTGTTCCATACGCAGCAAGTGCTATCTCATTTGGTGATGGCGCTGTGTTATTTATGAACACCCATTTTTTTGTTTCATGTAATTTTATCCATCGTGGCCAGGTACAATTCTGATGCCAGTGAAGAACTCTGTCTATAAATTCATTTCCCGGAACTTCCTGATAGTAAGTAACAGCTAACCTTCCTGTTGTTGCTGCATCAACCGACAAAATGATTACTTCATCATCCGGTTGGAGTTTTGCCCGGTATCCAGCCATCGCCTGATTCAATTTCTCTGCAAATTTTCTGTCGAGTTCTATGTCATCCTCGTCCCTGCATTCTGCTGCCCAGTCAAAATCTGCCAAAAATGTTTCCTGTGTATCTCCAAATAAATCAACTACATCCAACGCCAGATTAGAATCTTTTTCTTTTAGATTTTGTGGAAGCTTCCACACCACAGTCATCTCACCGTCTATATATTTTCCCTGCCTTGCTAACAGCCAGCGCAAAGCATTATGTGCTTTCTGCGAAGTTTCATATCCAATACTGGCAACCTGCTCACGATTCGCGAACCTTCCCCGGTAAGTAAAACCAGAGGTATCATTTGCCGAAAAAATCTTTGCTTTATCCCCGGAATTTCTGATTTTCGATGGATGTTTTTCAGAACATTGTATCTTTTCACCCGTCACATAATCTATATTACAATTATGCAAATTAGTCTTGTAATACTCGATAAAAGAGTGATACATTTCCGGCTCTTTCCACAATTCATGTTTTTCTCCATTATCCCATACTGCAAATCTTACCATCGCATCTTTTTGGGCAACTGACTGAATTTTATTTTCATTTTCGGACAGAAAACCATCTTCAGCCAATACCAATAATTTTGCTTTTATTAAATCCTGAATCAGTGTAGCTTTTTTCAAATAAAGATATACACATTGCAGCCACTTATTGGAAAATTCAGAGCTTGTCCATTTTCTCAAACTATTAATGTAATCATTATAGTATTCTGTCTTGTCCTCGTTTGTGTATAATGAATAATCTCCTGCAACATAGCAAAGTTTGTCACATAATGCATGCGGACAACTTCCATTACTTCGCGAAGCCGAATCCTCGGTTACTGGGATAATCGTGATTTTATCTTCCCCATCCTTTGGAATGATTCCGGACAAAGCCGGCATAAATTTACCTTTTAGGTCAATCGTCACTTCTATCTGCGCATTTGCTGTAGAATGCGAGATTGGAAGTAAGATTGGATCTTCATTTACCTTTTTCCCCACAATCGCTTCGCATGCGTCATATGTTTTTTCAAGCATTTGTATCCAGCCCAAAAAGATTCCCCCTTTCAAATTCCCTTATTCCACAGAAATTTTTTTCGTCAAATGTTTTCATTTCCATTTCCGCAACTACTTTTCTGATCTGACATTCTTCCGGTTCCGGAAATCTAATCACTCCGTCTTTCATGTATGCATTCCATAACCGGATCGTCATATGCTTTTTCTCATTCTCCCTGACTGCTTCATCCGAATATGTAATTCCATGTACCATGATTCCAAAAGAAATATTTCCATCATTGTCATAGAATCCTTCTCCTTCCATCACTGTACAGGGTTCTACATATCCCTGACATTCTCTTGTTCCAAGAAAAATATCTCTCCTGCCTCCTCTTTCTAACATTCTTTTTGCAATTTGATAATGCTTATTCTCATTCCGGTCATTTACAAGATCCGGTCTGTTTTCATTCCATACAAAATGTGCTTTCACCCGGTATTCTACATCTTTTAAATATGTGTAAGATGCCAGATCGTTTCCTCCCTGATATTTTATCGGGCGCATTCCCTTTGACTCTGTCCGTATTGGATGCATCACTCTGCACTCATCAATCACCCACGTAAACGTAGGTTTCCAGTAAATACTTTCTGTGATTCCTTTCAATGCCTGATACGTTGGCACCTGATATGACAGTTTTTCGCCTCCTGTTTTCGTTAATGGATCGGTGAAAAGTGCATATTTCCCATAGACTTTATATTCTATTGCATTTTCTCTTTCCATTCTTCTTTCCCCCTTTTTCAATAATATTGTAATACAAGTTCATTGAGCAGTCCTTTTTCCATATCATAATTTTTAGCTACATATACGTCTGGTAAAAGCCTGCTTTCTTCTATCACTCCATTTTGTAAGCATTCTTTTAATTTATTTTCATAAACAGACACCGTATAACGCTGTATCTTTCTTAATAATCTTTTTTTATCAGATACCGTCTGCGCTGTTTCCAGTTTTTCAAGGATATCCATTCCCTCTTTATATGGAACTATCACTGTTTTTCCCTCTTCCTGAATCGGTCTGTAGTTTTCTCCTGCTGTTTTAAATGCCTGTCTGATGAAATGTTTCCGTTCTCCCGGAAATCCACTGCTCAATAATTTATATATTGTTTCGCCTTTTCCTATATCATAATCCATTTTATTGCTGACTTCCTTATAATAAATTTCATAATACCAATCCATCCACTCTGGGAAAATAATACTCTCCGTACTATTGGACTGATTATATTTTTCACAGACTTCTTCCGTTTTCTTCTGAGCTGTTCGAATCACCTCAAATTCATCTCCAACTAATTGAATTACAGTAACCCTCCCCTGCTCCATTTCCCCGTTTCGGTTGCAACGACCTGCCGCCTGTGCGATATTGTCCAATCCTGCAAGTGAACGATAGACATGATTGACTGACAGATCCACTCCCGCTTCTATCAGATTTGTACTTATAATCAAAACTTTTTCTGTACTATTTTTCAGATAATTTTTTATGCTTTCCAATTGATCACTCCGATGTTCCGGACATAAGTTTGTTGTCAGATAAAAAATCTTCACATCTTTCAATTCTGCTTTTATGTAATCAAAAAATGTTCCAACCGTCTCTTTTTTATTCAAAATTAGAAGTATTGTCCGTTCTTTTTGGAAATCATGGCTTATCCTCTCTCCCAGTGATTCAAATGTGTCTGGCTCATTTATTTCAAAAGAGATGTTCGTACGCTGAAAACGCTGAAAAATATCACACACTCCTGTGACCATATCCTTAGGCGCTGTATATAGAATCTTTCTTTTTATATTGCCAGATGCCAATTGCGGTTGGGTGGCTGTACACAAAATAATAGTCGCATGACATACATAACATAAGAAATTCATCATAAGATTAAATGTGTGTATTGTCTGCACCGGCAGTGCCTGCCCTTCATCCACAATAATCACTGAATTTTTCAATTGATGAAAACGGCGGATGCTTTTATTTTTCTGTGAAAACAACGTATACAAAAATTGAATCATAGTTGTACAGATAATCGGTTCCTTCCATGCAGTATCTATCTGCTTCTCCTGTTCATCAGAATTGCTGACATTTGAGTGATGTTCCATCACCCATTCTTCGTTTCCGACTGCTTTTTTTATCACTTCAGTGCTCTGTTCTGTGATGGATATATAAGGACTTATGTAAAAAATGTGAGAAACTTCCGATGTTTTTCTCTTTGCTGCCACTTTCAGTGCATATCCCAAAGATGCTAACGTCTTTCCCGCACCTGTCGGAAGTGATAACCGATATATTCCATATGATGTCTCTGAGAAATTCATACATTCTTCTCTAATCTTTTTTCGCAGTTCGAAGATTTGTTTTTGTTTCTCTGTTCTGAGATTCTCCTGTGCTTCTTTTTCCAGCTTATCCATATATTGCTGATAATTTTTCAAAGCCTTCTGATATACGTTTGCAGTTTCCATATTATCATCAAGCATACTGTCACCCATTGCTCTTGCTGTATCTGTCCAGTCTGAGTCTATTTGTAAAGACAAAAGCAATCGTTCCATACAGCTCATATAAAAAAATCTCTCTGTGCCTTCTGTCTGTCCATTCTGACAGATTTGTTTTAATGGTTTCAAAAAAGCGGTTATGAATTCACCATATGCCTTTCTCATCTGACTGCATAACATATCTTTTGTAAAATGCATTTCTTCAAACCACAGTCTTGCAATTTCATCCAGTTTTTCTTTTTCAACCACATTCAATCTGACTTCAAACTTGTCTTCGCCATCTTCATCTATGCAGTCATAAATTCCATGATGTGCCGTAATCGTATATGAAATAAGCTCTATCAAAAGCCTCATATCTTGAACTGAATGATAGGGACTGTTCTTAAATTCCTGCATTAATAATTCAGCTCCTGCAGAGCTATGATTTACTGCTCCCCTTTTGGGTAGATCATCTTCTTGCTTGATATATGCCTGAAATTCAGTACTAAACTTTCCTGCATCATGCAATTGCAGACAAAGTGTAGCTAATGTTCCTATTCCTATCTTTTCTCCTTCACTCTGTGCATACTGTCCCGCTTCCAGTAAATGTACTGTTAATTCCTGCTTTTTTTCATTTTCCTTGTGTGCCAGATACATTTTTCTTTCCTCCTATCTTCATATTATTCTTTCATACCCTGTTTGTCAATATATTATCCATATTATAGAATAATATTTTTACCAATTGACATTCATACGTTATTATTTATAATAAAGATTGTCGTATTTTACTACGCGGATTGAAAATATAATATGGAGAATATTGTTCTCCTTCAGCAGGGTTTTCCCTGCTGATTTTTCATTACTGAAGATATAGCACTTTAACTGTCCAATAATTTGTACATTTTAATTTAAATCAACAAAAAATTGCTATTTAAATATTTAAACCACAGAAGTTAGAACTATGGTTACACATCGAAAATATTCAATAATGAATTGCTTAGAACATTTCCGCTATTAAAAACGAGTATCAAAATAAGGCCTTTTAATAGGTAGCATAGATATAAAGCGAAAAGCCGTATGCCCGAGTAAGGCAAGTACGGCTTTGTTTAGGGATATAGTGGAAAATGCTTTTCATATTTCTTGATTTTTTCTTAAAATGTGTTTTTTCCGTCTACTATAATCATTTTTTATTTGTTTTTTGAAAGTTAAAACCCTGCATAATCATTTGGATTATGCAGGGTTTTCCGTTCCCTATTATAACATACCAAGTAATAACCGGGAACTACAGCGGAATTGAAACTGTAGAATATCTTGGTGAAATTATAACATACCAAGTAATAACCGGGAACTACAGCAACATCTACTGTTTTGAAACAGACTAAAAAATTATAACATACCAAGTAATAACCGGGAACTACAGCTGTTCGCTCTGCTTCTCTGCGTGCATTGATATTATAACATACCAAGTAATAACCGGGAACTACAGCAAATATAGAGCAGGGGTTTTCCCTGCTCTTATTATAACATACCAAGTAATAACCGGGAACTACAGCCTGGAAGTTGATTGCTGCCAGAAGTTCATGATTATAACATACCAAGTAATAACCGGGAACTACAGCGTGTGTAGGTAAAATACATGAAGCCCGTTAATTATAACATACCAAGTAATAACCGGGAACTACAGCTAGAAGGTGGCGCAGACATGACAGCACCGATTATAACATACCAAGTAATAACCGGGAACTACAGCCTTCCCCGCTTTCTTGTATATCCGGCGAATATTATAACATACCAAGTAATAACCGGGAACTACAGCTGCTGTTGTATTCTTCCAGAATCCCGCAAATTATAACATACCAAGTAATAACCGGGAACTACAGCTATAGCAGCAGGCGTGATGGTCACGGTAACATTATAACATACCAAGTAATAACCGGGAACTACAGCGCGTTACCAATATGGCTATTACCGCCACAAATTATAACATACCAAGTAATAACCGGGAACTACAGCATGTACGTTGAACTACTGGTTGGGAATGAAATTATAACATACCAAGTAATAACCGGGAACTACAGCACGCAAACAGCACCGCGCCGACAATAAGCATTATAACATACCAAGTAATAACCGGGAACTACAGCTAAAGACAGCTAGCGGAGTTGCACCGCTAGATTATAACATACCAAGTAATAACCGGGAACTACAGCCTCCTACGCTCTTTTTGGAAAGCTTTTTGATTATAACATACCAAGTAATAACCGGGAACTACAGCTTCTTGTGACTTTGATTTCTTTTTTCTTGTATTATAACATACCAAGTAATAACCGGGAACTACAGCACAGATAAAGGAAATAGGCGGTTACTATTCATTATAACATACCAAGTAATAACCGGGAACTACAGCAGCTTCGGTCTGTTACCCTGGATAAGTAGCATTATAACATACCAAGTAATAACCGGGAACTACAGCTAATTCTGCACTTGTGTAAGAAGTTCCGTAATTATAACATACCAAGTAATAACCGGGAACTACAGCATACACAGATAACGTGTCAAATGGTATATAATTATAACATACCAAGTAATAACCGGGAACTACAGCCACTCCTACAGTGTACTGTTCTGTTTCCATATTATAACATACCAAGTAATAACCGGGAACTACAGCGTCTTACTGCTACAAGCGTTCTTCCAATAAATTATAACATACCAAGTAATAACCGGGAACTACAGCATGGGATTATGATAGGATAAGAACACAGAGATTATAACATACCAAGTAATAACCGGGAACTACAACTACAATGTATTATGGGAATCCAGTGATAATATTTTTAAAAAAATATAAATGGAAAAAACATTAGTAACATATGTTCAAAGTAAACATCATGATTTAAGAATACAGACTATGTATTCAGGAAAAAGAAAAAGCCTTGCCATTACGCCAAGTGATGTAGACATCTTCTCGCAAACGTCCGAAACGCTTAATGGTACAGCTTCTAAAAATATTATATCA
>ERZ773200.1911-NODE-1911-length-16301-cov-2.411117_pt1 | contig 16301 bp, 9 predicted proteins | sample MGYA00581008_ERZ773200 | MGnify/ENA primary metagenome ERZ773200 (study PRJEB29015, sample SAMEA2737770) | human gut metagenome | biome: human gut; feature: human-associated habitat; material: faeces | place: China | collected 2012 ... | reverse complement strand
TGCCTGCCTTTGCGAAGATACTGCTCCTCTGAGGTATATCCTCTCTTGAATGTAACGGTCAGGCTTTTATCCGTCATAACATTTTTTTCTCTTGCCGAGCCAAAATCTATAAGAACAAGTTGTTTTTCTTTTATCCTTATAAGTATATTGTCCGGGCTTATGTCCCTATGCAGGATTTTCGCATCATGAATTTTTTTCAGCGACCTGATAATAGGTTTCATCATCAAAAATGCTTCCTGCCCTTTTATCGCACCTTTTAATGTAATACCGTCTACATAATCCATAACTATATAAGCCGTATTGTTCAGATAAAAAAAGTCTCTGACAGAAACTATGCCGTCCAGAGAATGAAACTGCGACAGTATTGTTGCCTCACTGTAAAAGTCACTAAGACCTTTATTATATAGTTCACTGTTTTTTCCGTGATAAATGTATATACTGTAGTCATCCCTGCCACGAACATCTCTGCTTCCATAACTAAGAGGAAAATACTCCTTTATTGCAACTGTTATATTTAAAAGTAAATCTTTTCCTATATATGTAATTCCAAAACTCCCCTCGCCTATAACTCTGCCTATCTTATATCTTTCGTTTAGCATTATATCTTCCGGCAGGCAGCGTGGCGTGCTTTCACACATACTGTAAACCTCCTTTGCACATACTTAAATGTCATTATACACCCCCTATGTCAAAAATCGGTTTCCGTTTTTTTCAGTACCATTTTCCACATATAGAATACCACTTTCAACCCCCTCATTCAACTGGCAGAAAACTCATATTCAGGGTTATCTCACGCATAAAACGGGCTCGACAACCCCAAAAATGTAGATTTTTTTTGTAATTAGGTGATTTTTTCACACTTATATAAGAAAAATTTATTTTTTTAGTTGTTTTATATTTATACACATAATTATTTTCGGTGATTTAACATGTTTTTTCACCCTTTTATCGTTTTTGCATATAATCTAACTCAATTTTTTGTATATTCTATAATGAAACTTTCTATAAAAGCCTTCTAATAATACTTTTGTTTTATTTTTTACTCCCATAACTTATTCTCTTAATACTTTTATGGCTGTTTTTAATATATCCATTACAAAGTCAACTTCTCTGACTGTATTTTCTTCACCAAGTGTAAATCTTATTGTTCCATCGGCATATTCCTTTGGAACACCTATACTTTCTATCACATGGGAAATCCCCGGTTCTCCTGTATTGCAGGCTGAACCTGCCGAAGCACATATTCCGTTCATATCGAGTATAATGAGCAGAGTCTCTCCCTCAATTCCTTTAAAACTTATATTCAGATTTCCGGGAAGTCTTTCATTTCCCGGTTCTGCACCGTTTAACCGCACATCTTCTATCTCATTTTCTATCCTTGACAAAAAATAGTCCCTTACATTTGCCGTTTTAAGATTTTTCTTATACATATTTTTAAATCCCTCATCAACGGCTGCACCCATACCTACAATCCCCGGTACATTCTCCGTTCCTGCTCTCATATTACTTTCCTGCTTTCCGCCATAGATAAACTTTTCTATATCACAACCCTTTGATATATAAAGAAACCCCGTTCCTTTCGGTCCGCAGAGCTTGTGCGAGCTTACACTCATCATATGTATCCCGCTTTTTTTTACATCAATCGGAATGTGCATATATGCCTGAACTGCATCCGTATGGAAATAAATATTGTACTTTTTGGCTATCTTAGCAATCTCGTCTATAGGCTGAATCGTTCCTATCTCATTGTTGGCATACATTATCGAAATCAAAATTGTATCATTTCTTATCGCCCTCTCAAGATCCCTAAGCGAAATCACACCCCTCTCATCAACCGGAAGATAAGTCACTCTGTATCCCTGTTTTTCAAGTGCCTTGCAGGAATTGAGGATTGCATGATGCTCAATACAGCTTGTTATGATATGCCGTCCTCTTTTTCCTTTATATCTGCACGCTCTCACCGTTCCAAACAATGCCCAGTTGTCACTCTCCGTGCCACCACTTGTAAAATAAATTTCATCTTTAGACGCATTTATACTCTTTGCCACCTGCTTTCTGGCTGTCTCTATTTTTTCCTTACACTGTTGTGCAAATTCATATGCCCCCGATGGATTTCCATAATAAATTTCCAGACATTTTTTCATCTCAGCAACCGCCCGTGGACATACCGAAGTCGTTGCCGCATGGTCAAGATAAATCATACCGCACCTCTGCACCCGTATATAAAATCAATATATTCAGCATAATGCTGTTTGACACATGATAAATTTGAAATACATATAAGAAACTTAGCTTTTTACCGTTTGATAACTCTAAAATTTATATATTCAGCATAATTTTATTCATCATCTGATAAATCTAAAATCTATATATTCATCATAATTTCATTCATCATCTAATAAAATTAAATAATAAGTTTGAATGTGCTAAAGTGAGGAAGCTTTATGAACTCAGCCGCAAAAACAAAAAAAAAGGTAAAAAACAGACTTAAAAGCAATATAATAAAAGGAACTCTTATACTCTCCTGTGCAAGTATCTTAAGCCGCATAATCGGTTTCATATACAGAATATACCTCGCTGATATTCTCGGCGAACAACTGCTCGGTACATATCAGCTTATTTTTCCTATATATGTGCTGTGCTTTACGATTTACGGAGCGGGTATGCAAAGTGCCATATCTCAGGTTGTTGCGACACTCATGGGCAAAAATAACACACATTCTAAAGACGACGGTTTAAAGGGAAGCATTTCAAAAGATAGAAGTTTAAAAAACAGTAATTTAAAGCACAACGGTTCAAAAAACAGCAATTTTAAAGGCAGCGGTTCACAAGATGGCAATTTTAAGTATAGAAGTTCAAAAAACGGCAATTTTAAAGACAACACTTCAAAAAACAATAATAAGTCATCTTTAGTAAAAGGAAATTATCCTTTTGTTTCGTCAGCAGCAAGAAATATAACTCCACGCACGATACTTCTTGCCGGCACGATACTCAGCTTTATCCTTGCACTTTTTCTGTCCATTTTTATAAATTTCAACTCAAAGTGGATTGCCTGCAATATCCTCATGGTCCCCGACTGCGACATCTATCTTAAACTGCTCACATATCTTTTCCCATTTTGCAGCATTTCAGCCTGCATCTGCGGATACCAATACGGGCTTGAAAATGCAAAACCACCTGCCCTTGCCGGAATAATAGAGCAGATAACCCGCATCTTATTTGTGTTTATCGTTCAGGGATTTTTCTCTGATAAAGAAATCTGCTGTCAGATAGCTGTATACGGACTGACTGTAGGTGAATTTTTCGGTTTTATTTACAATATATATTCACTTAAAAATAAAACCCTCACAAAAAGAAAAAATAAGATTTCTTTTAATGAAAGTTTTAAAGTCATCTTTCCCGTATTTATTTCACTTACGTCAATAAAACTGACAATCTCTCTTTTACATAGTGTAGAATCAATATTTATTCCTGCTTCGCTCGTAAAATACGGCTATACGATGAACGAAGCCTTAAGTGTGTATGGTATATATTCCGGAATGGCTATGCCATTTATAATGTTTCCTGCCACAATAACAATGGCAATATCAACAATGCTTCTCCCTGCTGTTTCAAAAGCGCACTCATCAGGAAACAAAAAACAGATTAAAAAACTTATCCGACGCACATCATATTTCTGTCTTGTAACCGGAATGGCTGCTACTGTCTTTTTCCTGCTATTTGGAAACATCTGTGCAAGTCTTTTCTTCCACAACGAACTTGCCGGAAGATACCTTACCGTAATGTCTTTCTTATGTCCGTTTTTGTACCTAAACATGACCTACAGCAGTATATTGAATGGACTTGGCAAGCCCCATATGACCTTTGTGATAACAGTAGTATGCACACTCATAAAGATATTGTCACTTATATTCTTTGTTCCTAAATACGGAATGATAGCTTATATTGCCGCATCTCTTGTGGCAGAATCATTGCTGTGCGTGATGCTTAGACATTATTGCGGATAGATTAAGAAATAGTTAGTTAGTCGGCATAATGCTGTGTCAGGTTACACAGCTAATGTGTACAGTAACAGATAAGACCAGTAAACCTTATAAGGTTTAGAGCATCACGAACTTACTATGTCCATATCTGTAACTGATAATATGACTATATAATACAAAAGGGATGTACCATGCGATACACCCCATAGCACTTGACTTTTAACGGTCAAAGCTTTATAATCAGCTTAGAAGCAATCGGAGATATTAGCGTGTCTAATGGTTTCCTGTAAGAAACAAAGTAAATGTTTCTTACAGGAAACTAAGACTTAGGCTATCCCCTGGGAATAAAAAACTTCCACCTCATGGAATTTAGTTCTACAAGGTGGAAGTAAGTCTTACAAATCGAAATTAACTTTTACAATTGATCATCATATTATATACTACGATGCTTACTTTTTTAATATCCATTCTTAAACATCGTAATAACTTATTTTGTCATTTCCTCTTTTTATATTTTTCGCAATATATATCACACATTTTTTCCAATAATTCAAAATCACAACATCTTTTCTTAATTTTTAAATCAAATGATGACAATTCATTGTCTGGTTTATGAAATATATTATATATGTTATTGCTCTTTTTAATTATAACATCTTCTATATCTGAAATATATCTATACTGTTTTTGTAATAATGCTCTATATAATGCATTTGGTTCATTTGCAAAATCAAAATGAATAATGCATTCTTTAGGAACCGGTATCATTCTATTGAAGTTAATAACACCATATGAGCCATTTGCTATTTTATGAAAATCTTTTGTGTTTTTCATTTTCTTATGTTTTACTTTTGGTGATGATAATGGTACATAATATGTATAATCATTTATGGTTAATACAATACCAACATATGGTCTTGATTCATTTTTATTTATAAATACATTCGGTTCTTTTTGTCTCAAATACTCAACATATTCTTCTCTGATGTGACATATTCGCATTCGTATTATTTCTCCTATTTCAAAAAGAGCCAGTCAAAACTAGCTCTTTATTTTCGTATTCCTCTTAATGGTGGAAACTCACCGCTATTTTCGTGTTCCTCTTAATGGTGGAAACTCACCGCTATTTTCGTATTCCTCTTAATGGTGGAAACTCACCGCTATTTGAAATCTTTTTGATTTCTTTTAATTATATTATATACAATAGTTATCAAAAGTAAAGTAGAATTTTTAACAAAATTTCTGCCGTAGTTTCGGTAAATTTGCACAATTTTACCTTATTCTCGATACTTTTTACCTTAGTTTGAAAATAAATCACAAAAAATGGCTTAATGTTTTTTGCCTTCAATACATTCACATATCAATTTATAAATAATCCTCCTAATACATATTATTATGTATGTAAACAAAACCAAAGATAGCAGACTATTTATAGTCTGCTATCCTGATTTCCTTGTTTGCTTTTTTGCTCTATGATTAAGTTTATTTGTTTGTTACTTTGATTTTCTGTGTCTTTCCTGTAACTTTATTTTTTATCGTTACTGTAGCTGTTCCTTTATTTTTACCGCCTTTTAAATTTATAGCCATTATTTTTGCATCATTATCAAATTTGATTATTTTATATTTAACAGCTTTTGCATAATCAAATGTATCATAGCTGAAATTTATTTTTGTGGCAGTAACAATATCTTTATTAGTAGTTTTAACTATAATATTATTATAATCCATATTTGATAAATAAACTATATCTCGTGTTGTTTTATTTTTCTTAGTTGTCACCTTTGTCACATCAGGATTTATTAGTTTTCCTTTATAATTTGTCATGGTACTTGTTTTAATCCATGTTGTTGATGGTACATATTTATATGCAAATGGATGAACACAAACAGAACCTGTATTAACATTAGTATAATTACCTACTTTAATAGTATCACCAAAATGCAATTTGACTTTCATATATCTTGATGTTATTTTGTAATTTTTTGTGCTTGTACGTGCAGCATTACGAGTAATAGCAAGATAATAAATATTCGTTTTTTTACCTTTACGATTCACATATGATTTTGGAACCGTAATATAAACAATACCTGATTTATATTTTGTTTTTGATTTAGACGAACTTAATGGTGAAACAGCCTGACATAATAGACCTATATTTGAATAAGATTTACGAATCTTTTTCTGTACAGCAACTTCAAAATTATATAAACTAGATCCAGTCCATGAACCAATAGTTATTGCTGCACTACCATCTTGATTCCATTTTTGTATATAGCCCTTATTATATTCAGATGTTGTATAGCCATAAAGTCTTGATAAAAAACCACTGACTGTATTATTATAAGTATAAATATAACCATCTTTATTTATACCATCTTTATTAAAACCATAATAATTGTATCCATCACGTTTATATCTTTTTACATTATAACCATCTTTGTCATAACCTTCACGATCATAACCATTTCTATCGTAACCATCATGATCATAACCAGCTTCGTCATAACCCTTCTTGTTATAACCATCACGGCCATAGCCATTAGCATTATAACCAGACTTATCATAACCCTCTCGGTCATAACCATCTGAGTTAAAACCTTTCTTATCATAACCATCTCGGTCATAACCTGCATCATTATAGCCATCAGTCTTATAACCTTTGTTATCATAGCCATTCTCATCATAGCCGTAAACATTGTAGGCTTTACTTCCACCATATGGGAGAAGCTGTGAATTATAAGATGTTGAATTATAAGATGTTATCTTACCATAATCATAAATGACATTATTGTGGTCTGTGATAAAATAGAAGCGATCACCCTTTATCATTGCACCTGTATATCTGTAGTCATCATTATATCGTCTTGCATATTTTTTTCTCTATATTGGCAGAGTCTGTATATCCCCATGATGCATATTGACAATTTGATAAATTATATTCGTCAAATATAACATTTGATATAGCTTCCGACAGCCAACCATTTGCATTCATCTGCATACCAATAGCTCTACCTGTACTATACTCATAACCATTACCTGTATCCACAGGATTTACACTAGCAGCTGAAACACTTTTAGTGAATTCAACACCACTAATATTAGCACTACTCATAGCCAGTGCTACACTGAGCATAATGCTTACGGCACTATGCGTTATCTTGTTATTCTTTTTAATCATGTTAATCACTCTCACTTTCTTATTCTTGTTCTTTGTTTACATGACAAAGCATCATGGCTTGTCATTATGTGTTATCAATCGCCTTAACAGCAATTGTTCATTTGTCAATGTTATTCTCATAACACCTACTCAAATCAGATGTAACACCACATCTTATATCCCATCGGCTGATGCCTTTGAAAATACTTCTCTTTAATAATGTAAATCGTCATTTACATTAACTCTAATTTTTATTTCTTGATTTACGCTTAATACTTTCCATTAACTAAATCACATAAAAATAATTTAAGTCATCAACAAGTGTTAGTGATTATCTTTGTCAATGGTTTTTTCACATTTTTTTATAAATGGTGTAACAGTTCAGCCAAAAAAAGAAATAGCATCCCCTACTCATCATAATTCATATGTACTTCTTTTAATGCCAAATACATTGCTGTATATTCTGAATCTACACAATGTAAAGATTGCATATAACAAGCTCAAATCGCCGTATTCATGCCATTTCTAATCCCACGAATACGGTGTATTCTGATAAACGTAGTAATTCAACCAGTTACTAAATAATGCATTTGCTGCACCTCTCCAGCGAAGTTTTGGCCGCTGCTCCGAATCATCATCCGGATAATAATTTTCAGGTACTTCTATGTCAAGCCCTTTCGCTTTATCCCTTTTATATTCTGAGTCAAGCGTCATTCTGTCATATTCAAGATGGCCAAGTACAAATATCTTTTTTCCGTCATGTGACACCAAAATTAGTTCTCCGGCTTCTTCGGACTCAGCAAGCACTGTTATGTCTTTACAGGCTGCTATCTCATCATGGTTGACTCCTGTATGTCTTGAATGTGGTGCATAAAACACATCATCAAAGCCTCTTAACAGGGGTTCTTTTCTGTGATGCACGATATGCTCATATATTCCAAATTTCTTCTTTGGCAGCATATATTTATGTATTCCATAATGATAATAAAGTCCTGCCTGTGCTCCCCAGCATATATGAAGTGTTGATGTTACATTTGTATTTGACCAGTCCATTATCTTTGTGAGCTCATCCCAGTATTGAACATCCTCATATTCCATATGCTCAATAGGTGCTCCTGTTATTATAAGTCCGTCAAATTTTCTATCTTTTACATCTTCAAATGTTTTGTAAAACTCATTCAAATGGCTTGCAGGTGTATTTGTTCCTATATATGTCGCTGTTGTCAAAAATGTAATCTCTACCTGAAGCGGTGTATTTGAAAGACTTCTAAGAAGCTGGACTTCTGTTTCTTCCTTTAGCGGCATTAAATTCAAAACTGCGATATATAAAGGTCTTATATCCTGAGATACCGCTCTTGTTTCGTCCATCATAAATATATTTTCTTTTTCCATTATCTTCTTTGCAGGAAGATTGTTTTGAACTTTAATTGGCATATTTAACGCCCCTTTCCTGTATTATATATTCTTTATATTCTGTCCCATTATTTTTTAATAGCTATTCAATATATCAATTATTTGTTGTACCAGTGTGAACGGTAACTATTATACTACAATTTAACAGAAAACATATCAATAAATTCATCTTCTGTTATTATCTGCACTCCAAGCTCTTTTGCTTTTTTATTTTTTGATGAGTTACTTGTGCTGTCATTATTTATAAGGTATTTTGTCTTTGATGTGACGCTTCCCGTCACTTTGCCTCCTCTGCCCTCAATAAGCTCTTTTACCTCACTTCTGTTTGAGAAATGATTTACTGAGCCTGTTATTACAAAGTTCATACCCTCCATGTCGTTTGCATTATCATTTTCTTCATCTTCAAGCGTGACAATATCGAGCAGGTCATCTACCATATGGTTATTATTTTCGTTTGCAAAAAATTTTACAAATGACTCTGCTATTATCTCCCCGACACCGTCTATCTCTACCAGTTCATCTATTGAAGCGTGTCTTATTTTCTCAAGATCATTTGAAAATGCCTTACATACCATCTTCGCATTTGACAGTCCTATATTCGCAATGCCGAGACTGTATATAAATTTTGCCGTTGTTGTTATTTTCGCTGTCTCAGCAGCTTTTACAAGCTTTTCATATGACTTTTCGCCAAACCCGTCCATTGATATTATCTCATCCTTATATCTGTTAAGTTTGAAAAGGTCAGCAAGTTCATGTAAAAATCCTTTTGATATGAATTTTTCTATGGTTGCTTCTGACATTCCATCAATGTTCATTGCATCACGGCTTACAAAAAGTGATATTGATTTGATTTTTTTTGCAAGACAATCCGGATTTTCACAAAATAACACTTCAACATCATTTTCTTTATGGATGGATGTTTTTTCTCCACACACAGGACATTTGTCCGGTATTTCAAGAGAACCGCTCTTTGTGAGGTTCTGTGCTATCTGAGGAATTATCATGTTTGCCTTATATACCTCGATAGTATCGCCTATTCCAAGCTTCAACTCCTTTACAATGCTTATATTGTGGACACTTGCCCTGCTCACGGTCGTTCCCTCAAGTTCAACCGGCTCAAAAATTGCAACCGGATTTATAAGTCCGGTTCTTGATGCACTCCATTCAACTTCCGTTAGTTTTGTCTTGGCAGTTTCATCTGCCCACTTAAATGCAATGGCATTTCTCGGAAATTTTGCTGTTGAACCAAGCGACTCACCATAACTTATATCATCATACAAAAGTACAAGTCCATCCGACGGAAAGTCATTTGTCTTGACTTTTTCTGAAAACCATTCTACTGTCTCATATATGTTTTTTGCCGTTACAACCTTATACTCAACTGTCTGAAATCCCTGTTCTTTCATAAATTCCATTTTATTTTGCTGGGAATTTTTAAAGTCGACTCCCTCAGCTTCAACAAGTGTAAACGCATAAAGTTCTACATTTCTTTTTGCCGTTATCTCATTGTTTAACTGTCTTACTGAACCGCTGCACAGATTTCTTGGATTTTTATACTGCTCCTCCTCTGATAATAAAGCATTTATCTTCTTAAACTCAGAGTATGTTATTATGGCTTCACCTCGAAGCACCATACGACCTTTAAACGGTATATTGACAGGCAGATTTTTAAACACTTTTGCATTATTTGTTATGACTTCGCCTACGACTCCGTTTCCTCTGGTAACTGCATTTAAAAGCTCTCCATTTTCATATGTCAGCACAACTGTAAGTCCATCCATCTTCCATGATAAAAGTCCCTCTTTGCCACCCAGCCAGCTTGCAAGCTCATCAACCTGTTTTGTCTTGTCAAGCGAAAGCATCGGTGACGGATGTGTCTGCTTAGGCAGTTCACTTAATACCTCATAGCCGACTTTCTGTGTCGGACTTCCTGCCAGCACAAGTCCACTTTCTTTTTCAAGTGCCGAGAGCTCATCATACATCCTGTCATATTCAAAGTTGCTCATTATCTCGTCTTTTCCCTGATAATAAACAGATGCCGCTTTATTCAATATATCAATAAGTTCTTTCATTCTACCTGTTTCTGCCATTGTTTCCTCCATACATACCATATAAAATATATTCATGTGTCATTATCTGCATATGAAAAAATTTATACATAAAAGTCAATCGGATATTTACAATCCGCTTTGATGCCTGTTTATAACACCGGCTGCTGTCGCAGCATATCTGAAAGGACTGTTCCTCTAATGATACCGCCAGCAGCTTTAAAGCATCTTTTTTAATTCTGATACCTCACGCAATGTCAGTTTACGGTATCTTCCTTTTTTGAGTCCGTCAAGAGTTATGTTCATTATTCTGTCTCTCCTAAGATGCACTACTCTGTACCCGAAATATTCACACATTCGTCTTATCTGTCTGTTTAATCCCTGTGTGAGTATGATATGAAAACTAAAATCATCTTCTTTCCATACTTTACACGGTTTTGTAACAGTATCAAGAATAGGAACTCCCTCTCCCATTTTCTTTAAAAACTCATCTGTTACTTTATGGTCTACCTTTACAAAATATTCTTTTTCATGTCCATATCTGCTGCGTAAGATTTTCTCCATAACATCACCCTGATTTGTCATAAGCAAAAGTCCCTCTGATGCCTGGTCAAGTCTTCCGACCGGATATATCCTTTTGTCATAGTTTATATATTCTACAACATTTTTTATTTTCTCACCGTTTTCCTCCGTTGCCGTTGTGCAAACGATTCCCTTTGGTTTGTAAAAAGCAAGATAAATTTCTTCGTCCTCTTTTTTTATATTTCTTCCATCAAGCGTAACCGTCTGTCCGTCACATACTTTTGCACCTGATACCGCCGTAACACCGTCAATACATACCCTTCCAGCATCTACTAACCTGTCTGCTTCACGCCTTGAACAAACACCTGCTTCACTTAAATATTTATTTATCCTTATACCGTTTTCACTCATGATAATCCTCCATGCCCATACAATGTACTCTCGGTATGAAACACTAATATTTTTTATTCACCACTCTTTAATTCATCAAAAAGTGTCCTCACTTCTTCATCCGTACTTATCAGATCATTCATCCGCTTTTGCACGGAATCTTTTAAAGCGGTTATCTCATCACTCTTATCAAACTTTGAAATCTCTTTTTGCTCGTTGCTGTTTATTTTTCCAAAATATATCTCATATTCTCCATCTGCTGCTCTCTTTATATAATATGCCGACAATGACGGCAGCATACTCTCAACACCAAATGCCTTTATATCACAATATGCATACACTCTGTATGCATCGGCAGAATAGCATTTTTTGACAGTACACTTTATATTATTGTATGACTCTATACTCTGGTTCTGTGCCTGTATCTTTTTTTCATCTATTACTGTTATATCATTTACATATTTTTTCATGCCCGATATGTTATCGTCAAGCTTTGCATTAAGATAACCTGATACAATTCCGTCTATCTGTTCATTTACATTATCTGTTGAAACTGTATCGTAATCACTGTTCTCATCTACTTCTTTTTCTTTCTGGTAATTTGTCTTCTGCTGAATATTATATACTGTATTTTCTGAATCCATTCCCGAAAGTACAGTATATAATATAGCACTTCCCAATAAAAGAACTGAAACCACTAAAAAAATAACAATTTTTTTATATTTAAACATTGAAATCACTTTCCTTCTCTCGCAATTTCTATCCCATAAAAGATAATTTTAACACAACACAAGGTCATTGTAAAGCTAGGCATTCCAGCTAAATTATTTTTGTACGCTGAATATACTTTACAACAACCATGTGATATGCTAAAATACTTAATTGTATGTGCACCCGTAGCTCAGTGGATAGAGCGACAGCCTCCGGAGCTGTGTGTCGAGGGTTCGACTCCCTCCGGGTGCGTTTTTATTATTTTTCTTTCATTTTATATTTATTATTCCCCCTATTTTTTAACAGCTTTTTATATTTTGTCATTTTCTTTTTATTGCAGCTGACAATAAGCTTTTTATTAGTTCCTTTTAATGAATTTTTCCCTGCCTTTCTAAATATTTTACTCCTAATATTAATCTTTTTCAGACTGTGGCAATTTTTAAAACAATTTTTTCCGATTGTTTTTATATTCTTTCCTATCGTTACTTCTTTTAATTTTTTGCAGCCTGAAAACGCATCTGCTGCCACAGAGGTAACTTTATATCTCACACCGCCTTTTGTTATGCTGTCAGGAATGATTGCTTTTTTCGCCTTAGTATCGCAAAATTTCTTTAATGCAACAGTCTTTTTATTTTTATTATATCTGTTATATTTGGCAGTTTTTTTGTTGGTTTTTGCCTCAGTATTACTACTTTCTCCTGCACTGTTTTTTCCAGCTCCCTGCTGTTTATTCGGACTTGCAGTCATTCTCACCAATGGCATTTTTGTCTGCTCTGACGAAGCATCTGTCTGCAATGGCATTTTTGTTACTTCAGGTTTTGTACTCTCGGAAACATTATCTTTTTTATCTGTTCCATCACTGTCATCAGGATTTTTACTTTGATGCGGCAGACTGCTTTCAGATGGATTTTTTGTATCTAACGGTTTATTTCCGGATAAGTCTGAATCTGATTTGTCTTTATCTGTCACATTTGGTATCCATTTTGCATATATAACTTTATCTCCGCTTTCATTTTCTGTTATCTTTTCAATTCTCTGTCCGCTGAATTTTTCATCCTGATACCAGCCTGCAAAACTGTATCCGTCTTTCTTTGCACTCTCCGGCAGTTTTACTCCTGTTCCATACAGATATGCCATTGGACTTCCGTCTTCTGTCTTTCCTCCGTCAAGCATATATTTAATTTTATAAGATTCAGGAGTCCATACCGCATAAAAACATTTATCTCCCGTATCATCAGGCTCAATCTTTGCAACATATGTATCATTCTTATCTTTGTCCGCCGACCAGCCTTTAAAGACATAGTTCTTTTTTTCTACATCCATCGGAAGATTTACATCATCTCCAAATCTATACGAACTTATCCTGCTTTTTTCATCCTTAAATTCTCCGCCGTTTGTCTCAAATTTTATACTGTATTCCGACAATCTGTAAACTGCCTTTAAATTTATATCTCCATGTGAGCCTTTTTTAACAACATAAGCACCCTCGTGCAGCTTATCGCTATCATGCCAGCCTACGAAATCCCACCCGTGTTTCTTTGGTGAAACCACGGTAAAGTCATCTGTCTCGCAATCATATTTCAGAGGATTTACATTTGTCTCAGTCTCTCCACCGTCAAAATCATAAGAAATGCTGTATTCTACCGGTTTCCACTGTGCATATAATATTATCTTATCACCTTTTACAGCAGTAAGCCTGCTTACCTTTTGTCCAACCTCATAACTTGTTCCTTTTCCGTCGTATCTTGTATTCCATCCGGCAAAAACATAATATTCTTTTGTACTTTTGTTATCCGCTATCGTGTACTCTGATTGATACATGATTTCCTTATTTTCAGGTGCTTCACCCATTCCGCCATTTAGATTGTACTCAATATTATATGAGTTTTCCTGCCACCTGGCATAGAGTCTGACAACCTCTCCGTCTTTATCCGTGAGGTTTTTGATGCTTTCACCTGCTTTGTATATTTCTGAACTTCCGTCAGCTAAAGTGCTCCAGCCTGCAAATGTATATCCTTCTTTCTTATACATATTATCCAAAATCTTAAATTCAGTATCATAAAGCAATCCTGCCTGCTCAGTCTTTTCTCCGTCCGTTCCATTTGGCATATACCACACACTGTAGCAATTTGCACACCACTTTGCACTCAATGCTTTTTTTCCTGTCATATCTTCTGATATATTTAGGACTTCTCCCGATATATATTTTCCGGCATCATTATAAAGCTGACTATCACCTGACGCATATCCGCAAAATGTATATCCTTTTTTCTCAGGGACTTCTATATCAGGCATCTTCATTCCACTATAAACAAATATGCCATCTGTCCCGTTATCTCCTCCTTTTTTATCAAACTCCACACAATATGAGATACCGATACACTCAAATTTCCTATTATTTTTTTTACTGTAATCATTAGTTGTTGATTTGCTCCATCCTCTTAAAATTGTATTTTCAGAAAATGTATCATTATTTTCATTGATAACACAATTTGGATTATTTATTTTTACCTCACTTAAAGAAACACATCCGTAAAATGCTCTGTTTCCTATTTTTGCAAGCATATTGTTGTCCGAAAATGTAACTTCATTAAGTTTCTCACAGTTAAAAAATACATTGTCACCTAATTCACTAATATTCTCATCAGACATTACTTTTTTAAGTTCCGTACAATTATAAAATGCTGAATTGTCTATTGTAACCGCTGTCTTTTTAGTACGGTCTCCCATAATAGAAACATTCTCCAATGACTTGCAGCCTGCAAATGCAAATCTGCCTATCTTTTCTATTCCTGCTCCCATTATTACAGCGGCAATTTCATCACTGTCCCTGTATTCATCTGCAAATTCCGTTGTACCATCATTCTCAAAACCTGCAAATAAAATAATTTTATATTTATTTTCTACTGAAAAATCATATTGTTTGCTTCCTGCATAACATCCTATCAAAGTACCTGCATCTATACTGCTTTTATCACTGATAACTGTTTCCTTTCCCTCGAATACGATTTCTTTTATTTCTTTATCTCCCGCAAATGCTTTTTTTCCTATATATTCTGTTGTCTTAGGTATAACAAGTGCATCTTTCGTTATCTTCTCATAATCACTCTCATACTTTAAAGAAGTACAACCGGCAAAAGCCTCATCACCTATTCTTGTCACATTTCCAAGAGTAATCTTTTTTAATACCGTGCAGTTTTTAAATGCCCTGTCTCCTATAATTACAACATCCGATGGCACATTAAATCTCTCTAAATATTTTTCTCCTGCAAAAAAGTCCTCACCTATTGTTGTTATCTTATTATAATTTCTGTGATTTTCTTTTGAATAGGACTGTGCCGATGAATTTGAAAATCCTGTTATCACTGCATTTTGTGGTATCGTTTCAAACGACCTGTCTATCTCACAGTCAGGATTTTTTATAATTATCTCGTCTAATGAACTACATCCAATAAAAGCATTTTTTTCGATTTTTCTCACTGAATACGGCACTACAATCTTCTTGAGACTTATGCAGTTTTCAAATGCCCCTGCTCCTATTTCATTAACTGTTCCGTTCTTAATATCAACCGAAACAAGTTTATCCTGGTCTTTAAATGCTCCGTTTCCTATCCGCTTTACTTCTTCCGGAATTTTCACACTCTCAGGCTTTTCAGACATACTTACCAGTGTACCCGAATTTATCACTGCTCCATTAAGACCGTTTTCCCTATAATCTTTAAAAAATCTTTTTACTGTTATATTTCCTGATACCGTCTTTTCTCCATCGCATGACACATATTTTGTTCCGGGATAATACGCTCCGATTTTTGTATCTGTCCCAAAATACTGACCTGATATTTTTGTATCATAATCGACTTGAACGGTTTTATTATTGTTTACACTGTCTACCACCTTACCATCCTCATAATAATCAATACAGGTAACGCTATACTTATTTTTCTGCCACTGGGCATACAATTTTACTGTAGTCGTTGTTATGTTCTTTATGAGTTGTCCTGCCGAATACGCTTTTCCGCTTCCGTCTGCCTTTGTATTCCATCCGGTAAAATGATAATAACTCCTGCCAAAAGAATT
>ERZ773200.1893-NODE-1893-length-16434-cov-3.586055_pt1 | contig 16434 bp, 11 predicted proteins | sample MGYA00581008_ERZ773200 | MGnify/ENA primary metagenome ERZ773200 (study PRJEB29015, sample SAMEA2737770) | human gut metagenome | biome: human gut; feature: human-associated habitat; material: faeces | place: China | collected 2012 ... | reverse complement strand
ATTGGCAGGCAAAATATGATTTCTAAATAACCGGACATAAGAAATATTATGGGCAAATTTCCATCCTTGGTATGGGAAGTCTTAGTTACTTATCTTTACATTTTTTTAAAAACTTCTCTTCAGAAAATTAACAAGTCCGTTTTTCCAAACCTTTTCCTCATGGGTTCCACCCGGATACAGGTACCACATATGATCAACCTTGTTCTCTGTAAGTCTCTTATGATAATCCTCCGGATTATTTCCTATCGTGCTGTCTGCATCACCACTGCAAAGCAAAACGGTATGTGGAGTTGTTGTCCAGCCATCCAGATTCAGAATACTTTGATCCAGACTCGGAGCTGCTGAAAAAGATCCTATATAATTAAAATGGTCCTTAATAACAAATCCAAGACGAAGCGCCTCCATTCCTCCCATAGAAAGACCACATACTCCTGTGTTCTCTCTTTTTGTTGAAACCGCATAATTCTTCTGAATATACGGTTCCAGATCAGTCAGAAATTCCTTTTCAAACACGGTAAAGGCACCAATGTTGTCACTCGAAAAAGTGTTTTGATCCAATCCATTTTTCGGTACAACACTCGGAAGAACTGCCACTAACGGCTGAAGTTCACCACGATTGATCATGTTACTTAAAATCTCGTTCAACGACATATAACGCCACTGTCCCCGGTCACATCCGATTCCATGCAACATATAAAGTACCGGATATTCTTTATTCTCATCATAATTCGGCGGCAGGTATACATATGCCTCTCTGTCCGCTCCAACAACAGCTGAATGATATGTCACATCCTTAAATTTTCCCTGCGGCATATCCTTCTGACGTTTGGTATACTGCTTCATTTCCGGATTAAAATACAATTCAAAATCTTCTTTTGTTCCACTCTTCTTACCTGCCTCCCAAGCTGCCCCCTGTTCAATATTCGGCGTTGGTACCGGCGTTGGCGTTACCGGAGCTGCCGTTGCCGGCAATGGTGTGGATGTCGGCTGTACAGACGGCGATGGTGCAGCTGGCTGTGTCGCTGTTACATCCGGCTGCGGAATTACCGTTGGTTGATTCTGTATCGGTTCACTGGTCTGCGGCGACTGTTTCGGTTTTACTGTCACTCTGCACACATACTTTTTCTTCTGAACACGTGCGATGATCTTTGTTTTTCCAATCCTTTTTCCACAAACCTCTCCTCTTTGTGTCACGGTAGCTATCTTCTTATTATTGGAGATCCACTTAACTTTCTTCTTTGTATTTTTGATTTGCAGTTTTTTCTTTTCTCCGACCTTTAATTCCAGATTTTTCCGGTTTAATTTCGGCTTTGTTTTTGCAGACGCTATTATTCCGGTGATACCCATCACCAACAATCCGGCGATCACACAGGTAATCATTGCATTTCTGGCAGCATGTAATCTTTTCATTCTCATTCCTCCTTACCAAACAAGGTTTCTCTTGACAATTTCGTAAACTAAGAATAGCATAATATGTACAAATATAGAATATCTATTTCCGACCATGATATATATTATAGCGACTTTTTTTAAACAATGTACCCTTTATAACTGATTATAATAAATGATTGAATATTACAGAATTTCGAAAGGAGTTCCCTTATGGAATTACTACCTTATATTTCCGGTTTTTCAAACTCTCTCCCGGTTTTTTTACTGTCCGGTGTTGTTCACATTCCATCTCCCAATAAGCATTTTCAGAGGATTTCACAAAATTGGATCATCTATATCATTACGGATGGCATTATGCAAATTATGGAAAATGAGAATCAATACACTCTCACCGCCGGTGATATTATGATCTTTTCTCCCGGCAAATGCCACTATGGGCTACTCACAAATGAACATATTGACTATTATTACATTCATTTTGATTGGAATTGTCTGCAGGACATAACAATGACATCCGAAGAATATCTTCAGCAAAAAGTAGGCGGACATCCATTTTTTCCAACGCCCTCCTCTACTGTCCAAAACACTTTTTTACTGCCCAAATACTTTCATCCGACACACTCTGACTTCGAAAAAATCATCCGTCAAATGCAGCATCTGACAAATTTCAATTCGACAAACGGACTTCATCAGCAATCAATCAATGATGCCCTTTTATTCGTGCTTTTGTTACAAATGTCCCGTTCAGAACTGTCTCATATTTTACACACGGAACAGGAAAATCTTTCTCTTCCGTTTCGTATCTGTGACTATTTAAAAAATAATTATTCACATAAAATCACCGGCTCTATGTTGGAAGATATTTTTCACCATAATTTCGACTATATGAACCGCCGATTCAAACAGCATACCGGCACGACCATTTTTGCCTTTTTAGAAAATTTAAGAATCGAACAAGGAAAAAAACTTTTAAAAAGCCGGCAGTTTACTATATCAGAAACAGCAGAGGCTCTCGGCTTTTGTAACGCTTTTTACTTTAGCAGGGTTTTCAAGAAACACGAAGCCATTACCCCAAGCGAATATCAACAAAAACATAGCGTCTGATCAAATAACACTATTGCTTTCATCCAAGCAGTGCGATAATAAATATCCACCAGATAATGACTACCGGATACTTATCAGATATTTGCATCCGATAAATGATTACATCAACGACAAATTTCCTCCGAATCCAGCATCACCGTAAACGGTCCGTCATTCAACAAAGACACCTTCATATCCGCACCAAACACACCGGCACCCACTTCGAATCCCCTGTCCCGCAGGCTCGCAAGCACATATTCGTACAGCTCGTTTGCCAGCTGTGGATTGCCCGCATTTGTAAAGGATGGGCGGTTTCCCTTGCGGCAGTCCGCATACAAAGTAAACTGGGATACCACGAGAAAGTTTCCACCGACATCAGCGATGGATTTGTTGGTTTTGCCGTTTTCATCCTCGAAGATCCGGAGCTTTACCATTTTGTCGATCATCTTGTCTGCAATCTCTGTCGTATCCTCTTCTGCTACACCGACAAATACCAGAAATCCATGGTCGACACGTCCGGTGATCTCTCCACCCACTTCCACTGATGCTTCTCTTACTCTCTGAATCAATAATTTCATGATCTATAAATCCTCCTGCAGCTTTTTTTCAATCATATACATTTTCGGGTCATAATGCAATCCCCCACAGACATAATCACCGACGCTAACGAAAGCTGCAAAAAAGCAAAGCACGATGTGTCCCATTTTTCGTACACACCGTGCCTCGGTTTCTCCCACGCTTATTTCGTATTTATCTGATATTTCTTTCTCAATCCGCAGCTAAAATTTATTTTATAATAAATCCCGCATCTGCGTATTTCCACATCAACATCAATCCAGATTCGTATATCCCATCAGGAATTTATCGACTTCTTTTGCCACATGGCGTCCCTCGTTGATGCCCCATACGACCAGTGACTGACCTCTGTGCATATCTCCTGCCGTAAATACCTTGTCAACGCTTGTCTTGAACTCACCCGGAGCTGTCTCGACGTTGGTACGTGCATTGAGCTTCACGCCAAATGCCTTTGCCACATACTCCTGTGCGCCAAGGAAGCCTGCTGCAATCAGGACAACATCTGCCGGCATCTCAAATTCACTTCCGGCGATCTCTGTCATATTCATACGACCGGTCTTTGGATCCTTCTTTGCCTCCAGCTTCACAAGCTTCACCTTCTTGAGCTTGCCGTTCTTGTCTGCGATAAACTCCTTTACGGTTGTCTGATAGATTCGCGGATCATGTCCGAATACCGCAATCGCTTCTTCCTGACCGTAATCGGTCTTGCAGACTCTCGGCCACTCCGGCCAAGGATTGGATGCTGCTCTCTCATCCGGAAGCTTTGGCATCATCTCAAGCTGCGTTACGGATTTTGCGCCCTGACGGACTGCTGTTCCGACACAGTCGTTTCCGGTATCACCGCCACCGATGACGATAACATGTTTGCCCTTTGTATCAACCCAGCCCTCTTTCTTGCCGGTAAGGACATGCTTGGTGGAGCGCGTCAGAAAATCTACCGCAAAATAGATTCCCTCTGCTTCTCTACCCTTTGCCTTGATATCACGCGGATTGGATGCGCCACAGGCGAGGATCACACTGTCGTATTCCTTCATCAGATCTGTTGCCTTAACGTCTTTTCCGACATCTGCGTTGACAACAAACTTCACGCCCTCTTCTTCCATAACCTTCTGCTTGCGGTCGATAACCCACTTCTCCAGCTTCATGTTCGGAATACCGTACATCAGAAGACCTCCGATATGATCATTTCTCTCATATACCGTAACGGAATGACCGCGGCGGTTAAGCTGATCGGCTGCTGCCAGTCCGGAAGGACCGGAACCGATGACTGCAACCTTTTTGCCGGTCCGAGTCTTTGGAGGCTGCGCCCCCATCAGTTCGTTGGCATAACCGTACTCGATGATCGCATTCTCATTTGCCTTGCAGGTAACCGGTGTATCGTTCAGACCACAGGTGCAGGCTGCCTCACAGAGTGCCGGGCATACTCTGGAGGTAAACTCCGGAAAGTTATTTGTCTGACGCAGCATCTGCAGTGCCTTTTTGTAATTACCATGATATAAAAGATCATTCCACTCCGGCACCAGGTTGTTCAGAGGACAACCGGAAGCCATTCCTCCGATCATCATACCGGACTGGCAGAACGGCACGCCACAGTTCATGCATCTTGCCGCCTGCTCTCTACGATCCTTTTCGCGCATTGGTGTGTGAAACTCGTTAAAGTTCTTGATTCGCTCTAATGGCTCCACTGCCTGATTATTTTTCCGCTCATATTCTAAAAATCCCGTTGGTTTACCCATGTTGATTCTCCTTTCCAATCAAAGCTTATTTATTTTTATGCTCGTAAAATGCTTCAATCTGTGCCTGCTCATAACTCAGACCGTGCTCCTCCATCTGGGCGATCAGCTGCAGCATATGAGCATAGTCATAAGAAATAATCTTCTTGAATTTTGGAAGATATTCACTGAAATCGTCAAGGATCATCTTACCCTTCTTAGAGCCTGTTGCTGCAACGTGCTCCTCGATCATCTCTTTGAGTTCCAGTACATCGTATTTATCGGTGATCGGCTCTGAGGATACCAGCTCCTTATTCAGCTTCAGGTAAAGGTTGCTGTCCTCATCCAGTACATAGGCAACACCGCCGCTCATACCGGCTGCGAAGTTCTTTCCGGTCGGTCCGAGAACAACAACACGACCTCCTGTCATGTACTCGCATCCATGATCGCCGACACCCTCTACAACCGCATAAGCACCGGAGTTTCTTACACAGAAACGCTCACCGGCAATACCATTGATGAATGCCTTACCGCTTGTGGCACCATAGAGAGCAACGTTACCAACGATAATATTTTCTTCTGCCTTGAACCGGCTGTTTGCAGGCGGATATACCACGATCTTACCACCGGAAAGACCTTTTCCGAGGTAATCATTGGAATCACCCTCCAGCTCTAAGGTAAGTCCCTTCGGGATAAATGCACCGAAACTCTGTCCACCGCTTCCGTCACACTTCACTGTGATCGTATCCTCCTCGAGAGTGTCACCAAACTTCTTGGTAACCTCGGAACCAAGGATCGTTCCGAGAGAACGGTTAATATTGTCAACTTTTACCTCGATCCGCGATTTCTCACCGGTTTCAAGAGACTTCTTCAGTTTCGGAAGGAATACCTTCTCATCGATCGTCTTTTCCAGCTCGAAATCGTATTTATCCTTCGGATTAAACTTGTTGTCCTTACGCATGCCTGCAAAGGTAGGGTCCAAAATCTTGGACAGGTCAACACGCTTTGCATACTCTGCTGCCTCACCGGTCAGCTCCTTTCTCTGAAGAAGATCAACTCGACCGATCAGATCATCGAGCTTACGGACACCAAGTGCTGCCATATATTCACGAAGCTCACTTGCGATGAAACGCATAAAGTTCTCAACATACTCCGGCTTACCGCGGAATCTCTTACGCAGCTCCGGATTCTGTGTTGCAACACCGACCGGACAGGTATCCAGATTGCAGACACGCATCATAACACAGCCCATTGTGATCAGCGGAGCCGTAGCAAAGCCAAACTCCTCTGCACCAAGCATTGCAGCAATCGCTACATCACGGCCGGTCATTAACTTACCGTCTGTCTCGATGCGGACACGGGAACGAAGTCCGTTCATGATCAATGTCTGATGAGTCTCGGCAAGACCAAGTTCCCAAGGAAGACCTGCGTTGTAGATAGAGCTCTTCGGTGCCGCACCGGTACCTCCATCGTATCCGGAGATCAGGATAACGGCTGCACCCTTTTTCAGACTCATTCCCTCATGGAAGAAGATCAGGGCGAGAAGAATTGTTAAGATCGTACTTGATTTGTCAATCGGAACGACTTTATTGATGTCGCCTTTCTGCAGGGCGTGAAAATAGCAGAGCCAGGAGCCGCCGGTGGCAAGCCCGGACAGGATCAGAAACAAAAGTGTCGATCTGGAAATCTGTCCAATGCCACGGTATGCTCCGGTCAGAGACACCAGAAGCCAGGAAAATGAGAGGACAACGCAGGTGCGGATCGCCGTTGCTGCGTCAGAATCTGTTTTGCGGATGCCACATTTGGCAAGTATGGAAGTGATGCCGGCAAAAAAGGAAGAGCCGACGGCATATAAAAGCCACATAAAATCCCTCTTTTCTGAATGTATCAATGTTGTTGATCTTAAAGTATATCATAAACTCATTCTGTTGTGTTCATGATACCCATTTTGAAATGATATAAAATGATTTTCTGTTATATCTGACAGAGAAAAAAATATGGCTGGAAACACGGAAGATAACAGTGCTTTCCACAATATGAACGAATTATAACAAAATGAACATACAATTTTTGCGAACCGTTGTATTTTAGAAACGGCAATGCTAAGATAATGATATCGCGATACGGTTTACAAGAAAATGCAGCAAATAGAATGGAGGAAGGAAAATGAGATCAGGCAAAATGAAACGATGTGCCATGACAGGGGTGTTAGCGATGGCGATGATTATTTCGGCGGCACCGGATGTGACTGTGACGGCAGAAATGGATGCCGGCAAAAACGAGGAAGCATTTATCGACACGGAATTAACCTACGGAACGCTTCCGGTGCAGACGGTATCTGCAGTGACAAGAGAGAAGTGCAGCGGCAAGGAGTGGACCGGTACAGGGAACAATTTGGATATTACTTCGGTAAATACGATGGAGGACAGCTCCAATCTGATTCCGTACGGTACAGTAGAGACGGCATTTCTTGGAGCAAGAGATTACGACAGAGAGGAATCAGACTATTATCAGCTTCTGACCGGAAAGGATGAAAGCTGGGATCTGACGGTTCTTAATAACCCGGAAAAGGCAGAGGGACTTGGTTCGTTTGAACAAGAGGATTATCAGGAACAGAAGGGAGACGGCTGGAAGACGGTGACACTGCCGGCAAGCTGGACCAGCTACGGCTTTGATCATTCGATCTATACGAACTCCGCTATGCCGTTTGAAAGTAGTGCGGACTTTCCGCAGGCACCAACCGAAAAGAATCCGGTAGGACTTTACCGAAAGCAGTTTACCGTGAAGGATTCGATGCTTCAGGATAATGGTAAGGTTTATATCACGCTGGGCGGTGTGGAGTCTGCCTATTATCTGTATGTGAATGGGGTAGAGGTCGGTTACAGTGAGGACAGCTATGATCCGCATACCTTCGATATTACTGATCTGCTTCACGCAAAGGGAGAGAAGAATACACTTGCGGTTAAGGTATTTAAATTCTGCGACGGAACCTGGCTTGAGGATCAGGACATGATCTACGATGGCGGTATTTTCAGGGATGTTTATCTGACAAGTACGCCGGCGGTGCATGTGCAGGATTATGATCTGAACTATGATCTGAACGAAGATTACACGGCGGCAGATATGAAGCTGTCCCTGAATACGGTCAACGATGCGGTCACGGACGCGGCAGATATGGCGGCAAAGGTGGCACTGTATGATGCACAGGGAAATGAGGTTGCAAAGACAAATGCTGTTCTTGGTACGATCGCAGCCGGAAAGACCGGTGAAAAGGAAATTTCCATGACAGTAACCGATCCAAAGCTGTGGGATGCGGATCATCCGAATCTGTATACGATGGTTGTTTCATTGTATGACCAGAAAACAGGGCTTCACTATGAGAGTGTCAGCCAGAATGTGGGATTTCGGAAACTGACATTTACATCGACGAAGGTCACGACCGATGGAAAATATAATAATGCAACCAAGCGTTATGACACGGTAAAGCTTAATGGCAAGCGTCTTTTGATTAAGGGTGTCAACCGCCACGATACGGATGTGGATACCGGAAAGTATGTCTCTCACCGTGTTTATGAGGAGGATGTGCGTCTGATGAAGCAGAACAATATCAACGCAATCAGGACCTCTCATTATCCAAATGATGACTATCTGTATTATCTCTGCGATAAATACGGTCTTTATGTGATGTGTGAGAGTAATAACGAATCGCATGCGATCTATTCCGATGAGGAGAAATTAAGTAAGCTTGAGACGGCAGCAATGACAAGGCAGTCGGCATCCTACGAGCGTTTCAAGAATACGACAAGCAATCTGTTCTGGTCGATCGGCAATGAATCCTCTCAGGGCTGGTCTGAGCGTGACGGCAATTATGCCAATGGCATGTTTGCACATCTTGTACAGTTTTTCAAGGATCGTGACAGCAGCAGAATGGTGCATTATGAGGGCATGAGCGGTGGAAGAAAGGGTTCTACGGCAATTGATATGGTCAGTCATATGTACTATGATCCGGACAGTATTTTATCCTATGCAAAGGATGAAAGCCGCATGCCGTTTATTCTCTGCGAGTATGATCATGCCATGGGAAATGCGGTAGGAAATCTGAAGGAATACTGGGATATTATCAGGGAGTATGATAACATGCTTGGCGGCTTTATCTGGGACTGGGTGGATCAGTCGAGAAAGATTGCGATTAAGGATGGTGCCTGGAATTATTACGGAACAAAGGATGCGCATACAAGCGGACTTTATGATCTGAGTGGATATTTTCTCGGATATGGAGGTGATTGGGGAGATAAAACCGGAGACAAGAATTTCTGTCAGAACGGTCTTATTTCTGCAGACAGAGATCCACAGCCGGAGCTTAAGGAAGTTCGATATCAGTATCAGGATTTCTGGTTTACCTCGGAGAAAGATAAGCTGACCGGGCAGACCATTCATGTCAAAAACGAGAGCGTTTCCAAGGATCTGTCCGAATATGATGTGATATGGGAACTGAAGGAAAACGATACCGTGATCGGACAGGGGCAGATTACAGAAGAACTGGAAGCGCAGCAGGAAAAGGATATCGTGATCCCATATACATTGCTGGAGTCGTTGAAGGAGGGTGCAGATTATTATCTGAATATTTCGGTCAGAACAAAGGCAGCAGACGGTTTTTTGGAAAAGGGACAGGAAATTTCCTATGCACAGTTTGCAGTGGATGCAAAGAAGGCTGCAAAGGCACATAAGTTTAGCGGCGAAAACGTAAGCATTGTAAAGAACGGTAATTATTATAATGTATCCGGAAAGGATTTTAAGTTTAATGTGAATCTTCAGACCGGTCTTCTGGAGGATTATTACTATCAGGAGAAGCTGCTGATGAAGCAGGGACCGCAGCCGAACATCGGACGTGCAAAACTGGATAATGATAAAGCAAGCTATGCTGATATCATGAAGAATCTGACACTGGCTGCTTCACCGGAGGTGGCATGGAACGCAGATGGCTGTTATGTGATCACTGTGAAATGGCTTTCTGATTTCCAGCTTGATTCGACGGCATCCGAGCCTTCTGCAATCGTGATGCATTATCTGGTCGAGAGTGATGGAACCGTTACCGTAAATGTTCAGATGGATCTGACGCATACCGGTATGAAACGTATCACCAAGGCGGGAACAATCCTGACACTGGCAGATGGCATGGAACAGGTAAGCTGGTACGGAAACGGTGACGGGGAAAGCTATAATGACCGTCAAAGTTATACCAGAAAGGGCGTTTACCGGTCAACTGTCAATAATATGTATTATCCGTTTGCGAAGCCGCAGGATTGCGGTAATCTTACCGGCGTACACTGGATCAGTGTGACAGGAGAGGACAAGGACGCTGTCGGCATGCTGATCAGTGGCAATCAGGAGGTCAATGCATCGGCACTTCACTTTACGCCGTCCATGCTGCAGGCGGCAAAGCATGTCAGTGAACTGACGCCTTCCAAGGAAACCTATGTGACCGTGGATGCGGCAGTGAGAGGAACCGGAAATGCTTCCTGTGGATATGAGACTTTAAAGAAGTATCAACTTGAGAAGAAAATGTATGATTACAGTTTTTCTCTGATTCCGGTGGCAAAAGAGACCGATTGTATGGAAAAGGCAGTTGATTACAGAGAGCAGACGTATCATTTTGAAGCCGCAAAGCAAGCCGAGATCAAGGATGTGACTCCGGCGGAGCCGACACCGGCACCGACAGTGACACCGGATCCGGGAAACGGAAGTGCATCTGTGACACCTTCACAGGTGCCGGATCTGCAGCCGGCGTCCGACAACGGAAATGGAACTGCGGCAGCCGCAAAGACACCGGGTAAAGTGACGAAGGTGAAGGCAAAGACACTTGGCAAAGGGGCAAAGCTTAGCTGGAAGGCGCAGACAGGTGTTACTTACCGTGTTGCATACGGCACAAGCCGCAAAAAACTTGCTGCACTTAAAAAAGGAAGCAGTAAGGGAGCAAAAGGTGTTAAAGTCATTACGGTAAAAACTGCCGGCAAGAAGCTTTCGAATCTGAAGGCAGCGAAAAAGTATTATATCCGGGTATGTGCTGTTGACAAAAAGAGCAAAAAAGCAGGAAAATGGTCGGATATCATATCGGTTAAGACAAAATAAAAGTCTATTTCTGAAAAATAGATAAAATAAAGACCGTCGCATCAAATGGGCGAAAAGTGACAGGAACCCTGTTTTCGGGAAGAAACAGGAGGTCTGTTATACGAAAAGTCTGTTTGTGCGGCGGTTGTTTTTTTGAAAATATATGGTAAGATACATAAGTAAAATAAAAGCAAGGGAAATGTGATAATGAGGGTGGATCGATGAGTGTTTATCAGTGTATGTTGGCAGATATCAGTGATGTGGCGGCGTTTTTGCCAAAAGCCGTGCTGATTGGGATCCTTGTGGGAATCGTGTTGCGACTTTGTCATGTCAGAGGACGGCAGTGGACCGGCAGTGTATTGTTTGTGATCTATGCTGTGGTACTTCTGCAGACCGTGTTTTTCTGCCGGGAGCCGGGAAGCCGGTGGGGGACGGATATGCGGTTGTTTGGTACCTGGGGAACGACGATGCAGGATCATGCATGGGTGCTTGAAAATGTCCTGTTGTTTATTCCGTTTGGACTGCTGCTTCCTTTATTGCTTCCGAAACGATGGCATCCGATCACGGTTCCGGCGGGACTTTTTGGCAGCATCTGTATTGAGTTTGTGCAGCTTCGCACCGGAAGGGGTTTTTGGCAGCTTGATGATATTGTGATGAATACGCTGGGGGCATTGGCGGGATATCTTCTGTGGCTGGCAGGACGGGGGCTGCTTCGGGGCATTCTTCGGTTTTGCGACAGGCAGGGCAGGCGAAGAGGGCTGTTTGGCGTATTGGCTCTTTTGTGGATGCTTGTGATATTTTCCTTTTCCGCACAGCCGGCAGATGAGTCGACGCAGACGAGCCTGCGGGTTGGCAGGGCTGTCTGTGCGGTGATCGTGCCGGATTATGCGCAGATGACGCAGGAGCAGCAAACTGCCTGGGCTGAGCGTATTGAGTTTCCGGTGCGAAAGGGTGCTCATATGACGGAATATGGAGTGCTTGCCATGTTGTGGCTTGGTGTGCTTGCCGGAGAAGAGATCACAAGGAAACGGGCAGTCATTGCCATTGTCCTGACGGCTCTTTACGCATCGACCGATGAGTTTCATCAGCTGTTTGTGCCGGGACGAAGCGGTCAGGTGCGGGATGTGCTTATCGATTCCTGTGGTGCTGCGATTGGCGTATTGATCGCATGGGGGCTGATAAGAATTTACAGTAACAGAGAGAAACAACACTAAGAAGGGGGCGTTTCCAATGGATCTGATGGTTGGAAGTGTAGATGCCAAAAGGCTGCGCAGAGATCTGATCAGACAGCTTCGCAGCATTTCGAATTAGAAGTCACCGAATGTGCGCAACAAAATATATACCGCAGAGATGGCAGATGAGCAGAGTCTTGTTGCCATGGCGAAAAAGGAAGGGCTGGAGATTCGAAGATATATCCGGTGATAACAGATACAAAAGGAGTACGGTAGAGATGGAATTAAAGGAACAGAATTTAGGGGAGGAGTTATATAATCTTCTGGCGGAACTGCTAAACAGCAAGATGAACCGGACGGTTATGGACAGTATTCGTGGAGAATACGGGGTTTTGCGCTATCTTTGTTATATTGAGGATCATGTGCATGCCGGTAAGCTGACCGAGCATCTTCGTGTTGTGCCGGGAAGAATGACCGACATTTTAAACAGTCTGGAAGCAAAGGGATTGATCACGCGGATCCGCGGGGAAGAGGACAGACGTCATGTAAATGTATGCATCACGGAGGAAGGAAAGAAGCAGGCGGTCCAGATGCGGCAGATGATCAGCCGGGAATATGAAGGGATGTTCCGGATCCTGGGACAGAAGGATACGGAGGAGCTGATCCGGCTTCTGAAGATTGTTCTGTCCTATCCGGATGCAAAGGAGACAAAACGCGAGTGATACGGGGAAATGACAAAAGACAGCTTGTCAGACAGGGAGAGCTGTTGTTATATATTGAAAAGAACGAAGAGGGTGTCACGCTTCTCCGGTGCTATGGGGACAGCCCGGTTGTCACACTGCCGGATATGGTGGATGGTGCTGCGTTGACGCAGATCGGAGATTACTGCTTTGCGGACTCGGCGAGAGCGCAACGCTGTGATGAAGCTTCCGAAGGAACTTACAGGGAGCTTTACGGAGATTATCTGCAAGAGATCTTTCTGCCGGATACGGTCAGAAAGCTTGGAAGTCTGGCGTGTTATAACTGCAAGCATCTGCATACACTCGGATTTGGAGCGGCACTGACAGAGGTGGGCAGCGATGCCTTTATGAACTGCCGCAGTCTTCAGGCGTTTCGGATATCGGCGGGGATGCAGCAGGAGACGGGGCTGAAGCAGCTGCTTGCCCAGAGAATGACCGATGTGGAGGTAACCTTTGTTGAGGGGAACAGTATTGTAGGAAAGCTGTTTTATCCGGAGTATGAGGAGGATCACGATGAGATTGGTCCGGCACATATCTTTGCGATGAGTATTCATGGCGAGGGATTTCGGGCAAGACAATGCTTTCAGAACGGAAGACTTTCGCTGGCTGCGTATGACGAGATCTTTGAGCAGGCGTGTGCTGAGGAAAGTGAAGAGACGCTGTGTCGTCTGGCGGCAGATCGTCTGGCGTATCCGGTAGTACTTTCCGGACAGGCGGGGGAGCGATACCGCAGATTTCTTGCCGGACAGCAGAGTACACTGGCAGAGCTTCTTGTTAAGCAGCATGATATCACAGGGATCAGGGAGTTTGTACGTGGAGAGATCCTTACCGGAGACGGAATGATGACCGCTGCCCGCCTGGCGGCGGAGACAGAATGGGTGCAGGGAGCGGCAGAACTCCTTACATTGGAAAAGGAACAGACAGAGCAAAAGAACGGGGAGGATCAATATGCCTTCGAAGAATGGTGAGAATGTCACACCCTCACATATTATGACACAGACCGAGTGGGAAGAGATGATGGCACGCAAGGTGCTTGCTTACACGACCGATGCACTTCTGGTGGATTTTCGTTATATGGGAAGTGCGATTCAGATCCTGCAGGCGGTTCCGGACGGACAGATCACGACGCTGGCGGTGGACGGAGCAAAGCTTCATTACTCTGCAGAGCAGTTGATACGGGTCTTTAGGAGCAATGAGAAGTATCTGAACAGACTGTATCTGCATGCACTGTTACATTGCCTGTTCCAGCATCTGTGGATCGGCGGAACAAGAGATAGAATGCGCTGGCATATTGCCTGTGATATTGCGGTGGAATATGTGATCGATCAGCTTAAGCAGCCATCGGTGCACCGGATCATCGGATGGCTCCGGGAGAAGACGTACCGGGAGCTGTCGGAATACGGAGACGGGATATCGGCTGCGATTGTTTACCGATGGCTTGAAGAGAAGGATATGGAGCAGATCGCAGGTCTCAGGCAGGAATTTTTCACGGATGATCACCGTTACTGGCCAAAGCAGGAGCAGAGGCGTGCAGTGCCGTCTCCGGTGCAGAATAAATGGCAGCAGGCGGCAAGGAAGATCTCGCTGGAACAGAAGAGACAGGGAGACGATCCGCAGAAGGGACAGCGTCTGCTCACGCAGCAGATGAAGGAGGGACGGAGCAGGCGGTCTTACCGGGACTTTCTGAAGAAGTTTGCGGTCTATCAGGAGGAGCTTACGCTGGATCCGGATGAATTTGATCTGAATTTCTATACCTATGGACTGCGTCTTTACGGCAATCTGCCTCTGGTGGAACCGGTCGAGAGCAGTGAGGTATGTAAGATCCTTGATTTTGTGGTGGTGGTTGACACCAGCTATTCTACGAGCGGAGTGCTTGTGCAGGGATTTTTGCAGGAAACCTTTCAGATCCTGACCGGGAGGGACAGCTTTTTTCGGAAGGCCAGGATCTGGGTGCTGCAGTGCGATGAGACCGTGCAGAAGGAGGATGTGATCTGTTCAAAGGAGGAGCTTGACCGGTTGTTTACGGATTTTGAGATCTACGGTGGTGGCGGTACGGACTTTCGACCGGCGTTTGAACGGGTACAGGAACTGATTGAACAGGGGGCGTTTGAACGGCTGTGCGGTTTGTTATATTTTACGGACGGCAAAGGCATTTATCCGACTGGGAAGCCACCTTATAAAACGGCATTTTTGTTTCTGAATGATTACGAGGAAGAAAAGGTGCCGGTGTGGGCGATGCGCCTGAAGGTGGATGAAGGGCAGTGGCAGAGACATGCAGACAGAATGGAGAATAACGATGAACATTAAAGAAGCAAAAAATGAAATTAAACATACCGTACAGGCATATTTGAATAAGGATTATCTGGGGGATTATCGTATTCCGCCGCTTCGCCAGAGACCGATCCTTCTGATCGGACCGCCCGGAATCGGTAAAACGCAGATCATGGAGCAGATTGCCCGAGAGTGTAAGATCGCTCTGGTTTCCTATAATATTACTCATCATACCAGACAGAGTGCGGTTGGACTGCCGTTTATCCGGGAAACCTCGTATGGAGGAGAGACACATTCCGTCACCGAATACACGATGAGTGAGATCATTGCCAGCATATACCGCCGGATGGAGGAGACCGGGCTTGATGAGGGAATCCTTTTTGTCGATGAGATCAACTGTGTGTCTGAGACACTGGCGCCGACTATGCTGCAGTTTTTGCAGGGCAAAACTTTCGGCAATCACCAGATTCCTGAGGGATGGGTGATTGTGACAGCCGGTAATCCGCCGGAATACAACCAGTCTGTCAGAGAATTCGACATTGTCACCCTTGACCGTGTCAAACGGATCAATGTGGAAGAAAATTATCCGGTATGGAAGACCTATGCTTATGAGAATCATATCCACAGTGCGATTTTGTCTTATCTGGATATCAAGAAAGAGAATTTTTATCAGATTGAGACAACGGTGGATGGCAAAGAGATTGTTACGGCCCGTGGTTGGGAGGATTTGTCCAGGCTGATGCAGGTTTATGAGCAGCTGGATATTCCTGTGGATGAGTCTGTGATCCTGCAGTACATCCAGAATCGTCGGATCGCCAAGGATTTTGCCAATTATCTGGATTTATATAAGAAGTATCAGACGGACTATGATGTGGATGCCGTTGTACAGGGCAATGTGAAGCCGTCTTCCATTGATCGTATTCAGAAAGCATCCTTTGATGAGAAACTCAGTGTTATTAATCTGTTGATCAGCAAGCTTACTGCGGCATTTACGGAAGTTTTTGACAAAGATCAGTATGTCCGGGATCTCTATGAGATTTTGAAGGAGCTGAAGTTTGTTCTTGGCCGTGCACCGAAGGATGGTTCCAGAACAGCAGCGATTTTGTCGGAAAAGGCAGAGCAGGTGGAGGAAGAGCTGAAGCTAAGGAGCGTGGGCTCTATGATGCATCCAAATTGCTCAGTATGAAACTGATTTTGAAGACACTGGAGCAGTATCGTCAGCAGCTGGTCAAGGATAATCGTCTGGATCCGGATGAAGCCTTTGCCTTTATTAAGGCATCTTTTGCCAAGGATACAGAAGAGCGAAAACAGCTCATTCAGACAGCGGCTGCTTACCTTGAGAATGCTTTTGCTTTTATGGAAAGTGCTTTTGGAGAGAGC
>ERZ773200.1881-NODE-1881-length-16538-cov-4.361463_pt1 | contig 16538 bp, 14 predicted proteins | sample MGYA00581008_ERZ773200 | MGnify/ENA primary metagenome ERZ773200 (study PRJEB29015, sample SAMEA2737770) | human gut metagenome | biome: human gut; feature: human-associated habitat; material: faeces | place: China | collected 2012 ... | reverse complement strand
AGAAAATAGCCCGTCAGGGAAATTCAGACCTTTTGACACCCTAATCCTATAAAGTGACATAGGGCTGCCACAAGTATCTTATCGCTTGTGGCAGCCCCTCATCTGCCGTACAAATAGCTTAACACGGCTCCTGTATTATTTTACGATCGGAGCAAAACGAATGCGAACCTCCGGCAATGCCTTTAATTCCGCATAATAATTTGTCATCCAATCCTCGCCCTGTGATGGATCATTCTCACCGGATGCCGGTGGCGCAAATATTTTCAAACTCATATCTGCTTCACTCTCCAAAGGCTTCTTAAAGAATGCACTCATCATATCGATGCACTTCACACCCGGAGCCTTGTAGAACCAGTGTCCATTCAATTCCATCATCAAGTTCATGTCAATTGTCTGTTCATCAAAATATACTTCACAGAATACCGGATTTTTCTCGAAGTGCAAAGGAACTGCAATACCCTCTGCATCCTCAGAACCACCCCAGCGAAGTGTAGCCGGAAGTGTGATCTCACTTCCTTCGTCCATGGACGGACTAAAGAAATCCTCATGGATAATCTCACGATACGTATTCAAAATTGGCTGTTCGATACCAACATTCGCATTGTTAGGGTCCTCGATCTCCAAGCCCAGACGTCCTCTATCGCGCATCTGATATAACGTGAATCCTGACAGCCATTTCTCCTTGTCCGCTTTCAGCATCTCACAAAACTCTTTCAGCATGTCTGCCTGATCATAGGCACCGGTTACGTCTCCATCGGCGTTAAACTCAGACAATACCATCGGCTTCTTAACACCATTATTTACATATGTGTAACGCTCATAGCTCTTCTTTGCTAAGTTGTAGATCTTGTCTACCGTATGACGCGCAAACGTATCTCCTCCCTCTTCTGCAACATCATATGGCCATCCCCAATGAAGTGCCATATAACGGTCAACGGACACAATATCTGCTGCACGGGAAGCCTCTGCGAAGATGTCTTCCATTTCCATCTTCTCATCCTCTAACTCCTTACAGCCATCCAGACAAATGATCGTCTTAACATTTGGAGCTTCACGATGAATGATCTCGCAGCAATGTGTAAAGAATGCTGCAACCTCCTCATAAGAAGCACGTTTATTAAAGGAGAACCAGTTACCGGTCGCCTCATGGTTGATACGAAGCAATACACGTCCAAACGTACGAAGATCCTTTGCGATTGCAATAATATGATCATCGGTAAGCTTTGGATCAATTGTCATCGTAAGCAGCACATCCTGTCCATGTTTACGGACATCTCTCATATAAGTAAACGGCTCATCATCTAATGTTCCATTCAAACCACCCTTATAGGTGAAATAATCATCGTATGGAAAATCCCATGCGAACTGTACAGACGGATCTGCATGCACAACACTGGCACGTCCCGGCCACTTATCGTCATTTGGATAATAGCAGTACATCAGATTGACAGCTCTATGTGGGCGTCCCAGTTTCTGCAGGATGTAATCCTGATCCACATATTCTCCACGCTCACTGCCATCGCCCAGATCAACGGCACACTCTGCCGGTCCCATATGCAATGCCTTAACTTTCAACTCTTCACTCATTATATTCCTCCGTTCCGCAGAAATATCCTCTGCTATGTTTTACATATTTAGGAGCACAAAACGCTCAGCTTAAAATAGTATAACAGAAATCCCCCTCAAAAATCTACCGGCAATTTCGGCATCTTATACCCTAAAAATCTCTGATATGCTCTTCGCTGCGTATTTTACCTTCCTCAAGCTCGGCCAAAAGCTCGGCACGTTTGCTCCCTACCATAAACTTCTGGTTGTATTTTTGATAGATCTCGCAAGGATTGTCCTGCAAAATTGCCATTGAATCGCCACCCATCGTTAATTCTGTGACGAAAACAACCATTTCCTGCCCTTCCGGAAATGCATTTTCCATAAAAGAAAAGGCATTCTCCAATTCCTCTAATGCTGCATCTTCCTCTCGGATCAGTTGTTCCTGCTTTTGATCAAACTCCGGTTTTTGCGCGGCAAACGTTTTTGCTGCTTCCTCACTGCCAGCCTCTGCCTCCTGCTGCATTTGCTTCAGTGATGCATACCACGCATCCATTGTCTTTTTGTAATCTGCCACCTTCGCAAAATGCCTGTTAAGCCCCGACAGCAACAGATTGACAACGCTCAACCGCTCGTCAAACGATGCATTTTGCAGCCGTTGATATACTGCGACATCTTCTTTTCCCTGTAAAATATCTTCAATGCCATAATCATCTTCATACTTGCGATACAGATCCAAGTAGACCGCCACATCCTTTGCCACTTCCGGATGTTGTATAAATTCGCTGATCAAATCTTCATCCACCGGCTGCCCCAGCGTTTCGTACACCTGGATCAGCGTGCTCAGATCCTCCCAGCCACGCGCTGTCACAAAAAGCATTCCATCCACATCCGTTTGTACACGATAAAAATTCTGCGGGCGCAGTTCCAAATAACTTAGTATTCCGCTGTGAATCCTTTGCCTGCGGGCATATTCTTTCCACGCCGGATAATCCGGCTCGACCATGATGCGTCGTACACGATCAAGTGTCACCATATCAAAATCCCGGACGGATTTATTGTACTCCGGCGGATTTCCGGCTGCCACAATGATCCAGCCCTCCGGGATCGCCTGATTACCGAACGTCTTACACTGCAAAAATTGCAGCATCGTCGGTGCAAGCGTTTCGGACACGCAATTGATCTCATCGATAAAAAGTATGCCCTCCTTCTTTCCCTTTTCTATCTTCTCATATACACTGGCAATGATCTCACTCATCGTATATTCTGTCACAGAATATGTCTGCTCTCCGTAAGTCTTCTCACGAATAAATGGGAGCCCGACTGCACTTTGTCTGGTGTGATGAGTGATCGTGTACGATACCAGCCCAATTCCACACTCATTTGCCACCTGTTCCATGATCTGCGTCTTGCCGATACCCGGTGCTCCCAGAAGCAATAGCGGGCGCTGTCGGATCACCGGGATCATATACTCACCGTTGTCCCTTTTCTCTAAATACGCACGAACTGTGCGGATCACTTCGTTTTTTGCCTGTTTAATATTCATAATAAATTACTTTCCTTCCATGATTTCTTCGTGATCAATGCGGATCCGCATCGCCCACGGTGGCACTGCCTCTTCCTCATAATCCTGCGCAAAGATAAACGCCGTCTTATATTCCGGTCGTTTTGCCGGATATATTCCCTTGCCGTCCGTAAAGTACAAAAGCCCTTGCAAATGGCGGATCTGCCCGGATTGCATCAACTGATCCACGTAGCGAAAAGCAGGCCGAAAATCCGTACTCCCACCTTCTGTCAAGGTAAACCGCTGCAGCGTCTGTGCCAGCTCCTCTTTACTGGTAACGACATCATCCTGCCTAACCTTATCATCACATTGCAAAATATGAATCCTGCATTTGCCGGAAAGCTCAACACTTTCCAGCAGCAGATCTGCGGTAAGCTGTAAAAACTTTTTTACCAATTCGCCATTTGTAGAATAACTGGTATCAATAACAACGACAAACGTCTCTACCTGTAATGTCTCCTTAGTTTCCATCGGCTCGATCAACGGCAGATTGCCATATATGCGTAACCCATAGGTATAATAACTAAGATCAAATTCTTCGGGGTCTATCTGCAGCGTCTCCCGAAGCGATGCAAATTTACGCAAAAAATCCCGATAACTGCGCCGTTGCTGCAACACACGGATCTGTTTCAGCATCAATCTTTCTTCATCGCCATCGTTTCTGCCCTGCCGTTCCATCTGCATCTGTGTCTGTCGTGCCAATTTGTCCCATTTCGGCGGAATCTGCACAGGAATGGCCTGCTCCGGCTGTGGTCGTGGCCAAAACGCATGCGTATCCGTATAAAATTCTTTGCTAAGTTCCGCCAGATCGAATTCATACCACAAACGGATCTGTTCATAAATAATTGCCGCTGATAATGCCTGTCCCACGGACTCCAGCCGTTTATATACTTTTCTGCGGAGCAGACCGGTAATGCGCTGTACACTCGTCTGCTCCATATGATCGATTAAATACTCGATCATAATATCACACGCCAGATCCCAATCCGCTGCATTTCTGCTGCCCTGCAGCCACGGATGACAAAAGATCAAATGCAGGATCATATGAAGATAACAGCGGTTTAAATACACCGGATTTTTAGGATACACGCGCAGCAAATGATCCGCAGAATAAAACAGATGATCGCCTTCCGTTCCCAACGTATCAATGCCCTCTTTGGGCTGATAGCTCAATGCCGACAATGCAACATCCATATAGCGGAAGTCCATATACAATTCGTGACGGATCAGACGTAATATCTTTTCTGCCATATACTGCTCCCACTCTGTCTGCGTTACCGCCTGCGAACGCTGCCTTTTCTCATTCGACTGTTCTATATTGGTCATAACTTCCCAATTCCTTTCAAAATGCGTAGCGTTCCCTACGCCTGTTACGCCCGTACTGATAATTCCATTCCATAAGCCGGGAAGCTCCCTCTGACCACTGATCTTCTAACGCTTTCTGCGTGGCATGTTCCAAGGCGTTTCCCGTCAGATAACGATGCTCGCACAAATAATGCAATGGTTCCAATTGTTTCCGATCAATGTAATGCAGCGCCAGCACCTCTGCCTCTTGATGAAGCTGCTCCTCATAACGTTTCCTCGCATCTTCCTGTACACCGATCGGCGTCTGTAACCGTAAATATGCCATCTTCGCGATCGTAAGCGGCGATTCTTCTGCAATCACCTTCGGATAGATCGCATCATATCCGGCAAACTGTACAATACCATCCTGAAATTGCTGTCTTGCCCGAAATCCTTCTCCGGTAATATTACGCCCAAAAATATGCGCCGGCGCAATTTCATCATAACTCTCCGTATATTCCGGATACAATAACGACGCTGTCTCCTCCCCCGCAAAATCAACCTGTATCTCCCATGGAATGCGTGACAAAACTGCTTTCACACCGGTTTTGCCACGTATATCTGCCCGAACTCTAAGCTGCTTCAGGCTGCGACAATTCATAAATACATCACTGCCAATAGTTTCCAGCGCACTGCCAAATTCTATCACAGATAATTTTCTACAGTTGTAGAATGCAAGTTCTTCTATTTCTACAACTGTGTCCGGCAAGACAACCTGTAGTACTTCATTACCCGCTATCTCCCCCAAATAAACAGCGGCAGGCTGTGCCACTCCCTTTGTATCAAGCAGCACTCCATCCCCTGTACCAGGCCGCGCTTCAACCATACGCTCATACTGTTTCTCGGAATAGGGTTCTAATGGTTCCTGCCATTTCGTTTCGCGAATCTCCTCCAAGCCGTCTAGTTTATTGGATGCCGAGAAACAGTATGCTCCAATCGCATATACAGGCATGCCCTCTATTTTCTGTGGCACGGTCAGACAGCCATTGGTGCCATAAACCCGGTATATCTTTGCCCCATCAGAGGTCTTTTTCCACAATAGTCGAATCATCGCTCTGTCATCCTCCTCTATTACGTCAAAACCCCCCTGCACATCCCTCTAACGAGGTCTATACAGAGAGGTCTTTCTTGATTGATAGGAAATTGCTGTTGTATAGCGAGACAAAGGCAAAGCGCTAGCTTTGCTTTTGTGTGTATCCTGCATACAGTGGCAATCAGTCAATCGCTTCTAATGCCTGTTTCAGATCTGCGATCAGATCTGCTTTATCTTCCAAACCACATGAAATACGAACCAAGCCGGCAGGTACACCTGCTGCCTCTAATTGTTCATCTGTCATCTGACGATGTGTCGAAGTCGCCGGGTTCAAGCAGCAGGTTCTTGCATCTGCTACATGTGTCTCGATCGCCGCCAACTTCAGATTCTTCATAAACTTCTCAGCCGCAGCACGTCCACCCTTTAATTCGAATGAAACGACACCACATCCGCCATTCGGCAGATATTTCTGTGCTAATGTATAGTAACGATCTGTTGGCAGACCGGAATAATTAACATAAGATACCTGTGGCTGTTCCTGTAAAAATTCTGCTACAGCCTGTCCATTCTCAACGTGTCGAGGCATACGAACATGAAGAGATTCTAATCCTAAATTCAAGAGGAATGCATGCTGTGGAGATTGAATGCATCCAAAATCGCGCATCAACTGTGCTGTACATTTTGTAATAAATGCCCCCTCTTTGCCAAACTTTTCAGCATAAGTAATACCATGATAAGATTCATCCGGTGTGCAAAGCCCCGGGAACTTATCCGCATGTGCCATCCAGTCAAACTTACCGGAATCAACGATCGCACCACCGACTGCTGCTCCGTGTCCATCCATATATTTTGTCGTAGAGTGCGTCACAATATCTGCCCCCCACTCGATCGGCCGGCAATTCACCGGCGTTGGGAATGTATTATCCACGATCAACGGCACACCATGCGCGTGCGCAGCCTTCGCAAACTTTTCAATATCCAATACCGTCAATGCAGGATTAGCAATCGTCTCACCAAAAACCGCACGCGTATTATCCTGAAATGCTGCATTTAACTCTTCTTCTGTACAATCCGGGGATACAAATGTAACAGTAATACCCATCTTTGCCATGGTGACCTGTATCAAATTAAATGTGCCACCATAGATTGATGAAGATGCCACAATATGACTGCCGCACTCACAAATATTAAACAAAGCAAAAAAATTGGCTGCCTGACCGGAAGAAGTCAGCATTGCTGCCGTACCACCCTCCATTGCTGCAATCTTAGCTGCTACATGATCGTTGGTTGGATTATGCAAGCGTGTGTAAAAATATCCGCTTGCTTCCAGATCAAATAATTTCCCCATATCCTCACTGGTGTCATACTTAAATGTAGTAGACTGCACGATCGGGATCTGACGCGGTTCGCCATTACCCGGAGTATATCCTGCCTGTACACACTTTGTTCCCATTGTATATTCGTTCATCATATCTCTCCTTAATTAATCAATTGTAAAATAATCCTTAAACTGATCTTGCGTCATCGGTTTTGCTGACACAACCGGAAGTGCCATCAATCGCTGAAACAACTTTGTTTTCTCCCCACGGTTACCGCTGCATTCAAAATGAACATGTCCAAGCTCTTCTTTCGTTGCCAGTAACTTGATCTCGCGTAACCGCCGCTGCATTTCCTTTGCCGTGCCAATTGCGCCATCATACAGATCCACATGTTCTCCAACCATCTCCAAGATCGTATCCTGTACGAATGGATAGTGAGTGCATCCGAGAACAATTCCATCCAACGGTCTTTCTTTGATCCCCTCAAAAAGTTCATGCAGGTAAATATAAACTTCTTCGCCGTCAAAATCTCCGCTCTCGATGAATTCCATCAAGCCGGGACATGGCACCGGGATGATATTTGCCTGATCTTCATATTTATGCATCAGTTTATTGAATTTTTGCTGCTTCAACGTCATCGGTGTTGCCATCACAAGTATATTGCCGCCCGGGTGTTCTGTTACTGCCGGCTTGATCGCAGGTTCTATGCCAACAATCGGAATATCTGAATACATTTCCCGAAGCTCTTTGATCGCACAGCTGGTCGCCGTATTGCAGGCAACAACAATCGCCTTGCAGCCCTGATCGAGCAGCCGGCTAACATGCTTGATCGTCAGATCTCTTACCTCTTCGACAGTCCTTGTACCATATGGTGCATTTGCACAATCCCCATAATATAAGAATTGCTCTGCAGGCATCAAATAACGCATCTGTCGCAAAACACTGACACCGCCCAAACCGGAATCAAACACTCCGATCGGCGTGTTAAATATTGCTTCGACCATACTTTCCCTACATTCCTTTCCTACATACTCCTGATCACCCGTTTATTTTGAATCGGATCAATCTTTATCAATAATTTCTTTGTAAAATCCGGAGTAATCCTTGCGTCCCTCTTTCATTGCGGCAATTGCTGCACGTGGATGCTGATTCAAATGACCTGTCAACAGATATGGAATATCAAATCCCCATTCAACTCCCTGCTCTTTTAATGGAACAATATTCTGCTCAATGAATTTAATGATCGGGAAAAGCTTGTACTTTGGATTTTTCAAAAATCCAAGCAATAATTCCATGCAGCAGTTTCCTGCTCCACGTCCCATTCCGCTCATCGTTGCATCCAAATAAGACACACCTCTTGCACAGGACTCGATCGTATTTGCAAAAGCAAGCTGCTGATTGTTATGTGCGTGCATTCCTATGTATTTGCCGTACTTCTCGCCCACTTCCATATACTGATCTGAAATAGTGCGGATCTGCTCCGGGAACAGTGAACCAAAACTGTCCACGATGTAAATGCCATCAACACAAGATTTACCAAGCATTTCTAACGCTTTATTAATGTCGGACTCTTTCGCATTGGAAATCGCCATGATATTACAAGTCGTTTCGTACCCTTTGCGGTGTGCATCTTCGATCATATCGATCGCCGCCGGCATTGTATTCACATAAGTTGCCACACGGATAAGATCTACCGGACTGTCGCTGCGGTCATGAATATCTTCTTTATAATTGCAGCGTCCTACATCTGCCATAATGGAAATCTTCAGATCGGTGTCATTATCACCAACGACTTCGCGAATCTTGTCATCCTCAGCAAACTTCCATGGGCCATAAGCATCCACGTCAAACATCTCTTTATCAGCGCGATAACCAAACTCCATATAGTCTACGCCTGCTTTTACATTTGCTTCGTACAGATTATGGATAAATTCATCTGTAAAATAAAAATCATTTACCAAACCACCATCACGAATTGTTGCGTCCAACACTTTAATGTCCGGACGAAAAGATAATAAATCACCCTTCTGTGCCACTTTTTCTTCCTCCAAATATTTCGTATATTTCTTCCGGTTCCACTTGTCCACACTTTCTGCCGCGCGATCTTCCATGTGTATTCGATCCGAACGGTTCTTAAGATTGGACAAAAAAATATACCCAAAATGCCGGTTCCTGAATTTTGAGTCCTAGCGATCAGCTAGGTGGGCAACCGCATATGAAATGCAATCTTCCTCTGCAATGAAGGCATGACATTCTTTCATATATATAGGAATCCCATTCATAAAGTGTAGGTTCAAAATATCAGAAGTTGTCGTACATTCCAGGTACTATAAGTATATACAATTTTCTTGAAAAATACAACTGTCAAATAAATTTACTCATATTCTTCCAGCGAAGTCAGCTCCATAAACGTAAAGGTAAAGGTCGTACCTTCTCCCGGCACACTCTGCACCTCAACGTCACCTCCATGGCGTAATATGATCTGCTTAGCGATCATTAGTCCAAGCCCGGTTCCTTTTTCATTTTGTGTCAGCTTTGATTTATAAAACTTTTCAAAAATATATGGCAGCTCTTCCGGTGCGATCCCAATGCCCTGATCAGCGATCTGTGCCTTGATCAGACCGTCCCGGCTGACAAGAGTCAAGTGCACCTTGCCCCCTCGTTCAGAAAACTTTACGGCATTATCTAACACGATCAAAAACATTTGCCGTAATCTTCCATAATCGCCCTCGATCATAAATGGCTGCTCTTCCGGTATATCAACCACAAAATGAATCTCTTTGTCCTCGCCGATCACGCGTGCACTACGCATTACGTCCGCAAAGATCTGTGCCAAGCTGACAGGTTCTTTGTCCATCTGAAAATCCGGATTCTGCATTTTAGAGAGTAAAAACAGATCCTGCACCAGACGTTCCATCCCCTGACACTCTAATAAGATCCGGTCATATACGCCGCGGACATCTTCCTCCCCCGAAAGCACATCATCGTGAAGCATTTCCGCATATCCGCGCACTACTGTGATCGGTGTCCGCAATTCATGAGAAACATTTGCAAAAAAGTCTCTTCTTACCTGCTCTAAATTCGCACGTTCCTGCTCCGCTTTTGTCAAGCGCTCTGCAAGAACATCTAATTGCTCCTCCAACTGTGATAACTGCCTGCTGTGACTGTACTTCTCAACCGGAGAATAATCGCCTCCCGCAATTCTTCGGATTGTCTTACCGATCTTGTTGATCGGCAGAGACAGATATTTTGTAAAGATCAAAGCGATCAAATACGAAATAACTACCGCTACCACTGCACTGAGAGAAATCAGATATTTCCCCTCTCTTAGTCCCATCGTCTGGCGGTCGATCATAGAAACCATCATAACCGCTCCGATCACCTGATCGGTTTTGTAATCGTGCACCGGGATCGCCACACGAAGGATCATCATACCATATGCTTTATCATAGCTTGATGACGCTCCTGTCTGTCCCCCAAACGCCTGGCGAAGCACCGCATACATTTCATCGGTCAGATTGTCATCGTTCATTTCTGCATTCGTAAAATCATCTTTCAAGGCATTTTTCGCCTTATGATTACTGAGGATCCATACATCTGTGTTCTCTGCACTCTCAATCTCATCAATATAAACGGAATATTTTTCATACTGTCCGACATTCTTCTTGTACTGAAACTTGGACACCCGGCGTGCTATCTTTTTGCCCTGTTTGGTCAAAAGTTCCGTGTAGGAGCGCGTGTAATTGCGCTGATATAAATAATTAAAGATTGCCCCGGTCAACAGCAGCGAAACAGCAAGCACCACAACAAAAGACAGATAAATGCGTACAGATATATCATTTCTGCCAAGCTTGGAATCATTCCATTTTTGTCTGATCTTATGCAGCCCTTTCATGTCTTACTGTCCTCCGGCAATCTCTAGCTTGTAGCCGACGCCCCAGATCGTCTTGATCGTCCAGTCCGGATGCGGCACAGAATCAAGTTTCGCACGCAGTCTTTTGATATGTGAATCTACCGTGCGGCTGTCTCCGTAATAATCATAGCCCCATAAACTGTCAAGCAGATTATCTCTGGTAAATACTTTGCCCGGTGTACTTGCTAACGTCCACATGGTTTCAATTTCTTTTTTCGTCATTGGAATCTTTTTGCCATCAATGCAAAATGTATATTCATCTAAATTCACTTCCATATTGCTGACACGTAAGATCTGTCCGGACTGCGTCTCCACACTCTGACGGCTTATCCGACGAAGCACCGCGCGCAGTCTCGCCATAACCTCACTCGGGCTAAACGGTTTCACAATATAATCATCTGCACCAATGTCTAATCCCATGATCTTATCATAGTCTTCGCCTCGTGCCGTAATTAAAATGATCGGTACGGCGGATTCCTGTCGGATCGTGCGGCACACCTCATAGCCATCCTTCCCCGGCATCATCACATCCAGCAGTATGGCCGCCGGATGATATTCGTGAAACAGCTCTTCCGTCTGAATGCCATCTGTGGCGATCAACGCTCCATAACCTTCTTTTTTGACATATTTTTCTAAAATATCCGTAATATCTTTATTATCATCTGCAATCAATATGTATTCCATGAGTTCCTCCTTCGTCGAATCTGACCACTTCCTGTAATAAGTATAATAGTATTTGAAAAAGATGGCAAATATTTGACACCTTTCTGCCATTATCTTATTCTATGATAAATGCGAACCTGATATAGGTGGGAAATGATAATACATGCTATTTGTGTTGATACACACCGGACACGAATTGTCTTATGCATGGAACACGTGTGTAGAAATGAGGATAATTATGAACTATAGAAAACAAATAAAACTGGCGCTGATCGCACTGGTCTTGATCTTGTGCACACAAGGTAAACCGGCCGCCGCTAAGGCACCGAAGATCCCCGTCGTTGCAACCGAGATCAACGGCAAACAGGCTTTAGATGCCTCTGGCGCTTTACAGCGTTCCAAAAAACCGGGAACAAAGAAAAATTTTCAAAAAAAAATATTTATCGGTGACTCCTCCAGTCTCACGTTACTAGACGATCTGGATGGATATGAAACGACTTTTAAAAGTTCCAATCCTTCCATTCTCAAGGTAACAAAAGTATCCGAAAATACTTGCGATTACTATGGTATGGCGGCCGGTACAGCAACCATTCAGATCCGCATCCGATCAACGTCAGGACTTTTCTTTATGAATCGTCCAACCACACTGAAAGCCAAGGTATCTGTATCACCACATGCTGTCAGCATCAAATTTAAGCATTCCAAATATAAGATAACAAAATCCAAGACGAGGAAAGTGCGGATTACGCTTCGTCCAAGCATTACGAAAGAAAAGCCGGTATATACCGTACTCAATACACGTATCGCTACTATTAATAAAAAGGGTGTCCTTCGAGGCAAAAGACCCGGAACGACTTACGTAACCGCAACACTTGCGAATGGGGTTCGCGCTAAATGCAAAATCGTTGTCAAAAGTGCAGACAAATAACCCGTCGAAAATAATTCATGGATCAGAATGGCAGATGCAACCATCCTACACTGCGTTTTGCCTCCCGCTCTTTCTTGCGGGATCTGATCGTTGTAACCTGCGGCAGCTCTTCGGTGGCTGCCGCTTCTTTTGCCGCCGGACGCATTTCGATTAATATTTTTTCTAATATTTCTATTTGTTTTTGTTGTAACTCTTCCTTTTCCCGCATCAAATAATCCATTTGCTTACTCACCTTTTCTGTTACAGCCTCTGCGATCCGCTCTTCAGATTGTTGCGTCTGCTGTTCCACAACACTTGTGATCATATCACGCATCATCTGCTCAAACTGCTGCAATTTTTGTTCTTTGCTGATGCCGCTCACCGGTTCCGCCACTTCCATTGCTGACGGCAGCGGAGTCACCTGCCCCATTCTTGCATGCTTTGGCGATCGATCTTCTTCCATCTGCACCTTTTGATTTAACTCTTCACGCAGATGATACAACTCCTGCGGCGTCATCGCCTCAACTCGTCTTCGATCCGGCAAAAGCAGCTTAATAGCACGAAGTTGAAAGCCTTGCTCTTTCCAATCTCTGATCTTATGCAAAATATGAATGTCCTGCTCTCTATAGTATCGATGTCCCTGCCCATTACGTGGAATCGCTAACCCAAGTTCATCCTCCCAATAACGCAGTACATGTGCCTCCACACCAACCTGTCTCGCCGCATCTGAAATGCCAAATCTCTTTTCCATTGTGTCATCCTCCATTTCTAGAAATACTCTTCCATGATTTCTCCGAGCAGCGTTAGTTTTTCTTCTGCTCTTTGCTCTTTCTGCCCACGTATGCCTTTCTCCAACCAAGCCGGTGCCGAAGTCTGCTTGCACATATCCCCCTCCGGCCAAGTCGGTGCCAAAGTCTGCTTGCATGCATATCCATGTTCATTCTGCCATTCCTCATGAACCGCATATTCCATACCGTCCTGCCATCTCCCGGCAATCGACCAGACAGCTTCCTTTTCCTGTTCTGTTTCCTCATTACCGGCAGCTAATGCAAGCGTTTGCTGCTCCGGCTCCTCGAAATAAGCTTGTTGATATTTTGCCTGCTCTTCCGGATACAAATATTGATTTTCCAATCGTGGCTGCAAACTGTTTTCCAAATAATCCAACAAATAAATACGGATCATTTTTTTATGTGCATGCACCTGCATCAATAATTCGCCTCCAAAAATAAGTGCTAATATGATAACGGTGTAGATACAATACATACCGTAAATTTGAAGTGATGTCTGAATATATATCCCATAAATCGTACACACCCCAAAATACATTCCCACAAACCATGCCCCATACAGTCCAACATTTTCCCAAGTAGATAATCGTATTTGATATGCCCGGTATTCTAACAGGTACCTGTCCACAAAACCGCCCACATCTTTTGCCGGAATATGTAGTTCGTAACACACTTGAAATTTTTTGATCAAATTGCGGATCCACGGATTTTTCGTCCCGGCAATTTTAGAACACTCCTCTAACAGATCGTTCATAACATGACCCGCTATACTTTGCAGGAGCAGTGTGATAATCCCTGCACCGAGCATTATCATTAGTAAGCTGTAATTTGCATATAATTGCTGCATCTGCCTCTCCACCTTCCGTTAATTTCATGGCTTTTGTTTCCTGCAGTTTCATCATACTATGTCCTATCCTGTGAAAACAGTGCCCATCGAATATCATTTTACGCCCTTGTTCGACGTTTTCTTTTTTGTTACAATATACATCTGTAACTCATACTTCATATGCACAAAGGTATTGACAAACCACCTTTTGTGCGTTTGGCAAAGTGCGAACACACGGTAACTTAGCAAATTTGGAAAGGAATGTAAGATTACTATGCACGATACAACTTTGGATCACCTTTTTGCAAAATATAATTACGGTGTTGTCGAAACGGATTGCCCATTTCTCGACATCTATCTCCATACAAAGGATCCTGTCTGCACCCCTGTAGTCGTGATCATCGACGCAGAGGCTGCCGCCGCTGTCAAAGCTGCAGATACACGATACGAAGAAAAAGACCGTATCCGGGCGGGAGAGCCATACACACTGAACGCCGAAAATATAGCGATGATCTCTGACCAACTTCAGCAAATGCTAATAGATAACACTTTTGACAACTGTGAATATCTCTATATTTTGATGACGGAAGATGATTCTCTCGGCAGAAAATTATTTCCGGATCGCAAGAACTATTGGCAGATCATTCCATCGCAGGGCATATTACAGGCCTATGAAGACGTAGATACTTTATTTTCCCCTTTGCAGAAAGACTTAGAGCAATTCCTGCAGGAGGGACCGGAACGAACTTCTGACCTTCGATCCGTTCTGCCTGCCATGCGCAGCATTTTTGTAACACTCTTACTGGTTGCTGTCAACATCCTGCTTTTTGTATATGGAGATCTGATCCCAGGCAAAAGAGACGCTCTGTTTTCTATGGGAGCACTAAGCGCAGAACTCGTCTTTGACAAGCAGGAATGGTATCGATTATTTACTTCGATGTTCCTACATATATCCGGAGAACATATTTTTAACAATATGATCACTTTGATCTTTATCGGCGCTTACTTGGAACGACGTTTGGGTCATATCCGTTATCTGATCCTTTATCTGGTCAGCGGTCTTCTTGCAGGCTGCACCTCAAGCGTTTATAATGTTGTTATACATTCCGCAAGTACCTCGGTGGGTGCTTCCGGTGCGATCTACGGTCTTATGGGTGCTTTAATCCTTGCATTGATTTTTCATCATGACCGTCAAGAATCCCCGGATCTGCGTCAGATCATTTTTATGATCTTTTGGATTGTTTATGGAAGTTTTGCAATACCAAATGTCGATTTCGCAGCACATATCGGTGGTTTGATCAGCGGATTTGCTATGTACACTTTATTGACTCTGTCCAAAGAGAAAGGAATATAGACTCATGACGAAAGTTAATATTTATTATGGTGGCAGAGGATTGATCGAAGATCCTACCATCTATGTTATGGACAAAATAACAGAAGTATTGAACGAGCTCAACGTTGTCGTTCGACGCTACAATCTATACGAAGATAAAAAAGGCATCTCCGTTTTACCGAAAACGCTCAAAGAAGCGGATGCCGTTATTCTAGCTGCCTCTGTAGAATGGTTTAGCTATGGAGGGTTGTTACAGCAGTTTTTGGATGCCTGCTGGTTGTACGGTGACAAAGAAACCATTCAATCTCTATGCATGATGCCCGTCGTTCTATCGACCACCTATGGGGAGAAAGAGGCCTCCCTACAGCTTACAAAAGCTTGGGAACTGCTTGGTGGCAAACCTTGCGATGGCATTGAGGCATATATAACAGATCCGGAAGATTTCAAAGCTAATGATGGGTATACTACATTTGTAGAGAAAAGAGTGGAGCTATTTTACCGCACCTTTACCGGCAAGCTGGAGACATTGCCTTCCAGTAATTCCCTGTCACCGGACACATTATCGCGTCCGTTAAGCATTGATTTGACACCACAGGAAAGTGAACAGTTGTCGGAATATGTTTCTAATGACCAATACGTGCAGAAGCAAAAAGAAGACATTCAGGAATTGTCTGAAATTTTCCGCACATTACTAGGGGATGATGAAGATCCTATGTCAAGCTCCGACCCCTATATCCGTGCATTTTCATCACATTTCCACGGTATTCCGGACATTTCCGTACGGTTTACCCTTGAGATCACAGATGAAGACCGCTGTCTTTATATCACGGCTGACGGTGATATTTTGCATTGTACCTACAAGCAGCCGAAAAATTTCGAACCACACGTGACTATGAAGCTCAAAGCGGAGTTGCTGACACAGATCATACACGGCGAAACTACATTACAAAGTGCTTTTCGTACCGGCAATGTGATTGCCAAAGGTGATTTCAAGATCCTGCGCAGCTTCGATGAACTTTTCCGCTTCGAATAGACAAACACAAACTTTGCACGGATCAACCAACTCGAAAACACATATTGCTCATTATGTCAGCAATAAATAAAATATTTTGCAGCCGATAAACTAAATTGTTCTGTCATCCGAGAACTAAGATAATTGCCGTAGAACGCAACGTTTTTACGTGATTTCTTATTTTGTTAAGTCTCTGATGAATACATGCCTAAAGGAGTGTCTGAGATGTCCCGGTTTAGCAAGGTATCATCAATTTTTGGACGGGACGCTTTCGCTACGATGCGCTACGTC
>ERZ773200.1879-NODE-1879-length-16564-cov-2.877824_pt1 | contig 16564 bp, 20 predicted proteins | sample MGYA00581008_ERZ773200 | MGnify/ENA primary metagenome ERZ773200 (study PRJEB29015, sample SAMEA2737770) | human gut metagenome | biome: human gut; feature: human-associated habitat; material: faeces | place: China | collected 2012 ... | reverse complement strand
TAATAAAGGAAAAATAATAGGTGTAGGGCTATATGATGGTAGTAAAGCTTATTATATTCCTGGAGATAAAGTAACTGAATATAGTGAATTATTTTCTACAATTTATAATAAATATACTTATGATTTAAAAAGAAATATTGTTCTATTTAACAAGATTGGTGTTAAAGAAAAAAATACTGTTTTTGATTTGATGATAGCGGCATATTTGCTAAATTATACTATTAAAGATGATATCAGTTTCTTAGCTAAATACTTTGATTACAATATTCCGTTATATGAAGATATATATGGAACTCAAAAGAAACCTAAAGATGTATCTATAGATACTATTAAACAAAACTGTGGATTCAAGGCTAAATTTATATATGAGATAAAAGAACAAATTTATAATAAATTAAAAGAAGATGAAGAATTACACTTATTTGAAGATATTGAAATGCCACTTTCTAGAGTGTTAGCTGATATGGAGATAACTGGTATTAAAGTTGATAGCGAATACTTAGATTCTGTTGCTAAAGAACTAGAAAGTAAAATGAGTATATTAGAAAAAGATATATATAACGAGGCAGGAGAAGAATTTAATATAATGTCTCCCAAGCAACTTAGTGAAATTTTATTTGTTAAATTGGAGATAAGGTACCCTAAAAGAGTAAAAGATAATAAGTATTCAACTAGTAAGGAAATACTTGATAAAATAGTTGATCTACATCCTATTGTCAACAAGATTCTTGAGTATAGAACACTATCAAAATTATATACTAATTATGCAGTTGGTTTAAAAAATGAAGTGCGTGAAGATGGTAGAATTCATACTATTTTCACTCAAACCCTTACAAGGACTGGCCGTCTATCTAGTATCAGTCCTAATTTACAAAACATTCCTGCTAGAGATGAATATTCAAAATTAATTCGTAAAGCATTTATACCAGATGAGGATTCATATTTACTATCTAGTGATTATTCACAAGTTGAATTAAGAGTATTTGCCTCTATGTCAAAAGCCACTAACCTAATAGATGCTTTTAAAAATGATATAGATATACATACTAAAACTGCTAGTGATATCTATCATGTTCCAATAGATCAAGTTGATAAGAGTATGAGAAGAACAGCAAAAGCCGTTAACTTTGGAATTCTATATGGAATAAGTAGTTTTGGGCTTTCTGAGGATTTGGGAATCAATATCAAAATGGCTAAAGAATTTATGGATAATTATTTGGAAACATATCCAGGAATATCTGAATATATGGAAGAAGAAAAACAAAATGCCTATAAACACGGTTACGTAAAAACATTAATGAATAGAAAACGTGTAATAGAAGAGTTGCAAAGTAAAAATTACTTAGTACGTAGTGGAGGAGAAAGAATAGCTTTAAATACACCAATTCAGGGTACAGCAGCAGATATTCTAAAAAAAGCTATGATTGAAATATATGATAAATTTAGAGAACTTGGCTTAAAAAGTAAAATGTTAATTCAAGTACACGATGAATTAGTATTTAATGTTAAAAAAGATGAAATGGATCAAGTTACTGAAATAGTTAGAGATATTATGGAAAATACATATCCGTTAGAGGCACCACTTAAGGTAGATATTGAATACGGAAATGATTGGTATGAAGCAAAATAGGGAAGTGAGATAATGCCAGAAAAACCAGAAGTGATTACTGTTGTTAAAGCACTTAAACCAAATTTAATAGGAAGAAAAATAACTGATGTTGAAGTGTTTTGGGATAATATAATAGAATATCCTGATGTAGAAAGTTTTAAAAAGAAATTAGTTGGACAAAAAATAAATGATATTACAACAAGAGGAAAGTGGCTTGTTTTCCACCTAAGTAAAAACGTTTTGTTAATTCATCTTCGTATGGAAGGTAAATTTTTCTTCCGCCATCCGAACGATATTAAGAATAAACATGAACATGTTTTCTTTACTTTAGATAATGGTGAACAACTAAGGTTTCACGATGTTAGAAAATTTGGTAAAATGTATCTTCTTTCAAAAGATAATTACTTAAATGAAAAACCACTAAAAGACATGGGATACGAATATGATGATTCACTACTAACAGCTAGTTATCTATATAATAAATTAAAATCAAAATCCATACCAATAAAAACTAGTTTGCTTGACCAATCTATAATCACTGGAATAGGTAATATTTATGATGATGAAATATTATTTCTTTCAAAAATATCACCACATCGTAAATCAAACTTAGTTACAATGAAAGAATGTACTTCAATTATCAAAAATACAAGAACAGTTCTAAATCATGCTATAGAACTAGGAGGAACCACTATTAAAAGTTTCACATCAAGCGAAGGTGTTCACGGCCTTTTTCAAAACGAATTATTAGTTCATGGGAAAAAGAATGGCAAATGTCCAACCTGTGGTACAACATTAAAAGTGGATAAAATCAATGGGCGTTCAAGTTATTATTGCCCTAAATGTCAAATTTAAGTTTTAATCAATGTTTTCGCTGTGAAATCATTGATTTTTTTTAGTATTTTATGATAAAATAATAAAGTACGTTTAGAGGAGGAAAAAATATGAAAAAGACAAAGATTGTTTGTACAATTGGACCTGCTACTAACACAGTTGATGTTATGGAAAAATTAGCTTTAGCAGGAATGAATGTTGCAAGAATTAACTTTTCTCATGCAACTATAGAAGAAAGGGAACAAGCTACTTCTTCAGTTCGTGAAGTTAGAAAGAAAACTGGTATCAACCTAGGTATTCTTTGGGATACAAAAGGACCTGAATTCCGTAGTGGAGTACTAGAAGGAGAATCAATCGAACTAGTTGAAGGAAAGACTATAAAACTAGTTAAAGCAGATGTTAAAGGTAATGAAGAAAGAATTACTGTTAACCATCCAGATGCTATTGATTCATTAGAAGTAGGAGATACAGTTTTATTTGAAAATGCAAAAATGAAAACTGAAGTCATCGAAAAAGATTCTGAAGGTGTTACTTGTAAAATTCTTACAGGTGGAGTATTAGGAAACCGTAAGAGTATGAGTGTTCCTGGAAAAGCATTAAATATTCCATTTATTAGTGATGCTGATAGAGAAGATATTATTTACGCTTGTAAAAATGGTGGAGAATTCCTTGCTTTATCATTCGTTTCTACTAAAGAAGATGTATTAGAAGTTAAAGAAATTCTTAAAGAATATGATCGTGAAGATATGAAAATTATTTGTAAGATTGAAAGTAAATTAGGAATTGATAACATTAAAGATATCTTAAATGTATCAGATGGTATCATGGTAGCACGTGGAGATCTAGGAACTGAAATTCCAAGTGAAGAAGTACCACATGCTCAAAAATATCTAATTAATGTTGCTCGTGAATGTGGAAAAATAGCAATTACTGCTACTGAAATGTTAGAGTCTATGATGGATAACAATAGACCAAAAAGAGCTGAAACTTCAGATATAGCTAATGCAGTACTTGATGGTACTGATGCAGTTATGTTAAGTGGTGAAACTAGTATTGGTAAACACCCAGTAGAAACTGTACAAGCCATGGCTGATATTTGTGAGGTTGCTGAAAGATATGCTAACTTCGATTATATTTCAAAAAAAGATCGTACAGAAAGTGTTCAATCTTCAATTGCTGAAAATGTAGTTGAAAGTTCTAACCGTTTAGGTGGTAAATTAATTTGTGCAGCTACTATGAGTGGTTCAACTGCAGCAGTTATTTCTAACCTAAAACCAAAAGCTCCAATCTTAGCTTTATGTCCTGATGAAAAAACAGCTAGAAGTCTTGCATTAAATTGGGGAGTTTATGGAGAAAACTTAAAAGTTTGTAACTCTACTGATGAAGTATTAAACTTAAGTGTTGAACGTGCTAAAGACTTTATGAATTTAGACAAGGGAGATGTAATCGTATTAACTGGAGGTTTCCCTAACACTGCTGAAAACAGAACAACAAACTTAATGAAAATTGAAGTTATTGACTAAGAATGATTTTTATCATTCTTTTTTCTTGCAAAAAAATAAAGAGATTAATTCTCTTTATTTACAGAAACAGGTACGTTAATAAATTCCTTATCTTCTCTTAATATTTCATGAATTTCCTCTTCAAGTGAATTTAAATAAACTTCCTCGATTCGATCGACTCTGCATTTTTCTGATGCTAATATTGCATTTACCTTAGCAGCAGCAACGTCAACTTCATCATTTATAACAACATAATTGTATTTTGTAACTTCGTTTAATTCTTTATAAGCAGTTTGAAATCTTTTTAATAATTTATCTTTTGTTTCAGTATTTCTTCCTTCAAGTCTTCTTTTTAATTCTTTCATAGAAGGAGGAAGTATAAAGATAAATACAGTCTCTTCCAACATTTCTTTAATTTTTAAAGCACCTTGTATTTCAATTACTAATATAACATCAATACCTTGATTTAATTTATCTTGAATAACATCAACAGGAGTACCATAATAGTTATCAGCATATAAAGCATATTCTAGAAATTTTTTTTCTTTAATTCTTTGTTCAAATTCTTCTCTTGATAAAAAGTAGTAATCTCGTCCATCAACTTCACCAGGTCTAGGACTTCTACTTGTACATGATATAGATTCCCAAGCCGATTTATTTGTTTTTAATACTTCCTTTACAATTGTATCTTTTCCAGCACCACTAGGTCCAGAAACTACTATTAATTGTCCTTTATTGTCCATTTTTTTCATTACTCATCTTCTCCTTATACTTTGGGTGATACTGATATTCTTTTTTTATCAGTTCAGTCTTTTTTACTTCATCTAAAGTTGATGCGTAGCAACAACTAGATTGAAATTCTAATTCTAACATCTTACTATGATTTTTAGAATAATTTGTAAGAATAGGTATATCAACTTCTTTTTTTATTTTACCCAAATATCTTTGACCAACTTCATTGAATCCTAAAACTCTTATATATTCAATTTCCTGACACTCTATAGCAAGCTCTTTAGTAAAACCACATAAGATATGATTTAACATCCTACTTAGATTACTATAAGTATAACGTCTTGATTTTAGTTTTTCAATCAAATCTTTATATGAAGTAGCCTCTACTATTTCTTTTTTTATCTTTGAATTTAATCCCTCATCTACAGTTTGATATATTGACAAATCTTTTTCTAATAATATTTTATATTTCAAAAACTTAAAATAATCTTCTTGAAAATGTAAATCAATCAAATATTTATTAACAAAAGTAGGAACACTCAAAGAAATATCTTCCTTATTTATTAAAGCCTCCCTTATACTAGTAGCGCTAGTAATTACACTTTTATTGTTTTTATCATGATAATTATTTTCTCTTTTAATACAATAAGGTTTGATTTTATAGTTATTTTTTTTAATTGCTTTAACATAACTAATACCTAAAAGATCATTAGGTAATTTTAAACTCTTCCCAGTAAGATCATTTAAGGCTTTAGAAAGAGCAGTAGGGTAGTTTTCTCCTAGTTTCATATAAATTTTAACAAGAGGGTCAAAATCTTTACAATATAGTTGAGCATTTACTATTTCTTCTAATAAACTTATATCGCCAGTTTCACTCCCAAAAACAAACTTATCAACTTTTAATTTTTCTAATAAAGTAACAGCTCCATAACTAAAGAAATCTGCTGATTGTGTTGCGAAAGGATAGGGAAGTTCTACCACTAAATCGATAGAAGCTTCTATAGCCATTTCACTTCTTTTCCATTTATCAATAATTGCTGGTTCACCACGTTGTGTAAAGTTACCGTTCATAACCAAAATAATCTCTTCATTTGGAAACATTTCATTTACCTTTTGTAAGTGATACAAATGTCCATTATGAAATGGATTATATTCTGCGATGATACCTACTGCCATAAAATCACCTCTTATAAGTATCTATAATTCTATCACAAAATATTCTTAAAATAAAGCAGAACTAATAGTATTTTAGAAAATAAAAAAGACTGCCTCAAAGCAATCTTTCTATTTAAATTCTAAATAAACTGAAGAATCAAAGTTATGTTGAGTTTTTTCTTGGTCTAAAAGAGTAGAAGTAGATATCATAAAGTATTTATCTTCAATCAAATCAACACCTGTATTAGTTACCGGATCGTCCCAAGTTAAATCTAAATGATACCAATCATCATATAAATTAACTGCATTCCAAACATGTGATTCACTAGAAATTTTATAACTCTTAACATTCATATCTTCTAAAAATAATTCCATCGCATCAGAATAACCACCACATATTCCATATCCTTCAATCAAAGGACCATAGGCCAAATCAGATTTATATTCAACAACACCATTATCAGTACGATTAGAATCATATTTAGAATTATCTATAATATAGTCATGTACAGCCTTTATTTGATCTTTCGTTGATAAAGTATCATCAAAAACTTGCTTTTCAACATTTTTAACAGCTTCACTAACCAATTTAATATCTGCATCAGAATAAGCTTTTTCCACTTCAATCTTAACTTTTCCTAAACTATCAGTTTGAGTAGATATATTTTTAAAACTATTAAAAGGATGAACATAATTATTTATATTTGATAAAGCAATTTGATCTTTTCCAAGTTCTTTAACATCAGAGATACAATTGTCATAATCCTTTGGACAATAGAAACTAAATTCACTAACACCAGAATTCAAAACTGTATAAAGTATATTTTTAATATCTTGTTTATTGTGAGGTTGAAAATCATCAGTATTTTGAACATATAAGAAATCATAATCACGATAATATTTATTTTTTTCAATAGTAACATTCTTTTTATTACTAGCATAAAACTGATAATATTCTTTTAAAATTGGTTCTTTATATAAAAAGGTTACACCTGCAACAATCATTAAAATACCTAGTACAAAAAATTTCTTCATCTTATCACCTAATATAGATTCTAGCATAAAAAAGAAGTAATTTCTATTACTTCATTGCATTTTTTAATTTAGTTAATCTTGACTTTACACGAGCAGCCTTATTTTGATGTACTAATCCAGCTTTCTTAGCTTTATCTACTCTTTGAATTGCTGTATTTAAACTTAGGCTAGCAGCTTCTACATTTCCACTTTTTACGTCTTTTTCAAACTTTTTAATAGCAGTTTTCATACTAGAAGAAACATAAGTATTTACTTTTTCTTTTCTTCCATTAGAACGTACACGTTTTTTAGCACTTTTAATATTTGGCATCTTTTTCACCTCACTTTTTGTAAACACATTAATTTTACCAAAGATTAGGAAAAAAATCAAATAAAAATTATATTTTTGGAAATATTATATATAGGTGATAAAAGTGGCACATGAAATAGATATGAAAAAGTATAAAATAAGAACAGATATGATTGTTGAATCTTTTGATAAAACGAAGAACATAACAGGAATAAATCATACTGTTTTCCAAAAAGAAAATAACATTACAGTAGAAAAAACTATAATAGATGAAACTGGAGAAAAAGCTTGTGGTAAAAAAAAAGGTATTTATCAAACAATATCTTTTGATGATATAACAGATAAAGATAATCAAAAAGCTATTGAAGAAGTTTTAATTACTGTTTTAAAAGAATTTCTAGAAGAAAAGAAAATAAATAAATCTTCTAGTTGCCTAGTAATAGGACTCGGAAATAAAGATTCAACTCCAGACTCCCTAGGACCACTCGTTGTTAATGACATCTTAGTAACAAAATATCTTTTTAACTTAGGAGAAGTAGAAGAAGGTTATAGAGATGTATCCTCATTTATTCCAGGTGTAACAGGAACAACAGGAATAGAAACAAAAAAAGTAATAGATGCTCTAATAAAAGCAACAAACCCAGATTTCATTATTGTTATAGATGCTTTAGCGTCATCTTCAATGTCACGAGTAAATAAAACAATCCAACTAACAGATACAGGAATTCACCCAGGAAGTGGTGTTGGCAACAATAGAGAAGAGTTAAGTGAAGAAAGTCTTAAAATACCTGTAATAGCCATAGGCGTACCAACTATTGTAGATGCCGTAACAATAGTATCTGATACTTTTAAATATATCTTAAAACATTTCAGTTATAAGATTGAAAACATTGATAATAATAAACTAAAACTAGTACCAAATCCAAACTATTTAAATCATCAAGAAAAACTATCAAAAGAAGAAAAAGAAAGCTTGCTAGGAATGGTAGGAACTCTATCAGAAGAAGAGACGAAACAACTATTAGTAGAAGTGCTATCTCCAATAGATTATAATTTAATGGTAACTCCCAAAGAAGTCGATTTTGTAATGAAAAAACTATCTAATGTAATTAGTAAATCAATTAATAAAAGTCTACATGATAAATATAATTCGACAAATTTATAAATATAAAAGAGTTATAGTAGACTTGGTGATAATATGAAAAAGAAATTTATAAGCAAAAAACGAAAAAGAAGATTAAAATATAAATTTCTTTTTTTTCTACTTATTTTTCTCCTAAGTATATATATAACATTCCAAATATTATTAAAAAGCAGCATCAAGATAAACGATAAAGATTTTGTAAAAATAATTTTATCTAATTCTTATAATAAAAAAAATAATACTATAAATGAACTAGTTAAAAAGATAAAAAAAGACTATTCACCAGTTAATCTATTAATGACAAATTATTATGACTTAGTAATTCCTAAAAAAAAGACTACGAAGGTCATAAAGAAAAATAATGATTTTAAAATATATATTTATAATACTCACCAAACAGAAGAATATGCACCTAATACCTTCTTAGAAGGACAAGTAAAGCCTACAGTAATGATGGCATCTTATATTATGGAAGATGTTTTTATAAAAAATGGATATAGCACATTAGTAGAGGAAAGAAGTATCAGTGAACAATTAAAAAATAATAATTGGAAGTATTATAAGAGCTATGATGCTAGTAGAATTTATATAGATGATACAAAAAAGAATAATCCAACAATAGAATATTTTATAGATGTTCATAGAGATTCCCTACCAAAAGATAAAACAACAGTAGAAATTAATAACAAAAGTTATGCTAAAACTATTTTTTTGATAGGTACTGAAAATCCTAATTATCAAGAAAATCTAGACTTTGTAACAAGAATTAATAATATCTTAAATGAAAAGTATCCCAATCTTTCTAAAGGAATTTATCAAAAGGGTGGTAGAGGGGTAAATGGTGTGTATAACCAAGATAATTCAAAACATACAATGTTAGTAGAAATTGGTGGGCCAGATAATACAACAAACGAGGTTCTCAATTCAACTCTTGCATTTTGCGATGCATTCTTGGAGGTGATTAGTAAAAATGAAGGGTAAAAATGTTGCAAGAATAGTTATTTTTACTTTAATTATTTTATTTACTACATTATACGTAACTCAAGCGTTCGGTTATTATGAATATTCTAATAAAAAAACTAATACTTTAACAGAAGAAGCAGCTAAGAAGTTTGAAAAAGATATAGAAAGTGGAAAGACCATCAAAGCAAGTAACTATTTAAAGGAGGAAAATGATTATAACAACAATTTATCTAAAGCAGGTCTTTCTGTATCAAAAATGATTTCTTCATCTTTTAATAAGGTTATGAATTTTATATTTAGTGAGATGGATCAAGCAATGAACAGCTAATAAAGCAGTTGACATACAATCAAATTTTAATTATAATTTTATTAGCAAAATATAAAAGATAGGTGTTGCAGATGAAGGATAAAAATAGTAAAGATTTAAAATCGTTTATTGCAGGGATGGCAGTTGGTAGTGTCCTAATTGGAGGAGGAGTATATGCTTCTACTATAAGTGCTAAAGAAGTTACTTTTTCTAATTCAACTACTAATGTGCAATCATCATTGGATTCTTTATACAAAACTTCTAAAAAATTATCAGATTCAAACACTGAATTAAAATATTTTAAATATTATAATGAGTGTCATGTAAATGACGTTCAAGGCAGTGACTTTCCAAAATATCATCAAACGCTCAGAACGGTATTTTCTTGTGATGAATATGCACTGGTATACAATAACTTAAAAGGTTCGCATGCAACTTCATTGGCCGGAAATAATTGCAGCAATGCTGCAAAAAGATGTTGTAGTAACGCTAATCATTGTAACGCCACCTCTGGAACATGCTATACAAAATGCTATTCAGGGTATGATGGTTACTATAGAAACTGCGTTTAAAATAATTAAAGTAGGTGTAACAAAATGAAAGAAAGTAATGAAAAAAAATTAAAAAATTTTGCTGCAGGATTGGCAGTTGGAGGCATTTTAGCTGGAGGAGGAGTATATGCAGCAACTGTAAGTGCAGCCAACGTTTCCTATAATAATTCATCTTCAGGTCTAGCTGCAGATAATATACAAAGTGCTGTGAATTCACTAAATTCTAAAGTAAGTACAGCATCAGCAACAAATAATGAATTAACTTATTTTAAATATTATAATGAATGTCATACCAATACTGTAAATGGTATAAATTTCGGTTCTTGTGGTTTAAAAGATGTAGTTTCAGTGTTTTCTTGTTTCAATTATGCCAGAATAATTTATAATTTAAAAGGAACTTCGACTTCCCTTACTGGTTCAAATTGTTCAAATAAAGTTAGCACTTGCTGTCAAAAAAAGTGTAGAGCCACTTCTGGAACATGTTATACAAAGTGTAGTGGAGGATATGACAGTTATTATGACAACAGTTTTTAATAATTTTTAATTAAATGTAAAAAGTTTCAGTTCATTGGATAGAAACTTTTTTATTATATAGAACTCTACAATTGACATAAGTCTGAAATTAAATTATAATCTTATTAGTAATAAATATAAAAGATAGGTACAGATTTAAAATCTTTGGTAGCAGGAATGGCAGTAGGAAGTATTCTTGTTGGAAGCGGGGTTTATGCTTCCACTGTAAGTGCAGGTAATGTTTCATATTCCAACTCTTCATCAGGACTTAATGCAACTAATGCTCAAGGAGCCGTAAATAGTTTATATCAAACATCAAAAAGCCTAAAAAGTACAAATGATACATTAAAATATCTTCATTACTATACTCTTTGTCACAAAACAAATATTCAAGGAAGTATTTTTTCAAAAGGAAAAAAAGAATTTGATGGAGTGTTTTCCATTGATAATTACTACAAGATATATTATTATGCTACACAAGATATAACTACAGCAAATATAGCCAAGTCAGGATTTGCTAGTGCAGTAAATACATGCTGCAAAGCAAGAGCACAATGTAATGCAACATCCGGAACTTGTGTTGACAAATGTGTTAGTGGGTATGATGATATTTTCCAAAGTTGCGCTATCATTTAAAAGTAGGCGTTATTTATGAAAGAAAGTAATGAAAGAAAACTGAAAAATTTTGCTACAGGCCTAGCTGTAGGAGGTATCATAGCTGGAGGAGGAGTTTACGCTGCTACAGTTAGCGCTAGTAATGTTTCTTACAACAATTCAACAACAGGAATTAGTTCCAACAATGCTCAAGGAGCTATTGACACTTTGCAATAAAAAGTAGACAAGTTGGAACATAAAAACAAAAGGTTAAGACATGTCAGATATTTCTATCAATGCCATAATTATGAAATTCCAGGTAGTTCATGGGGATCATGTCATGGACAGGAAACAATTCATGCCATATCAGTAGATGCAAATGGCAATGATTATGTGTCTTTCCGATATAATCTTTCGGGTACTACAAGCATTACCTCTCAATTAGGTAATAAATTCGTTGCTGCCAGAAAGGGTTGTTGTTTGTCTGTATGTACTAATGATTCAGAAGTAACTGCCTGCAATGCTATTTGTAATAACGGTTATAATCAAAACTACCTTACTACTTAATAAAAAGAGAACACTCAGTTCTCTAAAAATTCTTCTATAATTTGATTTGTTACCTCTATATATTCTAAATATGAAAAATGGCCTGCTTTTGGATAAATAAATAGCGTAGAATCTTTAATATGTCTCTTCATGTATTTAGCATCTCTAACAGGTGTTGATTTATCCTTTTTACCCCAGATTAGTAAAGTCTTTGTTGATATATATGAATAGTAACATTTCAAATCTTCATTCACAACTTTGATAAAACTACTATACATATTCTTATTTAATTTTTTACAGTCACTAGAACCAAATATATAGATTAGTCTCTTTAAATAGAGACTTCTTTTTTTTCTTGGAATAAGAATGGAACATTTCTTTAAGAATTTATATATAGTTTGCTTTAATAACTTTAATATTCCCTTTCTTGGTTTTATTCCTGCAGAATCTATAAGTATCAATTTTTCAACCTTATCCTTATAATATCCAGTAATTAAAGTCGCAATTCTTCCACCAAATGAGTGGGCAAGTAAAATAGGATTGGTAATTTTTTCATCTTCTATAAAATCTCTGATTAGATTAGCGTAATCATAAATTGATAAATCTCTATCAGGAAAGATACTTTTTCCAAATCCAGGGAAATCCATTATATAAATAGTATATTTCTCAGAAAAATAATTAATTATATGATAAAAAGTAGCTCTAGTTTCTCCCCAACCCGGTAAAATAACAATAGTTTTATTACCATTTCCATACTTTTCATAATACATAGAGAAATCTTCCTTATTGTAATACATATTATCACCTATAGTAATTTATGAGATAAAAAAAGATTAGGTTCTACTTTTAAAGAAATGATATTTTTAGTATAATAGTAGTGGTGATATAATGAAATTAGATATACGAAATATTTTAAATCCAAAGAAAACTTACAAACTAGTAGAAAATATTAAATACGGAAAAAAAGAAGCATTTATAAAAGAATTAGCTGAAGACTATGATAGTTATGGTAATATTAAATATGAAGTTGGAAAAGAGCTAGAAGAAGTTTATAAAGATATTGATAATTACGAAGTGGGATTGCATTTTACAGGTTATTCTAATGCTGATCAAAATTTTATTGATACAGTCTTTAATGAAGGATTGATAAATAATCAGGACGCTATGCAAGGAGTTCAAACTACATATACAAATATAGAAAAAACAGTTTCTTTTGTTGGAAATTTTACAGTCTTTATTGGTCAACTAAAAGGGGCATATTCTTATAAAACAAGTCAAGGAGCCTTTCTTGTCAAAATACCAAAAGAATTTTTGAGTGAGGCAACATCAGAAGATGAAAAGCAACCAATTTACAGACAGGATGAAATGGGAATTAGAAGATTATTGCCCGAGTTTATCCATAGTTATATTCCAGTTAGTGAAGAGGGTGAAATAAATAATATAATTAGAAATCCAAACTATAAAGATAAACATCATAATAAAGCTAGTAATGAGTTAATTGTTGAAGGTCAACAGGTCGCAAGGCGAAGATAGATACGTGGTGATATAATGACATTTGAATATAATGATGAGGTGTACAATGTAAACATTGAAAAGAAGAAATCTAATAGAAATACATACATAAGAGTTAACAAAGATTTAGTTATTTCTGTCACAACAAATTACTTTACTAGAGAAAAAGAAATAGAAAAAATATTAGCTGAAAACTATAAATCAGTTTGTAGAATGATTGACCAAGCAAAAAAAAAGATAGAAAGTAACGAAGGTTTTAATTATCTAGGCGTACAATATGATATTGTTTACGTAGATTATTGTGATATTTCATTTGGTACTAAGAAAGTCTTTTTAAATAAAAAACTAGATATAGATAAATGGTATAAAAAACAAGCTAAAGTAATTTTTAAAGAACATTTAGATAATATCTATAATAGATATAGTGAAAAAATTCCATATCCAGATCTAAGAATCAGAAAAATGACAACTAGATGGGGAGTATGTAATATAAAAACTAAAACAGTAACTCTTAACTTAGAACTAATAAAAAGAGACTTAAAATACTTAGATTATGTAATTGTTCATGAACTATCGCATTTAATAGAAGCAAATCATTCTAAAGCATTTTGGGCTTTAGTAGAAGAAAATTGTAAAGACTATAAAAAATATAGAAAAGAAATGAAGGATTTTTGATATGATAACAAGTTTAGAAAATAAAGAAATAAAAAAATATCTTAAATTAAAAAAGAAAAAGTATAGAGATCTCGAAAAATTATTTTTAGTTGAAGGCGAACACTTAATTAAAGAAGCAGAAAAATCAAATTCTTTGGTAAAAGTAATTTTAACTGAAGATAAAGAACTAGAGACAAATAAAGAGATACTTTATGTCACCCATGAAATAATGAAAAAACTATCCAACCTAGATACTCCTCCCGAAATGATTGGTGTCTGTAAGATTAACGATAACAATAAAGTAGAAGGAAATATTATTTTGGCCTTAGATGATATTCAAGATCCAGGCAATTTAGGAACAATTATAAGAAGTGCAGTAGCCTTTAATATAAAGACAATTTTATTATCAGAGAATACAGTTGATCTATATAATCCTAAAGTATTAAGATCAACACAAGGACTATTATTTTATACTAATGTTATTAGATGTGACTTAGAAAAAGAATTAAAGAAATTAAAAGAAGAACAATACTCCATATATGTAACAAATGTAGAAGAGGGAAAAGAAATTAATAAAATGAATGTTGCAGAAAAATTAGTCTTAGTAATGGGTAATGAAGGAAATGGTGTTAGTAGTAATATAAAAAGTCTTAAAGATGAGAATATCTATATAAAAACAAACAACTTAGTAGAAAGTTTGAATGTAGGAGTTGCGACAAGTATTCTATTATATGAATTAGATAGTAAGGTGGGTAGTTCAGATGAATAACAAAGTATATATTGGCAAAATAGTAAGTACTCATGGAATAAAAGGTGAATTAAGAATAATAAGTGATTTTGAATATAAAGATAAAGCTTTTAAAGTTGGAACATATCTTATAATAGATGATGAAAAGTATTTAATAAAATCATATAGAAAACATAAAAATTATGATATGGTAACTTTAAATGACTTTAAAGATATAAATGAAGTATTATATCTTCTCAAAAAGAAAGTTTATAAGCTTGAAGAAGAACTTAATTTAAACGATCAAGAAATTCTAGACAGTGAACTTATGACATATAGGGTAATTGATAAAAATAAAAATTGTGGTATAATTAAAGAAATATTTAAAGCTAGTCCTACTAACAAAATCATGAGAGTTGAATTTGAACATGAGGTGTTAATTCCACTTTCATCACCAATGGTAAAGAACATATCTAAAAAGGATAAAAAAGTTGAAGTAGAACTAATAGATGGGATGATGTAGATGAAAATTGATATTCTAACCCTTTTTCCTAATATGTTTGAAGGAGTGTTTTCTTCCTCAATCATAAAAAGAGCAATCGAAAACAAATTGGTAGATATTAAACTCCATAATTTTAGAGATTACACTGATGATCCTCATAATAAAGTAGATGATACACCCTATGGAGGAGGAGCAGGTATGGTTTTAATGGCTCAACCAATTTATGATTGTGTTGAATCTTTAAAAGATGATGATTCATTTGTTATCTTACTTACTCCATCAGGTGTTCCATATAAACAAAAAATAGCCTATGACTTATCAAAAAAGAAACACTTAATAATTATTTGTGGGCATTATGAAGGCTTTGATGAGAGAATTAGAGCACTAGCAGATCTAGAAATAAGTATAGGAGATTATGTATTAACTGGAGGAGAAATTCCTGCAATGGTATTAACAGATTCAATTACAAGACTAATTCCAGGAGTTATTAATGAACAATCTCACATTGAAGATTCCTTCAACGAAAACTACTTACTCGATTATCCAACTTATACTAAACCACGTAATTTCAGGGGAATGGAAGTACCAGAAGTTTTAATATCAGGAGATCATAAAAAAATAGATGAATATAGATATCAAGAAAGTCTTAAAAGAACAAAAGAATTAAGACCAGATTTATTAGAGAAAAGGGAGAATATCTAATGTATAAAGTAATAAGAATCGAACAAAACTTATATTTTGATAATGATATTAATGACTTAATTAATTTCCCATTTGGGGTTAAGAATAAAACCTACAAAATCAAAGAAGAACCTGTAAAGAATATTTTTATCTACCAAAAAGAATTAGCATACCCACTAGCTCAACAACAAGCTACAAAAAAATATGAAAAATTAATGCGTACTCTTCCAGATTTATTACTAAATGATGACGATGACGATGGTGAAAGCCTAAAAGAAGCTCTTAATCAAATAGAAAAATTTAGACAGATTGTTAAAAATAAATATAGATCCTTTCTAACAAAAAAAGAATTAGAACAAATGGCTAAAAAATTACAATTAATGCAAAAAACAGCTAAAGAAAGAATTATAGAAATTAACAATTCTAAAATAGAAGAAAAAAGTAGATCTTCATGTAGATAGAATGTAAATAAGTTGTCAAATAAGATAACTTATTTTTTGTTTTTATTTATTAAAAGACATTGATATGCTATTTTATAAGTAGAATAGGAGAGCATTATGGAAGAAGAAAAAATAAAAGTAATCTATAAGGAAAAGAAGCAACCTGGAAAAACATTTGCTATTGTTGTTTTAATTATTGTTGTTTTAGGCTTAATGTCTTATATTGGATACACAAAATATGATGAAATTATGAAAAATAAAGACAAAAATGAAA
>ERZ773200.1854-NODE-1854-length-16723-cov-5.006419_pt1 | contig 16723 bp, 10 predicted proteins | sample MGYA00581008_ERZ773200 | MGnify/ENA primary metagenome ERZ773200 (study PRJEB29015, sample SAMEA2737770) | human gut metagenome | biome: human gut; feature: human-associated habitat; material: faeces | place: China | collected 2012 ... | reverse complement strand
TTCCGAAGGGCATGTAAATCAATCATCAGAGACAACAAAATCTAGAAATCACTGTGAAAACTAATTGCGGCAAAGCAATTGCTATAGTTTCTTGATGGCAGGACTCACTATCTAGCGGCTGCAAAATACTTAGTATTCTTTGACATAATAAGTAATATGTGGTTTGATAATAACCTCCGGTATGGGAAGTTAGAGTTAGAAACAAAAAGGACTTCGCAAAATTGCGAAGTCCTTGTAAGTGCTATTGAGCAACACCATCCAAATCTCCTGTTTCGGAAGATTGAATTGTTACTATTACTTTATGCGGCAGACAAATAATCGTTTCTCCATTGCTCCGGATCCCTTTATGATGTACACAGATCTTGTCCGGACAATCTGCCTTTTTCATGAAAACTTTCCCATCTTTTATCTGCACTGTATTCGTGTGGCCCCCATCCGACGGTACATCCACCGTCGCATCTTCCTTCAGCGAAAGTGTCTTATATACATTACGATCAACGGTAATCTCCACAATCGCTGCTCTGCCTGTCGATGCAAAATAGAGCCGATACACGCCAAAACTCACCAACGCAAGCATTAGCGCAATACCTACTATCATATAATCTGCTTTCTTCACACTACTTCTCCATGAGCTCGCCATACTAGCAATAATAGTTAAACAGCATACCGCTGTAGAGGGATGTTGTATAGGCATATCCCACTGCCGGCTTGCTCGTATTAGGATAGCTCACTAATGTTTTGTCAACATATTCCATAGGATCCAGTTTAACATAATTCATCTTTGCAAGCATTCTGCTGCTCAATCGTGATCCTGCCCCAAACAACTCTTGAAAGGAACCGTCCATTGCCGACTGTTCTGCCAGATAATCATCCATTTCCAAATATCCCTGATCATTAAAGGTCAGACCACAGGATTCCAAGTCTGACTGGAACGGCATCAACACACTTTGCATTTCACGCACAAGTTTCGGTGTATGTCCGCTCTTCTCTGCATAATTCCAAGAGCTGTCAATCATCTGGTTATAATGATCCAAAACGTTTCTCACACCATTGATAATCTTATCACTATCCGGTGTGTATGTGATCTGTGCCGGTTGTTCCGAAATGCGTTTCATCTGTATCTGTAAACTTCCCGCAAGCTTAAATTGATTGGACATGGAATGTTTCTCCACACCATTGATCTCAAATGATGCATTTTCCGGATTCTGAACAATCCGATTTAACCCATAGTATGAAGTAATTCCCTCGGAATGCTGTCCGTCAGGTCGATCTTCAAACGATAATATCGGCTCCCCATCCGGGCTTCCTGTCATATCCGTTGAAATCCTCATTGCGATCTTACCGGCTTCTCTCGAAACCGGCTGTGCCTGAATGCCTATTCTCGCTTTCGTAATGAAATCCGCCAGTCCACCGATCACCTCTCCGTGTCTGGCATCTTTCTTAATATTATATTGAAAATCATAGGAATCATCATTCACTCGGATCCGAAAGCGGTACAATCCCTCTTCCAGGCTCCTGCTGGAATCATAAAACTCTTTGCTCACATTGACCTGCTGCTTCGCTAAACCGTGCACTTCCATCGAAAACGGTGACGGCAGCTTCTCATAATCTTCCGTATCAATATTCACCGATACATCCCCAGTCTGCGAAGAGACTGCCTTCCGTCCACCAAAGACTGAACTTTCATCTTCTGTCATCAAATCCTCAAATGCATCATGCAAAGCAATGGAGGACTCTTTCACATTCAAGGCATATGCCTGTTTGTCATCAGAAAGTTTTACGAGATAGATTGGTGAGGACTTTGTACGTTTCGCAATGTCGCGCACAATGGAACGAAGTTCTGATGTCTTATGCGCACCATACTTCGAAGCTGCCGGTTTCGTGTTATATCCGGTCATGAGATAATTATATACATTTAAATCCATCGCCATACCGCATCTCTCCTTTCCCTGGAATCTTACAATGAGACATCCTTGCCTCTGCATCGGCCAAACATCTTACTCCGCAGTACTCCTGAGAGTCTGCCACTATTTATTTTATTATACGTAGCAACCCAAAGGACTGTCAATTGGTAAACCTGCACAAATAAATACTACAATTGGATCCGCTTAATTTTCATATGCAATCTTTTCCTGATGCTGCATCGGATAACGAATCAGTTGATCCCGTTCTAACATATCAGGTCTCATACGAACTGCTGTAATCTGACGATTTTCATATGTTGTGTAATAAAAGATTCCCTGAGATGCATTACAGCAGGACGTATAGATGGTATACTCATATTCACCATCCCTCACCTCACAGCATCCTTTTTGCTGCGAAATTGTTTCCATTATGTGAAAATATTGACCCACCTGTGATTCCTCTGTCTCACCACTGATCGCATTTAACTTTGTAAATGCTGCTCTGACAAAACGGGATGTCGACGATAGATCTCCCGGCAGACCGAGTGCTCCCATTCCTCGGCTGTAGGTGCCAAGAACGCCGGGTGCCAAATGATTTTCAGGCTGTTTTGGTGATAATTGCATATAATTGTTCAGCAAAAACATCTGCTTGTCAAAAGGCGGATTGTTGGTAAGTACCCCAACCGGGTTGTCATAAATACGCAGACCTTCTTCCACCATCTCCACGGTGATCGACTGCTTTTCATCCGCAATAAGCCAATGCAGGGAAGATGCGGGATATTTGCCGGCAAATGTCTCCCCGATCAGATTAAGACCGATCAGATAGTCTCTCACCTGTTCCACACTCTCACAAGCCCCCAATACCCACGGAATAAACTCATATGTCGCCACATTTTTGGCATTTTCCTCATATTCTCCATAGCAGGCATTCCCAACAAAATTCAATCCTGCCATTCCCAGACCTTTTTCATTTACTGCTTCATAATATAATGGATATTCCTCCGCGACGTGTGCCATTCCTATCATGGCATAATGCGTTGTGCATTCTCCCATATATGCATACGAAAACTGATAATGCCGCGGCGTGATAACCACTTCTTCACCATATGAACTCTCATAATCTAATGTTCTTCCAAAATAGAAATCCTTTGCTTTATACGATATTGCAGTACACATACAATCACTCCTCTCTATGACATATAATTTACTGAAACTTCCCACACCTCATTATCTCACGCAACCACATATTGCTTATTATGTCAAAGCATGCTAAGTGTTTTGCAGCCACAATATAGCGGCTTCTGCCAACAGAGAACTATAGTAATTGCCTTGCCGCTTTATCGTTGTATAATGATACTTCTTCTGCGCAAAAGTTTTAATTATATAATACGTGGGATTGGCACATTTTGCAAGATTATTCATACAGTAAGGTAAGACACATGAAACCATCTTTTTACAATTATCGATTATGCCGCTGCAACAAGCGGCAGAACGGAGGTTACTATGGCACGTTTTACAAATCAGGCACAGCTTCGCTACGGTAATGCTGTGACCAATTCCAACGTTGCAGTTGGTGAAATTTTGGAAGTTTTATCTGCTACCAAGACCGCTGTAAAAACCACTTACGGACAAAATGACACTGTCACCTATATTATCAGCATTGTCAATTCCGGTGCAACAGCATTCAACGGACTTACTTTAACGGATGATCTTGGTGCTTACACATTTGGTACCGGTACAGTTACACCTCTTACCTATATTCCGGGAACCATAAATTATTATATCAATGGAACGCTTCAGACTGCTCCTACAGTTGAAGCCGGACCGCCACTGACCGTATCCGGTATTAGCGTTCCTGCAAACGGCAATGCAACAATTATTTACGAAACAGCCGTAAATGAATTTGCGCCGTTTGCAACCGGTTCTGATGTTGTAAACACCGCAAGAATTACCGGTGGCGGCATTACACCGATCACGATTTCCGAAACGATTGCTGCAGAAAGCACGCCTATCCTTAACATTACCAAATCTGTCAGCCCGGTCCCTGTTACCGAAAACGGCATTTTAACTTACACTTTCCTGATCCAGAATATGGGAAGTGCACCTGCTACCGTCACAACAGGTGCCACGATCACGGATACGTTCAATCCGATCTTATCCGGTCTGACCGTAACCTTCAACGGAACCGCATGGACTGCGCCGACTAATTACACGTACAACGAAACAACCGGTTTGTTTGCCACTGCCGCTGGTCAGATCACGGTGCCTGCTGCCACCTTTACGCAGGATCCGGAAACGGGGGCTTGGATTACAACACCCGGTGTTAGCACATTAGTTGTCACAGGCACGATCTAGCGATAGCCTTCAAGCTTTTGATGTGCTTCCGGCACGATCTAACAATAGTATTCAAACCCTTGATGTGCTTCCTTCTTTCGAACACTACTTTCACTAAAAAGAGCAAAACCAGCGTTTTGCTTTTATCACGCTACATAACACCCTAATCCTATCAATTAAAAAGGGGCTGCGCACTAATTGCTTAGTGCGACAGCCCCTTTGTCTTATCCTATATTACCGTTTGCAATACTTACGTATTGCGATCATTGCCGGCAAACTATTATTTTGCACGGCCACAGCAATATTTGTATTTCTTCCCGGATCCGCATGGACATGGCTCATTACGCCCAACCTTGCGCTCCTTAACAATTGTACCGGACTTTTTCTGCTCACGATAAAGCTCCTTGCGTCGCTCCGGTGTCAACAGCTCATCCCACTCCGGCAGTTCATATAACCAATCAGCACCCGCTTCTACCATATGATAATATAAGCTTTCCAAATCAATCGGCAATTTTACAACCGTGTCAGCTTCCATTTCCTCGATTGGGTTCGGTTCTTTCAAGCTTTCATTGATTCCATCTAAGAAACCTACCATATAATTCAATTCCATGCCGTATTTATCTGCTAATTCCTGAACAGTACCGGATACCACTTCCTCCGGAGCCGCAAGTAACTGCTGATAAATGGCTTTTTCCTGCTCGAAATACTTATCCCAAATTGCTTTTCCCTCTTTGGAGTTCAATTCTACGCCATATGCGTACTCTCTCCATTCCTGTAATAATCCCATAATTTCCTCCGATTTCTACTGCTGCCTGCTCTGGTTTCCACCGAAAAGACAGCGAATTTTCTTCTTGTGCGATTACTCGTCCACGCAGCTACACGCCTGACAACGTTTCATCCCTGTAGCATTATACCTGTTTTCTCGGCAGAAGTCCACACTTTTTGATATTCCACTGCATAGACTGCATAGATACTTGCTAACCATGACATCGCGCTCATTGACGAACAAATCCTAAAACAGCTCTCTACTTCTGTTCCGGCCGTATCCAAGTCCCGCTCGCTTTCTTATGTTTCCACGAGTCTTTGGATGCCTGATATCCTGTCACCGTCATTACCTGATAATCACTCTCCGTCTTCAGCGAGCGATAAATCTTTTTGAGTGCAACCCACTGGCGATTATGCTTAGGATCACCGGAATCTCCCAAAAATACTGCATCTTTCTGTTTGTCATATAAAAAGACGGTAACATAATGCCCCGGTGTATTTTTCCAATAGCAAGTTGAGTTACTGCTGCTGACAAGTACAATCGCCGAGTCATTGGACGCGATCATCTTTTGAAATTGGCGATACGATGTCGGTTTGCGTCGCAGGGATACCTCAAAACCAAGACTCTGCATAGCACTTTCCATATACTCCCAGGCAACTGCACCGCCACCACCGTAAATCGTATTCCTCTTGGTATACTTATAAATATCTACCGGAGAAGCCTCATAGGTTGTCTGCGTTGAATAGATATTGGCCATACAACAAAATCCACAGCCGAACGCACCAAATTTGCCACCGTCATAATACGTCTCTGCCCATTTCCCGGACCAAGTCAAACGTTTACCCCAAGACTTCGGCCCCTGCAAAAACGTATACACTGCATCCTCCGGTTTTACCACGTTGTTCTGTCCTGCTGTTTGGATAGATTTTCCTGCTGTTTGCGGCATATCTCCCGTGCTGTTTTTGTCCCCGACATTTTTAACAGTCCCGGTCTGCTTCCCGCCACTTGCCGTTATTTTCTGTGCGGACTTTCCCTTATCTGTCTGAGAAGCTGTCACACGCAGAGCAAGTCCCACGACCACAACTACCGCCAGCAATACAACGAAGACACTTTCTTTCCAATAGTTCATACGTCCGCATTTTAGTACATCCCACTTGTTTCTTAATAACCTCATCTTTCACCTTCCTACCGTTATCTGCTTCTGGATTTTTCACTTTCTAACTGTCACTTACCGTGCAAAGCTCCTGCCTTATCACCGTCTACTCGTCACTCAAATATCTCGTCTTTCACCTTCCATACAGATACATCATCTTTTTGCCAGACTACATCTGCCACTTCATACAATCCATTCACGTCAACATTATACGTGCCATACTCTTGATTGCTCAAATAAATATAATTGACATCATACTTACGGAACAACTCCTTAGCACTCGCCGGACTCGTATACATCGTTTCGACGTCCTGTTCATTTTGCTGATAGTTCAAACCATGATAATACAAAAACGAAGAGGAACCACACACGATACTGCGTCCTGTCAACGCCGGGACCGGACTGTTATGAGCCGTTGATGTCAAGATCACATCCCACGGCGTAGTTTCGTCCTCAATATATCGACACGCTTTTACCGCTGATGCGGTATATAATTCATAATCAGATACCCATTCACGACCCATCGTCAAAAAGCCGGATATTGCACTAACAAATAACAGGCAGGCACCCAAAAGCACTACACCAGTCTTTCCGATAGCACTGCGCCAATACACTGCGCCATACCGTTCATAAAGCTGAACTAACGCATCTGCCGCCAATCCGCATATAAAGACCGCTCCAACAAACAGCAATTTATTGTTATCATAGTCATTCGGCTGAAAAGCCGCAAGCTCAGCCACAAACCAAATCAGCAAATATGGTGCACCTATTTTTAAATTTCTCGCACTGACCACAAAGGAGGACAGCAAAAGCAGCACAAATGGCAATCCAAGATTTTTAAGATAAAATACGATATACTGATCACCATTATTGGACCAATTGAAATGACTGCGCACAAAATTATCGCCGGAGGCCTGTGAAAATGTCCACATAAATAACTGTGGAAGTGCAAATATCAATACTAAGATCAAAAAAATGCCCCACGTAAATGCCAAACGTTTCCACAATCTATTTTGCAGATAACGCACCAACTTGTATCCCAAAAACAGGACAAACAGTGCAACCCCAATGAGCATTATCGCTAATCCATGTTTGTCTACAAACTCATTCGAACGGTTGATCATCTGCATCACGCTAAAGAACGCCAGTCCAATATAAAGAGCATATCGAATCCAGCTGTCTGATACCGTTGCCGCTGCATCAGCACTTGAGCTTCCCATGCGATTTCTGGTTGACGCTGACACGTTTGCACTTCTACGTCCAGAAGACGTCGCTTTGCCATTTCTATGGGCAAAAGATATCGCTTTGCCATTTCTTCGGCTGGAAGATGTCGCTTTGCTATTTCTACGTCCAGAAGATGTCGCTTTGCCATTTCTTCGGCCAGATCCCCTGCTCGCTGACGCTTTTCGCCCAAGTGCAATTCTTTCTGATTCAAAAAGACTATTTTCTGTCAAATCCAACAGCAGCCATACCGCACATATCATCCCCAGCGCCAAAAACGAATGTGTATGGATCATTGGAAGCGCACCAGCCGCCATAACAAACAATTTCTTTTTGCGCTCCGCTATCGCCCGGAACAAAAACGCCAACAGTGGAAACAATATAGACCAGCCAAATAATGTCGCACGCTGCGGGATCAGCATGTCAACCATAACCTGTACCCAGCGCAGATTTTTATCCAAATAATTCGTTGGTGTCATATAAAATTCCGTAAAGATTTTATGTATCTTTTCTGCATTGTCAAAATACACAAAGCCTAGTCCACCATTCCAAAAGAATAGTATCCAAGCGATCAACGCTGTCGCTGATCTGCCAAGCCAATATTTGATCAAGCAGTAAAATCCCACAAACACCTGCAAAATTGCCCCGAGCATCGGCAAAACGTACGCCAGCCGTAGACTTGCGCCCATCAGATACAAACTGGAACTAACACTGTCGCACAGAAACGGATAGGATAATTTATGCCCCGGCAGCAAAGAATACTCCGGCGGAAACGTCTGCTGATTTGCAATACTGGTAATAAAGCTAAAATGCATATTCATATCGCCGTAGGTGGACTGCCCCGTGTGCATACTGCCATCAGCATTTCCTACGATTGTATGTGTATACAGACAATAGCAAAAAAAGACAAAAGTAACTGCCATCAAGATCCAAACCGGATTTTCCCGGAACAAACGTTTCCATTCGTTCACCTTCCGATATGGATGCTGCTGTAGTGAAGATTCTGAACAATGGCATCTCCAACCAACCAGCACACATAGAACTATCTGTAATAGCAGAGCCAATACATGTGCTGTCATCGAAAAATCAAACGCAAAGGCAAAAAGCAAAGGAAACCATTGTAATGCCAAGACACCGGCGACACTTCCCACCAGATACTGCATCACAATACTATATCGTTCTTTGCACAAAAGTTTTCTGCCAATATACATTCCACTGCCCAGAAACAACGCATAATAACCTACCGCCAAAACTGCCCCTGTCACTCCATTTCCATCAAACATACTTTATACTCATCCTCACTTTAATCACTATTCATCACTCTGCGCCAAGACAGCCAAAAAGCAAGGCAATCCCATTATCTCCATGCACAGAAAGAATTCCATTTCTTTTAAACATCAGAATACCGTAGTTTCATTTCTTTGTCAAACAGCTTGCCAGACCGGCTCTTTCCATTCTTTGGCAAAATAAAAACCCCTTAAGCGAGACCGGGATATTTGCCCTGTCCGCTTAAGGGGAAACACTTTAATATGCTCTTTTGTTATTACAGAGTAATGTCAACACTTGTTGTACCTGCTGCTGCCTCAACAGTCTTGCCTGCTACAGTAATCTTAAAGCTCTTGTCTGTTGCAGTGTAAGAAACAGTAACCTTATCACCATATCTTGTTGCTGCGATATCAGTAAGCTTGTTGGATTCCTGATCGTAAATAGTTGCTGTTGCAGTCTTACCATCTTCTAATCCATATACTACTGCCTCTGCATCCTGCAGATAATCATACAATACATTCATTGCGCCCTCTGCATCAAAGTTACCATAAGTAACAATGCTGTTTGGACGAGCAAGAATTGGTGTCTGGAAGTAATCACATTTTCTTGTGTAATACTTACCACCTTCATATGTCTCTCCACTCTGGATGTCTGTCCATGTTCCGCAATCCGGTACATAGAACTCTGCAACGCCTTCTTCGTTCATAACCGGAACGATGCACAAGTTGTCGCCGAGCATGTACTGCTGATCCAGATACTTACAAGCAGTATCATTGGAAAACGCAATGATCATAGAACGCATCATTGGTACACCAACCTGATGAGTCTTGTTAGCCTGTGCCCAAAGGTAAGGCATCATCTTACCCTTTAATACAGTGTAGTGACGAAGTACATCACATGCCTCTGTATCGCCATCCTTATCATAAGCCCAAGGCACACGGTAAGAAGTAGATCCATGCAGACGGCTGTGTGTAGACAACAGACCGAATGCACACCATCTCTTATATACATCAGCAGGAGCTGTAGCCTCGAATCCGCCCATATCATGGGAGAAGAAACCGAAACCAGATGAGCAGAGAGAAAGTCCACCACGAAGTGTCTCTGACATTGCAGAATACTCTGCGTAGCAGTCACCACCCCAGTGTACCGGGAACTTCTGTCCACCAACAGTCGCACTACGAGCAAAGAGACAAGCCTTGTCCTTACCATAATACTCCTCTAATGCTTCAAATACACACTTGTTATAAAGGTATGTGTAGTAGTTGTGCATCTTGATCGGATCAGATCCATCGTAATATTTTACCTTAGTAGGGATTCTCTCACCAAAGTCTGTCTTGATGTTATTAACACCCATGTCAAACAGCTTCTTCAAAAGACCCTTGAACCAAGCACAAGCCTCTGGGTTTGTGAAATCGACAATTGCCATACCAGGCTGCCACATATCACACTGGAATACGCTTCCGTCCAGATTCTTGATGAAATAGCCTTTTTCTTTACCAATATCAAACAACTTGGACTGCTGTGCAATGTATGAGTTGATCCATACACAGATCTCTAAGCCCTTGTCGTGTAGTCTCTTTAACATTCCCTCAGGATCCGGGAACATCTCATCATCCCACTCAAAGTTACACCACTCGTAACCCTTCATCCAGAAACAGTCAAAGTGGAATACCTGCAATGGGATCTTGCGCTCTGCCATACCATCGATAAAGCTGTTTACTGTCTTCTCATCATAGCTTGTTGTGAAAGAAGTAGACAACCACAGACCGAAGGAATATGCCGGTGGCAATGCAGGCTTACCTGTCAATGTTGTGTAGTTCTCTAATACATGCTCTAAGTTCTCACCACCGATAATGAAGTACTCTAACTCTTCACCCGGTACCGTAAATGTTACCTTGGAAACTGTATCGCTCATTACCTCGAAAGATACTTTGTCAGAGCTGTTGACCAATACACCATAGCTCTTAGATGAGATATAGAAAGGTACTGTCTTGTAACTCTGATCAGAACATGTACCACCATCACAGTTCCATGTCTCTACTGTCTGACCATTCTTTACGAATGGAGTGAATTTCTCACCGAAACCATAAATGCACTCACCGATGTCTGTCTTTAACTGCTCACGCAAATATGTTGTGTGAGGATCCTGTGGGTAGTTGAAGAACTGATCGTCCTCCTGTGTGTTCATGCGCGCATTTGCTGTATACTGGCTCTCGTTGATGATGGATGTAGATCTCCATGCACCGCCTGTCAAAAGCTTATCTTTGTAGTAATACTGTACTTCCCAATCATCTGCGATCTTGATCTCTACACGAGTATCGCCAGACTTCAATGTTACCTTGTCCTCTGTGCGAGTGATCTCAGGAGTATATCCTGTATCCTCGTTCAACTCATAACGAGGAATGTTGTCCAATCCTCCTCTGTAATGATCAATGTGTACCTTGATGATATTCTCTGATGTAGAAGAATATGTAATCTCAAGGTTTGGTCCGCCCAATGTCATACCACGATTCAAAACCGTATATGGTGTAGCTAATACTTTGATGGAATTCTCTGTTGTCTCCACCTTGTAAGCTTGAGAAGCGTAGTTCACATTGTAACCCTGTTTGCTTAACCAAAATCCGTCTGCTACTTTCATGTTTCGTCTCCTTTCAAAATACCTTTTCTCTAATTTTGATGATTTTATCCTCACCTGTCAGATCAGTAAGATGAGATCATCTGCTTGCGCATATCTTGCGACTTGATAGTTCTATTATACTTGCATGCATTTGTTTCGTCTATAATTATTAGGGCAATTTATAACATTATTTTGATATTTCATGCTAATTTCGGTGAGAAGTTCGCTCATGACATAAAAAAGAGCAAAGCCAGTGCTTTGCTATGCAAGAATTACTAAAGCAATTCTTGGTGATGTCACGCTGCATAACAGCATTTTCCTACTCCATAAAAAGACCGTGATCCGATCTATGATCGAATCACGGTCTCCCTTAAAACCAATGTTTTGTGTTCAAGAATTTGTTTGACTCAATTCCTTCTAATTTTCTATCGAAAATTATTTGAATTTCTTGTATCCACTCTTTTTAAGTTTCTTAATCTGAGCTTTCTTTGCCTTCTTAGACTTAGATGCAGCAGTAACTTTGATTGTCTTCTTGCATCCCTTGAATGCGCCCTTCTTTACAGAAACTTTAGCTTTCAATGTAAGTTTAGAAAGCTTCTTGCAGTTCTTGAACGCACCTGCCGGGATAGACTTGATCGTCTTACCAAGAGTAACTTTCTTAGCCTTAGCACCCTTGAATGCATTCTTGCCAAGCTTGTTGATCTTGTAAGTAGCCTTAACCTTGCTTACAGTCTTAGATACACTAGTACCTACGCTAAGTTTAGAAGCTTTCTTACCCTTCTTGGACAAGCCAACTACTGTTACAACACCCTTTGTCTTCTTAGAGCTTGTAGCTGTTGCAACCTTTGTTACCTGATATTTGAAGTTGCCAGACTCGAACTTAGCACCCTTCTTGTAGCCAATTGTCTTAGCTGCTTCGAAGTTAGCACCTTTGAGCTGGAATGTAATCTCCATGCTGCTTGTAGGAAGTGTTGTCAAAGTACTCAATGCAGAACTTGCATCTTTTCCCTTAGGATAAGCTACATTCTTGATTCCATCATCCTCAGAATATCCGTCAGCTACCATGAACTGATAATACTCGTCAGCGTCTGGCTTGTTAGGGAGTGAGAAACCACTCTTAACAACCTTGCCATCAATCTTTAATGTAGCATTAACAGCAGTTACACCCTTCTGTGTCAAAGGAATCTGAGTTGTAACATAGAGCATGTTGAAGCCCTTAGCTGTCTTAGCATCTTTCTCAGCGCCCTTGATCGTCTTAAAGTTCACACCGGAGATAGATACTGTATAGTTCGTTCCATTTGCTTTCATTGTAGCATTAGCAATCTTAGCAGGATAAGCTTTGTACTTATCACCTGTGCTAAGTGATACCTGAGAATTATACTTAATATCCTTGCTCTTCAGACCAAGTGTGCTGTCATTCCAAGCGTTACGGAAGATGTAGTTATCCGTCTGGAATCCAAGGTATGCATCATATGTCTTCAATGCCGGTGCCTTTGTAGGAGCAGCGGTTGGCTTTGGAGTAGGTGTTACTACAGGTGCCTCAGCAGATACTTCAAATGTAACTGCGAATGTATCACCTGCGACAACCTCAACCGGATCGCCTGCGTTTGTCCATGTACCATTAGCATTTGTCATAAATGGATTTGCTTTCTGGAACTCGTCTGCCTTACTTGCGGATGTGCTGCAGTAGTTATTAACAATACCAGCACGAAGCTTTCCTGTTACTTTATTACCATCGTTATAAACGCTTGCCTTAGACCAATCAAGTGTCTGCTTAACTTTACCGTCAGCGCCAGTGATTGTGATCGTCTTAGGCTTTACAGAAAATGTGCTAGGTACAACATAATTCTTCTTGCCGGATACATCCTTTGCACCCAAAGTACCAAACTCAATTCCAAGATATTTTGCCTCTGTCAAAAGGTCATCTGCGTCATCCTCTGCTACTGCAGATACTGTATATGTGCCTGTCGTAGAGATGGCTCCTGAAGATGCTACAAAACCACCATTAACCTCTTCTGTCTCGCCTGTTGCAAGCTTGTAAGTATCATCAACCTGCTTAAGAGCACCTGTGCTGTCCTTTACAACTCTGCCTGTTCCATTGAAAATCTTACTGTTATTCTGCACAAGATATGCAGTAAATTCTGGTGCGATCTTAGTTGCATCTGCAGCTTTAGACTTCTCACCAGTCACACCAGCACCTAAAGAAACAACCATAGCTGCTGTGAGAATCATAGAGAGTAAACTCTTTGACTGTTTTCTCATGAATATTTTCCTCCTTTTCATTTTGCAATGTTTTGGTCAAACATTGACATGTTCTTGAACATTCTGGTCAGGATATCATACTTAAATGCTGATGTCCCCCAAATCATGTACTATTATACAAGATTTCCTTTAAAATTTCCAGCCCTTTTTCCTTTGAAAAAAAGGCTTGTTTTACCTACAAAAATAGAGAATCCTCTTGATGCAGAGGCTTCTACGATCTAAAACCACTCAACAAAAGCAAAGCCAGCGCTTTGCTTTGCAAGAATTGCTAAAGCAATTCTTGATAGCATTACTCCACACAACAGCAATTTTCGATAAAATATTTCCGATAATTAAAAAACAGCCGCACCTTTCGGCACGACTGTTTTCCGGTTTTCACCATATTTTAAATGACTCAATAATTATCAAAATTTAATGCTAATTTCTTTAATTATTTGAATTTCTTGTAACCGCTCTTCTTTAACTTCTTAACATTAGCCTTAGTTACTTTCTTAGAAGCGCCCTTAACCTTGATTGTCTTCTTGCATCCCTTGAATGCTTTCTTAGCAACCTTTGTTAATTTAGCTTTTACCTTCAAAGTAGATAACTTCTTGCAGTTAGCAAATGCTCCTGCAGAAATGGACTTAATGTTCTTGCCAAGAGAGATTGTCTTAGCATTAGCGCCCTTGAATGCGTTCTTGCCAATACTTGTTACTTTGTAGCTGTAGCCATTGATCTTAGCTGTAGCTGGTGCAGAGAGGCTGGATGCCTTCTTACCTGCCTTAGAAAGACCAACGATTGATAATGTACCAGCTTTCTTAGCTGTAGCAGCCTTTGTTACCTTGTAAACAACCTTGCCGCTCTCAACCTTCTTTCCCTTCTTAGGAGCCTGTGGCGCCTTAGTAGGTTTGTCTTTCAGTGGCGCAGATGTTACATTTGGCTTCTCGCTTGGTTTAACAGTTGGTTTAACAGTTGGCTTTTCACTCGGTGTAGGAAGAACACCCTCAGACGCATCAATATCGTCCTTTGTAATAGTATCGTTCTTTACATTCTCACCTGTCTCAGGATCTTTATAAGTACCTTCCTTAAGGTCATTCAATGCAGCCTTAAGTCCTGTAACCTTAAATGTAATCTCAATGCTGTTCTCTGGAATTGCTAACTCTTCAGCATCTGTCTTGTCAAACAAAGGTCCCTTATCATCAGCATTCCACTTGTTGATCAGTGGATAGTAGTAATACAACTCATCTGCTTTCTGAACAAGGCTCAGATCTTTAGCAACTTCAGCACCATCAACCTTCATAGATGTAACAGATAACTTAACATCTGCATATGCACCATCTGGGTTTTCTTCTGTCTTAGCAGAAAGATCTGTTGCGATAGACAACAAGTTGTACTTCGTAGCTGCTGTTAAATCGATACCGCTAATAGCTACTGTATACTCACCATCTCTTGTAAGTAATACGTCAGTAGCCTTAAAGTTTGCAGCGTCACCGCTTGCTTTGATGTAATCGTAAGTATCCTGTTTTCCAAGATCATTTGGCTTGTAACCATTACGATAATCCCAAGTTCCATCCATCTGATATGCGATGTAAGCATGGATACCCTTTGTAGCCCAAAGAGCCTCGTCATAAGCCTTAGGAGCCTCTGTTGCTTCTGGAGTAGGTGTTACTTCCGGTCCTTCTGTATCGTCTGTGAATTTCAATTCTGTTGTCTTCATAGTTACATCAGAAATTGTTAAACCAGCTGTTACGTTCTTGTCATCATCCTTCTCTAATGCAGAATCGATGTCAGCGAACATTACACCTAACTGATTTCCAAGAGTAATTTCTCCTGCTGCAGTATAAGATACTGTATATGTTCCGTCTTTTTCGATTTCAACAACACCAGCTGATGGTACTGTGTTACCTAATGTATTTACAGACCAGTCACTTGAGTTCACACCGATGAATGCCTTGATAGACTTAGCGCCTGTCTTTGCTAATACATCTGCAACGCCTGCTGCCTTGAAAGAAATAGAGATGTCTCTAAGTGTCTGACCCTCCATTGTATTTGGATCAAACTTGCCCCAGTTGTTGAATACAAGAAGTCTTGCTTCTCCACTGTCGCCACCTACGAATTTGCTTTCTGTAGCACCATCGAATTTTGCAACGCTCTTAACTTCCTTTGCCACCTCAACTTTGAGAGATGCATCAGATACTGTTAAACCAGCTGTTACATTCTTGTCATCATCTTTCTCTAATGCAGAATCGATATCAGCGAACATTACACCCATCTGGTTTCCTAATTTAACCGTAGAAGAACCAGTATATGTTACAGTATAAGTTCCATCTTTCTCAATTTCTGTTACTCCGTCTGCAGGAACTGTGTTTCCAAGAGTATTTACAGACCAGTCACTTGAATTTAAGCCAAGAAATGCTTTAATAGACTTAGCACCGGTCTTTGCCAATACATCAGCAACACCTGCAACCTTGAAAGTAATAGATGCATTCTTTACATCAATACCTTCAAGCTCACTCGGGTCATACTTGCCCCAGTTGTTAAATACTAACAAACGAGCTTCTCCGGAATCTCCGCCTACTAACTTAGATTCTACCGCTTTATCGAAAGATGTAACATCTTTCATTAAAGCAGGAGCTTTAATCTGAAGCTTTGTATCAGAAACTTTCAAACCTGCTGTTACATTCTTGTCATCATCTTTCTCTAAAGCAGAGTCGATGTCAGTAAACATTACACCCATCTGATTTCCAAGTGTAATTGTTGAGGAACCAGTATATGTTACTGTATAGGTTCCATCTTTCTCAATTTCTGTTACTCCATCTGCAGGTGCAGTGTTACCAAGAGTATTCACTGACCAATCACTTGAATTCAATCCAAGGAATGCTTTAATAGACTTAGCACCTGTCTTCGCCAACACATCAGCTACACCTTCAACATTAAAAGTAATAGATGCATCTTTCATGCTGATTCCTTCAAGTGCATTTGGATCATACTTGCCCCAGTTGTTAAATACTAACAAACGAGCTTCTCCAGAATCTCCGCCTACTAACTTAGATTCAACTGCCTTATCAAATACAACCTTGTCCACAGTAGATACCGCAGCATCTGCTTTTTCAGACACAAGGCCGACGCTAGGAATAAGACTTAACGCCATTGCTCCGGCAAGAATCCATGACAAAACTTTTTTTGTCTGTTTTCTCATTATTTCTCCTCCTCTTTTTATT
>ERZ773200.1828-NODE-1828-length-16845-cov-83.534127_pt1 | contig 16845 bp, 32 predicted proteins | sample MGYA00581008_ERZ773200 | MGnify/ENA primary metagenome ERZ773200 (study PRJEB29015, sample SAMEA2737770) | human gut metagenome | biome: human gut; feature: human-associated habitat; material: faeces | place: China | collected 2012 ... | reverse complement strand
GCATCAGACAGAACAGTAATTTACGCATTTTCATATCTCCAGGTGTGCACACCTGCGCATTTGAGCGCGTGCGCCATAATTTCATCATTGACAACCGCAAACATCAGCTTCGTGGCATCAATCGTAATGTGACGACCGGCTAACAGGTCATCAAATGTCACATCGTGTTTACGTAGCCATTCATACGCATCACGTGGACCGGTCACCAGCACATCATGACCCGCACAGTACAGCGCCCTTGCGAGCGCGATATTGTCCTTAATAGGTTCGCCCTGCGCATCCCGCAGTACACCGTCCAGGGCGAACAACACTGACTTCATTTGGCACTCTCGCGCAGTTGCTGGGCATGGACATGAAGCGGCTCGCTGTCCATTGCTGTCTTACGGGGCTCCTGTAGCTCAACACTCAGCAAAACATAACCCGGCATCCATTCGCCAACGTCAGCGATATGAGTGATTTTCACATTGATAAACTCTCCAGTTCGATGACAACTACCACGCGGTGTCTCCATCAGGTGAAGAGTGTCGCCAACAAGATAATCACGGTCATTTTTACGCAGTTCCGCGCGTTTAACACCAGTGCATACAGCAGAGAAGAACTCAGGGTAAATTTTCAGGTCGTGAGTAATTGGTTCTCTGGTCATGGTTGATTTGGTCATACATCCTCCTCAACGACTGTGATGCCCAGCGACTCCAGAAGAGAGATAACCTGGCGCTTTGAGTATGCCGGATAGCTGTGGTCAGCGTAAGTACACGATGGTAGCGGCAACTTCACAGTGCGGGACTCCAGTTCCACCACCCGCGCCTCAGTCGCTAAACAGCGCTCCATCAATTGACAATAACTTAGTGCTTCCATATCCACTGCTCCCGCACTTTACCTTCGACAATAAGACGAGTGACACACAGCCCGTCCCGGTCAGCTTGTGCACGCATACGTGACAGTGTGTTCAGCGCCTGAACCTCGGTCATATTACCCAGCAGGTCAGACAGTTTGTGATGGTTGATGATGTTTTTCATTTTGGTTGTTCCTCTCCGTTATTTTAACATGTACATCCGAAATCGAATTCGGCGGCGAACGCTTCGTATTTTCTGAGAAGTTCGATGTAATCTTTACCGAGTTGACATGCTTCTTCGACTGTCAACTCTATCTGGTCGAGTGTGCTATCAGGTTGCATTCCCAAAAGAGTTTTGGCGATATCTTCTGTTGTTCTGCCCATCTTGTTGTACCCTCTGTTGTTGTTCCGATGACTTAAAGATAACTCACCTTGACGATGTCGTCAACACTAATTGCAAAAAAAAAGCCCCGAAGGGCTTATTTAGTTTCCACAAAGGCTAACGCGCTTGTATCACCCTGTGCCGCCGCGTAATGGCGCGCCACGTCTGCTGCGTTTGTGAGATTAGCGTGAATATGTCCAATCTTGATATATAACCGTGGCTTACCACCGTCAATCATTATCACGTTGTTCACGCGCCCATCCTTGAGCGCCGGGTGCCAGTCGTAACCCAGTTGACGCATCATGTCGCGACGTTTACCCACCGGCACAGTACGGTCGGCGCGCATCTGGCGTAACAGGTTGTCCAGTGCCTTACTGCTCACCCAACCACCCGCAAAGCCCTGACGACCCTCGTCAATTGCTTCCATAATTTCCTGCTCAACACTACCGAGTGATGCTGTCACAGCCTCGTGAGTGCTGCTGGTCTCTGGTGCACGCTGACAATGTGTCGCCGGGTTAAATTGTGCGGGAATGGCGTAATTCTCCAGATAATGCGTTACGGCTGCAAATCCGCCACCACGTTTGAGCCAGTCATACAGGTTGGGGAAGTAATCGCCACCCATACCGTCACGTACAATGTCGATATGCTCCTGCTGTGCGGTATAGAAAATGGCGAACCGGCGGTCATTAGCTGTCTTGCGCACGGCGTTTTTGTGGTTACTATTGAACATGAAGTTAGCACACAGGCGGTGCATCACCTGGTCCTGCTGCATCGCACGCTTAGCGAGGTACTCACCAGTAATCATCGGCTTGAGTGTTTCAATCAGTTCGAGTTTCTGCTCCGGAACGTAAATATCTTCCACGCCGATAAATATTTTATCGAACAGCCAGGCGTTGAACTTCTCACCAATTTCCTGCGCTGGCGGCATGTGGCTGTAACGTGAACCGACCGCTTCCATTACGCACAATGTGAACAGTGTTTTACCGTTACCTTCGACGCCCTGCAGCAATGGTGCCCATTTAAATTTAGTTCCCTTGTACTGGACGCACGCCGCCATGTAGGACAACAGAATGTCGCGGTCACGCTCGACGGGTAACAGTTTGGCCAGATGAGTGAGGAAAGGTGTCACATCGCCCGGGACGCTCGCCACCGTCACCGGTACGTATGCGTTAACATGACGCAAACCGTCTTCCTCAATAATGGCACCCTGTGACAGGTCCGGACGGAATGTCGAGCGGTCAACTTTCGGGAACATGATGCACTGACTCCGTGTGAAGGCTTCGAAAGCAGACTTTGTTGTTTTTTCGTTACTGTCATCTAACGCGAAGGCATAACCACCGTACATAACGTCGAATTGTTCCGATTTCAGCATTTGACCATTTGGGGTTAACACACGATGACTATCGGCTACATATATGCAGCCTTTAAAATGGTCTAATAATTGAGACCCACCAATGAACTGATAGCCGCTGCGGATAATTGGCGTATTAGATTCTACAACCTGCGCGGGGGTCACCAGTTCAATCGGTGCGCCGACGCTATAATAGGTGGTCTGACGTGCGCAAGCACCCAGAATGGTACGTTGCATGTACGATTTGTGACTGTCCCATTTAGGGCGTGCCAGCGCAGACAGGCGCATCAGACGTTCGATGCGTTCACAGTTACCACCCGTCCAGAACGCCAGATGCTGGGCTAACGCTGCATCAGCACTTGACCCGTCATACTCGCGGTCCTCATCCGGATACGCATCACTCAGTACCTCAACATTGCGCATCCACAGGTCTTTGAATGTTGCTTTACCACCGAAAACAGCCGCGACACCACCTTTACTTGAACAGGCTTTTTCGATGAGTTTCGCATCGTCCTCAATCGGACATGAACCTTCAGCGTGAGTTGTTGTCCATTCCGTCGCCGCGGCTTGTTCGGTCTGCGGGAAATAACGTGCAACCGTGGCGTTGAGCGGTGTGGATGCGTTGAACATCATGTCGCCCCGTGCACCACTTCCCAGGCAGATGAAGCGGTCGGAGGTGTAAAGTTCGATGTGCAGCGGAATATTTTTACAGCTATGCTCGGGGATGGACGGGCTGTAACCAAAAATGTGCAAGCCTTTACCGCTGTTGCTCACTTCCACGTAACAACCGGCAAAAGTGGTGCATAACTCCAGCGCAAGCGGCGACCAGGTGTTGTCGTCCTGTAGTGCCCCGTCGATATCCACGCAGAAACGACCATCACCCGTAAGAATGACTGCGGGACGATATGACTCACCCAGTGCAGAAGCCGCCGCGACCGCCTGAGCGTGAGTCATCCGGTCCGCAATGTGCAGACTGACTACATCTCCAGCGGCATTACATGGCATCTTCTCCGTGCGCCCCGGCTTCTTCTGTGAAGGTACTGTTTTGCAGACGATAAAGTGCAGGGAATCAGCCCCCTGCACAGGGGGATTCGTATGTGTCATCTCTGTCTCTCTGTTTTAGTTATTAAAGCAGGGTGGTCAGCGCGCGGGTGCGTAGTTCCAGTGGCGCGGATTTGGCAACGCTATCACCCAGCGCCATTCCCTGTCCAATCAATTCGAGGTTTTCTTCTTCCACTGCCCGTTGCATTACTGCTTCACGAAGTGCGGACATCTTAACCCAGTGATGGTTAACTGACCCCGTCGCCACACCAGCCTCAGCCGCAACACCATCGCGAGTAAGAGTACCAAAGCCGTCGCGCTGTGCCATCGTGTAAGCTACTTCTAAAATGCGTTCTTTGCTCATAATTTCGGTTCCATTAGGTAATTTGTTGCAGTATGGCACAGGTTGACGGAGTGGTCAATCCCTTACAGGTCGCCACTTCCGTTCCAGAATTTAAAATCTCCACCCAGCCCAATGATGAGCGTCCCAAATGCAAGCTGTGCCTGTTCGTGTTCCGTACCTTTATACTTCCACCCGGCTTTTTTCACCTCACGTGCCACGAATTGTCCGATGGTTGACCCGACCATATCAGGCGTGATAACCACGGGGCGGATACCGATGAGGTCGCTCGACTTGATACGCTTGTTCATCGTCGAAGAGTCGTTACACAGACCGTAACGTACTGGTACACCCCGCTCATCTTTCAGGACACCCACGTTATTGCGAAAAAGTCGCCAGCCCATCTTACTTGCCAGCAGTCGCGCCTCATCCTGCACGCGCGCTTCGGGCGTATCTTTGGTTGAGCGTGGGACGTCCAGTCCCACCATTGTCACAAGGTCAGCCAGCGCCTCAGCCGTGATACCGTGCTTACGTTGCCATTCGAGAAGTGTTGGTGTCATTGTCCCTCCGGGTCATCATCAATCCCTGTACCACCACATTCGGGACATCTCACATCCTCCCAGTCGTTCAGGCTTTCATTCCACTCCTCGACGACACCATAACCGTTACAAAACATACATTCTTGTTCATCACTCATAACCCAATCCTCTCTCTTAATTTATCCGCATCAGCCGCTTTGAGCGCCTGCGCCTCCAGCCATGACACACCGTATGTCAGGTAAAATTTGCGAAATATTTCACTGTCGCTCAGACCTTCCGCACGACGATAACCGGCCCACTGGGCAAGAGTATGGTCCAGTTTGACGAGCGCGTCAAGACGTTTTATTTGCTTTTTAACTTCGTGTATCACTTTAACTTGTGGACAATAGCGACCAGTCAGTCTGTCACGCATTGCCTCGGGTGTCTCACGTGCTCCCACAACCTCATTACGCATCTGTGCCAGTACATCCGGGTCAAGCTCGCACAGGTCACCGTCAACGAACTCTGGACCACTACGTTGCGCAGGTTTTGGTACAGGCTCACCACAGTCAGGACATGCATCACGGAACCGTTCGTACACCGCCGCGCAAGCTGTACACACGCGCACCGTCGATGGTTCACTTTTACCCGTGCGACGCTCCCTGCGGTCAAGACTCCATTCACGTGGTGCATCCGGTAAACCGTGGCGCATGACATTTGATACAGCGTCGATGATGATAGCGTGTGATTTACCCTCGAACGGGCGCAACGCACGACCGAACATCTGCGCATACAGAGCATAACTTTGCGTCGGTCTGGCGAAAGACACTACTTCCACTGCGGGAATATCCACCCCCTCGCCTATCAAAGAGTCGTTAACAATTTGTAAAATCTTTCCAGACTTCAAATCGCGGATGGCCTGTACACGTTCCTCGTCGGCATTGCGTCCTGACAGTGCAATAGCCGGTACACCGCGTTTACGGTATTCTTCCGCTACTTCCTCCGCCGTATCCACGCCGACGGTAAAGGTGATGCCGCGTTTACCAGGGCAGATTTTTAGATAGTGACTCACAATGTCACCAACGATATGCGACCGCCCAATCTCCGCTTTCAGTTCCTTCTCTTTATAGTCCCCCGTGGTTTTACTGGTTTCCACGTTATCCAGTCGCAAGTCGGTCGGAGGGCAGTAAATTTTATACTGACTGAGATAACCGTTGTCGATAAGCCAGCGCATTGACGGACCCTCGACAATCACATCGGCATAACCATCTGTCTCACGCGATAAACCCTGTCCATCTGCGCGACAAGGGGTGGCGGTCGGTCCGAGTCCACGCGCGCCAGCGTTGAGCAGAGGTGTCAGCACACCGCCCCAGGTCTTCGATTTCTTCGTGGCATGGTGGAATTCATCCTGCACAACGGTCAGCTTATTACCCAGCTTTGCCAGGTCAGCAATTTTAGCCTCACGCATTGATTGTACGGACGCAACCATCACCCGCGCATTTGGGTCAACATAATTAACCCCGTGGTTTTCCATCGACTGTTTAGCGGCGAAGCGTACCACCTTGTTAGCGGCGATGACCTGATGGCGGATTTCCATACGCCCCATCGTATCGCTTAATTGTGTAATCAGCTCCTGACGATGTGCCAGCACCAGTACATACTGACCCCGGTCGCGCTCCTTTGCGACAATAGCGGTCAGGGTCATGGACTTACCGGAGCCTGTAGCGCTCACCATCGCCACAAATTGCTTACCGGCGTCCCACTGCTGGTACGTGTCTTTGACCAGTTTTTCCTGATAGGGTCGGAGTGTTGGTATCATTTGCGGTGCGCCCTCAATACACGAAATCGGTTTTAAATTGGTGGTCACACTCTGGGCAGCAAGTTTCATAACCTTCAATCGGTTCACAAGCTTGTTTTGCACCAGAAAATTCCCAAAAATCCGGGTCACACAATAAGTCGAAATGATGACAGCATTTCGGGCAGGTGGTGTCGAGTGACAAACTCCAATAAGCGATAGTGTTTTTACTCATCTTCTGCACACTCCCGATTTTGTCTACGTTTGGTACTTGCCTCTTTCAGTTGTTTAACTTGATGTGCTAAACGTTGAGGGCAAACGTCCCCTTCTTGTTTCAAATGTTTGCGAACCAGTTCAACAAACCACTCATAATTAGGTCGTTTCGCTAGTTGTTCACGTAATCCCGCTGCTTCTTGTTCTGCGCGAGTCGCTCTCGCTCTGTAGTCATTGTTACCCATCTCTCACATCTCCCACACTTTGCGCACGCTGTTCGACTCGACCATACGTGCTTTTCTGATTAGTTTACGTGCCACATACATCGGTATCTGCACATCGTCGAGGAACCATTTGTCCTTCTTACTGACCGAATTGTACCAGCCGTAAGAAGGTCGGAGCAGTTGTTTAATTTTCATAACAGTGGCTCCGCGTCGGGGTTGCGTTTCCAGTACGCCGCATAAATTTCCTGTTCAGTGTAATAGACACCCTTATGTGTTGTACCCGCACAGATTTCATCAAAGAAACCGTAACCCATCACTGTAATGAACTCCCATTCTGGCATTTCCGAAAGAATTTTTACTTTGTTTTCAAAGTTCTGCTTTTCCACCATATCGGTAATCAATTGTCCCAACAGCGTCATCTCTCATTACCTCTCTGTTATTGACGATGGCGTCATTATGTCGCACCACCCACTCCATGTCAAATTTAAAATTAGTGTTGACGAGTGCGTCATGGTGGTATAGAGTTCACCACATCGACAACAATGGAGGACAGAGAGATGAGTAAATTAAGTGACTGGATTGAACAACATCGGGAACAACCCGAGCATGAGTTAGCGGTTCGTAACTATTCAATGAATACTGAGTTGATGGAGCGCGAATTTGCAGAAGCGGAAAAATCCGGTGAAATTGTAATTTGTCAACATTGTGGGTATCCGGAAAACCCGAGTAGAAGCCTCGAAGGTAAATCGTTTATCAAACATCAGTGTTGCTTTCACTGCTGGTACTGGCTTCACAATCTGAATCTCATTAATGGTCCACGCTCAAATGCCGTTATTGTTAATGGTGTACACCGTACAGATTCCGGTATGGCTAACAAAGATTCCGGTAAATTTTTGGGTCATGGCGGCGCAATGTGGTACTACCGTCATATTGGTGAAACTACTGTTCACGCCACAAATAACATGTGGCATCAGGGAGATATCCCCAAATCTCTTAACATTCCGGACAATGCTATTTTTTGCACCCGTGAAGAATACGAACAACAACAGGAGAGTAAATAAATGATTAGGTTAACCATTCCAAATGATGACAGCGTGGCATTATACCACTTTGGTAAGTCGTTAATCAGTATGGCTGCAGCTATCGACGGTGCACCGGACTGGGTAGTTATTACGGCTCAGGAATACGACCGATTGAAACAACTGGAAGAATTATCACAGGGTCAGCACATTGAATTAAATATCGACTCATCTGATATTGAGCAACTGCGCGAAGCTCTGAAAAAGGTCAAACCGGCTGGATTGATTCAGACAGATGTGATTGTCGATACCACCGCGCAACAGGTTGAGTCGCTGGCTACAAATGTTGTTGACCGTGAGGTGCATTTTGACAATCCAGAACCCACCACCGACTCAACCGGTACACCGTGGGACGAGCGTATTCACTCCGCCAGTAAGGCGCTCAATGCGGACGGTACGTGGCGTCTGCGCCGTAAGCTGAAAGACATGGATGAGGCAGAGTGGGCAGCATTTGTTGAGTCGGTTAAGGCGGAGCTAAGTGAAGGTCTGGAAACACCAGCGGAAGTATATTTGACTGACGATTTTGTCAAACCATCCGTAATCCTCGGTAAAGACGGTGACATCTCTATCAACACTGGCGTGGCGTCCGTATCATTTGACCCGGCACATGAAACCGTCGAACCACCCTTAACACCGCCGGGCGATGACTTCCACACTGACGCAGGCGCGGTAACCGAGCAAACCGTTGTGGGTATTCCGCCAATCCCTGTACCGCCGCCGGTAGTTGTTGTACCACCTGTACCGGAAGTAGCTGAGTGGGACTTCCCGCGCCTAATGACCTTCCTGACCGAGCGTCACGGTAAGATTGATGTGGCAACCGTGAACGCGCTGCTGGCGCAGGATGGCGTGTCGTCGGTACAGGAACTGAACGTCCACTCGGATAAAATTGGTCCGTTCGTGACACGTGTTAAAGCGTATTTAGGGGAGTAATCACAATGAGTAACTTACCCAAAGTATCTGACGCCGGACAATGGATGGTCTGTAACGGGTCATTCCGAGCACAACAGGCTCACCCGCCGCTGAATGTCGAACCGTCGCAGTCACGTCTCGAGGGACGTGCCGCACACGAAGTGGCTCAGAAGTTATTCAAAAATGAGCCATTCAGTGGTCTGGTGGGTAGTTTGTCAAAGGATGGAATTATCATCACAGACGAACTGTTTGATGCTGCTCGTGAGTATTTTAACGAGGTGTGGGGTTATTGTAACACTCACGGGCGAGTGCACGACCTTCACGTTGAAGAAGTGTGTCCTGTCCCGGGTTACGGTGACTGGTACTGTATTCCCGATGCGTGGGTGTACGTACCGGAAGTGAAGGTGTTACGTGTCTGGGACGCGAAATTCGGTCACCGTATTGTTGACCCGTTTGAAAACTGGCAGTTGTTGATTGAAGCGTTCAGTATTTGCGAACAATTCCAGTCGCCACCGGGCATTATTGAACTGGTCATCGTACAGCCACGCGGATTCAGCAGTGAAGGTACAGTACGTAAATGGGTGCTCACATACGACGAACTGTGTGCATACCGGCAGCAGGTGAACGAGACGATGCTCCGCGTACTGGACACCGCGCCGATGTGTACGCCCGGACCACACTGTCTCGACTGTAGCGCACGTGCGCACTGCGACACGCTGAAGCAACAAAGTTACGCCGGTATTGACTACGTACAGTCGTTGCAGACGCACAACCTGTCCGGCCATGCGCTGGGTGTTGAGTTGCGACTGCTGCAACGGGCGCAGGAGATGATTAAAATGCGTATCAGTGGTCTGGAGGAACAGGCACTGCACGAGATTAAGCAGGGGCAACACGTGACATTTTACAGCGCCAAAACCACATACGGTCGTAAGCGCTGGAAGAAAGATGTTCCGGTGGACCAGGTGATTATGATGGGGGATTTACTCGGTCAGAATTTACGTAAGCCGCAGGAACTGGACACACCCGCACAGTGTGCGAAAAAAGGTATCGACCCGTCCGTTATTGAGCAGTACGCCGAAACACCTGTCACGGGTGTCAAGCTGGAACAGGTTGATGAGCGCAGTATCCGTAGCGTATTTGAGAGGAAGTGATTATGGAAATCAGCAAGAAAGAAGCAGAAGTTATTTTGGGTTTGATTAAGCAAGCGTTTCTCGATGGGTTTGACGATGCTGAACTCGTGGAACTTTTTGAGCGTTTGATGAATTTTATCAAAGATTAGTATTGACGCACCCGTCAAACTAACGTAGTATTCAAATCACCGGGAGACAGAAGGTCTCCCACATTTAACAGAGAGGAAATAACCATGTTTGGATTTGGAAAGAAAGAAGAAACAGTGAGTCTGTCTGCACCCGTACCGGATGGAACTAAAAGCCTCGATCAAATTATAGAAAGTCTTTCAGATGATGGACAACACTTTCTTATCCCATCGAGTGACGACATTCAATCTCTACTGGTACAACTCGGCTCAGATTTTAAAATCACGAATCGGAATCCAGCAACAGACACGTCGGGCACAAATATTGACCGGTCTATTCTTTTGTGTGCTGCGTTATTACTGAAAAGATTAAATAACGCTTGACGCACCCGTCAAACTAACGTAGTATTCAAATCACCGGGAGACAGAGGGTCTCCCACACTTAGCAGAGAGGATTTACAAGATGGCTCAATTTACTTTCGTTACCCCTGTTGCTCGCCTGATTCACGGTCACCCGCTGAAACAAAATGTACGCACCGATGAAACCACAAAACAGCCGATTATCGGTAAAGATGGTCAGCCGGTTAAAGAAATTTACATCGGTATCGCAATTCCCAAAACCGGTGAAGCGGACTGGAAAGATACCGAATGGGGTAAACAAATCGCAATGGCGGCGCTGGACGCTGAAAACGGTTACGATGCCGCCACCACTCGCCGCCCCGACTTTTCCTGGAAAGTGATCGACGGTGACAGTGATATCCCCAACAAAGCCGGTCACGCACCGAATGAGGACGAATATAAACGCGGTCACTGGGTCTTGCACCTGAACACCCGCATTCCGTACAACTGTTATCATGTTGGTAAATATAATCCGCTCGATGCGATTCAGGACGTAAACGCTATTAAACTCGGCGATTACGTTCGTGTGAATATCGTGGCGAAAGGTAATAAGCCGTCTAAAACTCCGGGCGTATATTTGAACCCGAATCTGCTCGAGCTGTCACGTGTGGGCGAAGCGATCATTCGTGAAGGTAGCGGTCCGGATGCAGCAAGCGTATTTGGCGGTAGCGCACCAAACCCGGCTCCGGCTGCTCCGGCACCTGCAACACCGCCGCCAGCGACTGACCTGTTGGTAACACCGCCGCCGGTTGTTGAAGAGAAGTACAGCTACAACGGCGCAGTGTATACCAAAGCACAGTTGCTCGGTATGCCCGGCTGGAGCGAAGAGTTAATCGCACAACACTGTCAGAAAGTAGCATAATCACAACGCCCCGGTGCGAGCCGGGGTTTATTTGACTGGAGAGAAACAAATGACCAATGAAAATTTCAGCTTTGAGGAATGGTTTGATTTTTACCGTGAGTACTCTTTGAAAAATGGAATACCGGCTAACTTTCCCGATGACTGGCGGGAAGATTATGACGATGGATTGACCCCTGAAGAAGCTTTCCGAAATGCGTGGGAGTAGTATCATGACCGACCAACGACTGAAACAGTTTGATGAGAAGTTAGCCGAACTGGAAAAGGCTATTAAACAGGTGCAGGAGCAACGCCGGGAATACATTAACCAGAGAGGGCTTAACAAATGTTCAAAGTAGGCGACCTGGTAGTTCTTAAAAGCGGCGGACCGGTGATGGTGGTTATCAGCACATCAATCGTCGGCGCAGAATGTCAGTTCTACAACGAGAAACGTGGTGAATATGACTCGATTGTCATCATACACGAAGCGCTGGAGGAGTTTAAACAATGAAAACTGCAAAGGTAGAAGTTCAGGGTGAGGTGGGGTACTACGAGAGCGAACAATATAAAATTGAAGTTCTGGGCTCACTGTGTACCATCGAATACAAACTGGAAAACATTCCGGAAGAAATAGATTTCGCAAGACTTGTTCAGGGTGCCACGCAGATAGCACTACAGATTAAAGCACTCATCGCTTAGCCCCTTAACTGGGGCTTTTCTTACAGAGAGGAACAGAGATGCACTATTTATCAAAATGCGAGGATGCAACTTGCGGCAAAACATACCCTGCTGACCTCCACAATTGCCCCCACTGTGGGGCTGATTCGGCGTTCTCCAGCATTGCTCCACTTGACCCTCGGGACTGGGGATATGATTTAGAGACGTACAAGAACATCTTCACCGCCTCGTTTATTCATGCTGCAACCGGTATGAAACTGGTATTTGAAATCAGTGACCGCAAAAACGAGCAGTCTCAACTGATTGACTTCATTTTCAACCTGGGACGCAGTAAAGCCCGCGGGATTGGCTTTAATAACCTGGAGTTTGACTATCCGGTGCTGCACTACGTGGTCAACACGCCGGGCTGTACACTGGAACAGATTTACGCAAAAGCACAATCGCAGATTAAGCCAGAAGGCCAGTGGCCGGAAATTATATGGGACCGCGACCAGATTTTCGAGCAGATTGACCTGTACAAAATTCATCACTTTGACAATAAAGCCCGACGTACCAGTCTGAAGGCGTTAGAAGTGGGTATGCAGTCCCCTAACGTAAAAGACCTACCATTCCCGGTCGGAATGGTGCTGAACGATGCACAGAAAGATGTCCTCATTGCATACAACAAACATGATGTTCGTGAAACACTTAAATTCTTTGTACGTTCACTCGACAAAATTCATTTCCGTGAGGAACTGACAAAGCAATATGGACGTAACTTTATGAACCATGCCGACACAAAAATCGGCAAAGATATATTCGTTCACGAACTGGAAAAGGCCGGGGTAGATTGCTCGGGGGTAACCATTCGTGAACGTATTGCGCTCACCGATGTGATTCCCCCATATGTCAAGCTGGAGACAACAGAGTTCACCGATATCATGAACAGAATGAAATCGGTAGTGTTGACCAAAAAGCAACAGGATGAATTATTGACCACCAAAGGTGTATTTAGTGACATGGCCGCCACTGTTGACGGTATCGAATATACATTCGGTTTGGGTGGCATCCACAGCGGGATTCCGAACTGTATTTATAAATCCGGCGACGGTTTTGTTATGAGCGCGCGCGATGTGACGAGTCTATATCCGTCGCTCGCCATTAAAAACCGGTACTATCCTGAGCATCTGGGTGAAACATTCTGCGATGTGTACGAACAGTTATTTTTTCGCCGCCGCGATGCAAAGCGTGCGGGTGACAAAGTGGTTGACGCCACACTCAAACTGGCACTGAACGGTACATTCGGAAATATGGGCAGTCGCTTTAGCCCTTTCTGTGACCACAAGTGTCTGTTGAGCATCACCATTACGGGCCAGTTGAGTATGGCAATGCTGGTCGAACAATTACGTAAAGTCCCACAGATGACCATCGTACAGACCAATACCGACGGTCTCATCCTGCACCACCCGGCGCAATACCTGGAACACGTGGACAATGTGTGTCAGTGGTGGATGGATGTCACGCAACTGAATCTGGAATGTGAGGATATCGCCTCGGTTTATCAACGAGACGTGAACAACTACATTCAGGTTGGTACGGACGGTAAAATCAAGCGCAAAGGTGCTTACGAGTACAATTACCAGTGGCATCAAGACCCATCATCGATGATTGTTGCCCGCGCCGCACAAGCGGCCCTCGTACGCGGTGAGGACATCCGCACGTTCATCACACAGCATCGTGACCCGTTCGACTTCATGCTGCGCGCTAAAGTACCGCGTTCTGCACGTCTGGTGATGCGTTGGCCTGAATGGGGCGCTGAGCGAGAAATGCAGAATACCACACGTGTGTTTATCTCGCGTAACGGCGGGTCACTGGTCAAGCTGTTACCGCCAACCGGTGTACCGGGTACATGGAAGCGTAAGAATGGTATCAAGGACGACGTGTACAATGCGGTAATGCGTGAGATTACCGGTCAACCGGGAGACCTCGACAGCATAGGTACACCGTGGGACGAGCGTATCCACACGAAGAGCCGCAGCAAGCATGATGCAGTGCGTGAAACCGGGATGTATGTCGGATGGAAGGTGACAGAGTGTGCCGACGCTAAGGACTTCGACTGGAGCAGTCTGGACTATGAATATTATGTGAAGGAAGCAGAAAAGTTAGTTTTACCGTTGTTGGGGGTCACAAAATGAAAGTTCTCATAACAGGTGGACGGGATTATTCGGATTTTGATGCGTTTGAAAAAGCTATGGAGATGTTGCCGTTCAAAATTGAACTAATTATCCACGGTGGTGCGAGAGGCGCGGATAGCATCGCTGACATGTGGGCGAAGAAACACGGTGTGTTCGTTATGAGAATGGATGCCCTGTGGAATGCACATGGTAAAGGGGCCGGACCGAAGCGAAATTGGGCAATGTTAAACTTTGGAAAACCCGATTACTGTGTTGCGTTTCCCGGCGGTAATGGGACTGCGGATATGGTGAGGCAATGCGAAAAAGCATCCGTGGTCGTGTGGAAGCCTTACGGTTAGTGAAACTACCGGCGCATCACTGCGCCGGGTCCAAGAGTTTTCGACGCATTTCAGCAAGTTCAATTTCTGCCTTTTCACGCTCAATTCGCGCAATAATTTCCTTCTCCTTACGCTCGGCGGACTCATTACGAATTCGCCGTACGTGACCGTAAATCATAATAATGGTCAACAGAATACCGCACAGGGTGGCAAAGATACCGATGGTTTCGGGGGTGATACCGTATTTAGTCATCAACCCCGTCACCGTCGTCCCGCTTGCTACCAGTGTCCCCGCTTGTGTGTTTCCGGTGAAGCTCATGGTATTTTCTCGCTTTGATGTACCACTCAACGACCTGCGCCAGCATAAGAATGATGACCAGAGTTGTCGATATGAACCGCAATACCTCCAGCATCGTCACTATCCTTTTTCAGTATCGTGAGGATTGCCGCGCAGTATAACATCGTGAACATTGCCACATAGACGTCGAGTGGTTGATAGAAAAACCACAGGAGCCAGCCTACCAGATTAATCGACATGGAAACAATGCTGATGAGCATCATATCAAGAGACTTTCGGGATGTTCCGAACCGGTAGAGAATACCGGCTACGATGAAATCACAAAATGCGGCGAGGAAAAAATAAATCGAACCATCCAGATTGCCGCACAACTCCTGGAAAAGAGTTGCCACCATCACAAAGAGAAACGAGGCTCTCCGGGGTCTGGCGATTACTGAGGCAATCAGGAAGGTGTACATTGTCTATTTGGTCCGGCGTTTTACTTTGGCACCGCCCGCGTCACCGGTTTTACTGCGGGGTTTTACATTTGCTCCACCGGCGTCACCTGCTTTACGTGGTTTAGTCTTGTACATTTTATCGCCCTTGTATGTTAGGATTAAGCCTAATTGTACAGCAGGTGTTACCAAATGAAAAATCCTTTAAGTAAACAAATGACCGCCCTTCTCACCGCATTTGCAATGGGTGGTACGGGTACTGCGGTAGTCACGCAGACGGACATCCTCAATCAGTTCCTGAACGAGAAGGAAGGGAACAGGCTGACGGCATATCTGGACAGTGCAAATCCTCCCATCTGGACCATCTGCCGGGGTGTGACGCGCATCGATGGTAGGCCGGTGACAAAGGGTATGCGGCTTACTGAAAAGCAATGCGACCTTCTGAACGACAAAGAAGCGCAAAAGTCGCTCAAATGGGTACGTGACAATATCCCGGTAAAACTAAACCCGGTACAACAGGTTGGTATTGCATCGTTCTGCCCGTACAACATTGGTCCCACTAAATGTAAGGGGTCGACATTCTTCAAATTGCTGCAAAAAGGCGACTGGAAGAACGCGTGCAAACAGATTCCTCGTTGGGTGTTTGATGGTGGTCGTGACTGCCGCATTAAAAGTAACAACTGTTCTGGGCAGCCGATTCGCCGGGAGCAGGAAGAGTATTTGTGCCTGTATACACTGGGGGAATCGAAATGACAATGTTACAGCGGGTAGTAATTGTTGTAGGAATCGTATTCGTGATATGTACATATTGGCTAGGTTATTATCACGGTAAGCAGTCAGTCAAGCTGGACGATTTCAAAGAATATAAGGCAGCTGTCGAAGCCCGTGATGCGCTGCAGGAAAAACTCAATGCTTCCGATGTGGAATTGCAGAAAATGCAACGGGAACTAAAAGAAGCCCGGGACAAAAAAGTTGTTGAGAAAGTCACCATTTACCGCGACCGAATCAAAGACTCCACCACCGCTCAGTGTGTCAAAGAGAGCGGTATCCTCGACCTGTATGATGCGACCGTAAAATGAAAAAACTTATCCTGCCGATGTCTGTACTCGCTTTAACCGCCTGCGCTCAGGAAGTGCGTAATTGCCCGCCTCCGTCTAACGACCTGCTTACGCCGAGCGGTGAGTTGTGGACAACCGATGGTGACCCCGAAAAGGCCGCTACGGTAATCCCACATAACGGGGAAGTTCTGATGGCCGACCGGGACAGAGTGTCCCGGTGGCAAAACTGGTGGGAAGGTTGTAAAACCTTATGAGTATTCTTCGATGATGACGATTCCCGGGCGTCCAGCGGCACCGTTTCTCAATGGCTGAGATGGACCGTTGGAACACCCGGATGCTCCGGAACCCCAACCACCGCCGGTTACTGCCGGGTTGTTGATTGTCTGCACCGCACCACCCACGCCCATGAGCCCATCTGAACCCCTGGAACCGATAGTGACATCGGTCGAAATGGCGAAGCCAGCGGCGGAACCCGGTCCAGGAACACCGAAGATGTTCCAGCCGGTAGGGGAATTACTGTTGGCGTTGGCGACTGGTTGGAATGGTGGGTTCGCCGGACCAGCTGGTTGACCGGCTTTACCACCTGGACAGCTAATCAAGGTACCCACGGACGTCGTTCCACCATCACCACCGTATGTAGATGAAGATGTACCAGCAGTACCTCCGGCACCAATCGTCACTTGCAGAGAATTAATTGCGGTAACATCGTA
>ERZ773200.1798-NODE-1798-length-17101-cov-12.463041_pt1 | contig 17101 bp, 11 predicted proteins | sample MGYA00581008_ERZ773200 | MGnify/ENA primary metagenome ERZ773200 (study PRJEB29015, sample SAMEA2737770) | human gut metagenome | biome: human gut; feature: human-associated habitat; material: faeces | place: China | collected 2012 ... | reverse complement strand
TTGCAAGCAGATGGCGTGCAAAGTCGCCAGACGCTCTTTGTGCGGTATTGCCTTTGGTTATTTTTCTCGTTGTGTCCCGATCTGTTTCCCCAGAAGCAGCAGCCCCAGCAGGTTCGGCACTGCCATAAGCCCGTTGGCAATGTCGGAGAGTGCCCACACCGACCGCAGGGAAACCACAGCCCCTACGCCTGCCGCCAGACAGAACAACACCCGATAGGGCAGCCGCCACGCTTCGCCGCCCAGATACCGCACCGCCTGTTCTCCGCAGCAGCACCAGCCGATCAGCGTACAGAATGCAAACAGTGCGGTGATGCCTGCCATCAGTTCTGGTGCGGCTTGCCCGAAAACGTCCGAAAATGCGGCGGAAATGATGCCGTCGGCGTTGTCTGCCTGCGTCATGGCTCCGCTGGTGAGAACTGCCAGAGCCGTCAGCGTGCAGCACACCAGCGTATCCAACGCCACCTCCACCATGCTCCACATGCCCTGTAGCTGGGCATCTTCGGAACTGCCGCCGGCGTGGACAAGGGCACTGCTCCCCAGTCCGGCTTCGTTGGAAAATACCCCGTGCCGCAGACCAGTCTGCACAGCACGCTGCAAAACAGCACCGGAGATCCCGCCGCCTACGGCATGCAGCCCGAATGCTTCGCGGAAAATCTGCCCGAATGCTGCCGGCAGTGCGGCGGCGTTCCGGAAGATCACTCCCAGTGCCGCCAGCAGATACACCGCCGACAGCACCGGCATGAGCCATTGAATGACCTTGCCGGTGGAGCGTGTGCCGCGGAGCAAAATAATTCCCAGCAGAAGCGTGACACCGATTCCTGTCCACAGCGGCGGCAGGGAGAACGCCTCCGCGGCAAGGGTGGAAATGGCACTGCTCTGTGTCATGTTGCCCATGCCCAGCGAAGCACCGATGCAGCAAAGACTGTAAAATACTGCCAGAACAGGACTGTGCAGTCCGAACCGGAGATACGCCATAGGGCCGCCTGCCTTGGTGCCGTCGGGGAGTGTGCGGGCATACCGCAGAGCCAGTACATTTTCGCTGTAAGTCAGAGCCATGCCCAGCAGGGCGGATACCCACATCCAGAAAATTGCACCGGCACCGCCCAGACAGAGAGCCGCCGCCACGCCCAGAATGTTTCCCGTGCCCATCGCGGCGGCAAGTGCAGTGGAAAAGGTCTGGAACTGGGTGAGGGAAGTGCCGCCCTTGCCGGACTTGGTACGCAGGCTGCCGAACGTCCGCCGCAGAATGGTTTTCCAGCCCCAGAACTGGAAGAACCGCAGCCGGAAACTCAGGTATAGCCCTGTCCCCAGCAGCAGCACCAGCAGCCCTGTCCCCCAGATGTATGATGCTACGCGTTCCAGCATAATTTCCCTCCTGACAGTATATCCATAGTTTATCATGATCTGTCTGCACAAAACGGTTTATATGCGGTATTGCCTAAAAAGGATTTGTGTGCAATCTATTCGCATTCTCTTGACGAAAATGTGTTCTCGGGGTATAATAGAAACAGAGCAGATCGCTCTACTAATGTATATGAATGTAGGAACCCCGATTATGTCTGTAGGAGGAATCCATGAAGCAGTATACTGCGGATAAACATGCACAATATACGCTGCAAATTGCAACACCGATCGTGACGGCGGTGCTGATCGGTTTGATATGGTACTTTCTGGCAGTGCTGCCCCATTGGCTGCTGTGGACACTGACGGCAGTGCTGGCGGCGGCGGCGATCCTGCTGTCTACACTGCTGCTGCCTATGTGGTTCTGCACTGTGACCTATTGTGTATCGGCGACTCATATCACCCGAAAATGCGGCATTTTTTTCATACAGGAGCAAGTCATGCGGACACAGGCGTTGCAGTTCAGCAGCATTTTTCAGGCACCCTTTGCTGATGCCACCGGCATGAATTTTATCCCGCTGCATGCCTATGGCGGCACAGTCATTCTGTCGTTTTTGAGCAGTTCTGACGCGGCAGAGATACAGGCGTTTCTGCAAAAGACGGTCTACAGCCACAGCCAGCGGACACTGGAAGTGCCTGCCGCCGGAAATCCCACAGACATTCCGCAGGAGCCGCAGTTCGATGCCTTTGAAAGTGCGGTGCAGCCGCCGGCAGGAACTGGCAGCAATGCGGAAGATCCGCCGGAAAGGAGCAGTTCATGATGCGGCTTGGGACTGCCGGTGAGGCAGTGTATCGGGAACACCCGATCAAGATTTTACGCTACAGTGCCAAGAACCTGTGGCTGTTGATTTTCCCGCTGCTGCGAAGCCTGCGGTTCTATCCGTTCTCACTTCAGAAACTTATCGACTGGGGAGCCGGTGCGTGGTTTGACCTGCTGGTTGCCCTGCTGATTCTGGGCATCGGTACGCTTCGCTGGCATGCCTGCACATATTATTTCGACGAAGTTTCCATTCGTTCCCAAAGCGGGCTCCTCCTGCGGCGGGGGACGGAGATCCCGCTGGAACGTATTGCCTCCACGGTGGAGGAACACCCGTTTTACCTCCGCCCTCTGCGGGCAGCCTGTTTGCAGATCAGCACCGCAGCCGGTGCTGTGCCGGAAGCGGATATGCACCTGACCTTGTATCTGCGGGATCTGCACCGGCTGCGGCAGCATATTCCCGTGCTGCAAAATGGCAGCACCGGTGCGGTGGCGTATCACACGCCGGCGTGGCGAATGCTGTTGTTCTCGGCGTTGTTCTCCAGCAGCTTTTCCGGTGCGATATACATTGCCACCATCTGCTTTCAGGGCGGACGCATCACTTCCGATCTGGTGCAGCAGTTTCAGGCACAGCAAATTCTGGAAGATGCCACCGACAGAGCATCGACAGCGTTCCACGGCGTGCCGCGAATCGCCATTACGATCGGCATTGTGATTCTGGCGTTGTGGCTGATCTCGTTCGGGCGGAACCTGCTGCGGTACGGCAGATTCCGCATGCGGTTTGGGGAGGAGTTCATCTCGGTGCACACGGGAATCCTCACCCGCCGGCGGTATCATCTGCGGGACAACGCCATTATTTTCCCCGACCTGCGGCAGAATCTGCTGATGAAGATATTCGGCATGGTATCCCTCCACATTCGCTGCCCCGGCTACGGCAGCCGGCGGGATACGCTGCCGGTGCTGATTCCGCTGGTTCGGAAAAAAAACTCACAGGCACTGCTGGAAAAGCTGCACGCGGTGCCGGTCATGGAGCACCCGAAACTTCATGCACGCTCCAATATCCGGTTTTTTTGGTCCTTTGTGTGGCCGCCGGTGATCGGGCTTTGTGCGATTCTGCCGGCACGGTTTATCCTGCTGTGGCTGCTGCCGAATCTGGGGGCGATCATTCGGTTCTGTTCCGTGATGCTGATTATTCCGCTGGTGTGGCTGCTGTGTATCCGCATTGTGGCGATGTTCACAGAATCGGTCACCATGGACGACCAGCATTTGCAGATGCATTTTTGCAGTTGGTTCACGTTCCACACCATTACGGTGAACCACGCCCGCATTGTCCGCACGGACCTGATGCAGACACCCGCACAGAAGATGTACGGCGTTTGTCATCTGTATATCACCTGTAACGGGCCCCGCCAGCAGCGGTTCAAGCTGACGGCTCTGCCGGAGGCAAAGGCACGGGAAATCGTGGAAACGCTGGCTCGGACAGAAATGCAGGATATGTCTTGAATCAATTTGTAAAACCGGTTTCTGGGGGTAGAAGCCGGTTTTTTGTTGTGAAAAATAGTTGACTTTTTACAAAATATGTGCTACAATAAAAGTGCAAACGATTTGCATAAAAAAGGAATGGAGGAATGAGAAGATGCGGTTATGGAAAAAGGTTCTGGCTGCGGCAACTGCCGGTGTACTTTGCTTGGGAAGTGTAAGTGTTCCCAGTTTGCAGAACGTGTTGGAATCTGCGGAGACGGTGCTGTCGGCGAGTGCATTGGTGCCAAATGAGTATGATGGAATTTGTGGGGATTTGTACTATAAGAATTATTATAATGATTTGATTTCCATAGTCGGTTGTAATACAGATGTTGAATCTGTGGAAATTCCGGCTGAGATTGACGGGAAACGTGTGACGAGCATTGGAGATGATGCTTTTCGCGACTGCACCAGTTTGACAGAACTCACGATACCGGACAGCGTGACGAGTATCGGGAGGTATGTTTTTTACGGCTGTACCAGTTTGACAGCAGTCACGATACCGGATGGCGTGACAAGTATTGGATGGAATGTTTTTTCCGACTGTACCAGTTTGACAGCAATCACGATACCGGACAGTGTGACAAGTATTGGATGGAGTGCTTTTTACAACTGTACTAGTTTGACATCAATCACGATACCAGACAGCGTGACGGAAATTGAAGAAGGTACTTTTTTCGGATGCACCAATTTGAAAAATGTTTATATTTCTGATTTGGAATCTTGGTGTAAGATTAATTTCGGCGGTTTTACTTCCAATCCATTGTGCTGTGGTGCCAATCTTTATGTAAACAGAGAGTTGGCAACAGAAATTACGATACCGGACAGCGTGATAAGTATTGGAGATTATGCTTTTGACGGCTGTACCAGTTTGACAGCAATCATGATGCCAGACAGCGTGACGGAAATTGGAGATTATGCTTTTTACGACTGTACCGGTTTGACAGAAATTACAATACCGGACAGCGTGACAAGTATTGGAGATAGTGCTTTTCACAACTGTACTAGTTTGACATCAATTACGATACCGAATAGTGTGACAAGCATTGAACAAGAAACCTTTTACAACTGTACCAGTTTGACAGAAATTATGATACCGGACAGCGTGACTAAAATTGGAGATGGTGCTTTTTGCTACTGCACCAATTTGACAGAAATTACGATACCGGATAGTGTGACAAGTATTGGAGAGAATGCTTTTAGAATCTGTACCAATTTGACAGCAATCACGATATTGAATGGCGTGACGAGTATTAGAAAGTATGCTTTTTCTGATTGTACCAGTTTAACAGAAATCACAATACCGGACAGCGTGACTGAAATTGGAGATGGTGCTTTTTACGACTGCACCAATTTGACAATCTACGGATACACCGGTTCCTACGCAGAAACCTATGCTAAGGAAAATGACATTCCTTTTGTTTCTCTGAACAATATTACAACAACTGAAACCACTACTACCACTATAGAAACAACAGTTACAACGAAAGCGACAACGACTACAGAAACAGACACTACAGAAGCAACATCTACAACGAAAGCAACAACAACTACAGAAACAGGCACTACAAAAACAACAGCTGCAACGAAAGCAACAACGACTACAGAAACAGGCACTACAAAAACAACAGCTGCAACGAAAGCAACAACGACTACAGAAACAGGCACTACAAAAACAACAGCTGCAACGAAAGCAACAACAACTACGGAAACAGCCACTACAGAAGCAACATCTACAACGAAAGCAACAACGACTACGGAAACAGGCACTACAAAAACAACAGTTACAACGAAAGCGACAACAACTACGAAAACGGACACTACAAAAACAACAGCTGTAACGAAAGCAACAACAACTACTACAGAAACAGCTACTACCGAAGCGACATCTACAACGAAAGCAACAACTACGGAAACGGACACTACAAAAACAACAGCTGCAACTAAAACGACAACAACAGCCACTATAGAAGCTACAACCACCACCAAAAAAGATTCCGAAACACCCACCGTCATTTATGGCGACATTACCCTTGACGGACGTGTAGATATTACTGATGCCGTTTTGCTGAACAAGTTCTGCTCTGGTGCGGTGATCTTGAATGATGCTGCCAAGCTGAACAGTGACTGTGACGGCGACGGCGATATAACCGGAAACGATGCTGTAGCTCTGCTGCAATTCTTGGTGCAGATCGTACAGAAGCTGCCTTATACAGCATAATTCTATTGCAATAACCCAAAAACCGGCTCCCGCATTTCCCATGCAGGAGCCGGTTTTCGATTTTCTTACATTTGCAGAATCGCTGTCAGGATTCGCAGAATCTTTGCCCCGTAGCCGGCACCGCCTGCCCAGCCCCTGCCGTTGGGATTCTCCGGAATCCCCAGCCACTCCACATAGGGGGCACAGCCCCGCTGCACATACCGGAAGCGGTCGTCCACGCAGGCCTGCTGCAAGGCTGCCGTGCTGGCATAGGCTTTCAGGTGCTGGATCTGTGCACGGATTCCCAGCTGCGGCGTGGCAAAGGAATTGCCTTTTACTCCGTTGCTGGTCACGCCCATGCCGCAGAAATTGTTCTGCTCCAGCGTCACCGCCGAGCCACGAAAGGTGAAGTTCCCCGTTTCCAGACAGGACTGTGCAAAGGCAATGTCCCCGCGGATCCCTTCGGCAGCCCCCTCGCTCAGGTAGCAGGGGATCATGTCCAGTACGCTCTGTGCCACATTGGGATTCACTGTACGCAGATAGGCGGTCATCTGTGCGGCAGTCGCCTGTGCCGTGCCGGTGATCGGCGTGAGTTCGGTGGTCAGCCTGCCGCTGGCATCGGCACGGTAGACCACGCCGTCCAGCGTCACGGTGCGGCTGCGAACCAGCTTGCCGTCCTCGCCGAAATAATACAACGCCCCGTCGATCTCTTGCAGCCCCAGCAGGGCGGTTTCGGTGTCCTCGCTGAAGTAGTAGCTGCTGCTCCCGTCCGTCTGCCAGCCGGTCTGTATCTCGCCCTCTACATTATAATAGGAAAGGCTGCCGTCAGAAAAGGCGTGTATCCCTGTGTCCTGCATGCCGTATGTTTCCGAGAAGCTGTAGCGGTGTCCGTCGATTTCCTGTTCGCCGGTTTCTTTCAGCCCGCTGTCGTCGGTGTAATAGCGGTAGCCGCCGGACTCCACCCAGCCCAGAACCAGTTCGCCGGTTTCCGGATCGTAGTACCGGCGTTCTCCGTCAACTGTCCGCCAGCCGGTTTTCTGGGTGCCGGTGTAGTCGAACAGATAGGCGGTGCCGTCTATGGTGACTTCGCCGGTGACCGGTGTCCCGTCGGCATCGTAATAGCAGCGGCTGCCGTCCCCGCGGGTTTCCCATGTGCCTTGGGTGGTTGCGGTTGCCACCGGTACGGCAGGGAAGTCCTCCGCCGCTGCGGAAACACCGCCCAGCAGACAGGCAGTCCCCAGCCCCGCGGCAAGTGCCAGCCAGAATGGAAAATGTTGCAAAATAAACCTCCTTGAAAAAATTGGATTTTGCGTTCGTTATCTATTTTACCATGCTTTTTGCGGAATTGCAAGTGCTTTTTAGCATATTTGCACGATAAAGTGCCGCTGCATGCAGCGGAAAAATCGAGATTTCGTCAAAATTACGGGGGGAACGGCGAAAACCGGCTTGTTCTTTGGCGGAATTGTCGAAAAAAATAACGCAGACTTTGTTGACAATACGGCAAAAATCCGCTATAATGTAGGAGAACAGAAGTAATAGGATAAGATTGAGGAAAACAGGGGGATACCGGTGGGAGAACGCATCGGAGAAAATTGCTGCGGTCTTTGCAGCAGGAGGAATTTATGTCTTTACAGGAAAAAGAAACACTGGAACTGGCACAGGCAAAAATGCAGGAATATTTGCAGGACAATGCGGCCTGCTCCATGGACGAGTATGTTCAGCACGGAACAACCAGCACATTGCAGCACTGCCTTTCGGTAGTGCGGATCAGCTGTGCCATTGCCGTTGGTCTGCATATCCATGTAAATTATGAAAATCTGATCCTCGGGGCATTGCTCCATGATTTCTACTTGTACGACTGGCACAACCATGTGGACGAGGGCGTACTCCACGGCTTTGCACACCCGCACATTGCCTGCAAAAATGCGGCAATGCGGTTTCATGTTAATGCGGAGGTACAGCATATCATCACCACACACATGTGGCCCTTGACGCTGCGGTTCGTGCCCCGTTCCAGAGAAGCGGTGATCGTCTGCCTTGCGGACAAGTACTGCTCCACGCTGGAAACGGCAGCGGGCATGGTTCATGCAGCGGCAGCTCTGTTCCGGAAAAGGAGGGTCTGACAGATGGTATACAATTTAACAGAATGTGCTGCCCTTTTCTTCGCCTATGCCGCCATGGGCTGGTTTATGGAAGTCTTGTACATGGGCGTGCGGGAACGGCATCTCACCAACCGCGGTTTTCTGCTGGGACCCTGCTGTCCGATTTATGGAGCCGGCATGCTGGGCATCACCCTGCTGTTTCAGGGCAGCCACTACGGCTATTGGCACGTGTTCTTCTCGATCATTCTGCTGTGCAGTCTGCTGGAATACGCAGTCAGTGCCCTCATGGAACGAGTGTTCCACACACGCTGGTGGGATTATCACGATATGAAGTTCAACATTCACGGACGGATCTGTCTGGAAACCATGCTGCCGTTCGGACTGCTGGGCACATTTGCCCTCTATCGCATCAATCCGTTTCTGATGATGCTGTTTCACCGGATCCCCGGCTATGTTTCCGGAAAACTGGTGACTGGTGTAGTCGTTTTGTTTCTGGCAGATCTAGTCATTTCTGTTTGCGTGCTGCGGAATCTGTCCCTGCCGGACGGTGATGCAGACCATACCGCAGAGATCTCCCGCCGCGTCTGGGAAGATCTGAAAAAGCGGCTGGGGTAAGGAAACACTGCATAAAGCCCGCCTGACGGCTTTGTACGCAATCTGCGTGCAGATTTTCCGTCATATTGCCCAGAAATCCCTTGCCATACATAAAGTATGCCTGCGGAATTTCTATGCAATCTGTCGAAAAATCTGACGACGCATCTTACGCACAAGCTTTATGCAGCGTTTCCTTAAGAACTCGTTCAGATTTTTGTGGTTCTGAACAAATTGAATAAAACTTTTTCGTGCATTCTGCTGTGCTTTGGCGGAATGCACTTTTTTTGTGTCAGGCAAATGAAAACCGCAAAATCCCCTTGACAAAATAAATAGCATGCGTTATAATAGAACAAAGTTATTTCATAACAATGTTATTGAATCTGAATGGGGGTGAAACACTTGGAGTGTGATGCAAACACATTTTTTGGGGTGATGAATGCGTTTCGCAGTCTGAATCTGTTTTCGCTGCTGCCGCTGTCCCGACAGGAGTATATGGTGATGTTTGTAATTGCCAGACAGCGGAAAACCAATCCGGAGGGCAGCACGGTGTCTATGGTGACACAGAAGATGCACGTGCCCCAGCCGGCAGTTTCCCGCACGCTGCGTGGGCTGGAAAACGACGGTTATATCTGCCGCGAAGTATGCCGCACTGACCGGCGGAATACCTATGTGACACTGACGGCTGCCGGCGAGGCAGAGGTGCAGCGGGCGAATCAGCTGTTGGAGGATTTTCACAGGGGGATTCAGAAACGCTTTACACAGGAAGAAGCCGACCAGCTGATGGAACTGCTTCAGCGGCTCTATGCGGCGGCCTCAGAGGAACTGGAGGAAATGAAAGGAGCGAGAGCGACTAATGGGTAAACTTTTCAAAAATCTGAAACCCTACTGGAGTTCCGTGTTGCTGATCTTGGTGCTGTTGGTGGTACAGGCATTTTGTGACCTGTCCCTGCCGCAGTACACTTCGGATATTATTGACACCGGAATCCAGAACAGCGGTGTGGAACACATTCTGCCGGAACAGATCACAGCAGAAGAATTTGAAAACGCCCAGCTTTTCATGACGGAAAGCGAAAAACAGAAGTGGCAGAATGCCTATGACGGAGAGCAGCGAAAGGAAAGTCTGTCGGGCAAAGATCTGGACGAACTGGACAGCGACCTGCTGATACCGGTGTTGCTGAACTATCAGATGTCCATGATGAGTGAGGACAGCTTTCGGGAGATGCTGGCACAGCAGCAGACCGATCCCAACGCGGCGGCTCAGATGGAGCAGATGACCGTGGAGGAACTCGGTGCTGCCATGGGCGTGGAACTGCACCCGTTCCAGCGGACAGAGGAGGACAGCGACGGCAACTCGTCCACAGTGACTTGTGTCGATGTCCGCCCCGTGTTTGCGGCAATGCAGCAGAGCGGACAGCTGAATGAAGATACAGTCACCCAGATGCGTTCCCAGCTGGAAGATATGCTGGACACTATGGGGGATTCGCTGGTACAGTCTATGGGCGTTGCCTATGCGGTGCAGTGTGACAAAGACGCAGGGCTGGACGTAGACAAGATCCAGACCAGCTATCTCTGGCGAACCGGCAGCAAGATGATGGCAATGGCATTTGCCATGATGGCTGCGGCGATCTGTGTCTGTTATGTGGCTTCCCGCGTGGGTGCCGGTGTCGGACGTGATCTCCGCGGCAAGGTGTTCAGCCGTGTCATGCAGTTTTCCAGTGCGGAAATGGATCAGTTTTCCACTGCTTCGCTGATTACCCGAAGCACCAATGATATTCAGCAGGTGCAGATGGTTACGGCGATTTTCCTGCGAATGCTGCTGTATGCTCCGATTCTGGGCATTGGCGGCGTTCTGAAAGTGGTAAACACCGGAGCCGGCATGGGCTGGGTCATTGTACTGGCAGTGCTGGTAATTCTGGGAATCGTCGGCGTGCTGATGGCGATCGCTATGCCGAAGTTCCAGAAAATGCAGGTGCTGGTGGATAAGGTGAATCTGGTTTCCCGTGAGATCCTGACCGGACTGTCCGTCATTCGGGCGTTCGGACGGGAAAAGACCGAGGAAGAACGCTTCGACAAGGCGAACCGCGATCTCACCAAGACCAACCTGTTTGTCAACCGTGTCATGACCTTCATGATGCCGGTGATGATGCTGATCATGTACAGCCTGACCATTCTGATCGTGTGGGTCGGTGCTCACCGCATTGACGGCGGCTCTATGCAGGTCGGCTCTATGACTGCGTTCATTACGTATGCGATGATGATCGTCATGTCGTTCCTGATGCTGACCATGATGTCCGTCATGCTGCCCCGTGGTTCTGTGGCAGCCAAACGTATTGACGAAGTGCTGCAAACCAAGACCTCTGTACAGGAAACAGCACAGCCGAAACATTTGCAGGACAGCAAGGGCGTGCTGACCTTTGACCATGTCTGCTTCCGCTATCCGCATGCGGAGGAGGACGCTCTGACAGACCTTTGCTTCACGGCAAAGCCCAACCAGACCACGGCGATCATCGGCAGCACCGGCTGCGGCAAGTCCACACTGGTGAACCTGATTCCCCGTCTTTACGATGTCACAGCAGGCAGCATTACGCTGGACGGCGTGGAACTGCGTGACCTGCCGCTGGAAGAACTGCGGCAGCAGATCGGTTTTGTTCCGCAAAAGGGCGTGCTGTTCTCCGGTACCATTGCCAGCAACCTGCGGTTCGGCAATCCGGACGCTTCCGATGCAGAAGTACAGCAGGCGGCGGAAATTGCACAGGCAATGGAATTTATCCAAGAGAAGCCCGACCGGTTCGACAGTACCATTGCACAGGGCGGTACCAATGTTTCCGGCGGACAGAAACAGCGTCTGACTATTGCCAGAGCCATTGCCAAGCACCCGAAAGTGTTCGTCTTTGACGACAGCTTCTCCGCACTGGATCTGAAAACCGATGCGGCTCTGCGAAAGGCACTGGGAGAACAGGTGCAGGACAGCACCATGATCATCGTGGCACAGCGAATCAGCACCATTCTCCATGCTGACCAGATTCTGGTTCTGGAAGAAGGCAAAATTGTCGGCAAGGGCACCCATGAGGAACTGCTGAAGAACTGTGAGGTATATCAGCAGATCGCCAAGTCCCAGCTTTCCCCGTCGGAACTGGGCTTGGAGGAAACACCGGAGGAAGGAGCGATGACAGATGGCGAATGAAAGACGGCGTATGGGCGGACGCGGACAGATGCCGGTAGAAAAGGCGAAGGACTTTAAAGGCTCTATCGGAAAACTGTTTGCATATATGAAGCAATATCATGCCGCAGTGGCCGTGGTAATTCTGTGTGCAATTGCCTCCACCGTGTTCAGCGTGATCGGACCGGACATTCTGGGTAAGGCGACCACGGAACTTTCCAACGGACTGCTGGCGAAGATTCAGGGAACTGGCAGCATTGATTTCACCAAGATCGGACAGATTTTGCTGTTTGTGCTGGGACTATATTTGCTGAGTACTCTGTTCAGCTTTGTGCAGGGCTGGCTGATGACCGGTGTCACACAGAAAGTCTGCTACCGTATGCGGAAAGACATTTCGGAAAAAATCGACCGCATGCCAATGGCATATTTTGAAAGCCGTACCTACGGCGAAGTGTTGTCCCGCATCACCAACGACGTGGACACACTGGGACAGAGCCTGAACCAGAGCATCACCCAGATCATCACTTCCGTGGCGACTATGGTCGGCGTACTGGTAATGATGCTTCGTATCTCGCCGCTGATGACTCTGATCGCTGTGGTAATTCTCCCGATTTCCGTAACTCTGATTTCTCTGGTGGTGAAAAAATCCCAGAAGTACTTCAAGCAGCAGCAGGAATATCTGGGACACATCAACGGACAAGTGGAAGAAACCTACGCCGGTCATACAGTGATTCAGGCGTATAATAAGGAAAAGAACATGGTGCAGCAGTTTCAGGAAACCAATGATACCCTGTACCACTCCGCATGGAAATCTCAGTTTCTGTCTGGCTTGATGCAGCCGATCATGATGTTCGTGGGCAATCTGGGTTATGCCGCTGTGGCACTGTCCGGCGGTCTGCTGGCGATTCGCGGCACGATCACCATTGGTGACATTCAGGCGTTTATTCAGTATGTGAAGAACTTCACCCAGCCCATGCAGCAGATCGCACAGGTACTCAATCAGGTGCAGTCTATGGCTGCGGCAAGCGAACGTGTCTTTGAATTCCTCGAAGAAGCGGAAGAAGTGCAGACGGCAGAGCACCCGCTGGAACTGGCAAACGTGGAGGGTAATGTTGATTTTCAGCATGTTTCCTTTGGCTACCAGCCGGAGCAGTGCGTTATCCACGATTTCAGTGCCAAGGTAAAGTCCGGACAGAAGATCGCCATTGTAGGCCCCACCGGTGCCGGAAAAACCACAATGGTGAAGCTGCTGATGCGGTTCTATGATGTCAGTGGCGGTGCGATCCTGCTGGACGGCCATGATGTGCGGGACTTCGACCGCCACAAGCTGCGGGAATCTTTCGGCATGGTGTTGCAGGACACATGGCTGTTTCAGGGTACCATTATGGAGAATATCCGGTACGGCAGACTGGACGCGACAGATGAAGAAGTCATTGCCGCCGCAAAGGCTGCCCATGCGGACAGCTTTATCCGCCAGCTGCCGGACGGCTACCAGATGGAACTGAACGAAGATGCCAGCAATGTTTCACAGGGACAGAAACAGCTGCTCACCATTGCCCGTGCCATTCTGGCGGACAATCGGGTCATGATTCTGGACGAGGCGACCTCCTCTGTGGATACCCGTACAGAAATTCTGATCCAAAAGGCAATGGATCACCTCATGGAGGGCAGAACCAGCTTTATCATTGCCCACCGGCTGTCCACCATTCGCAATGCCGATATGATTCTGGTCATGAAGGACGGGGACATCATCGAGCAGGGCACCCACGAAGAACTGCTGAAGAAGAACGGCTTCTATGCCGATCTGTATCGTTCACAATTTGCCCAGACTGCATAAGGCGGTACCGCACGAAGAATAGCATTCCCTTGAAAATGCCTCGTACAGCGTTGTGCTGTGCGGGGCATTTTTGCATTTGCAGGGAAATTTTGCAGGGCAGGCGGTTTTCGTGGTTTTTATGGATTTTGGGATATGGCTTTCGTACTTTTCCGTGTTTTTTGCATAAAAAGGGCTTGCCAAACGGGAAAGATTGTGCTATAATGTTGGTATCTGTTGTTCTGTCCGCAGGAGGGGAACGGCGGAACACACTTTCCGGATTCTGTTGCTGGAATCCGGCGATCATCTTATCATTTAAGGAGGACTTTCATGGCAACCACCAAAATCCAAGCTGCCACACAGACTGCGAAACGCAGTTTCAGTGCCGGCAGTGTCATCTCTGCAATCGGCAGATGGATCGTCCGGAACCGGATCTATCTCATCGCCTTTGCCATTCCGGCTGTGCTGACCTATCTGGCATACGCCCTTTTCGGACTCTACCCCTTTGGCGAAGAATCCGTGCTCTGTCTGGACCTGAACGGACAGTATGTGTATTATTTCGAGGCACTCCGTGATGCGTTCTGGGGTGACGGCAGCATTTTTTACAACTGGTCGCGAAATCTTTCCGGCGAGTTTATGGGCATTATCGGCTATTATCTGGCAAGCCCGTTCACGCTGATCGTCATGCTCCTGCCGGAGAAATTCATGCTGAGCAGCCTGCTGATCATGCAGCTGTGCAAGCTGGGTGCAGCCGGTGCAACATTCAACTACTTCTTACAGAAACGCCGCGGCGTACAGCCGTACCCGTCACTGCTCTTTTCCACCATGTATGCGATGATGGCATACGGCGTGATCCAGCTGATCGACCCCATGTGGCTGGACGGTCTGGTATTCCTGCCGCTGATCATGCTGGGCATTGAATATCTGGTCGATGACGGCCGCCGGCTGAATTTCATCATTCCGCTGGCACTGATGTGTGTGGCAAACTTCTACATCGGCTACATGATCTGCTTCTTCGTGATCCTGTACTTCCTGTTTTATCTGTGCTTCGGCTCAGACAAGAAGCGAAAGGGTTATGACTATTTCACCGCGTTTGTACGGATCGCGTATTCTTCCGTCATTGCACTGGCATGTGCGGCATTCATGCTGCTGCCGGTGTACAACGCTCTGAAACTGGGTAAGTTCGAATTCACAGATCCGGACTACAGCTTCCGGTTCCAGTCGTTCCCGCTGAGCAAGAAACTGCTGGAAAATGCACAGGATTCGCCGCTGCTGGTGTTCCTGTGTGATCTGCTGGACATGTTTCCGCAGTTGCTGCCGGCACAGTATGACTCTGTAAACGTACAGGGCAAGCCGGAAATTTACTGCGGTCTGCTGACCTTGGTGCTGCTGCCCCTGTTCTACCTGAACAAAAAGGTCAACCGGAAAAAGAAGATTGGTTACTCTCTGCTGATCGCTGTGATGGTAATGTGCATGCTGATCACACCGGTAGACATGATGTGGCACGGCGGACAGGTGCCGAACTGGCTGCCGTTCCGCTACGCATTCCTGCTGTCCTTTGTGTTCCTGACCATGGCGGCAACTGCATTTGCAAACCGCGACGGCATCGAAAAGAAGCATCTGATCGGCTCGGCAGTGATAATGGCGGTCATCATTGCCATTGTTGCCGGTCTGAAATTTGACCAGATGGCAAAGGGTGCTGTCTGGATCTCTGCGGCACTCATGGGCATTTACCTGATCCTGCTGTACTTCATGCTGGGCGGAAAGATCACGCAGGGCAAGCGTGGCGTAAGCGTTGCCCTAACCACTATGATGCTGATCATGGTAGGCGGCGAAGCAACCTACAACGCTGTAGATTCCATGAAGGACATCGACAAGGAAGTGGCATACTCCACCCGTGCCTCCTATCAGAACTACGTGCAGAACGGACGTGCGGCAACACAGATGCTGGAGGAAAAGGACGACGGCTTCTACCGTGCGGAAAAGACCTTCTTCCGCTGTGTCAACGATAATGCGGCATTCGGACTGAAAGGTATCTCGCACTCCAGTTCTGTTATGAACACCCGTGCCATCAATTTCATTGAAACCTTGGGTTACTGCATGCACAGCTACTATACCCGCTATGACGGCAACACCGAAATTGCGGACTCTCTGCTGGGCATCAAGTATGTGCTGGACCGCGGGGAAAGCGGCGATCAGAACCGCCGTCTGAATCCGGCATATGAAGCACGCTGGGCATACGACTATACCAACGAAAATGGTACTGCAAAGACCATTACCGCTTATGAAAATACCAACGCTCTGTCTATCGGCTACATGGTAGACGAGGATGTGCAGAAGATCGATCATCTGGGCAACGACAATCCGTTCAACAGCCAGAACATCTTCATGAGCACCATGAGCGGACAGACCACATTTGACGAAAACGGACAGTTCCAGAGCTGGCACGAGTATTACACACCGCTGAATCTGGCAGAAAATCCGATCGTCAGCGATGCGATCACCACAAGCCCCTACGGCGAACAGACCAAGTATGACGTGACTGGCGACGGCGACCCCACTGTGGACTTCCATTTGGTGGCAGAGTCCAACGAACCGATCTACATCTACTTCAAGACCGAGTTCCAGAAGAAAGTCAACCTGTGGATGTCCACATGGAACGACAGCGAATGGAGCGAGGCAGAAAACGGCTGGAAGGAATCCAACAGCGGCGACTTCACTTGGAAAGATGCCGATGAATACGCCAAGAACAACGGCGGATTCCAGTCTATGGGCGAATACTTCGAGGGCGATAACTACATTGCTCTGCGTCTGGGTACCTTTGAGCCGGGCACGAAGATCACCCTGCGTATGACCATTGCCAATGAGGAAAAGTTCACCATTGTCAAGAACTTCCTGTTCTACACCTATCATCCGGACGTATTCCAAGAAGATATTGACATTCTGAAGCAGAATCAGTGGCAGATCGATACCAAAAAGAGCAATGACCGGAAGCTGACTGGAACCATTACCGCAGAAGACGGTCAGATCATGATGACTTCCATTCCGGATCAGCCGGGCTGGACCGTCAAGGTGGACGGCAAGAAGGTCGATCAGGTGGCAATCGTAGATGCCATGATCGGTGTGCCGCTGTCTGCCGGAGAACATACCGTGACCATGACCTACACACCGCCGGGGTGGTGGATCGGCATGGGCACACTGGCAGGCGGCATTGTCCTGATCGTGCTGTTCTGGTTCGGTGACCGCAAGCGGTATGCTGCAATGCTGGCAGAGATCGAAGCGGAAAAGGAACGGGAACAGCAGCAGGCGAAAAAACGCGTGAAGCTGAAATCCGGTACCAAGGACAAGGCAAATGACGATTCTCCGGAGAAGCTGCTGGAAAAACTGGAGGCACTCCACCAGCAGGGCATTCTGGACGACAAGGAATTTGTAGCCAAAAAGGCGGAAATCGAAAAGAAAAAGAAAGCGGACGGCAAACAGACATAATCGTTGGTTTTCGTAAGGGCAATACCGCACAAAGATTGTGCGACAGATGCGTCGTCAAATTTTTCGT
>ERZ773200.1794-NODE-1794-length-17125-cov-4.020328_pt1 | contig 17125 bp, 12 predicted proteins | sample MGYA00581008_ERZ773200 | MGnify/ENA primary metagenome ERZ773200 (study PRJEB29015, sample SAMEA2737770) | human gut metagenome | biome: human gut; feature: human-associated habitat; material: faeces | place: China | collected 2012 ... | reverse complement strand
GTGGTGTACCAGACCAATAATGAAGACAAATATGTGGTACTGTTCCTGCGAGGCGACCTGGAAGTGAACGAGACCAAGCTCACCAACTTTTTGGGTGAGGAAATTCACCCGGCGGTAATTACCGAAGAATGTGGTCTGCACGCCGGCTTTATCGGTCCTGCCAACCTAAACGGCAACTTTACCGTGCTATACGACCGCTCCCTAGAGGGGCGCAACAACCTGTGTGCCGGTGCCAACGAGACGGATTACCACTACACCGGCGTGGACATGCAGCGGGATGTGCCCGGTGCGGAGTACCACGATTTTGCCAAGGTGGTTGAGGGCGGTATCTGCCCCTGCTGCGGCAAAAAGAGCATTCATATTTCCCGTGGCATTGAGGTGGGCAACATCTTCCAGCTGGGCAAGAAGTACACCGAGCCTATGGGTATGACCTATACGGATCGGGACGGCAAGAGCCGTGTGCCGATCATGGGCTGCTACGGCATTGGCGTTGGCCGACTGGCCGCCGCTGTGTGCGAGGCGCACCACGACGACTACGGTCCCATTTGGCCCAAGGCCATTGCCCCCTGGCAGGTGCACCTGTGCGCTGTGCGTGCAGACAATGAAGAAGTGCGCGCCTTTGCCGATACACTGTACAACACCTTGCAGGAGAAGGGCGTAGAAGTGATCTACGATGACCGTTCTGTCAGCGCCGGCGTTATGTTCTCCGATGCAGATCTGCTGGGCGTGCCCCTGCGGGTGATCGTCAGCCCCCGGAACCTGAAAAACGGCGTGGTGGAACTGACCGCCCGGGACAAGAGTTTCTCTGAGACCGCACCCACCGCAGAAGCGGCAGACGCCATTTTGGCCAAGCTGGCAGAATGAGCGTAACGAACCGGCCGATACGCATTTTGTTCGTGTGCCACGGCAACATTTGCCGCTCGCCCATGGCAGAATTCATCTTTAAGGATATGGTGCGGCGGGTCGGACTGGCAGATCAATTTGAAATTGCGTCCGCTGCCACCAGCCGAGAAGAGATATGGCACGGCAAAGGCAATCCGGTGTACCCGCCTGCCAAGGCAGAGCTGGCTGCCCACGGCTTGTCCTGTGACGGCAAGCGCGCCCGGCAGCTGACTGTCGCCGATTATGACTACTACGATCTGCTGCTAGCCATGGATGGCAACAATGTGCGTAATCTGCACCGTATGCTGGGCGGCGACCCGCAGCATAAGATCAAAAAGCTGCTGGACTATGCCCACGGCGGCGATGTGGCCGACCCTTGGTACAGCCGGGACTTTGCCCGCGCCTACCAGGATATCGCCACCGGCTGCCGCGCCCTGCTCACCACCATTACAACTGAATAAAAAATTGCCCCGACGCAAAGTCAAAATGATTTTGCACCGGGGTGTTTTTATCGGTTTATTTATCAAACGACGGATTGGTCATATAGTAATTTTTGCTGTTCAGCTTATCGGTGGCTACCCGCAGTCTTTCTTTATTTTCGTACTATCAACTTTTCTTTCATCATGCCGATTCGAGCCATACATATCCTTCCAAAATATCTATGATATCTATGTTCCACTTGAACCAGCCTTCCAGCCCTTTTATGCCGCTGTCACATTGTCCGCTTCCATCGTGTCAAGGAACGCCTCATACTCTGCATCCTCGCCCGTGTACTCAACGGTCAGAATCTGTGTCAGATCCAAACTCATAACTCCCAGAATCGACTTGGCGTCAATGACAACACGGTTATAAAAAACATCAATATCAAAATCGCATTTCATAGAAGCATTGACAAATTTCTTTGCATCTTCTATCGTTTTCAGCATAATTTTTCTCTGTTTCATAATAAACAACTCCTTTTTCCTGAATGTACCAACAGAATTTTTCCCTCCGTTTTTTAGGCACATTTAAAACCATAAAGATTTATTCAGTGTTTATAGCATGATTTTTGTCGAATGTCAATTTGATTTCTTTTATACCGCATATTTTTAATACATGATTTTTACCAAAAAAGCAGCGTGTTTCTTGGTAAAATATTCCGACGTCTAGAACTATCGTCGTATTCATTTCATGATATATTGTCATTATTTATATACATCAAATGGTTTAGCGGATTATTTTTGGGCAGTTGAACTAAATATTCATTGTGATTTTCCACCCAGCATGAGCACACAAATTCTCTTTTACCAAATTATCCTGATCTCTAGTTTCCATATAAAATGATGAATGATACTTAATAAATGGAAAAAAATATATTAAATCAAAAAAAATGAAAAATTATAAAAAAATTGTTGACTTTTCGTTATGGCTATGATATCATAACTGAGTCAGCAGCGAAGGGGAATAGTTCAATGGCAGAGCAACGGTCTCCAAAACCGTTAATGGGGGTTCGAATCCCTCTTCCCCTGCTTCTAAAGGCGTCAGTGATTCAGAGATGAGTCATTGGCGTTTTTTGTTTTTTTAAACATTCAAGTCGAACGTCCATGAGACTTGGCGCGTGATTCTGGTCAGAGAAGCTGACATATTCCTATCAGAATCACTGCGCATCCTCGCGGAGCGTTTATCTCAGTCGGAGACCTAACTCCCACTGAGACAAATTTGCTGTTACTCACATTACGCTAATATTATTTTTCTTAAATTTTCCCAAAATCCAAGCAACCTACAGCAGCCCAATCGCCTCCCGCACATTTGCCACCCCTTCCAGCCGGATATCCGACCTTGGTTTCAATTTACTGACATTGACCATCGGAAGAATGCACCTTGTAAATCCCATCTTGACTGCCTCATGGACTCTCTGCTCTGCCATTGAGACGGCGCGCACCTCTCCGGAGAGTCCGACCTCGCCAAATACGATCGTTTTCTCATCCAGCGGACGGTCTTTATAGCTGGAAATCAGCGCCATCACGATCGCAAGGTCAAGCGCCGGCTCGTTCATCTTCATGCCGCCTGCAATGTTGACATAGGCATCGTACCCGGACAGGGCATAACGGCATCGTTTTTCCAACACTGCCATGAGCAGGTTCACACGGTTGTAATCGACGCCCGCTGCCGTCCGCCGCGGCAGTCCGAAATTCGTCTTTGACACCAGCGCCTGCACTTCCAGAAGAATCGGGCGGGTTCCCTCCATCGAGCAGGCAGTCACCGCACCGGATGCCTCCGCCGGGCGCCCTTCCAGCATAAATTCGGATGGATTCGGCACCTCCGCCAGTCCTTCCTCCCGCATCTCAAACACGCCGATCTCATTGGTCGAACCGAAACGGTTCTTCACTCCCCGCAGAATCCGGTAGGACGCATGGCGATCGCCCTCAAAATATAGCACTGTATCGACCATATGTTCCAGCATACGCGGTCCCGCCACAACACCCTCTTTCGTCACATGACCGACGATAAAGACTGTCACACCCAGTCCTTTTGCGAGCTGCATCAGGACGCCGGTGCACTCTCTTACCTGGCTGACACTGCCCGGTGCAGAACCTGCCGCCTCGATAAACATGGTCTGGATCGAGTCGATCACGACCACATCCGGGCGTACCTCCCGGATCACCTCCGCAATCGTATCCAGGTTCGTCTCACTCAAGAACGAAAGTGGTCCGCGCACCGTCCCGATCCGGCTTGCCCGCAGTTTGATCTGTTTTAATGACTCCTCGCCGGAGACGTATAAAACCTTTTGTTCCTGTCCTGCCAGGTTCCGGCAGACCTGCAGAAGCAGGGTTGATTTTCCGATTCCCGGATCTCCGCCGACCAGCACCAGGGAGCCACGCACCACGCCGCTTCCAAGCACCCTGTCAAGTTCTGCAAATCCGGTTCTCGTCCGATCCGTATCGGAAAGCTCAATTTCATCTAAGCTGACTGGCTTTGCCTGCGCGCCAACCCGTTTCCCCGGTGCCGCCGTCAGCGAAGCCGCTACCGCATACCGCCCTGCTGCCGTACCGGATGATGCCGGTGCGGACGGCGCTTCCACCATCGTATTCCACGCCTTGCACGCCGGGCACTGCCCCATCCATTTGGAAGATTCATAACCGCATTCCCTGCAGAAAAATCCCGTTGATTTTGCCTTTGCCATTCTGATTCCTTTCCAAACACTTCTTCTCATATTTCTTATTACACAAAAAGCTGCTGCATGGCGGAAACCGGCTTCCGGCGCACACGCCCGCCATTCCTGCCATGCAGCAACTTTCATCTCACTCATTGTAACTTGTACGTAACGCTTTGTTTTTCTTTTCCTTATCTGGCTTCAATCCGGATTGCGGTTGCCTTGCCCGGGTTCAGCTCCACGCTCAGTACCAGTTTGCCGCTGACGTTGGTCTTCATGCCACCGACCGATACGCCGTCTACATATACCTCATACTCACGCTCATCCTCTAACTGAATGGTAATCTGAGCATCCTTCTCGCCCTCAACCGAAAACTGTACGGAAGTATCTCCCGCCTGGAAATGATTGACTGCCGTGCCCGGTACCGACTCATATACGAACATTCCGTTGCGCTCCAGCTTGGTAATCTCGCCGAATGTTTTTACCTTATAAAGATCGCCCTGAAATTCAAAATCCTGCAGCTTGGACTTTGCTGCTAACATATAATTGCCAAAACTGATGGTTCCGTCATCCTCGATGCGGATTAACTCGCTAACTACTGGCATAATGCTTTATCCTCCTAGTATCCTTTTAATCAATATCGCAACTGCTCCGCACTTACACAGTTACTCAGTAGTATCATTTTAACACACTTCGACCGGGTTTACCAGTCTTTTCGCTTCCAGCCCTTTAGACCGTCTCAAATTTCAGCTGATCGCCATCTTTTTCAATCCGAACCTCTGTTTTTTTCCGGATCGTGCCTTCCAGGATCTTCTCAGAAAGCTGATCCTCGATCTGCGTCTGGATCGTCCGGCGCAACGGTCTTGCACCATATTTGGAATCATATCCCTTGTCTGCCAGAAAATCGATCGCATCATCTGTGATCGTGAGCGTCATTCCAAGCTGATCCTCCGTCCTTTTCTTGATGCCGCGCAGCAGAATGCCCGCGATCGTCTTGATATTCTCCTTCGTCAGAGGATGGAATACTAAAATCTCATCGATTCGGTTTAAAAACTCTGGCTTAAACATCCGGCGCACTTCCTCCATCACGCGTTCTTTCATAAACGCATAATCCGCTTTCTCACCGCTCTCCGACGAGAATCCAAGCCGCTTCGGGGAAATAATATTTTCAGCGCCCGCATTGGAGGTCATAATCAGAATCGTGTTCTTGAAATCCACCTTCCGTCCCTGTGCGTCCGTAATGTGCCCGTCATCGAGGATCTGCAGCAGAATGTTAAATACATCCGGATGCGCTTTTTCAATCTCATCAAAGAGAATAACCGAATATGGATTGCGACGCACCTTCTCGCTGAGCTGTCCGCCCTCCTCGTAGCCAACATATCCTGGCGGCGAACCGATCATCTTGGAAACGCTGTGTTTCTCCATGTACTCCGACATATCAACGCGGATCATCGCATTTTCCGTGCCAAACATCGCCTCCGAGAGTGCCTTGGAAAGCTCTGTTTTTCCGACACCCGTCGGCCCCAGGAACAGAAACGAACCGATTGGCCGCTTCGGATCCTTGAGTCCCACACGACCACGGCGGATCGCACGCGCCACGGCGGATACAGCTTCCTCCTGTCCGACCACGCGCTCATGCAGAATGGACTCCAGTTTCAACAGCCGCTCTGACTCTTCTTCTGCCAGCTTGCGAACCGGGATCTTCGTCCAGTCAGAAACAATGTCCGCAATCTCATTTTCACCGACCACTAACTTGCGTGAATTTTTCTCTTTTTCCCATTTTTCACGAATCTTTTCAATCTTTTCCTGCTTTTTCTGCTGCTTCTTCTTGATCTCACCGGCTTTCTCATAGGCTTCAGCCTTGATCGCCTCTTCCTTCTGGCCTTCGAGTTTTTTGATCTCCGCTTCGAGCTTTTTGATCTCCTCCGGCTCCGTATATACAGTCAGACGCAGCTTCGAGGATGCTTCATCGATCAGATCGATCGCTTTGTCCGGCAGGAAACGGTCATTGATATATCGGGCAGACAGGCGCACCGCTGCCACCAGTGCCTCATCCTGGATCGTCACCTTGTGATGTTCCTCATAGCGGCTGCGAAGCCCCTTCAAAATCTCGATGGATTCCGCCTCCGTCGGCTCATCCACCATAACCGGCTGAAACCGGCGTTCCAAGGCCGCATCTTTTTCGATGTATTTGCGGTATTCTTCCAGCGTCGTCGCACCAATGAGCTGAATCTCGCCTCTCGCCAGCGACGGTTTCAGGATATTGGAGGCATCGATCGCGCCCTCCGCGCCGCCTGCGCCGATGATCGTGTGAATCTCGTCAATAAACAAGAGCACATTTCCACTCTCCCGCACCTCGGCAAGTACCTTCTTAATCCGCTCTTCGAACTCACCGCGGTACTTGGATCCTGCGACCATGCCGGACAAATCGAGGCTGACAACCCGCTTTTTCGCGATCGTCTCCGGTACATTGCCGGAAACAATGAACTGCGCCAGACCTTCCACAACCGCCGTTTTTCCGACGCCTGGTTCCCCGATCAGGCACGGATTATTCTTCGTCCGGCGGCTTAAAATCTGAATAACACGTTTCATTTCCCGTTCCCTGCCGATGACTGGATCGAGCTTTCCGTCCCGCGCCATCTGAGTCAGATCCCGGCTGAAATTGTCCAGATTCGGTGTATTGCCTTTCTCCGGGCGCACCCGTCCTGCTGCCGCATCTTCCGCCGCCTCGGACGGCGCATCATCGCCCATAGCCCCCATCAGATCCACATATAATTTCTGAATATTAACATTCATTGTATTGAGTAAACGGCACGCAGTTGATTTTCCATCCTTGATGATGGCAATCAGGATGTGCTCCGTTCCAATCAGAGGCGCTTTGAAAAAAACCGCCTCATCATAACTCGCCTGCAGCACGGCGCGCGCCCCCGGCGTATATTCAATCTGTCCCTCTACCTGAGTCGCCACTGCCGGGCTTATCAGACGCTCCATCAGTTCCATGACACGCTCTTCTGTCACATCATGTTCTGCCAGAACCGCTGCCGCCACGCCAGTTCCCTCTTTTATCAGTCCTAAAAGCAGATGCTCCGTCCCCACATAGCCGTGTTCCAGCTCCTGCGCTGTCTCGACTGCCAGACGGATCGCTTCTCTGGCTTTCTGAGTAAAACGATCGATCATTTTACTGTTCCTCCTGTTTCTTTTTACTTTACACCAGCTTCGGCAGTTCCTCACGCAGATACCGCGCCCGCTCTGCCTCCAATTCCTCACGTCCCAGCGGCTTGCTCGAACGTTTCTGTAAGTTTGCCGGCTGGATGCCGATCATCAGGCGGTAAATGCTCACAAATTCTGCCGGTTTTAACAGCCCGTCCGCGATGCCCGCCCAGACATGAGATAGAAATGTCATCGCTTCCTTGAGCGTCATCCGGCGCGCATATTTCAGAACGCCGTAGGACTTGTACGCCTCGTCCTCCCGCTCCAGGCGGTGCCTCGACAGAGAAACCTCGCGGAACTGATTTTCCTGCGCCGAGAGCTGCCCCGCCACGTTGACTACCAGCTCCAGAATCTCTTGTTCGGTGATTCCGAGTGTCTTCTGATTGACTACCTCGTACAGATCGCCATAGTTTTCATTGCCTCTGCCATAAACGCCGCGCACGGTCGTGCCGAAACGTCCCATATCGCCCAGAAGTTCCTGAAATTTCTTATTCATTGTCAGAGACGGCAGATGCACGACCACGGACGCCTTCATTGCTGTTCCGACATTCGTCGGATAGGACGTCAGATACCCATATTTCTCATTAAATGCATACGGAATCTTCTCGTTGATATAATCATCCAGCGCATCCGCTTTTGCATAACATTCTTGCAGATCGAGTCCCGATGCCAGCACCTGTAAACGGATATGATCGTCCGCATTTAATACCATGCTGACCCGCTCATCCTCCGAACAGAGGATCCCGCCCGGCGTCGTCTTCTCCGCCAGCGTGCGGTTTAAAAGCCGCCGTTCCCGCAATGCGGTGCGGTCAAGCTTCTCCATCAATTCCAGATCTTCATATTCATAAAACTGACCGTCCCGGTCACCCAGATCGCGAAAATTCTGTTTTAAACGGGCAATCATCGTCCGCGCCTCATCCGGCTCCAGACGGCTCGGAAATTTATATTCCTCCCAGTTCCGAGACAGACGCACCCGGCTGGAAACGATATTGGACGCATCATTCGCCACTTCCTCAAACCATTTCGTCATGTCTCATCTCTCCTTCCAGACTGTGTATCTTATCCCGGCAGGCAGCAGCCGTCTCATAGTCTTCTTCCTGCAACGCCGCTTCCAGCCTGCGTTTCAGCTGCTTAATCTGCTCTTCCGGGCTGAATTCCAGTTCTCCTTTCTTCGTCACCTCTGCAGCCGCCTGACTGCGCGGCTGGATCTTCGGATGTTTGCCGGTATGGCTCGAATTTTCCTGCAATTTCTTAATTTTCTCTCCAAGCAGCGGATCAAACACATGATAACAGTCCGCGCATCCGAAACGGCTGTTCTTGATAAATTCTTCATACGTCGTGCCGCAGGTCGGGCATACCACATCCTCTTTCGGTGCCTGGCTGGCAGACGCATCCGTCAGTCCCAAAAGGCTCGAAAGCAGTTTTCCAAGCGGAAATTCTCCCTCAATCAGTGCCGAGTACGGTCCCAGATCCATCTCCTTCGCGCACTGGGCGCAGAGATTATGCTCTGTCTTGACGCCGTTAAACACTTCTGTATATTTAATATTCGCTTCGCGAATCCCACATTTCTCACACAGCATAATTTATCCTCCCAACATACACATCCCGCAACGGTTCCAATACACAAAAACCATCGCCCGCAGCCGGAACCTGCTATTCCGCTGTAAATGCGTCATAAATGGAATCCACCAGATTGTGAACCTCCTCGCGGCTCACATTTTTACAGACACCTCTTGCCAGAATCACACTGAGATCCCGGCGCATCTCCGAGATCGTCCGCATCTTATCCGTGTCAAGTGCAATCACTGCCCCGCGGCGGCGGTCCACACGCAGAAAGCCTTCCTGTTTCAGTACAGAATATGCCTTGTTGACCGTGTGCATGTTAATTCCGATGTTATCCGCTAACTGGCGCACGGATGGCAGCGTATCGCCCTCCCGGATCTGGTCGGTCGCAATCCCGATGATGATCTGGTTTATGAGCTGAATATAAAGCGCTTCCTCACTGTTAAAATCAATCTCTACAATCATACTCCACCATCTTTCATTCTGACGGCAGACCCCGTTTCTAAATACAGTCAGCCGCCTGTTTTATCATTTGTTATATAGATTGTATAACAAACAGGTGTTTTCGTCAACTGTAAAACTGTGTTAATTGTGTGAACTTGTTACTGTTCACGGATAGGCACTTTTGGAACTGAAAGTGCCGTAAGAAAACGTGGTGGCAGCAGGAATTTGCCGTATTTAAATGCGAAGCCACGGCAAATTCCGTTACTGGGCACGTATGCGTGAACAGTAACGTGAACTTGTTACAAAAAAATCGATATAAAAGAAAAGACAGATACCCGCCAGAAATCTCCTGGACAGATATCCATCTTTTCCTCTTTTATTTACTGCGGATCGTCGATATACTCAAATCCATCCTCATCACGCCGATCCCGCTCTAACCGGGCTTTTGCCTCGCGGGCGCGTCTGGATCGCTCTGATTCCGACTCATATCTCGTTGGGCGATCACCGTATTCCTCCCGTTCCAGCGTGTAGTAAAGCTCCGAGCGGGATGCCGGGCGCACATAAATCGCCGGGCGCGCATTCCGGCGTTCTCCCGATGCTGCAGACTCTTTCGCCGCACGATGCGCCGATGCAGGCGTGTAATCGCGCTGCAGGCGGCTTTCTTTTGCTGAAACGGCACGTTCCCGTTCTGTGCGTCGGCTTTCTGCCACTGCCTGGCGTTCCCGCTCTGCGCGGCTTCCGTCTGCCGAAGTTCTGCGCGGACGCTCTGAATGGCTTTCCTCTGCCGCATCTCTGCGGGTGCGCTGCAGACGTTCTTCTTCTGATGCCTCTCTGCGGACACAAGCCGGACTGCTTTCTTCTGGCATTTCTCTACGAACGCGTTCGGAACGATTTTCGCTTCCTGCTTCCCGGCGGCGTCTTTCCTCCGGCATCCGTTTTGCGCGGTCTGCCGATGCTGCCTCCATACTCCGCTCTCGGCGAACAGGCTGGGACGCGCGCTCATCTTCCCTTGTCCGGCGGACCGGCTGCATCTCGCGCTCCTCTTCCCGCTCCCGGCGAACCGGTCTTGTCTCCAGCGTCTCTTGGGTTCGGCGCGCACTCCGACGCCCTTCCTCCATCCGCTCTGCGGACGGGCGGCGTCTGTCATCCGCTGCCATGCGCTCCTTCTCACTCCGCGCTGCCGGTCTTGCCGGCATCATTTCCCCATCTTCTCTCTTGTCGCGCCCAGTGCCTCGTTTCACCCGTGCGTCTGCCGCCGGTCGTGCATTCGGCGATGACGGACGACGCTTGGACCTCTGTCTGCCTCCGGCTGCCTGCGCTTCCTCTCTCCACTCTTTCCGCTTGAGCAGAAGATTGATCACGATAAAGAACAAGATTACACACGCTACGCCCAGAACCGCAAGCATGACAAAGCGGATATTATAATCCCTGCAAAGTGCGTTGTACTTATCTACAATCTCTTCCACTTGTGCATCATCGTATTTAGTTGCCAGAGACGGGTCTTCAAAATACCGCTGGAAGGTCTTTTCTGCAATATCATACCGATACAGCGACTTCTCGCCGCTCTCATTCATACCATATACGACACAATACTTCTGCTGTTCATCGCTCTTCCACACCCAGCCCTGCACTTTATACGTGCCGTTTAACTGAATGGTCGTCTCCATAAATCCATCCGGAATCTGAACCGACTCATCCGGTGGAAGCACCAGAATCGACTTTGCTGTCACATCGATCGTCACATACGGCGATAACACACCGGATTCCGGTATATAAATATAAAATGCACCATTTCCATCGGCACCCTGCAAATACAAAAGCGTCAGGTCATTGCCATTTCCACACTGGACCTCTGAACCGCCATAAGTACAGGTAGACTGCGTATATCCTTCCGGAAGCAGGGAGGCATCAAATTCCGTCGCCACCGTATAGGAAACGCCGTCTATTTCCACATCCAGCCCGTTTTTCACAACCGGCGTTGTCCCAACTGCCTCTGTTTCAGCCCCTGTCTCCGCCTCTGACGGCACATCGACCGTATCGAGCTTATTGACTGTGATCGTGTAGCTCTTAGTTGTCTGTCCATCCTCCGCCGTCACCTTGCAGACAACGGTATTAGCACCTACCTTTAAGCCGGAATCACCGCTGACAAGGACTTTCGCCTTGCTGTCCTTCGCACTCGCGCTGACCGCCAGCTTATCGACGCTGGCTCCTACCTGCGCCGTATAGGAAGTCACATTTGGCGAAAATGCAGGGGAAAGTGTTCCTGGAGAAATCTTCAAGGACGAAAGCGCCGCTTCCGCCGAGGAGGTTGCCGGTGCTTTTACTTTGACGCTCGCCGTCCCCGTTTTAGAAACTGTGACTGCCTGTGCATCTGAGTCATAGACTTCATAACTTCCCACAGAGATCGAAGTATTTCCCGCCTGCACTGCCTTGAATTTCAGCGTATAGGAAAATGCCTTCGTCGAATTGGAATCCATCGTTCCAACTAGGCGGACGGAACCTGCACCGCCGCTTGCGTTATTTCCGCTCACAAACTCAATGACCGACGGATCATAGGAAAGTACCACGTCGGATGCCCCTAGATTTCCATCCTGAGAGGAGATCTTCACATTGACGCTGAACTCCTGACCCACCGTCGCACTCGGATCGGAAAATGAAATTTTTGCGCTGGATGCATAGACGCTGATCCCGCCAACCGGCGCCGCCACCGTCAGCATACCTGCCGCAAGTATACCTAATATGATATTTTTAAACCTTTTCATTCAACTGCCCTGTCCTATATTCTTTATTGGTAACGGTCCCATATCTGCACCGTTCCCTTTCTTTACAAATTTTCACGTACCCGCTGCCATCTCTCAAGACCAGCCGCAGGTACGTGAAATATCCCTACAGTCCCAGAATCTTCTTCTGCATCAGAAGAATATCCAAAATATCTACTTTTCCATTTCCATTTAGGTCGGCGCGCGCGATTTCCTCCGCTCTTAACTTTCCAAGTCCCAGTATCGACCGCTGTGCCAGCAGGATATCCATGATGTTCAGCTTACCGTCGCCGTTGACATCCCCGCGCACCGACGATGCCGCATGCGTTCCCGATGTGGACTGGGATGGTGCCGCCGCGCTGGTCGGCGACTGGCTCCCCTGCGGACTGCCGGCGCTCCCGACAGACTCCCCATTTGGCGCAATCAGGGTTCCGGAACTGCCGCTCCCAAATCCATTCACATTCGATCCCGGTGCAGACTGCCCGGAAGGAGAGCTTCCTGAACTGCTTCCCGAAGAGGTCGGACCGACAATCTGCACATCCGAACCGCCGGAGGAAGAATTTCCTGAACTGCTTCCTGAAGACATGCCCGGTCCCGTCGCCGGACCGCTAGAGCTGCTTCCAGAGGAAACGCCGCTTCCAATCGAGCTTGAGTAGGTCGGACCGCCTGACTGGCGCACTACGTGAAGGACGTAATTTCGCAGATTTCCATTTGCCGCTTTGACCGTCACGGTGATCTCATTGACACCGCTCTGCAGATCGACCGTTCCCGTTCCGGCAATCGTTGCCTTGGAATCAATCGCGCTCGCTGCTACCGTCACGCTTGCCACCGACGGATCCACGATCAGATCGTAGGACTCTGTATCTCGGTTAAAGGTCGGTGTCAGTGCAAATCCATCGACACCCAGCGCCGACAGCTTGTTGTTCGGGCTGCCGTCCAGCGTCGGTTTGACGCAGGCGCCCGCCGGCATATTTTTATACACCGGAATCGAGAACTCAAGTGTTGTATTTGCCAATGCCGTGATCTTCGAAAGCGTCAGTCCTTCGGCAGCTGCCGCCTGCACATTCGTCATGTACTGGTGTTTATAAAGGTTGCTGCCCTGCACATTAAATTTCTTTAAGTACAGCGTATCCTGTCCTTTTTTTACATAATTCTCGCCGTAATAAACCGAACCGCCACGGATCGATTTCTCGATGCTGTTCCACGGGCGCAGATAGGTTCCCGACTGGGATGCCCACCAGAGTCCGCGTTCTACCGCACTCATCGAGCCGGACTGATATGCCTCTATATTAAAGAAGTTATAATAACCCTGATAGCCGGACACCGTTCCGGAAATACTGCGTCCGGTTCCCTGGCTGCCCTGTTCCTGCAGAATCATCGATGCCAGAATATATGGATTGACTCCCGATTCGGATGCCGCATTCATGATGATATCTACATAGGAAGTGCCGATTGCAGACTGCTGCGCCACTCCCGTGGAAGTTCCCGAACTGCTGGAAGTGCCACTTCCCGGTGCACTTGTTCTTCCGCTGCTGGTTGAACCAGAAGTTGTTCCAGTTGTGCTGCTTCCCGGTGCGCTTGTACTGCCACTGGTGGTTCCAGCCGTGCTGCTGGTTGTCCCCGATGACTTATTCGATGTGCCGCTGCTGACCGGCGCCGTCTCCCCGTCTGCATTGTTGGAAGAAAATCCATCTCCCGCCATGCCCGGTCCATTGGTCGCTGCCACCCGCTCCGTCTTATGATCGCTGATCGAAGCAATCGGAGACGACAGACCGGCGCTGCTTCCGCTCGAACCTGACGAACTTCCCGGTCCCGTCGCTGAACCGGAAGAAGAGCTTCCTGAACTACTTCCCGTACCGGCCGATACCGACGAGCCGCCCGACACCGTGCCGGAAAGGAAGGTTCCGCTCACCATGTTCTGCAGCCCCGTCTTCGTGTGAAGCGAACTGTCATACGACTGTTTCATGAACTGGTAAATATATTTATCATTTAAGAAATTCCGCGGATCCATATAATAGGCGATAATATCCGAAGACGCCTGTACCCAGGAGCTTCCGTCAAAACCCGGCCAGGTTCCGGTTCCCCAGTCATACGCACCTGTCTCGGTCGATTTCCAGGACGAAATGCTGCTGCTCGCAACCAGGTTCCGCCCGATCACGCTTTCATTTTTCAACGCTGTGTTCCAATCCAGATTTGTCTGGAACGCCGTGAACGTCCAATTCGGATATTGTGCATGCAATTCCCGGAGCCCCTGTTTATAGCTCTCCGAAAATCCCTGCTTTGTCAGATAGCTTTCAAAATCCGAATCCGATTTGATCGCAGTCGGAAACTTTATGTATTTGCTCGAAACATAACCCGTCTGCTCACCGCCGCTTCCGCTATATCGTATCTGATACCATACGACGCCATCCGTTCCCGTCTGCTCACCAAGTACTGTAACTGGTGCGCCCTTGGACAGCTTCGCTAGTGCCTGATACGAAGTGCCCGGACCACTCCGGACATTCAGGTTTGTCGCATTGACCGACGCGGTTCTCTCTTCCGCATAGCTGACGATCCCCAGCAAAGACTCTGCTGCAGTACCTGCCAGCCCTGGGTTGACCGCCATCACAGCACCCAGCAGAAACGCCGCCGCCCGTTTCCCCAATAACTTCCATTTTTTCATCCGTCTATCTCCTCATTCTGCTGCGTTTTCTGCAATTCATCCCCCGCAACGGAATTCTTATTCTGTCTGCCGCCGTATTTCCAGACAGCCGCTCGACTGTTTTCCATCTTTTTCACGTTTTTACAATCGTATCTATTATAATGAAAAAAGACCATATGTGTCAACCTTACCGAAAAAACTTCGCAAAATTTGGGGCCTTTGCGCGAAATTGTAAGATTTCCTTAATTTTTAGAAGCAGTATAAGTTGGCTTTGAAATGTTTTCCGGATATATGATTTTTGAATGCATAGTAGCATAAAAAGGAGTGCCAACCCGGTACACTCTACCGATTCTGGCACTCCTTTTGGCTCAAAATCCTTAAATTCTTTTTAGCTTAGATCTGGTAAGACTCGCTTTTTCTTCCAGCCCAGGTATTGATGCCGTTTCCATCCATCTCCTCAGTGGACACCGGTGCTTTCTTTACTTCCGGTGCAGCCGCTTTCAGGATCTCACGTTTCTCAACCGGCGGTTTCTTTGCCGGACGGGACTCGAAGAACTCTTTTGCCACCTGTGGGAACAGTGCATAAGTCAGGACATCCTCATCCTGCTGCTTCCACTGCTTCATCTCCGCCTCAATCTTCTCAAGCTGCGGCTCGATCAGATCTGCCGGACGACAGGTAATCGGTTTTGCATCGCCGATTGCTTTCTTCTGAACTTCTTTGTCGAACGGCTTTACAGTCTGTCCGAACTCGCCCATCAGAAGTTTCTTGGATTCCTTTGTGAACATCTTGTAGCGCTCGCCCATCAGGACATTTAATACAGCCTGCGTACCAACGATCTGGGAAGACGGAGTAACTAACGGCGGCTCACCGAAGTCTTTGCGGACTCTCGGGATCTCTTTCAGAACATCGTAGTATTTATCCTCTGCGCGCGCTTCTTTCAGCTGGGAAACCAGGTTGGAAAGCATACCGCCCGGGACCTGATAACGCAGGGTATTGATGTCAACGCCCAGAACCTTGGTATTCATCAGACCACTCTTTAACGCTTCCTCACGCATCGGGCGGAAGTAATCTGCGATCTCCGCCAGTTTTTCCTGATCCAGTCCGGTATCATACGGAGTACCTTTGAAGGTCTCAACCATAACCTCGGTCGCCGGCTGGCTCGTTCCCATCGAGAACGGAGACATCGCGGTATCGATCATGTCAGCGCCCGCTTCCACTGCCTTTAGGTACGTCATGGATGCAACGCCGGAGGTGTAATGCGTATGGATATCAATCGGAAGATCAACTGCTTCTTTCAGTGCTTTCACAAGGATCTCTGCATTGTACGGGGTCAGAAGACCTGCCATATCCTTGATACACAGAGAATCAGCGCCCATATCCTCGATTCTCTTTGCAATGTCTTTCCAATAATCCAGTGTATATGCATCACCCAGTGTATAGCTCAGCGCTATCTGTGCGTGTGCTTTTTCTTTGTTGGCTGCCTTTACCGCTGTCTCCAGGTTGCGGATATCATTTAAACAGTCAAAAATACGGATAATATCAATACCATTGGCAACTGATTTCTGTACGAAATATTCTACCACATCATCTGCATAGTGGTTATAACCCAGAATATTCTGTCCGCGAAACAGCATCTGAAGTTTTGTCTTCTTAAAACCATCTCTCAGCTTTCTAAGGCGCTCCCACGGATCTTCCTTCAGGAAACGAAGGCTGGCATCGAATGTCGCACCGCCCCAGCATTCTACTGCATGATATCCAACCTCATCCATCTTTCCGATGATCGGAAGCATCTGCTCTGTTGTCATTCTGGTTGCAATCAGAGACTGGTGCGCGTCACGAAGGACAGTTTCCACGATCTTAACCGGCTTTTTCTTTTCATTTGCCATTCTAAAGATACCTCCCAATACACTTTTATTATGAGTCAACTATCTGCGACCTGGCTGATTAAATAATTCACAGCCATATTTTTATCTATTATACCACAAGTTTCTCGGTTTCTGGATAGTTTTTTTAATATAATTTCATAAGTAAATTCTATATCGTGGAAATGTGGGTTGTGATTTTTACTGATGTCAGAGAGCTTTCCTCTGCGCCGCGTGGGGGCGGCGCAGAGGAAAAAAGTTTCTTGGTCACCTCTTTCTAGTCCGCAGTGCGGCAGCTCGAAAAAACTTCGTTTTTCCTCGCTGTCGGGCATTCGCCCTATGAAAAAAAGAAGCCACACACAGCCGCTTTTGTGTAAACACAACGCTTCTGTGTGTGGCTTCTTTTTTTCGCACTGCTCTTTGCTTACGCAAGTTTGGACTTAGCCAGCTCTGCCAGTTTTGCGAAACCTTCTGCATCGTTGATAGCCATGTCAGAAAGGATCTTGCGGTTCATCTCAACACCAGCCTGCTTTAAGCCGTACATGAACTTGCTGTAGGACAGACCATTGATACGTGCTGCTGCGTTGATACGAGCGATCCACAGCTGTCTGAACTGTCTCTTTCTCTCTT
>ERZ773200.1783-NODE-1783-length-17187-cov-12.929489_pt1 | contig 17187 bp, 14 predicted proteins | sample MGYA00581008_ERZ773200 | MGnify/ENA primary metagenome ERZ773200 (study PRJEB29015, sample SAMEA2737770) | human gut metagenome | biome: human gut; feature: human-associated habitat; material: faeces | place: China | collected 2012 ... | reverse complement strand
CAGCGAGGGCAACGAGCGAATTCCGCCGGACGGTTTCGACATGGCTGCACTAGAAGATGTACTTCACGGAAGAACCCCTTCACCAGCTTCGCTGGTCCCCCTCAGCACAAGGCACGCCCTACGGGTGCCCTTTCAGGGGAGGCTTATGCACAAACTTGCAAACGCCGTATGAAATAAAGTCGCCCACCTGCACAAGAAAACTCTTGAATACCAACATTACCAATACAGGCAAGAGCAACTATCGGCGTTGGCAAGCCCCAGGCGGACAGCGAGGGGAACGAGCGAATTCCGCCGGACGGTTTTGACATGGCTGCACTAGAACACACAAACAGTTTACGCAACAGGCTCCCCTGAAAGGGGAGCTGGCAGCCATAGGCTGACTGAGGGGTTTCTTCCGTGAAATCTGAAACAGGAGTAAAAGATTTCAGCAGAACCCCTCCACCAGCTTCGCTGGTCCCCCTCCCCTTTCAGGGGAGGCTTATGCACAAGTCTGCGGGGCGATGTGGGCATTCCTCTACACATTCCAAGAGGTTCTTTCGTAAAATCCAATGCTGCAAAAGTAAAAAAATCCCCCTGCACTCGCAGAGGGATTTTTGCATATCTTTGCATATCCGATTTATTCTCTAAAATGTCAGAATAAAGCATATCCAGTGTTCGTATTCCGATTCCACCTGTATGCGAATCTTATGGGCATTGGCAATGCTTTGAGCGATAGACAGCCCCAGACCATAACCGCCGGTGGCTCTGGCACGGGACGCGTCGCTGCGGTAGAACCTCTGGAAGATCTTCTCCTTTTCCGACTCCGGAATGCCCTTGCCGGTGTTATAGACCTTCAGCGTTTTCTTGTTCTGTACCTGTTGCAGCGTCACCCGAATTTCTCCGTGTTCCTTGCTGTATTTCAGGGCGTTGTCCATGAAAATACCTACCAGCTGTTTGATCTGGTCAGGGTTGCCGTGATAGGAAATGTCCTCCTGTATCTCCAGTTCCAGCTGCTTTTCCTGCTCGAACGCCTGCCCCTCAAAGGGCAGTGCCGCACCGGAAACGGCTTCGCTCAAAGAAAAGTCTACGAAATCTTTTTCCTTGTCCCCCATTTCCAGCTTGGTCAGGTTCATCATCTCGCCCACCAGCACCCGCATTCGCTCCGCCTGCGACTGGATATAGCTGAGCCATTTGTTCTCCCCGATCTCGTCGTGGAGAATGTCCACATTGGCGGAAATGATCGTCAAGGGCGTTTTCAGTTCGTGCCCCGCATCGGAGATAAACTGCCGCTGGCGTTCAAAGGTTTCCTGCATGGGACGCATGGCTCGTTTGGTCAGGATCATGGTCAGAAAAAATACCACGCCCTCCATCAGCAGGAACACCAGAATGCTGACCAGCAGCACCTTGTGCAGCAGCAGCTGTTCCGCACTGCGGTCGGAAAATACTACCAGCGTTCCCCTGTCGTAATCCTTGCGGAAATATTGCAGGCTGCCGTACCAGCCGTCTGTCTTTCCCTTTTCCAGCACGTAGTCCAGCATTGTCTGTGCATCGTCCTCGGTGTAGTTTTCCGTACCGTCCAGCCGCATCAGCGTGCCCTCGGCGTTGGCAAAACAGAGGAAGTGGTCGATCGTCACCACGTCGCCCCGTTTGTCCGGAAACGGCGGAGCGTTCCGACCGCCGTTGTTCATGGGCACAGACTGTGCCAGACTTGCCAGCGGCATGGCGTAGAGCACCGGCTGCCGGGCGGCGTAATTTTCCCTGTTGTCCTCGTAGTCATGAGGCGGATCGTCCCAGCCCCACCACGGCGGCGGATCAGGCGGCAGATCCGGCTCTGTCTGACGAGGGGGATCAGGCTGAGGCGGCTGTGTTGCCGCGGGCTTTGTTTCACGTGAAACAACCGCCTTGGTAGTCGTGACAGGAGCCTTGGTCTGCCGTGCGGTGGTTGCCCTTGGGGCTGCCGTTGTTGCCTTGGGAGCAGCTGTCTGCCGGGGCGTGGGTGGCTGTGTCTGCACTGCCGCCGGAGCCGGAGCACCGCTTCCTGCCGCCTTGGTTTCCGCAGGAGCACGTTCCGTCTGGACGGTGGTAGTTTCCGCAGTAGTAGTGGTGCTGGCTGTGGTAGTAACTGTAGTTTCCGTGGAAGTATCCGAGCCGGCAGCCGGAACAGCGTCTGTGGTTTCCTGCGGCCGTTTTCCGTCCGGCGGAGCACCGTCCGGCATCTGCCGCACAGTAGTTTCACTGATCGCGATCTGCTCCAGCAGGTTCCGTGTCTGGTTGTAGCTCATGGCTTCGGTAATCACATTCAGGGCAATCAACGGGATCAGGAGCACCGTTGTCAGCATCGCCATGGTAATGCAGATAAACTGCCGCCGTACCCGCCGGATCATGCTTTTTTCTCCAGAAAATAGCCGATGCCGCGAGCCGTGCGAATCTGCACTGTGGAGTGAATTGCGGTCAGTTTTTTTCGCAGGAAGGAGATATACACCTCGATATTGTTATATTCGACATCGCTTTCATAGCCCCAGATCTTTTCGATAAAGCGTTCCTTGGGAATGATCTGTTCGGGGTTGGACAGCAGCATTTCCATGATCTGATATTCTTTCAGACTAAGCTTCATGCGGGTTTCGCCCTGTATCAGGTCATAGGTCTGCCGGTTCAGCTGGAGTTCTGCGAAGTGCAGGCAATCCACTTCCACTTCGCCTTTTCGTCTGGTAAGGGCACGGATTCGTGCCAGCAGTTCACCGGTGGAAAAGGGCTTGGTGAGGTAGTCGTCCGCCCCGCAGTCCAGCCCGTGAATCTTGTCTTCCACTTCGGACTTGGCAGTCAGGAGCATGATCGGGGTCGCATTTTTTTCCTGTCGGAGAATCTGCACGATCTCGGTGCCGCTGCGGACAGGGAGCATGATGTCCAGCAAGATGCAGTCGTAGATACCGGTGCGGGCGTATTCCAGACCGTCGTCACCGTCGAAAACGGTATCCACGTTGTATTTATTGCGTTTGAGAATTTCCGCCAGTGTATCCGCCAGCTGGACTTCGTCTTCTACTACAAGAATTTTCATGGAGAATCCTCCTTTCAGAATACAGACTTATTATAAGGGAGAATACTTAATCTTATCTTAAGGCGGCGGGCGGCGAGTCGCCGCTGACCTTACGCCCGCGGCGAGTCGCCGCCGACCTTACGCCCCAATTTCAACTGTGAAAAGGGTAGTGTTACGGCGGACAAGCCGCCTGTTTGCCCCGCCGGGGGATTTTTGTTGGATAGATCTTCGTGTGATGCGTTGCCGTGCAATATGAGGGTAGGCGAGTTCTTTTCTTTTTTTGCTTCTTTTTTTCTTTTCAGTAAAGAAAAAAAGAAGCGTAACTCCTTGTGAAATCGGTTGGCTGCTGTAGCAAATTGAAGTTTAAGCTTGCAAACGCCGTATTTCATAAAGTCACCCGCCTGTACTAGAAAACGCCTGAATATCAACATTACCGATACAGGCAAGGGCAACAACCGGCGTTGGCAAGCCCCAGGCGGACAGCGAGGGCAACGAGCGATTCCGCCGGACGGTTTTGACATGACTGCACTAGAAAGTACACTTGACGTGAAAATCCCTCCGGCACTTCGTGCCACCTCCCTTTTCAAGGGAGGCTTTTTTACACAAGCATTTTCACACTCTTTTCAGGGGAGGCTTATAACTGTAGACTTGCAAACGCCGTATTTCATAAAGTCACCCGCCTGCACTAGAAAACGCCTGAATATCAACATTACCGATACAGGCAAGGGCGACAATCGGCGTTGGCAAGCTCCAGGCGGACAGCGAGTGCAACGAGCGATTCCGCCGGACGGTTTTGACATGGCTGCACTAGAACACACAAACAGTTTACGCAACAGGCTCCCCTGAAAGGGGAGCTGGCAGCCATAGGCTGACTGAGGGGTTTCTTCCGTGAAATCTGAAACAGGAGTAAAAGATTTCAGCAGAACCCCTCCACCAGCTTCGCTGGTTCCCCTCCCCTTTCAGGGGAGGCTTATGCACAAGCCTGCGGGGCGATGTGGGCATCGCCTTAACGCCGTATCTCACCCCAGCGGCTGTTTCTTGATCTTATCACTGCGGCGGGGGTACTTCTGAGGTGTGGGAGAAATTTTCCGGATCCGGATCAGCTTCCGTTCACCGGCAGTGGGCAGAGTATAGCTTTCTTCGCCGACGATCTCGCCGCCCAGCAGTTTTGCCGCTGCTTCTGCCTGCTCCGCCGTTTCCGACGGTCCTTTCATTGCGGCAAACACGCCGCCCTGCTTCACAAACGGCAGGCAGTATTCCGTCAGCACCGGCATGGCTGCCACGGCTCTGGCGGTCACCATGTCAAACTGCTCCCGCAGTTCCGGCAGCTTCGCCCCGTCCTCGGCTCTGGCGTGGATACAGCGGACGTTGGCAAGTCCCAGCTTTGCCGCCGTCTGCTCCAGAAACCCGATGCGTTTTTGCAGGCTGTCCAACAGTGTCACCTGTAAATCCGGCCGCAGCAGTGCCAGCACCATGCCGGGAAAACCGGCTCCGGTGCCAACGTCAATACAGGTCGCCCCCAGCGGCAGCTGCACCTTTTGCAGCAAGATCGCACAGTCCAGAAAATGCTTCTCCCAAGCCTCTGCCGGCTCGGTGATCGCCGTCAGGTTCATGTGCCGGTTGGTTTCCGTCAGTTCCTCCAGATAGCACTGGAACTGGGCAAAGTGGCTCTCCGTCAGAGGCAGTCCTGCTCCGTCAAACAGCTGCTTCGCCGCTTCGTATGTCATCATGCATTTCCCTCCTTTGCAGCGTCCCAGACGATCAGCACAGAAATATCCGCCGGTGATACGCCGGAGATACGGCTCGCCTGTCCCAGATTCTGGGGACGGTGGGCGTTCAGTTTTTCCGCAGCTTCCAGCCGCAGCCCGTGAATGGTGGTGTAGTCCAAGTCCTCCGGCAGCTTCCGGTTTTCCAGCTTCCGCATGCGTTCGATCTGTTCCAGCTGCTTCGGAATATAGCCGTCATACTTGATCTGGATCTCCACCTGTTCCCCGATCACCGGTTCCAGTGCCGGACGGGTGGGGTCAAAAGGAGCAATGACAGCATAGCCCAGCTGGGGACGGCGAATCAGGTCTGCGACTTTACAACCGGTAGTGATGCCGGAGGTGCCGTGCTGTTCCAGAAACGCGTTCAGTTCCGGAGCAGGTGCCAGATTGGTTTTCAGCACCCGCTTTTTCTCCTGTGCCACAAGGCGGTATTTTTCCAGCATGTGCTGATAGCGTTCCTCGGAGAGCAGCCCCAGTTCGTGCCCCAGCGGCATCAGACGCTGGTCAGCGTTGTCCTGCCGCAGGATCAGCCGGTACTCGCTGCGGGAAGTCATCATGCGGTAGGGATCCTCACAGCCCTTGGTCACCAGATCGTCCACCAGCGTTCCGATATAGGAAGTGGCTCTGTCCATGACAAACGCCGGCTTGCCCTGCACTGCCAGTGCGGCATTGATGCCGGCAACCAGTCCCTGTGCGGCAGCTTCCTCGTAGCCGGAACTGCCGTTGAACTGTCCTGCTCCGAACAGTCCGGAGATCTTCTTGCTCTCCAGCGATGCCCGCAGTTCTGTGGGGTCTACGCAGTCATATTCGATAGCATACGCCGGACGCATGATTTCCACATGTTCCAGTCCGCGGATCGTCCGCAGAAATGCCAGCTGGACATCTTCCGGCAGAGAGGACGACATGCCCTGCAAATAATACTCCTCGGTTTCCAGCCCCATCGGCTCCACGAAAAGCTGATGCCGCGGCTTGTCGGCAAAGCGGACAATTTTAGTTTCGATAGACGGGCAGTAACGGGGGCCGATGCCCTCGATCTGTCCGGAGAACAGCGGCGAACGGTGAAGATTTTCCCGAATGATGCGGTGGGTTTCCTCGTTGGTATAGGTGATGTAGCAGGAAACCTGATTGTGCATCCGGGACGGATCAGAGCCGAATGAAAACGGCACAATGTCCTCGTCACCGTCCTGCCGTTCCATGGCATCAAAGTCAATGCTCCGGCGGTGGACACGACAGGGAGTACCGGTCTTGAACCGCCGCATTCGCAGCCCCAGTTCCTGTAGATTTTTTCCCAGCGGACGGCTGGGAAGAGCCGCATCGGGACCGCTTTCGTAGGAAACCTGTCCCACGTGGATTCTGCCGTTCAGATATGTGCCGGTGGCAACTACGGCGGCGGAAACGGTGTACTGTGCTCCCAGCGAAGTGACAACACCGGTCACTCTGCCGTTTTCGGTCTGGATCTCTGCGATCTCTGCCTGCTTGATCTCCAGCAGGGGTGTTTTTTCGCAGACTTGTTTCATGTAGTTGTGGTAGCGAACGCGGTCTGCCTGTACCCGCAGGCTGTGGACAGCCGGCCCTTTGCCGCGGTTCAGCATACGGCTCTGGAGAAAGCAGGCATCAGCAGCCTTTCCCATTTCGCCGCCCAGAGCGTCGATCTCCCGCACCAGATGCCCTTTTGCCGTGCCGCCGATAGACGGGTTGCAGGGCATGTTGGCGATCTGATCCAGAGATATGGTAAACAGCACTGTGCGGCAGCCAAGGCGGGCAGAAGCCAAGGCGGCTTCTACACCGGCATGACCGGCACCGATCACAGCGACGTCATAAGTTCCCATGTGATAATATTCCATAGGTATCACCTCAATTGATATGGATATTTATAAATATTGCAGACAAATCCTGTTCGCCCGCGAAAAGATTTTTGTGCGGCGGGTCAGCCCAAGGATAGCAAGTCGCCTGTTGTTTTTGTTGATGTGTAATCTTCGTGTGGTGCATTGCCGCGTAGTACAAGTGCAATGCGAACTCTTTTCTTTTTTTGCTTCTTTTTTTCTTTTCAGTAAAGAAAAAAAGAAGCGTAACTCTTTGTGAAACCGGTTGGCTGCTGTAGCGAATACCCCTCAGTCAAGCCTACGGCTTGCCAGCTCAGCACAAGGCACGCCCTTCGGGTGCCCTAAAGGGGAGCCTTATATACAAGCTTGCAAACGCCATAAAAATAAAGTTACCCACCTGCACAAGCAACATCTCAAAAAATCAACATTACCGATACAGGCAAGGGCAACAATCGGCGTTGGCAAGCCCCAGGCGGACAGCGAGTGCAACGAGCGAATTCCGCCGGACGATTTCGATGCGGCTGCCCTAGAAAGTTGCTGCCCTTGGGCAAGTCCGCTAGAAGTCATACTTCACGGAAGAACCCCTCCACCGCCTAGCGGCGGTCCCCCTCGTACTGAGCGGTCCCCTCTGTCCTGCGGGCATCTCCCCACCCCGTAGGGAGTCACCCTTTTCAAGGGAGGCTGTATGTAAGCTTGCAAACGCCGTATTTAAGAAGCTTGACCACCTACACCAGAAAACACTTGAATACCAACATTACCGATACAGGCAAGGGCAACCACCGGCGTTGGCAAGCCCCAGGCGGACAGCGAGTGCAACGAGCGAATTCCGCCGGACGGTTTCGATGCGGCTGCACTAGAAAATCACTGTCCTCGGGCAAGCCTGCGGGGCGATGTGGGCATCCCCTACACATTTCAAGAAGTCACCGCCTCATTATTTCCCCACGCAGAAGCGGGAGAATACATCGTTTACCACGGCCTCGGAAACCCGTTCGCCGGTGAGGGTGAGCAAGGCGTCAGCGGCTTCTTCCAGCAGGACAGTCACCGCGTCCAGCAGTTCCCCTGCATCCAGTGCTTCCAGTGCCAGCTGCACCTGCTCCCGTGCCTGCTCCAGACACTGCTTCTGGCGGGCATTTGCCACAATGCCCAGTTCCGGTGTGACTTCTGCCTGATAGAACAGTTCCTCCACCGCCTGCTGCAATTGCTCCAGCCCGCTGCCCTCTCTGGCTGCCATGGTAATTACGCGGGAGAAATGCGGTTCCAGTTCGTCCGTGTCCAGCTGTGCAGACTGGTCGGACTTATTCAGGATCGCAATCACCGGCTTCTCCGGCAGCTGTTCCAGCATGCGGCGGTCGTCGTCGTCCAGCGGTCGGGTAGTGTCGAACACGGCGAGGATCAGGTCTGCCTGTGCCAGCCGTTCCTCGGCGATCTTCACGCCCATTTGTTCGATCACATCTTCGGTTTCCCGCAGTCCTGCCGTATCCGACAGCCGCAGTGTTACATTGCCAAGCCGGATCTGTTCCTCCACCACGTCCCGCGTAGTGCCGGCAATCTCCGTGACAATGCTCCGCTGGCTGCCGGACAGGAGATTGAACAGGGTGGATTTGCCCACGTTGGGCTTCCCCACAATGACTGCCGACACGCCGGACTGCAAGATCCTGCCATAGTCGTAGGTAGCAAGGGTACTGTCCAGCTGTTCCAGCACCGGCTGGAGGGCAGCGTGCAGGCTCTCCGGTGTCACTGCGGGAATTTCGTCCTCGGGGTAGTCTGCCCACGCTGCCAGATCTCCCAGACTGCGGACAATGCCCTGCGAGATCTGCTGCACACGATGGAACAGTGCTCCGTTCTGCTGAGCATGGGCGAATGCCAGTTCCCGTTTTCCGGCGGCACCGATCACGTCCATGACGGCTTCCGCCTGTGTCAGTGTCATTTTGCCTGCAAGGAATGCCCGCTTGGTGAATTCTCCGGCTTCTGCCGGCTGAGCACCGGCAGCGTAGACTGTTTCCAGCAGCTGGCGGGTAACAAAAATGCCGCCGTGGCAGGAAAATTCCACGGTGTCCTCGCCGGTATAGCTATGAGGGGCACGGAACACAGTGGCGATGCCGTCGTCCAGTTCGCTGCCGGCGGTATCCAGAAAGCTGCCATAGGCACAGGTATAGCCGGACATCTCGGCAAGAGATTTTCCGCCGGTGCTCCGGAAGCACTGCTGTGCAACGGAGATTGCGGTATCACCGGAAATACGGATCACGGCAATGCCGCCGGCAGCGTGTGGGGTTGCGATTGCTGCAATGGTATGCATAATAGATTCTCCTTCTGCGGCGGGTCACCGCTGACCTTACGCCCCGCGGCGGGTCGCCGCTGACCCTACGCCCCAATTTCAACTGTAAAAAGGATAGTGTTACGGCGGCGGCAGCCGCCTGTTCGCCCCGCCGGGGAAGTTTTGTTGATCGAAAATGCTATATCTTCGGGTGATATTGAAATCTTACAGTACAGGTGAAACGCGAACTCTTTTCTTTTTTTGCTTCTTTTTTTCTTTTCAGTAAAGAAAAAAAGAAGCGTAACTCCTTGTGAAATCGGTTGGCTGTTGTAGCAGGGAAAGAATCCCTCCACCGCCTAACGGCGGTCCCCCTCCCTTTTCAAGGGAGGCTGTATGTAAGCTTGCAAACGCCGTATTTAAGAAACTTGACCGCTTGCACAAGAAAAACAATCGAATATCAACACTACCGATACAGGCAAAGGCAACAACCGGCGTTGGCAAGCCACAGGCGGACAGCGAGTGCAACGAGCGAATTCCGCCGGACGGTTTCGACATGGCTGCACTAGAAAATCACTGTCCTCGGGCAAGTCCGCGGGGCGATGTGGGCATCACCACCTACACATTCCAAACAGATACAACAAAACGGACTGCATTGCTACAATCCGTTCTGTGATCTGCGTTCAGTTTCCGATCAGAATTCGATCTTGCCGTACAAGCCGGTGTTAAGTTCGTCCTCCGGCTTCGGCTTCTTATAATCCCGTTCGAAGCTGGTCTTCATGGAATCCAGATTCTTCCGGCGGAAATCTTCCGGCTTCTTTTCCCGATAGGGACGCTTGCCCCCGCGGTTCTGACCGCCCTTGCCGCCGCGGTTTCCGCCGCTGCGTCTGCCGGTGGTAGAAGAAACTACGACCTTTCGGTACGGATCCTCGCCGACGCTCTTGGAAGTCACGCCCTCGATCTCCGAGATCTTGCTGTGAATGATGCGGCGTTCATAGGGATTCATGGGTTCCAGCGTGGTGGAACGACCGCTGCGGAGCACACTCCGTGCGATCTTTTCTGCCAGCTGTTCCAGTGTCTTGCGACGCTTTTCCCGATAGCCGTTGCTGTCCAGCAGCAGGCGGCAGTAATCCTCGCTGTCCTTATTCACCAGAATCGATGCCAGATACTGAATGGAATCCAGTGTTTCGCCTCGTCTGCCGATGATCGTGCCGCTTTTATTATCGCTGCGAAGTTCCATGCGAATGCCGTTTGCGGTACGCATGGTGCTGATGGTCACGGTGATGCCCATAGCAGCGTAGATGTCTGCGATATACTGTCTTGCACGAAGCAGGTTCGGGGACATTTCTCCCTCGGTCAGAATGGTTTCGATTGCTTCGGACTCCATGCCCCGTGTGGGCGAATTGTCGTCCTTGTCAATAATGATCTCCTCCACGGAAGAAACCGCTTCCTGTACCGGTCGGGAAACCGGCATTGCCGGTGCGGCTTCTGCCTGCGGCTGCGGGGCTTCCGGCTGTTCCGGAGCCTTGGCTTCTGTGGTTTCTGCCGGTGCAGCTTCTTCTGCTGCTTCGTACACTGCTTCTACCTGTGCTTCCCGCTTTACCTTTCCGAAAATTCCTTTTTTCGGTTCTTCCAGAATGCGGAACACGATCTGGTCTTCAGAAACGCCGAACTTTTCGACCGCCAGATGCTTTGCTTCTTCGATGCTTTTTGCAGTGAAAATCTCTTTCATTCTCATTCATCCCTTTCCTTGGTAATGGGATTTCACAGGGCGGTTCCCTGTGAACTGTGGTAATTGATTTTTCGCGGATGATTATTTCTGATCGCCGCTGTCCTCCGTGCTGTCGGATTCGTCATACGTTTCGCCGTACTTTTCTGCCATGCGTTTCCGTGCGTCTTTCAGCACCTGCTGGTTATACTTGTTCAGTTCCGAACGGGACATATCCTTGGTTTCTTCTACATATTTTTCCCGCTGGTTCATGACGTCATTGCCCTGCTGTACGTCCATCATACGCTGCATGAAGCTCTTTTTGCCGTTGGCGTATTTCTTGGCGTTCTTCTGGTTTTCCTTTTCGCAGATTGCCTCGATACGCTCCTTGGTGAAGTAGCAGTTCAGACCGACGCTCTGGATCAGGGAGAAGAAGGACGAGCATACCCAGTAGAAGCCGACACCTGCCGGCACCTGAAATGCGAACCAGACGGAGAAGATCGGCATTGCATAGAGCATGATGTTCATGCAGCCCATATTCGGCATGGCGGGATTCTTTTTCTTCTGGTAGATCTGCATATAAATGGTCAGTGCCAGCTGGAGCACGCCGGACAGCACCGGAATCAGGAACAAGCCGATCGCGGTAGCGTTCCACACGTCAGGGTGCCACGACGGCACTTCGCCCAGATTGATGCCGAACAGGTTGAACTTGTCATAGAATTCGGTCATCTTTGCGGAGAGGTTGTCCCCCAGCACGCTCTGGAATGCACTGGCATCGCTGTGCTGTGCACTCAGGATCGCCAGTTCCCGCCGGAGGCTGGTGCCCTGCTTGGCGAGTTCCGGATTGACATTCTGGACGATCTCAAAAGCACTGGAGATCACGCTGTCTTTCATCTTGAGGATAAAGGACAGGGGCTTATATACAACGTCCAGAATGCCGAACAGGATAAAGAACTGGAGGAACATAGGCAGGCAGGAAGCACCGGGGTTGATGTTTTCCTCCTGATACAGTTTCATCTGTTCTTCCTGCATCTTCTTGGGGTCGTCCTTATACTTTTTCCGCAGCTTTTCCAGCTTCGGATTGAACCGCTGCATTTTTGCGGAATTTTTCTGCTGCTTATACGAAATGGGAAACAGGATCAGCTTGGTGAAGATCGTGAACAACAGGATCGCCAAAGCATAGTTGTCTACCAAGTCGTAGATCAGACGCATGATCCAGCCGAACGGCTTTCCGCACAGATCATATAAAAAATCACTCATAAAATTGTTTAACCCTTTCTGTTGTGTCGTATTGCCCGCACATACCGCCCGAAGACTTCCCGCGGCGGATCCAGATGTTCCGGAACGTAATCGATACCGCCGGGATTCCACGGGTGACAGTGCAGCAGACGCCGCAGAGCGAGAAAGCCGCCCCGCAGCACACCAAACCGCAAAATTGCAGTCTGTGCATAACAGGAACAGGTCGGATAAAACCGGCACACAGCCGGAGTTAGGCGGGAGAATTTCTGGTACAGGCGGATCAGTGCCGCCGCCAGATACCTCATTTCGGTTTTCCCCCTTCCGACGGCGGTTCCACCAGTTTACGGATACGGCGAACGCCGCTTCCTGCCAGATAGTCACGCAGTTGTGTGGAGCGAATGCCCACAATAGAGGGCAACGCCACAATGACCATGTCCATTCCCACCGGCATCAGGTGTTCGGTTTCCCGATATGCCTGCCGGATCACACGGCGGGCACGGCTGCGTTTTACGGCACACCCGACTTTTTTCCCTACGGTAATGCCCAGCCGGTTATACTTTCGTCTGGTCTTTCGCAGATAAATGATCGCATACGGCGATGCAATCTTTTTTCCCCGCTGATACAGCAGCTGAAAGTCCCGATTCTGGTTGAGGATCACTGTTTTCTCCATTGCTTGCACTCCATCTTTTTGTGTTCAGAGCCTGTTGACGGTTTTTACCGGAAAAAGCAAAAGCGTACTCCGAATCTTCCGTGTGCCGGCGGCGGACTGTCTGACCTTGTACCATGGCGGTATGGGTCAGTTTTCCGCAGCCGGCACATCGGCGAATTCAGAATACGCTCCTCGAAAAAACAAAAGACCACAAACCAATGGCGTTGTGGTCCGACTTCGATCAGTGGCTCAGTCTTGCTCTGCCCCGTGCTCTTCTGCGAGCTAAAACCTTTCTACCGTTCGCAGTGGCCATTCTCTTGCGGAAGCCATGCACCTTTTTCCGATGAATCTTCTTCGGCTGATATGTTCTCTTCAAAACAGTACCTCCTTTCTCGCTCAGACGGCAGAACTGCCGTCCCACAGATTCCTTGGAAGTCCACCCAGACCGGACGAGCCTGTCTGCGTGAATCCATTTACCATATATTATAGCGGATTCCGTTTTATTTGTCAAGCCCTCCGGCAAACTTTTTTGCGAAATTTTCGGCTTTTTTTCTTTTTCCACAGGTTCTCCACAGCTGTTTTGGGCAGGCTGCACGGATTTTTTGTCGGTTTTTGACGTTTTTTACAAAGGCAATTCCGCCGGCTGCCCCAGCGTTCCGGAGCAGGACGGCATTCCGGCAACGCGGCAGCCGGCTCCGGTGCCCGCGTTTTGCCGTTGCTGCCTGAAGGCAATACCGCACAAAGAGCGTCTGGCGACTTTGCACGCTGCATCGCCTGTGGAAAACGCCCGTTTTTTGTCCATTTTTGCTCTCCACAGTTTCCGCAGGTTTCCACGTGGAAATTTTGTGGAATTCATAAAGTTTTCCACAATAGGGGTTGATTTTCCACAGATGATGTGGTATACTATTATATTAAGAATACCTGTTGAAAGACAGGTGGAAAGTCTGCGGAAAACGGTTTTCCACAACCACCGTTCCGCAGAATTCGCCTGTCCGGCAGACCACGGAGATCCCCGCAGATCCTGCCGGACAGGCTTTGAAGTTACATAAGGAGGATCCCCCATTTATGAATTCAATTGATGAAGCCTTCTCCAGTGTCAAACAGTACTGCCGGAAAGAGGGCCGGATCTCAGAAGCTGCCATGAAGCTCTGGATCGATATTATGAAGCCGGTACAGCTGGACGGCTCGGTAGCAGTGTTCACCGTGCAGTCAGAGTTCCAGAAAACCGTTGTTATGAACACTTACAACGCCCTGCTGAAAGAGGCATTTCTCAACGTGCTGGGACTGGATGTCAAGATCCAGATCAATGTCGTCACACCGGAAGAAAATGACAACCCGCTTTCCGAAAACAGCAACGCCAAGGATTACGACGAGCTGGCACGCCGCCACGAGGAACTGGAGCACAGCTTTGAGGGTGCCAACTATGAGTACACCTTCGCCACATTCATTGTCGGCGGCTCCAATGAGTTCGCCTACGCTGCCTGCACTGCCGTGGCAAAAGAACCGGGCAAGAACTACAACCCCCTGTTCATCTACGGTCCCTCCGGTCTGGGAAAGACCCACCTGATGCACGCCATTGCCAATCAGGTGCACGAAAATCACCCTGAATACAAGATCATTTACGTCACCAGTGAAGAATTCGGCAACGACTTCCTCTCCTGCATCAACGACAACAACATGGCTCGGTTCCACGACAAGTACCGGAACGCCGACGTGCTGCTGATCGACGACATTCAGTTTTTCAGCAACAAGGAACGCATGCAGGAAGAATTCTTCCACACGTTCAACAAGCTCCACGCTGAGGGCAAGCAGATCGTGATCACCTCGGATAAGCCGCCCAAGGAACTGAAAACGCTGGAAGAACGGATCCGCAGCCGGTTCGAGTGGGGCCTGATCACCGACATCAGCACACCGGACTTTGAAACCCGTATCGCCATTATCCGCCGCAAGGCAGAACTGCTGGATCTGTACATTCCCGACGATGTGGCAGAGTTTATTGCCAACCGTCTGAAAACCAACATCCGGCAGCTGGAAGGTGCCGTCAAGAAGCTGAAAGCCCTGAAGCATCTGGCAGGTTCGCCCCCGTCCATTTCCATGGCACAGAGCGTCATCAAGGACATTCTCAGCGACGACCAGCCGGCTCCGATCACCGTGGAGAAGATCATTCTGGAAGTGGCTGACGTGTACGGCGTTTCTCCGGAGGACATTCGCAGCAGCAAACGCTCCAGCCAGATCTCCACTGCCCGCAAGGTGGCGATCTATGTGGTCCGTGAGATCACCCAGATGCCTTTGCAGGCGATCGGCACGGAATTCGGCGGCCGTGACCACTCCACCATTGTCTACTCCATCAGCAACATTGAAACAGCAATGAAGCATGATGACCACTTGAAGCAACTGGTCGAGGACACCATCAAAAATATCCGCAGCAAAAGTCACGCATAGAGAACTGGGAAAGGACACTGCAGAACATGTGGAAAACAGGATTTTGCAGTGCTTTTTTGCCGATTCCACAGGAATTCCACCGGCATCAGCAGGTTTTCCACATGCGTTTCAACAGTCTGTTGAAAATTCATGTGCAGAAAAAGTGCCCGCTGTGTCCGCGGCATTTGACAGCTGTAGGAGCGGGCTTGTGGAATCTGTGGTAGAAAGCTGTGGAATGTGTTTTCCACAGCTTGTGGAAGCGGTGTTTCGAGTGCGGCAGGTTTTCCACGATTTTTTCCACAAACTTTTGTTTTCCACTCCACAAACTTTCCACTTTTCCCGTGTGGAAAAAGCTTTCCACTTTTCCGGAAACTTTCCACAGACGGTCTGTGGGAAAGATCTGCCCGAAATTCCGAGGAGAATCTGTGGTTTCCACTTTTCCGGAGCCTCTATTATTACTACTATATATTCTTTTCTTTGTATTCTGTCTTTTCGCAGCTTCGCTGCAAAAAACAGCGGATAGCATGTGCTGTACACTGTGGACGGACAGTAAAAACTGTCCGTGATACAGCTGCAAAAACAAGAAAAACGGCTGAACTCCGTAATATTTTCTGTCCACGAAGTGACTGCAAAAGGACAATCGGAAAGACATCGGACAACACAGATACAAAACGGATACAGCGTTGTCCGGGACACACATTCCGAACCCCATTCAAAATTGACCGATCCATTGGATCTGAATAAAGGAAGACGACCCATGATAAAATTTACTTGTGACCGACAAACATTCTATACTGCCATTACCCATGTGGCAAAGGGTGTTTCTCAAAAATCCACCATTCCGGCACTGGAACGCCTGAAGCTGCGGCTGGATCACGACAATCTGGAACTGACCGGCTATGATCTGGAATTCGGAATCCAGCGGAGCATTGAAGTCGAATCAGACTGCTCCGGCGAATTTGTGATCCTTCCCCGTCTGCTGAGTGAGGCTGTCCGCCGGTTCTCCGGCAATATGGTAACCATGGAAGTGGATGACAACTATGTGGTAAAACTGTTCTGTGATGCCACCGAGTTTCAGATCTCCGCCATGTCCTCTGAGGAATATCCGGCTCTGCCCAGTCTGGATCTGAACGTCGGCATGCAGATCGAACAGCCGGTATTGAATTCCATGATTCGCCAGACAAGTTATGCAACTTCTGTCAGCGAGGCGAAACCAGTGCTCACCGGCGAATTGTTTGAGGTGGAGGGCGATACCCTTCATGTGGCAGCCATTGACGGCTACCGGCTGGCAGTCCGGCAGGAACCCATTTCCAGTGCGGAGAATTACCGTTTTGTGGTTCCCAAACGGATGCTGCTGGAAGTGGCAAACATGCTCCACGATGACGCAGAGGAACTCTGCACCATTTCTGCGGACCGGCGGCACGTGGTATTCGAATTCAACGGCTATACGGTATTCTCCCGCCTGCTGGAGGGCGAGTTCCACAACTACCGCAGCAGCATTCCTGCCAGCTATGAAACTGAGATCACCGTGGACACCAGTGCCCTGACCCGTTGTCTGGAACGCTGCTCCCTGCTGATCAGCGGCAAGTACAACGCACCGGTTCGCTGCACGTTTGCTGACGGCAGTCTTGGCGTGTGGTGCAAGACCGGTATTGGTGAGATCAACGACAAAATTCCGGTGGAGATCAGCGGCAAAGATGTCACCATCGGCTTTGATAACCGTTTTCTGCTGGACGCTGTCCGTGCGGCAGACTGTGACAAGGTAAAAATCCAGCTGAGCGGCGGCAACCGCGTGGCAAAACTGGTTCCGCCGCAGGGCGAAAGCTTCATTTTCCTGCTGATGCCGATCCAGCTGCGGGGATAAGCGTGTCACACAGAATGTTTCACGTGAAACAAGAGCAGTGCTGCTGAGGGGAAACCTTTTCTTAATGTGTTGGATTTTACGGAGAAATCTCTTGGAACGTGTAGGGGGCGATGCCCACATCGCCCCGCGGACTTGCCCGAGGACAGCAATTTTCTAGGGCTGCCGCATTGAAACCGTCCGGCGGAATTCGCTCGTTCCTCGCTGTCCGTCTGGGGCTTGCCAACGCCGGTTGTTGCCCTTGCCTGTACGTGTAGTGTTGGCTCTTTGAGGTGTCACTTGTGCAGGCGGTCAAGTTTCTTAAATACGGCGTTTGCAAGTTTGCAGTTATAAGCCTCCCCTGAAAGGGGAGGGGAACCGCCGTTAGGCGGTGGAGGGGTTTTCCACCTGTATAATTCGCCACAGCAGCCAACCGGTTTCACAAAGAGTTACGCTTCTTTTTTTCTTTACTGAAAA
>ERZ773200.1776-NODE-1776-length-17250-cov-4.611864_pt1 | contig 17250 bp, 12 predicted proteins | sample MGYA00581008_ERZ773200 | MGnify/ENA primary metagenome ERZ773200 (study PRJEB29015, sample SAMEA2737770) | human gut metagenome | biome: human gut; feature: human-associated habitat; material: faeces | place: China | collected 2012 ... | reverse complement strand
GGAAGTAGTTCATCATAGAGAACATACCTTTCTTCATTTCTCCGCCGTACCATGTGTTTACGATAACCTGCTCTTTAGTTGTGATGTTGAACATTACAGCTGTTTCAGAGTTCAGGCCTAATTCTTTATAGTTTTCAACTTTAGCTTTGGAAGCGTTGTATACAACGAAATCTGGCTCGAAGTTTTCAAGTTCTTCAGCTGTTGGCTGGATGAACATATTTGTTACGAAATGTGCCTGCCAAGCAACTTCAACGATGAAACGGATAGCCATACGAGTATCTTTGTTAGCACCGCAGAATGCATCTACTACGAAAAGTCTCTTGTTGGAGAGCTCTTTTTTAGCGATTTCTTTTACTGCATCCCATGCTTCCTGAGTTGCAGGATGGTTATCGTTTTTGTATTCGTCTGTTGTCCACCATACTGTATCTTTGGAGTTCTCATCCATAACGATGTATTTATCTTTAGGAGAACGTCCTGTGTAGATACCTGTCATAACGTTAACTGCACCAAGTTCGCTGACCTGACCTTTTTCAAAGCCTTCCAGTTCCGGTTTGGTTTCTTCTTCAAATAATACTTCATAAGAAGGGTTGTAGACAATTTCTGTAGTTCCGGTAATGCCATACTTGCTTAAATCGATTTTTGCCATCTTACGTTTAACCTCTTTTCTTCGTTAATGAAAGCGCCTGTTTAAACAGGCTTAAGATACCTTACCATAAAAGCGAATGGGTATCGCTTCTCTTTTACTATTATACATATTTAACGCTTAAAATCAACAGGATTTTTGCCTTTTTTTGAATTTTGTTAAAGATTTATCAACTGGAATTTGATGAAAAATCCGTCATTTTTCACAAAAGGTATGTAAATTTATTATAGTGGCAATATGGGAATACTATTCGTGGATATGATAATATTCTGTCTGACTGGAACAGGCAGGAAAGACAACCAGGAGAGCTGCCACTATGTGGTTGTGCCGAAGAAAGATGCATGTTAAAATAGGAAAGAATTATCCGGCTGAAAATGACAGAGTATTATACAGCAGAGAAAAATAAAGGTTACTGTGAACGGAGTGAACATTAACAAATAAAGAGAGGATGAAGATTATTAAAACTTATTATTTAATTGATTATGAAAATGTAGGAAGTGAAGGCTTCAAAGGATGCGAAAAATTACGGGAAACAGATATTATCCATCTTTTTTATACAGACAACAGCAGAAAAATAGACCTTGATATTATCAATGATCACGGAGAGTCAAAACTGATCACACATAAAGTACCGACAGGAAATCAGTCAGCAGATATGCATCTGGGCTCTTATCTGGGATATCTGATAGGAAAAGAGTGCACAGGGCAGTATGAAGAATGCAAAATTGTTGTAATCAGCAAAGATACAGGATTTGACCATATTATAGAGTTCTGGAAAACAGAAAAAGATGTGAAAGTCTCCAGAAATGAGAAGATTTCCGAAAAACAGGTGCATACAAGGAAACAGGTAAAAAAACAGACCGGTAAATAAAAAGACAGACAGGTAGCAGAACAAACTGATCAGAAAACAGAAAAACAGTTGAATGAACAATCTGAAAAGCAGTCTGCCAAACAATCAGAGAATCAGAATGCAAAAAAGCCAAAACAAAAGATAATTGACATGAAAGCCGGAACAAAGAAATTACAGCAGGAATTAGTATTGGTTCTCGACAAGGCAGGCATGCCAAAGGAAGTAGTAAACTATGTTTCTACAACTGTGGAGAAAAATGCAGAAGACAAAAACAGAAAGCAGCAGATTTACAGATCTATCATTTCCAAATACGGACAGACAAAAGGACTGAACATCTATAACCATATTAAAAAGAAAATCTAACGGAATAAAAAATAACGGAATAAAAGAAGGAGGCCGGGAACCTTATTGATTCCCGGCAAAAGTATGAAAAAGAAAAAGTTTTATTTGCAATTACTCTTTGCTCTGTACAGGTAATAATATAACCAGGAAATGTGAGAAATATGTGGTGAGAATTTGAAAAAACTGTGAAATAGATGGAAATTTAAAATGAACAGGCAGGAAAAGAGAAAATATAGCAGGAACAATAATTCTTAAAAAAATGGGAGAAAGCATTAGACTATGAATATACAAATATTCGGAACAAAGAAAAATTTTGACAGCAAGAAAGCAGAACGCTATTTCAAAGAACGGGGAATTAAATATCAGTTTATAGATATGAAAGAAAAAGGCTTAAGTAAAGGTGAATTCCAATCTGTCTGCAAGGCAATTGGTGGTTATAACAAGCTGATAGATACTGACTGCAAGGATAAAGACCTGCTGGCATTGATTACCTATATTGCAGAGGAAGACAAAGCAGAGAAAATCCTCGAAAACCAGAGCATCATCAAAGTCCCTGTGGTAAGAAACGGAAAACAGGCGACAGTGGGATATCAGCCAGAGATTTGGAAAAATTGGAAATGAATTTTTTTCATGGTAAAGAAATGGACGTCAGAGTGTTTATGAAAATTTCATAATATATATACTGTTCAGAAATGAAATACAGTGCTATATTAGTAAAAAAAGAGGAGGAAACAGAATGGCAAATGTATTTGATACAGCAAAATATATTCTGGAGAAGTCGGGTAAAATGTCAACCATGAAACTTCAGAAGTTATGCTATTATTCTCAGGCATGGGCACTTGTCTGGGATGATGCTCCTTTATTTGATGAAGATTTTCAGGCATGGGCAAATGGACCGGTATGTCCGGAGTTATTTTTCAAGACAAAGGGAATGTATTCTGTCAATGCAAAAGATGAAACCGGTGGGGAAGAGAATCTTACAGATGACCAAAAAGATACAATTGGCAAAGTGCTGGAATATTATGGAGGCCATGATGCATAGTGGCTGAGCCAGTTAACACATATGGAAGATCCCTGGTTGAAAGCCAGAAAAGGAGTTCTTTCGGGAATGGGATGTAACAATATAATTACAAAAGAAAGTATGGCATTATATTATGGCGGCCTCTAAGAAATATAAACAAGTCAGACAGAGAGAAATTCCTAAGGGAAAAAAGTATTGCTCAGGGCGGAAACCCTGAGCAATACTATTCAGAAAATCCAGCCTGGTCTTTTGCAAATTCAGATCAGGAGATGTGGTCATTTTCACAGGAACATATAGGAAATGTAATTTAGATAGAAATATTTCCACGTTTAAAATCTTTTGAAAGCTAAACATGGAGCGAGATTCTTGTTAAAGATGAGAAACAAAAGCATTCAATTATCGTGAACGATCTTAATAAAAGCGCTTAAGATCGTTTGACATCAAAATATATAGAAGCGGAATCGCTGATATCACTACGACTTACTGGAAATCACAGACTTTATGGATACATGACAGGACGTGTTTTTAATGTGTTGTGGTATGATGATAATCATGGTGATAACAATGCTTGTGTGTGCAGGTCTTATTTAAAGCATACATGATTTTGGACTTGACTTTATCAGAAAAAATAATATAACTATATATAAAGAGTTGTAATGTAGGACAGAATTCCGCTGTTTCATTTTTATGATCAGTGATAACAGATGAGCTGACTACTGGCAGCAATGATATAAAATCTAATTGTATTCTTTATCATGACTGTCAGATAGTCAGCTTATTTTATTATACACATATGAGAATTGTAAGTGAAACGGGCACTTTTCTAGATGCATAAAACAAGAACTATATACAGGAGATAACAAAATGGCAAAGATTAAAATCATAAAGAAAAACAATGACTGCAGCATGGAATACGAAGTAGGCGATATTTTCGAAATCGCAGGTACCTGGTACGGCGGTGTCCATATCAATGGTCGCTCTGGTATCCCGGTTTCTCTGGATAAAGAGGAATACATGGAACTCAACACCGAACCAGAAGAACCAGACAACACCGAAGATGAGAATACATCAGAAGCACCGGAACATGATATCCGTGTAGGTGATATCGTCCAGCATTTTAAAAGAGAATGGGTATCCGCGGACACCTCTGAATATCTCTACAAAGTCCTGGCAGTAGCTCATCACACAGAAAACGGTGAGAAGTTGATGATCTATCAGGCACTCTACGCACCTTTCAAAATCTGCGCCAGACCATACGATATGTTCATGAGTGAAGTAGACAGAGAGAAATATCCTGATATTAAGCAGAAATACAGATTTGAAAAAGTACAGAAATAAAATGCAAAAAGTTCAGGATAATACACTTGCTCTGGAATGAAAACAAAATTTACCAGAAAATCTAAAAAGGAAAAATCCCAAAAGACACAAAATCGACATAAACAGAAGATAAAATAACAACACAGTACAGAATCTTTGTAGTTACTGGTTACAAAGTAAGCAGGAAATCTTTGGATAACAAGGAGTGAAAACATGAAAGATATATACAGTAAGCTGAAGAACAAAGAAGAGAAACTGGCAGTAGTCGGTCTGGGTTATGTAGGAATGCCGCTTGCTGTCGCTTTTGCAGAGAAATTTCAGGTAACCGGATTTGATACAAACAGCGACAAAATAGCGCAGTACAAAGATGGCAGAGACCTCACCCATGAAGTAGGAGATGAGAAACTTTCCAAAAGCCAGGTATTCTTTACAGATGATGAAAAGAATATCCAGGACGCTGTCTTTATCATTGTTGCAGTCCCAACCCCGATTAACGGAGACAAAACACCGGACCTTACTCCAGTGATAGAAGCCAGCAGGACAGTCGGCCGAAACCTGAAAAAAGGAGCAATCGTCGTATATGAGAGCACCGTTTACCCGGGTGTTACAGAAAAAGTCTGCGTACCAGTCTTGGAACAGGAAAGCGGTCTCATATGCGGAGAAGATTTCAAAGTAGGCTACTCCCCGGAGAGGATCAATCCGGGTGATAAACAGCATCCGCTAAAATCCATACGAAAGATTGTTTCCGGTATGGACGAAGAGACGCTTGAACAGGTCCGAAAAGTATATAACAGCATTATAGAAGCAGGAACTTACCCGGTTTCTTCTATAAAAACAGCAGAAGCAGTCAAGGTAGTAGAGAACAGCCAGCGAGACATAAACATTGCGTTTATGAATGAAATGGCAATGGCATTTGAACATATGGGAATCGACACCAATGAAGTAGTAGATGGCATGAACACCAAATGGAATGCCCTTGGATTCCGCCCTGGACTGGTGGGAGGCCACTGTATCAGTGTAGATCCATATTACTTTATATATGAAGCAGAACTTCAGGGATATACCAGCCAGATCGTAGCAGCAGGCAGACGGATCAATGATTATATGGGCGCTTATGTGGGAAAAATGACGATCAAGCAGATGATACGGTCAAAGATCAATCCTTCCCAGGCAAATGTCGTAATCCTTGGCATTACATTTAAAGAAAACTGCCCGGATATCCGTAACACAAAAGTAATGGATGTGATCAACAAACTGCGCGAATACGATATTGAGCCCAAAGTAACAGATCCGCAGGCAGACCCACAGATGGTAAAGAATGCATACGGAATTGATTTGGTACCATTAAATGAAGTAAAGAATGCCGACTGTATCATACACGCAGTATCACATAAAGAATTTGCAGAGCTTGGAACAGAAGGACTGCTGAGCTTGTTCAGACAGGAAACGGATACTGATTCGAGCACTGCTGACAGGCAGAAAACAGATCCGGCAGAAAAAAGTTCTCACGGCAGAGTCCTCATTGATGTAAAAGGTCAGTGGCCGGTTCAGGAACTGGAGAGCGCAGGTGTTACAGTGTGGCGTCTATAAAAGAGAAAAGAACCCGAAGTTATGTCCTGATCGTTGTGCTGGTAGGACTGGTTATTATCGCAGCAGGAATCTGGGCAGTATACTTCAGAAACAAGTCCTATTCTTCGGACGCAACTGCATACGTTGACGGAAGAATAGAAACTGACGGAAATGAGATAGATAAGGCATATGAGAAATTCTATTCCACAGACCCGTCAGGTGTAATTCAGGATAATACAGAATCCAAAGAAAATAAAATCGCTATTCTATTTGTCGGAGTTACAGAGGAAGCAGACATCAATAATGAAATCCTCCAGATAATCGAGAAAAGCGGTGTGAAAGCTTCTTTTGCATTATCTTCCGCAGATGGAATGGAGAACGAAGATTTTGTAAATGACCTTCTGACAGATAACTACGAACTGATCAGTAATGGAACCAGTGGCGAAGGAAATGTACATAATAGAACTTCCAGAGAGATGATCGAGACAATGCTTCGATCAAGAGAAAAACTCTCCACAATGGCAGATGTACAGGTTCCATATATTTACTGCAGCAGTACGAAACTCACCAGCGATATTTTACATGCGGCAGCAGTAAGTGGATATGATGCAATTATAAATGCGGATCATGTGCTAGATGCTGACAGCTTCCAGAACCAGTCGGATGCAGAAAGTTATCTTGGCAGTATTTCCGGAGAGACGATCCTTGTGGTAAATCTTCGGGGAATTACTGAAACAATCCAGAATGAAGACAGCATTACGGCACAGAAACCTGTTATAGACCTTCAGGCGAATCTGGATGACTCCAAATCACAGGAAGAAACAGAAGAGATTCCGCTGACGACTCAGATCCAATGGCTTCTGGATACGATCAGCAGCAGAAAGATTACCACGGAATATATCAGTGACATGAAAGTAACAGATGGAACCCAGATCCTGAAAACAATAGCTGAAGACAAAGATGCAGAGAAAGCAACGATATACCATTCCTGCCTGACTGATAAGAAGGTGATCGGTGCAGGGATTAAAGGACTGCCGGAAAAAGAGAAACTCGATGAATTTCTGCAGAACCTTGAGAAAGAAAACGCAAGTGTGACTTTTTTTGTAACAGCAGAAGAAGCAAAGGAACGTACAGATGATATTCAAAGTATCATTGATGCAGGATGCAGCATAGGAATAAACGGATATGCGGAAGAACCCCAGACGTTATCATTGACAGAAGCATTTGACGAAATTTACAGCGGAATACAGGCATTAAGTGCATATGAGCAGGACGGCACAAAGCTATATCTGACAGAGGACAATGAAAACATTGACAATATCTGCATTGCAGCGAAACTTCTGAATGTCAGAGTAATCTGCCCGGAGAATCCGGAAACTGCGTCCGCAGGAGCCTTGTATCTGATCGATGTCGCAGATCTGACAGATAAAAATATTATAGAAAAAGATATCTCAGATTTGCAGGAGAAAGCATCCAAAGCGGAACTTACAGTGACAGATATAAAATCTGTCATGGATGAAGCCGGAAATATTCCTGTACTGTCAGCCGAAGAAATTAGTTCCATGAGAAAGAAGAACGCTCACCAGACAGTAGAAACTCAGATTTCTGTATCAACAACAGAGAGAGCAATGAGCTTCGTATTTTACGGATTCAATCATAAATCAGCAGTACTGGATGCAGCAGATCTGGTAAAAGAACAAAATGGAAAAGCCACATTCTTCATTACACTCACAGAACTTATGTCATGTCAGACTGAAATCGAACACATTATAGAAGACGGACATGAGATTGGCATTTCCTACAGGGTATCCGCTGATTATCCTCAGACATTTGACTCTGTAGTCAATTATATAAACAGCTGGAAAACATATGCGAAGTGGAAATATGGAATCGATTCTTCCGTAATCTTCATGCCTTCCGATTCCGCAGAAGAAGAAACTGAAGAAGCTGCAAATGTCAGCGGATGCAAGATCGTGGGAAGTACGTTCCGAGTAGTGAAGAATGATGACAAGAACATTACAAAAGCAGATATCTCCACTGTTATGAAGAAAATCAGCAACATGAGACTTCAGAGAGGTTCTTTTGTATGCTTTAATATGGAATTCTATGAAAACGACCAGTATACCCAGTCAGGAGACAGCATTTTTGGGGCAATGCTGAAAGAATTTATAAAAGAGCATGTAGATACACTTGCCTATACTTCCTACAAAACAGGAGAGATCGAAGACGCCAGCAGATTCTCAGTGGTTACAGCCAGCAGCCTTCTGGCATCCCCGGAGATTTATACATTAACAGACAAGAAGCAGACAGACATTTCCCTTTCAAAGAATGTCCTGACCAATATGAAAACTGAGAATGAGAAATCTCAGTACATCATCGACCATTATATTGGAACTGCATCTGTAGATAAAGAGAACAGACTTCCAGGATTCACCGAGGATGAGATCAGCAAGCTGGATAAAACAGGAAGATTCACAGATGACAAAGTATTATTCCTGACATTTGACGACTGGGGAACAGAACAGTCTTTGAATGAACTTCTCTATGTGCTTGAGAAACATAACGTAAAAGGAACCTTCTTTATAAAAACAGAATATGTAGACTCTAACCCGAATCTTCTCCGTGCGATCGCAGAGCAGGGACATCAGATTGCAAGTCATACGGACGGACACATTCCGCTGGCCGACAGTACAGATGAAGATGAGAATGTAGATGTCCCGCTTACAGAAGATGAGGCATTGCAGCTTAGAGAGGATGTAGTCACATCTTATAATAAGCTGTACAAATATACAGGAGATGTAACTGTAGATGGGAAAAAAGCATTGTCAAAAATGTTCAGACCGCCGACACTTGCAGTCAGCAAGATCGGAATCAGCCAGATCTTTGATGTAGGATTTGAGTATTCCATATCAGGAGAACTTTCTACCGGAGATTATGAGGCAGAAAGTTATGATGACATGCTGCAGCGTATCCAGAAAAGAAGTCTTGGCGGCGGAAATTATGCAGAGATACAAAACGGCAGTGTCATTGTCATGCACATGCAGGAAAATGCGAAATATACCGCCCAGGTTCTGGATACTATGATCCCGAAATGGAAAGAAGAAGGCTACAGTTTTGCACGTATTGATGAATACCTTGGAAACTAAGGAGTAATTTTATGAGTATTTTTCGAAAGAAGAAAGACAATATAAAATTAACAACATTTGACGGGGATGTTCTTCTGGACGAAAGAAAAGACCGAAGAATCCTTCCTGATGTCCCTGATCCTTCCAGACAGCGTTCTGCTTTTGACAGACGAGGCGCCCAGGAAGCAGAGCAAGATATCGAAGCAGTTATGAAAAAGAGAAAATCAGGAATCCGATATCAGTCCTCATTCCCGGTTAATATCATCTATGAAGATGAACAGAAAAAGAAACATACCATTGTCAGCGAAAGCAGCGATATTTCCGAAACCGGAATTTTGGTACAGTTAAATGACCAGAGTAACTGGGAAGAAATAAAAAATGGAAAAAATCTCCGCCTCAGATTTACCATCCCTCCGGGAAGCATGCCTGAAGGCCATGAAATGAAAATAAGAACAGCAGCTTCCTTTATCCGTGAATTTGAACGGGACGGACACACATTTATCGGACTTGAATTTGCCGAGGACCTTGGAACTTACACAAAGCGTCACAAAGACAGATACCTGTATGTGTGCAGTATCTTGCTTCTGTTTATGATCAGCTTTATGGTTGTGCTGATGCGAGGAGAGAGCATTATTTATTATAAATACAATTTTGTCCTCTACACCTACAGTATCATTGCAGCATTATTCCTTCTCAGCAGATATGCATTCGGAGCACTTTACAAACCAGTAAAGATCAACCCGGATTTTAAACCAAGCGTGACGATTATCATTCCATGCTTCAACGAAGAAACCTGGATCAGCAGAACTATCATTTCCTGTATGAACCAGAACTATCCGGTAGACAAACTGGAAGTAATTGTCGTGGATGACTGTTCTTCAGACCGTTCTGTAGAGAAAATAAAAGAAACCATCGACAGGATCGCAGAAGCAGAAGACGAGAGAATGCACATTCGTGAGCGCTTATCATATATTGTGCAGGAAAAAAATGCAGGTAAGAGAGCTGCGCTTTGCAGAGGTGTAGACGTAGCAAAAGGTGATCTGGTAGTCTTTGTAGATTCCGACAGTTTTCTGGATCCTTACGCCATTGTCAATCTGGTTCAGCCGTTTCAGGATCCAAAGATGGGCGGCGTGGCAGGAAGAACAGACGTCGCCAACACCTACACAAACAGCCTGACCAAGATGCAGTCCGTGCGTTACTACATCGCATTCCGAGTTATGAAGGCATCAGAAGCACTCTTTGACACAGTAACCTGCCTTTCTGGCCCGCTGTCCTGCTATCGAAAAGAAATCGTCAAGAAACACGAAGAAGACTGGCTGAACCAGCACTTTCTGGGACATAAGGCAACCTTCGGTGACGACAGGGCAATGACAAACTTCGTGCTGAAAAAGTACAGAACTTTTTACCAGGATACTGCCATCTGCTCCACGATTGTGCCAAACAAACAGAAAGTCTTTCTGAAACAGCAGATGCGCTGGAAACGTTCCTGGCTGCGTGAATCCCTGATGGCAGGAGAATTTATGTGGCGGAAAGAACCTTTTGCGGCACTGAACTTTTACATAGGTCTGGTCGTGCCAATCCTTGCACCGGTGGTTGTAGTATATAACCTGTTTTATGTGCCTTTCACTCAGCACATATTTCCGACAACCTTCCTTGTGGGATTGTTACTGATGTCACTGATGATGAGCATTGCGCAGCTGTTTTTCAGGAAGAGCTCGACCTGGTATTTCGGCTTCCTGTTCTGTATTTATTATGAGGTTGTCCTTCTCTGGCAGATGCCGATCGCCTGGGTAACTTTCTGGAAATCCACATGGGGAACACGTATGACCCCGTCGGATGTGCTGGCAAAAGAGAAGAAGCGTAAGAAGAGAGGAAAGAACGCAGATGTATCGAATTGAAACCCGAAAGGATAAAATAAAAATAATCCGTGCTGTTCTGGAAGGGATTGTTTTGATTCTGGCAGTGGTGGCAATCGTAAAAGCGTTGACTACAGATACCGTTTACACTGCATATGATCCGGAGGATACAACAGTTGTAAGCGGCAAAGATGCAGGATTTATAGCTGTTTCCTACTTTGGCGTAGACAGGCAGGGAACAGATACGCTGATTTCTACTATCCAGCTCGATGAACAGTTAAAGACGCTCCATGACCTTGGTTATGTAACCATCAGTCAGGAAGATGTGATCAATTATTATGAAAAAGGAACCGCACTTCCGGACAAAGCTTTATTTCTCCTGTTTGAGGATGGCCGCAGGGATACAGCTCTTTTTGCAAGAAAGATCCTTGAAAAGTACAATTACAAAGCAACCATCCTCAGCTATGCAGATAAATTTGAAGAAAAAGATCCAAAGTTCCTGTCCACAAAAGACCTGAAAGAACTGGTAGACAGCGGATTCTGGGAACTTGGAACCAATGGCTACCGACTTTCTTATATCAACAGTTATGACCGTTACGATCGTTTCCTCGGTCAGATGATAAGTGATGAATTCGTAAGAGTCAACCAGTATCTGGGAAGAAACTATAACCATTATCTCATGGACTATATACGTGACGAAGACGGCACTCCGATAGAATCAAAAGATGCCATGGAAAGCAGGATCACGCAGGACTACCGCTACATGGAACAGATTTACAGCAGTGAATTTGGCTATGTACCAAAAGTATATTGCATTATGCATTCGAATACCGGCAGATTTGGAAATACTGAGAGTGTAAGCGAGGCCAATGCGGAGAACATCGAAGACCTCTTTTCCCTCAACTTTAACAGAGACGGCTTTGCTTTCAACACAAAGGACTCATCCATGTATGATCTGACAAGAATACAGCCTCAGGCATACTGGAGCACCAATCACCTTCTTATGCGAATCTGGGATGACCTTCCGGATGAGCAGAAAGAGAATATTGAATTCGTGACAGGTGAGGGAAAACGTGCAGAAGAAGCGGCAAAGGCATGGACATTAGAATCCGGCGCAGCAGAATTCAAGAAAGACAATATTATCCTCACCAGTCTTCCGGAAGGCGAGGGCATCCTCAATCTGAAAGACTCTGAGACAGAAGATGCAGAAATTTCTGCTGAACTTCAGGGAAATAAAATCGGTTCCCAGACCATTTATCTGAGAGCAGACGAGAAACATCAGACATATATTTCCGTAGCACTTCAGAATAATCATCTGGTAGTGGCAGAGAAGAATGGTGGATCAGTCGACACACTTTTTGAAAAAGACCTCCATGATCTTGTCGATGTCAAAGACAGAATATCTGTAGAAGAAGACAAGATAGATTCTCTTGCAGCAGAATTCAATATGCGTGGCAGATTTGCAGACAGTGCCGCAGACAGCCTGGTATTCTATCAGGCAGCAAAAGATGCCGAAAAACAGAAAACAAAATCTGTTGCAGAAGGTGCTGAGGAATATGTTCCGGATATCCAGATCAATGAATTGGGAGATACTGAAATAAAGATCACTCTCAAAGGCCAGGAACTTCATGTACTGATCAACGGAGAAGATATCACCGGAGCAGTCGAAGTCTCTGTACAGGGAAAAGGACTGATTAGTCTCGGCGCAAGCTGGGGCGGATGGGGATACAGCCAGAGAAATGTCGCAGATGATGTCTATGACGGTGTGTTTAAGAATCTCGCGATAAAGGAAAATGACCAGACTGTCTTTGACAACAGCCTTCACGGAGGCGAGAAACTGCTGGATACGGCAGGAACTGAGTTTAATAAGATTTTGAACTGGTTTATTGAGAATTTGTAATAAATAGAAACAGTATTGTGATTACATGAATCAGATCAACTGCTCAGGCAGATAATTTTATCCGTCTGAGCAGAAAATTAAGATATGATATGAGGAAAGAAATGAAATATCATAGTTTGAAAAAGACAGGAATCCTGACAGTGCTGGCAACAGTCTGCTTTTCACTTCCCGGGTGCGGCGGCACTGAAAAAAAGTCTGAGATTTCAGAAACAGTTTCAGATTTACATGATGACAGCGCAGAAAAAGAGATTAACAGTCTGGCAGAGGCATCGGATGAACTTACAGTCTGGAGTGCATACTGGGACTGCGAGGATGACATCGACACTTTGAAAACAGAAGCAGACAACTTTGATCAGATCAGTTTATTTGCCGCCTATTTCAAAGACGGAACAGTAACAATCCCGGATGCCACTGACCGTATGTTGAGAAAAATACGCCGCAGAGAAGAAACACAGAATAAGAAAGTATTTCTCTCTGTTGTCAATGATGTGGAAAAAAACGGCAAGACAGTCCAGAAGGACACAGAGATTCTGAAAGACCTTCTGGGAACGGAAGAAAAGGCAGAGGAACATGCAAAAGAGCTGACAGAACTAGCAGCAGAAAATGGATATGACGGAATAGAGATTGATTACGAAAAAATACGCTCAGACATGGATTTATGGAACGATTTTATCAGATTCGAAAATCTGCTGATCACCGAAGCAGACAAAAAAGATCTCGATGTCCGCATCATCCTTGAACCTTCAACACCTGTAGAAGAACTGGATTTCCCACAGGGAGCATCATATGCAGTCATGTGCTACAACCTCTATGGAAACGGAACCGACCCCGGACCAAAAGCAGATCTGGATTTCATAAAAGAAATGTACACGAAATTCAAAAATCTGCCAGACATTTCCTTCGCACTCTCCAACGGCGGATACGACTGGGAAAACGGTACACAGAAAGCAACACAAAAGAAAAGAGCCGAAATCGATCAACTCATCCAGCAAAATAAGGCAGAGCCGCAGCGAGATACAGACAGCGGCGCATTGTCCTTCGAATACGAAGAAAACCATACGAAACATATCATATGGTACGCAGATGAAGAAACCCTAAAACAATGGACAGAAGAACTGAATTCCGCATCTGGCGGGAAAGTAAAGGTCAGTCTCTGGAGAATATAAGAATAGGATGGCAGTGCTGCTGTTTACAATTTATGTGGACGGTGGCACTGTTTTTGTAAAGTAAACTGTACAAAAGTGCTTTATTGTTGTATAGTAATAAAAAATAATTCAAGCGCATATGTGGGAACATTTGATTGAAAACATGCGCGAAAATCAGATAGAAACGGAAGGAAAAAATTATGCAGAAAATATTAGTTGTTGTAGACATGCAGAACGATTTCATTGACGGAGCCCTCGGCACAAAAGAAGCCGTAGCGATTGTACCTAACGTAGAAGAAAAGATCAAAAACTTTGACGGAACCGTCCTCTTCACCAGAGACACCCACGAAACCTACTATCTCGACACTCAGGAAGGCAAGAAACTCCCGGTTCCACACTGCATCAGAGACACCGAAGGCTGGCAGATCCGAAGCGAATTAGACACTCTCAGAAAAACAGAACCAATCGACAAAGAAACCTTCGGCTCCACAGACCTCGCAGGAGAACTGGTAGCAATGAACGAAGAAGACGAGATTGAAAGCATCACATTCGTAGGCTTATGCACCGACATCTGCGTAATTTCCAACGCCCTCCTCGTCAAAGCCTCCCTCCCGGAAGTCCCGATCATCGTAGACGCCAAATGCTGCGCAGGCGTAACACCAGAAAGCCACGAGAATGCACTGAAGGCAATGGAAGTATGTCAGATTCAGATTGAGAGATAAAAGTTCAAATCAAATGCCAAACAAAATTCAAAGAAAGCAAGTTCCACTTACTGTTTATTGCTTTTTACAATCGAAACAGAGGACTTACTTGATTTGGGCAAAATATCATCTTTAAGATTTAGAAACGAGGAGTGACATTATAATGAAGACAATTACAAGAGACGAAGCATTTGCATTATTAAAGAAATACAACAAAGATCCATTTCACATTCAGCATGCCCTGACTGTAGAAGCAGTAATGAAATGGTACGCCAACGAACTTGGTTACGGAGAAGATGCAGAATACTGGGGAACCGTAGGACTCCTCCACGATATCGACTTCGAACTCTACCCAGAAGAACACTGCCTCAAAGCCCCGGAAATGCTCCGCGAAGCCGGCGTAGGCGAAGACGTGATCCACGCAGTTGTATCCCACGGCTACGGCATCACCATAGCCTGCGGCACAACCCTCAACGTAGCCCCGGAACACGAAATGGAAAAAGTCCTCTTTGCCGCCGACGAACTCACCGGTCTTATCTGGGCAGCAGCACTCATGAGACCATCCAAAAGCACCAAAGACATGGAACTCAAATCTCTCAAGAAAAAATACAAGAGCAAAGGCTTCGCCGCAGGCTGCTCCCGAGAAGTAATCGAACGCGGCGCCGAACAACTCGGCTGGGAACTGCAGAAACTGCTCACCATGACACTGCAGGCAATGGCAGACTGCGAGGATGAGATTAAGGCGGAGATGGACGCGGAAGCGTAAATATTAAAACTGAATAATAAAGTAACAAAAATTGCTTAGAAAGAAAGGGACATATCAGAGGTAGAAGGTATGTCTCTTTTTGTATTACAGTGAATTGAATATAATAGGTAATGTCGAATGAAAATTGTTGCCGTTTATGTCGAAAAATTGTATAATATGACGTAAAGTAGTTAGCTTTATCAGATGACTTAGGCAGTAAAGAATATAAAAGAGAAATAATGTCTGAAGAGACATTTGGAAATTGGGTAAAAATAATGAATAAGACTTTAAATTACTATAACGAAAATGCACAGTCCTTTGCGTCTGGAACTGTTTCCGTAGAGTTTACAGAAATGCAGGACAAATTTTTGCAAAAGCTTAATCCGGGAGCATATATACTCGATTTTGGTTGCGGCGCAGGAAGGGACACGAAATATTTTTTGGACCAAGGCTATCTGGTAGAGGCAATAGACGGTTCCGAACAGTTATGCCAGATTGCGAGTAAACATACTGGAATCAAAGTTAGACAGATGCTGTTTCAGGAACTGAAAGTGAATGAGAAATACGACGGCATATGGGCTTGTGCTTCCATTCTTCATTTACCGAAAAAAGAACTAAAAGAGGTTTTCAAGAAAATGCTCACAGCGTTGAAACCTGGTGGACGGATTTATACTTCTTTCAAATATGGAGAGTATGAGGGAGAGCGAAACGGACGATACTTTACAGATTTTACAATAGACACATTTGCGGATTTTGTACAGGAGATACACAATCTGCAAATAGAAGAACACTGGATCACAGGAGATGTCCGACCGGGAAGAGGTGAGGAAAAATGGCTGAATTTACTTCTGCAGAAAAAGTAAACATCGGGTATGAAAACGAATATTCCACAGATGCAATGACCGGCGGACCGGATAAAAGAAGACAGCTATATTATCAGCTGATCCAGAGTATGAAAAAAGCGGAAAGCGTTGATATCATTGTTTCTTTTCTTATGGAATCCGGAGTGAGAATGCTGCTGAAAGAACTGGAACATACTTTGAAACGTGGAGCCAAAATCCGAATCCTGACAGGAAACTACCTTGGAATTACACAGCCATCAGCACTATATCTGATCAAGAGAAAACTTGGTGACAGAGTTGATCTTAGATTTTATTGTGAAAAAGGACGTTCCTTTCATCCAAAGTCTTACATTTTCCATTATGCAGATCACAGTGAACTTTACATCGGCTCTTCCAATATTTCCAGAAGTGCGCTGACCTCAGGAATAGAATGGAATTATCGGTTCAGCAGTCAGAAAGACCCGGAAAACTACAAAGAGTTCTTTCGTACATTTGAAGATTTATTTGTGAATCATTCCATTATCATTGATGACAAAGAATTAAAACGTTACTCCCAGAACTGGCATCGTCCGGCGGTGGCAAAAGACCTTGACAGATATGACTTTACAGAGTCGGAAACAAATGATACGAAAATAAAACCTTTATATGAACCAAGAGGAGCACAGATCGAGGCATTGTGCGCATTGGAAGATACAAGAGCAGAAGGAGCACAGAAAGCACTCATTCAGGCTGCAACGGGCATCGGGAAAACATTTTTGGCTGCTTTTGATTCAAAAAAATATGAGAAAGTGTTGTTTGTTGCACATAGGGAAGAGATTCTGAAACAGGCAGCAGTTTCTTTTCAGAATGTAAGGAATTCCAAAGACTATGGATTTTTTATGGGAGCTGAGAAGTGCACAGATAAACCGCTTATATTTGCCTCGGTAGCAAGCCTTGGAAAACCGGAATATTTAAATGAAAAATATTTCGCTCCAGATTACTTCGATTACGTGGTGATTGATGAATTTCATCATGCAGTCAATGACCAGTACAGAAAAATTGTAGAATATTTCAAACCTCAATTTCTCCTCGGATTGACGGCAACACCTGAGAGAATGGATGGTAAAAATATATATGAGATTTGCGATTATAACGTACCGTATGAGATTTCATTAAAAGATGGCATCAATAAAGGAATGCTGGTTCCATTTCACT
>ERZ773200.1764-NODE-1764-length-17343-cov-11.080287_pt1 | contig 17343 bp, 13 predicted proteins | sample MGYA00581008_ERZ773200 | MGnify/ENA primary metagenome ERZ773200 (study PRJEB29015, sample SAMEA2737770) | human gut metagenome | biome: human gut; feature: human-associated habitat; material: faeces | place: China | collected 2012 ... | reverse complement strand
AAATTCAGTATACCACACTTTGCAAAAAATGTCAAACGACAGTTTCCGGCAAAAAAGTCCTTGACAAATGCGGCGTTCTGACGTATAATAGAGATAGAAAGAGCATACCAGTAGACGGTCTGCTCCCACTGCATGAAGTTAAAAAGATTTAACCGCCGCAAGTTTGGTCGCTTCTGGGCGGTTATTTCTTTTTCTTCTTGTGATCACGGTTGTCATGTTTTTTACACAATGAAACGATGAATGTTGCCAGAGAAATCAGAAACGTTCCGATTTCCAGCAAATCACGAAATGTAACAAAACTATCCACTGCAATCACCTCCCATCTGTTCCAATGAGCAGTGGGAGCAAAAATCAGAAAAAGACTTGACCGCCTACCGTTTCAGGTATGCCCTCAAAATTCAGTATACCACATCACGCGAAAAATGTCAAACAACAAATTACAATACCTATATATAAGTGGCAGCCGCCACTTCCCCAACCGGAAAGCACGTCTTTTGCACAAAATGAGGCGTGCTTTTTTGTGATTTCATACAAATATCCGTGTGGTTAGTTGACTTTTTCTGCTCCGCATGCTACAATAAAATAGAATATTTTTGTGGCAGGGAGGAACACATTCATGAAAAAGGAAATCAGAACTCGTGTAACTGCCGGCGTGCTGAGTGCCGTGATGCTCTGTGCAGCAGTTCCGGTAACAACAGCGTTCAGCGGCAGTTCTGCCGGCATTGTCAGTGCGGCAGAGGACGACGGCACCACAGAGATCTACAGCAGCGGCTTCGAGGACGGCGATGTTTCGGCATTCACCGGCAGAGGCGGCGTAGAAACCATTACCGCAACCGATTCGCAGGCATACAGCGGCTCTTACTCCATGTGCATCAGCGACAGAGCGAAAAACTGGAACGGCCCGCAGTTCCTGCTGGACGACAAGTGCGAAGCCGGCGTGCAGTACACCGTCAGTGCCGCAGCAAAGACTGAGTGGTACAACTCGATCAAGCTGAGCATGGAATACACCGATGCCAGCGGCGAACGCCATTACAGCAATTTGCAGGCACAGACCAGCAACGGCGACTGGGCAACATTCTCCAACGTGAAGTTCAGCTTCTCCGAGGACGTTTCCAAGGTATACCTGTACTTTGAGTGCAACGACAAAGCCACCATGTACATCGACGATTTCGAAGTACGCACGGCTCCGGTATACCCCATTCAGAAAGATATTCCGTCCCTCAAGGACGTATATGCCAACGATTTCAAGATCGGCACCGCAGTGACCACTGAAGAACTGGCTCCCCAGTCCACCAAGGATCTGATCGCCAAGCATTTCAACAGCATCACGCTGGGCAACGAGCTGAAACCGGAATCCATTCTGGACAAAGCCGCTACCCTCGCTTCCGGCAGCAACACCGATCCGGTCATCAATCTGGCAAGTGCCAGAACCATTCTGAATTACTGCCGTGACAACAACATTCCGGTTCGCGGACACGTGCTGGTATGGCACAGCCAGACACCGGACTGGTTCTTTAAGGAAGGCTTTCAGGACGACGGCGACTGGGTATCCAAGGACGTGATGCTCCAGCGTATGGAGAACTACATCAAAAACGTTTTCGCGGCTCTGGAAGAAGAATACCCGACGGTAGACTTCTACGCATGGGACGTGGTCAACGAAGCATGGCTGGACAACGGCGTTCCCCGCACCGGCGGCGGACAGTCCGAGAATGCCAACTATTCCGGCTGGGTCAAGGTATTCGGCGACAACTCCTTTATCGAACCGGCATTTGAGTATGCCAGAAAGTACGCTCCGGCAAACACCAAGCTGTACTACAACGACTTCAACGAGTACATGCCGCAGAAAACCGATGCGATCTGCAAAATGGCTCTGGAACTGAAAGAGAAGGGACTGATCGACGGTATCGGCATGCAGTCCCATCTGGACGTTGGATTCCCTAACGTTTCCACCTATAAGAAGGCTCTGGCAAAGTTTGCCGAAACCGGTCTGGACATTCAGGTCACCGAGTTGGACATCACCACCTCTGACACTTCGGAAGCCGGCTTCGAGAAGCAGGCAGAGATGTACAAGGGCATCATGGACGCATGCGTAGAGTATGCAGACAGCATTTCCGCAGTGGTATTCTGGGGCACCACCGATGACAAGAGCTGGAGAGCCGCAAAATCCCCGCTGCTGTTCAATGAGGACTACACCGCAAAGCCGTCGTTCTACGCCATCGTAGAGGGCAAGGATCCGGTAGTCACCACTACAAGCACCACAGAAACCACTGCGGAAACTACCACCACTACCACTACCACTGTCACCGAACCGGTCGGCAATGTCATTCGCGGCGATGTCAACGAGGACGGTATGCTGAACGGATTCGATCTGGCGATCATGCGGGATATGCTGTTCAAAGAAGTTGCACTTGTACCGTCGGAAACTGATCCGAATTTCCAGCGTGCTGACATGAACGCTGACGGCAGTTTCAACATTCAGGACGCTGTCACATTGATGAAGTTCCTGCTGGGTTAAGGAAACGCTGCATAAAGCCCATAAAATTACGACATTTCCCAATTTCATTTTTTAACTTCCATTATATGCAAAAACACGGCACTGCCCGCTTTGGGTGTGCCGTGTTTTTGCGTTGGTGGGGTTCTTCTGTGAAGTCTTTTGCTTGGTGTAAAAGGTTTACGAAAGCACCCCTCAGTCACCTGCGGTGCCAGCTCAGCACAAGGCACGCCCTACGGGTGCCCTAAAGGGGAGCCTATACACAAAAGGGAGCCTGAATGCAGGAAATAGCCTCCCCTTTAGGGGTGACTCCCCACGGGGTGGGGAGATGCCCGCAGGGCAGAGGGGACCGCTCAGTACGAGGGGAACCGCCGTTAGGCGGTGGAGGGGTTCTTCCGTAACATCTTCTCCCGCCGCACCTATTTTGATCGAACCACGGGCAACTATCACTTTTCTCCCATCGCCTGCCGTTCCCGTTCCAGTTCCTGTGCCAGCCGGTAGACGTTCCAGTTCTGATTGGTAGGGGTCAGCACCGCCTTGTGGGGAATGACGATGCCGGCGTTCCGGAGAGCAGCCAGCAGCTTGTCCATGTGGGAATTTTTCAGCCCGCACATCACCAGCAGCCCCGTTTCCGGCAGGGGCAACGCCGGTGTTTCCACTGCCGCCGCAGCAGGATAACCGGCAAGCTGCCCCAGACTGCGGGCATACTGTTCCGGCTGTACCAGCACCGTCCGCAGCCGCAGCCGACGTGCGACCTGCTCCACGCCGTCCGTGTCGGGAATTGCAATGAGTAATAATTTTTCCATAAGTGTGCTCCTTTGAGATCGGATTAGCCTTCCCTTGAAAAGGGTGGGGGAACGCCGTTAGGCGGTGGAGGGGTTCTCGTGAAGCCTCTTGCTTGATGTGCTAGGTTTCACAGTAAAATCCCTCAGTCAGCCTACGGCTGCCAGCTCTTACCGAGCCGTCCCCTTTGTCACTTCGTGACATTTCCCCATTCCATGGGGAATCACCCTTTTCAAGGGAGCCTAAAATAACTAGCCTCCCTTGAAAAGGGAGGGGGACCGCCGCAGGCGGTGGAGGGATTCTCTCGTAAATCGTTTTCACATCGTAACGACAGATCGCACCGTGTCCCCGCTGAAAAATAGCCTCCCCTTTAGGGGAGGGGAACCGCCGTTAGGCGGTGGAGGGGTTCTTTCGTGAAATCTTTTCCATTCCGTTTTAGATTTCACAGAAGCACCCCTCAGTCAAGCCTGCGGCTTGCCAGCTCAGCACAAGGCACGCCCTACGGGTGCCCTAAAGGGGAGCCTGTACACAAAGGGGAGCCTAAATAAAATCCCTCACACCCCAAACCACTTTCGCAGCTGTTCCGCCGTCACACTCTGCTGCGGGGCGAATGCCTCTGATGCCGCGTAGTGCAGCAGGCTCTTTGCCAGCCAACGCACTTCCGGACGAGTGGCGATCTCGGACAGGCGGCTGGTGCAGACCAGCAGACTACCGCTGCCCACTTTGGCTTCCCAGAGAATGCCCAGCTTGTGGTTGCGTTCGAAGTTGTCGATCATCTGTACAATGGGCGTGAATCCCGCCGGCGTGTCGTCCAGAATGGTGCAGTCCGCCGCAGTCACAATGTCATACCACTGGGGCGTGCTGTACTCCTGCGTGGGGAACAGTTCCAGTGCGGGGTGGTCGTCCTGAATGCAAAGCCCCATGGTTCCCACGGCAACCGGCTTTTTCATCCAGTTGCAGATGTCACGGAACATGGGATAGCACCAGAAATCCGTACAGTAAAAGCCCTGTATGCTCTCCGCCGTTTCCCTGGGGAAAAAGACCGTCTTTTTCCCTGCCGCCAGAGCTGCCAGTGCCGTTTCCAGCTGCTCCGTGACACACAGTTCCCCCTGATCTTCCAGTGCCGGCATGGCGATCGCCGGATAGAGCATCAGGTCATAGACGTTGCAGACATCGGTGTCTGCCAGCGACAGAATGAGGTGCACCCGTTCCGGCTGCTGCAACTCCTCCGGCATGCGGCAGAAGATGCTGCCGATCTCCGTCAGACCGGATTCCGCCTGTACCGAAAATCTCCCCTCACCCAGCTTGTCGCCGTTTTCCCGAATCAGCAGCCATTCCGCCGTGCCGGACTGGGGCAGCACTGTCCGCAGAGAAACCTTTGCCGCAAACATCTCGCCGGTAATCAGCACGTAGGACGGGAACTGTGCCAGCAGTACGCAGTCGGAGCAGAACATTCGCCATTCCTCCGGCGAGATCAGCCCCTTGTTGTCCAGAAATGCGTCCAGCATGCCCACCAGAGCCGTGCCCTGTCCGGAAAAGTCCTGCAAGTCCAGCAGCTGGAAGCCGGCAATATAGCGGGAACGCATGGCGGCTTCGATCTCCTCCTTGTAGCAGGCAGCCGCCAGTGCCCCGCTGCACCGGAAGAACCGGTTCGCCTGATGCAGCATGCCCCTGGCAGCAAGGCGTTCCCGAAAGACTTCGAAATTCCGTGCTTTCAAAGGCCCCGTGTACTTCTCGATCTCCCGAAAATCCGGATAGACCTCGTACTGTCCGATCTCGTGAGTGATAACCGGCTTGGTGGGGATCAGTCCGCCAGCGGTCTTGCTAACCTGCACTTTCTTCACGCCGGTGCCGTACTGGATCTCGATCTCCTCCGTGTCGCCGCTGTCCTCTCCGGCAGTCTGTCGGGGAAAGATCACGTCGTCATACTGGTGCATGGTGCTGGGGCGGTCGGTCTGGACGTGTCCCAGCGGAGCATCACACATGCCGAAAGAGCCGCGGAGCAGCCGTTCCTTGCTCAGCCGCACACCGACAAAATAGTCGTCTTCCGGCACCATCAGCGGGAAGTGCTGGAAGTTGTTGCAGCCCTGCGTGTACAGATGCCGGCTGTCCTTTTCCTTGTAGTGCCGCAGGATCTCCCCCAGCCGTTCCGGACTGCCCCACAGTTCGTTCCCCAGCGAGAACATCACAAACGAGGGGTGGTTGCCGAAGGTTTCCAGCATCTTGTCCCCCAGTGCAATGAGGTAGTTTTGTTCGGCTTCGTTATAGCCCTCCTCACCGGGAGCCGCAATGGTGCCCCAGAACGGCAGTTCCGGTTCCATGTAGATGCCCAGCAGATCTGCCGCAGTAAAGGCAGCGTCCGGCGGGCAGCAGGTGTGGAAGCGGTAGTGGTTGATGCCATAGCTTTTGGCGATGCCCAGCACCCGCAGCCACTCGTTCACATCTGTGGGAGCGTAGCCGGTTTTCGGGAAGATCAGTCCGTCGTGTTTGCCGCGGAGCATGGTAGGCTGTCCGTTGATCGTGAACTGGCTGCCGTCAGCACAGAACTCCCGCATGCCGAAGCTGACATAGCCGCAGTCCGCCTCGTCGATGTTGTAGACCAGATAATACATGGCAGGGTGATATTCGCTCCACGCATAGTACGCCTCGTCCAGCGGGATCGTCACCGAAGCCATGCCGTTTTCGTCCGCCGTCAGCTGTGCCTGAAACAGCGGAATGCTGTCCTCCTCGTCGTCCTCCATGACGCTGCCGGTGGCGGTAAAGCTTGCCGTCGATGCCCCGTGAAGCCGCATGGTGAGGGTGACATTTTTTTCCGCCGGATTCGGATACGCCTGCACATGGTCTGCATAGACATCCGGAAACACTTCCAGCGTCATCTGACCGGTGATGCCGTTCCAGTTGGACTGGGTGTCCGGCGAGGTGAGGTGTCCGCCCTTGGTGGGATAGCCGGTGTTCTCCACCAGCACCAGAATCTCCACCAGCGGCTTGGTCACATAGGCGGTGATGTCATAGACGTGGGGCGTGCACAAACTGTCACAGCTGCCCACCCGCCTGCCGTCGATCCAGAGGGTCGTCATGCGGGTGCGTTCCAGCGTCAGCTTCATGGGGCAGCAGCCGGTGTCAGGGTCGATCAGTTCCGGATCGATATAGATTTTTTTGCGGAACCACGCCTGTCCTTCAAAAGCGTAGGCATCGGTGAGAAAACCGGTTTCCCGTCTGGGATTTGGGGTGCCTTTTTTGGCGAGAGAGGTGGTATTGGGAAGTGAAATGGTATCGGAAAACGCCGTGGGAAAAGTGCCCTTTGCCATCTGTGCCATGGAAAAGTCCCACACGCCGCTGAGGTCATAACTTCGAAACATCGTGTTGTTCATTCCTTTCGCTGAATTGCCTTTTCGGTTAAATTTAGTGTACCATATTGCAGAATGTGTGTCAAGGAATAATTTGAAAATGTTTGGCTCAACAATCAAAACGCACAGACTGGAGAGCCGGTCTGTGCGTTTATGGAGATATGAAGTTGTCTGAATCGGTGGGATTATAGGACGGGTTGTGCTGTGTCCGCGGAATCCCTCCACCGCCTGACGGCGGTTCCCCTCCCTTTTCAAGGGAGGCTCTTTTACATTCAGGCTCCCTTGAAAAGGGTGATTCCCCATGGAATGGGGAAATGTCACGAAGTGACAAAGGGGACGGCTCGGTAAGAGCTGGCAAGCCGCAGGCTTGACTGAGGGATTCTTTCGTGAAACCTAATACATCAAGCAAAAGATGCCACAAGAAATCCCTCCACCGCCTGACGGCGGTCCCCCTCCCTTTTCAAGGGAGGCTTTTTACATTCAGGCTCCCTTGAAAAGGGAGCTGGCACCGCAGGCTGACTGAGGGGTGCTTCCGTGTAACCTCACACATTAAGCAAAAGATTCCACAGAAGAACCCCATCCCCTCACCACCCCACCATCATACCAAACCAGTTTTTCAAAACCAGCACAACTGAAAAAAATTCACAAAAAAGCACGCACAGACCCATTCGCCCATGCGTGCAGATATAGAAATTACCAAAGTCCGAAGAAATACCGGCAGGCATCTTCAAAATCTCCGTAGTACTCGTAGCTGTCGTAGGAAGAATCGAAGGTGCTGCCGCTGTCCAGCATGCCGCTGACCATGCCCACCATGGTAACCAGGATCATGATAACCGAGATCAGAATGCCGATAATGGAGCAGATCAGACCGCCGGTGGACAAGCCGGAGTTGCCGGTAGTGCCGTTGGGGTTGTTCTTGGCTTCCTTGCGGGACATGCAGGAAAAGACGATGCCCAGAATGCCGAACAGAACGCCGGAACCGGAGCAGGAAGACACAATAGAAACGATGCCGAGAATCAGTCCGGCGACCGCCTTGCCGTCGTTCTTCTTGGGCGGATTGTATTGGGGCGGATAGTAGCTGTTCTGGGAATAGCCCTGCTGTCCGTAGCCGTTCGTCTGTCCGTAGCCCTGCTGTCCGTAGCTGTTCGGCTGCCCGTAGCCCTGTTGTCCGTAGCTGTTCGGCTGCGGGTTGCTCTGCTGCCCGTATCCCGCCTGTCCGTAGGGCTGCTGGGAATAGGGTGTCTGGGGCGGTGTCTGCCCGTAGTTCTGCCCGCTGCCAGTGGGCGGATAGGTGCCGCCGGACTGGCTCGGTGCCTGCTGGGGAACCGCACCGCCGGACGGCATGGAATAGGGGTTCGTGTCACCGGTCACGCCGGCAGCGTCCGGTGTTTCCGGTGCCGGTGCGGCAGTGCTTTCCGCGGAATCTGCGGTGCTGTCCGGTGTACCGAAATCTTCCGGAACATCTGCCGTATCCGGTGCAAAGGAATCCGGTGCGTCCGGCACAGGCGGCTCTCCGCCGGAAAGCCGTGCCCCGCAGTTGGGACAGTATTGGGTGCCCTCCGGCACGATCTCGCCGCAGGTTTCACAAGTCAACATAGGGTTTACCTCCGTAATTGAATTTTTTACTCGTTTTAGATGTAGGAAAACAGCAGCCGAATCAGTACTGCCAAAGTCGCTATGGAGAGAAGCACCAGCAGCACGCCGATGCAAAGCCCGATGATCGAGCAGACCATGCCGCCGGTCGCCAGAGCCGTGCTGCCGCGGGGGTCACGGCTGCGGATTTCTCCGCGGGCAATGATGCCCAACGCCACGCCGGCAGCCCCCAGCGGAATGCTGTTGAAACAGAAGAAGCCTCCCACCGAATCGATCAGGAGCAGCAGGCAGGACAATATCGAACAGATGCCCAGCACCAGCGAAGTGACTGCCAGACAATTGCTGCTGTTTTTCCGGAGCGGCGGACAGGGCGGCAGATCTCCCGCCGGAAATGTCAGCGGCAGCCCACAGGCAGGACAGTAGGCCGTACCATTTTGCAAAGCCTGCCCGCATCTGGGACAGAAGAAATATTCGCCCACGTTCAAAGCCCCCTCCTCCAGTCAACAATAGTATAGCATATGTTGGATAATTTGTCAAATTTCTGTGGCGTTTCCGGTTGGAATTTTCTTTTATAACATCAGAAATATAAGCCTCCCTTTTGTTTAGGCTCCCCTTTAGGGCACCCGTAGGGCGTGCCTTGTGCTGAGCTGGCAGTGCGTAGCACTGACTGAGGGGTTACCCCTAAATCTATTACATCATGTAAAAGATTCCACAAGAAATCCCTCCACCGCCTAACGGCGGTTCCCCTCGTACTGAGCGGTCCCCTCTGCCCTGCGGGCATCTCCCCACCCCGTGGGGAGTCACCCTTTTCAAGGGAGGCTTATTTCAGGCTCCCTTGAAAAGGGAGCTGGCAAGCCGCAGGCTTGACTGAGGGATTATTACGTAAACCCTTTACACCAAGCAAAAGTGCCACAAAAGAACCCCTCCACCAGCTTCGCTGGTTTCCCTCCCTTGAAAAGGGCGGCTTTTTTTCTACACTCACCCGTTCTGCATTCTCGACTTTTTCAGCACCCGCACATCCTGTCCCACGAAGTGCAGGCAGGTGTAGGTGGTGTAAATGCGGGAAGTGATTCGCTCGTCGTAGAGGGCGGAAATTTCGTTGTGATTCAGGTTAGTGCTGATGATAGTGGGGAGATCCCGATTCATGCGGGTGTTGATGATGTTGTAAACGGTGGACTGGTAGAACTGCTTGTGGAACTCCGTGCCGAGGTCGTCCAGAATCAGCAGATCGCAGGACAGCAGCGTGTCCAGCGTGTCGTCATTGCTGCCGCCTCTGCCGAAGTGTTCCTTTTCCACCTGCCGCAGAAAGTTGATCGCCGAATCATAGAGAACATTGTATCCGTTTTGCAGCACCCGATTGGCAATGGCGAGAGAGAGGTGGGTTTTTCCACGGCCGGTCTTCCCGAACATCAGAATGCTGCTGGAGTGGTTGGTGAACTGGCGGGCGTATTCCTGACAGAAGAAGTAGACCTTTTCCATTGCCTGATAGCAGCTGCCGCCGTTTTCGGTCTGGAAGCCCCGATAATAGTTCAGGTCGAAATTCTCGAAGCTGCACTGCTCAAACTGAACGCTCTTGTTCAGTTCCCTGGCGGACAGCTTGGCGATCAGATCGGTCAGACAGGTACAGTATTTTTGCTGAAAATAACCGGTGTCATGGCATTTTTCGCAGGTGTAGTGGAGTTCCAGATAGTCCTCCGGATAGCCGTGTTCTTTCAGAAGCCGGCGAATCATCTCCTGAGCTTGTAAATTCTGCTGCCGCAGGGCTGCCACCCGTTCTTTCGTGTTTTCGCCCTTGACAATGATCTGCATCAGGTCGCGGCTGGTGCGGAACATCTGATAGTTGACCTCCGACACCTCCGGAATGCGGCTTTCAATTTCCATAATGCGTTCCCGATTCTGCTGTTCCGCAGCGAGCCGCCGCGAGTGAATCATGCCTAGTGCTTGTTCCAAATAGTTTCCCTGCATGGACAGTACCTCCTTATGAATTGGTATGTGTGGAAATGAGCCTCCGGAAAAGAGGCGGTGAGATGCGGGTGGAAAGAACCCCTCCACCAGCTTCGCTGGTTTCCCTTCCCTAAAGGGGCGGCTCTTTTACATTCAGGCTCCCCTTTAGGGCACCCGCAGGGCGTGCCTTGTGCTGAGCTGGCAAGCCGCAAGCTTGACTGAGGGGTTGCTACATCAATCTTTTTCACCAAGCAAAAGATTCCACAAAGAACCCCTCCACCAGCTCTGCTGGTCCCCCTCGTACTGAGCGGTCCCCTCTGCCCTGCGGGCATCTCCCCACCCCGTGGGGAGTCACCCCTAAAGGGGCGGCTCTTTTACATTCAGGCTCCCCTTTAGGGCACCCGTAGGGCGTGCCTTGTGCTGAGCTGTCACCGCAGGTGACTGAGGGGTTCTTCCGTAAAGCCTCACACATTAAGCAAAAAATTCCCCACAAAGAATCCCTCCACCGCCTAGCGGCGGTCCCCCTCCCTTTTCAAGGGAGGCTTTTATTAAAGAAACAACCTTTCATCAATTCCCCGCCGAAAACGTTTTTTGCAGCAGCACGTCGCGAATTTTCCACAGCTGTTCATTGTCGGCACGATCCCGCATGGTGACAAAATAGAGAGAGCCATACATAGGCATGGTGTCCACATAGATTCTCCCCAGCCGTTTTTCGTCCCGTTCCTGCTGAATGGTGGGTTCCAGCACAAAGGCGATTCCCAGCCCCTGCCGGAGCAGTTCTTTCAGCACAATAAAGGAGTCCACCTCAATGACTTCCCGAAAATCGTAGAGCGAAATGCCGCTGCGGCTCAGGTGCCGCTGTACCAGCGTCCGGATTCCGCAGCCGGTTTCCAGCACGATCAGGGGCTGTTTCAGCAGAGTGCTCCATGTACAGCCGTATAGTTCTTCCGAAAGTTCCGGACTGGCGGCGGCAATGATATTTTCCCGACACAGTTCCGTGGCTTCCACCAGCATATCGGGAATTTCGCCCTCCATGATGATCGCGTCCAGCATGCCGTTCTGCATGCCCCGCAGCAGCCGGCGGGTGTTGCTCACATGAAACTGTATCCGCGGTTCTGCATTGCGGTTGACATAGGTACAAAGCCGCGGCAGGGCAAAGGAAAATGTGGCAGACGGAGTCAGCCCGATGTCAAAGGAGATCGGTTCCTGCATCTGCTGGAGCCGTTTACGAATTTCCACATTCTGGGCACGCTGGAGAATCACCTTGTCCCGCAGATACTGCCCCGCCTCCGTCATTTCCACCTGTTTGCCGTCGTAGTGAAACAGCGGGCACTGGTAGAAGTGCTCCAGATACTTGATATGCTGGGTCACAGAGGGCTGTGTCAGGTGGAGAATCGCAGCCGTCTTGGTATAGCTTTTGGTTTCACACAGGGACAAAAACGTGTCCATTCGATAATCTAGCATAATGCTGCACCTCGCTGCAATGTGGATTGGAAAGCGGACGTGGGGTAATCTCGGCGGTTTTTCTGCGTAATCTGAAACATCATGTAAAAGATTTCACAAAAAATCCCTCCACCGCCTAACGGCGGTTCCCCTCCCTTTTCAAGGGAGGCTTTCACTTTAGGCTCCCTTGAAAAGGGAGCTGGCAGCCGCAGGCTGACTGAGGGATTATTACATAGACCTTTTACACCAATTAAAAGATTCCACAGAGAACCCCTCCACCGTCTGCGACAAACTCTCCCCTAAAGAGAAAGCACATTTTTAAAAAGGAGCGAAAATCAGAACTCCTCATACTCATGTTTTTTCGGGCGGTTCATGAGGTTGTTCAGTGCCTGCTGCGGCTCAGCACCGTCGAACAGGATATGGTACAGCTGTTCTGTAATGGGCATGGAAACGCCGTGCTGCTGTGCCAGTTCCCACGCGGCGTGGCAGCAGTAATAGCCCTCTACCGTGCCCACCTGCTTGACTGCATCTTCGGGAGAAGTTCCCTCTCCGATCAGAATTCCGGCACGGCGGTTGCGGCTGTGCATGCTGCAACAGGTGACGATCAGGTCACCGATACCGGACAGTCCGCCGAAGGTTTCCGCCCTGCCGCCCATTTTGACACCCAGATTGGTGATCTCGTGAATGCCCCGCGTCATCAGAGCCGCCTTGGTGTTGTCGCCGCAGTGCAACCCGTCGCAGATGCCTGCCGCCAGTGCAATGATATTCTTCAATGCCCCGCCGATCTCGCAGCCCACGGGATCCGTGTTGATGTAGATCCGCAGGGTGTGACTGGAGAACGTTTCCTGGATCTGCACCGCAGCGGCTTCATTTTTGGACGCAGCCACCACGGTGGTGGGCACACCTCTGCCCACTTCTTCGGCGTGGGACGGGCCAGTGATAACGCCCACCGCATTGTCGGGATATTCCGACTGAATGACCTGGCTCATGGTGAGAAACGTCTTTTCCTCCAGTCCCTTGCTGGCGTTGACCAGAATGACATTTTCGTCAAGATAGGGCTTCACACGCTGTGCCACGGAACGGATATACAAGGACGGCACCACAAAAACCACCATGTCGCTGTGTTCCATACAGACAGGGTCTGTGGTGAATCCGATGCCTTTCGGGATCTTTACCCCCGGAAGCTTGGTCTTGTGCTCTCCGTCCCGCAGAATTGCGTCTACGATCTGCTGGGAAATGTCCCAGACTGTAACGGTATGCCCGTTCTGAAATGCTGCAATGGCAAGGCTGACACCGAAGCCGCCTGCACCAAGAATCGTGATTTTTGCCATATGAACCTCCTTTACAATTTCGGGTTTTTGGGCGTGTGTTGGATTTTTTCGTAAATTTTACTGGTACACGGGACGATGTGGGCATCGCACCCTACTGAGGGATTATTACGTAAATCCTTTACACCAAGCAAAAGATTCCACAGAACCCCTCCACCGTCTGCGACGGTTCCCCTCGTACTGAGCGGTCCCCTCTGCCCTGCGGGCATCTCCCCACCCCGTGGGGAGTCACCCCTTTCAGGGGAGGCTTTTACATTCAGGCTCCCTCTTTCATTTTAGGCTCCCCTGAAAGGGCACCCGAAGGGCGTGCCTTGTGCTGAGCTGGCAAGCCGCAGGCTTGACTGAGGGGTACTTCCGTAAAACCTAGCACATCAAGCAAAAGATTCCACAAAGAATCCCTCCACCGTCTGCGACGGTCCCCCTCCCCTTTCAGGGGAGGCTTTTACATTCAGGCTCCCTCTTTCATTTTAGGCTCCCCTTTAGGGAAGCTGTCACCGCAGGTGACTGAGGGGTACTTCCGTGAAACCTAGCACATCAAGCAAAAGATTCCACAAGGAACCCCTACGCCTTTTTCGAATGGAACGAAAACTTGTTTTCATTGCCGGCTTTGAGCCGCTGGATATTGGTGCGGTGCATATAGATGACCCACGCCCCCATCAGTGCCGCCAGTCCGGTATTGAGCCAGAGGTACCACATGGGCAGGTCGCCCCGCTGCCAGAACTGGAACAAAAACGTCACCACCGGACAGCATGCCGCCGCGATGATCGAGCCAAGGGAAACGTACTTCGAGATCGCCAGCACCACAGCGAAAATGACGATCAGGCAGAGGAACACTTTCCAGTCAATGCCCAGAAAGACCGACACGCCCACCAGCACACCTTTTCCGCCTTTGAAGTGGTAATAGATCGGGAACACGTGTCCCAGAATTGCGAAAATACCGGCAATATAGCCGATGAAATGCACATCGTTCTGTGCCGTCAGCCCTGTGCCCAGCAGTTCGCAGATGCCCTTGGACAGCAGCACGGCAACAATGCCCTTTGCCAGATCGCCCACCAGCGTCAATGCGGCACAGCCCTTGCCGAAGCAGCGGAGCGTGTTGGTCAGACCGGCGTTATGGCTGCCGAACTCCCGAATATCCTGATGCTTCAGCAGCCGCACCACCAGAATGGAACTGTTGAAACTGCCCAGCAGATAGGACAGCACTGCAGAAATGAGTATTGCAAGAATCAGCATGATATTCTCTCCCGTTATTTTTCATCTCTCGCCCGTTCCCGCACCACAAACCGCACCGGCGTTCCGGTCAGTCCGAAGGTGGAACGGATCTGGTTCTCGATATACCGCTGATAGGAGAAGTGGAACAGATCTGCACGGTTGACAAAAATGACAAACGTCGGCGGCTTGGTGCTTGCCTGCGTCATATAATAGATCTTCAGGCGGCGGCCTTTATCCGAGGGCGGCTGCACCCGTGTGGTAGCATATGCCAACACATCGTTCAGCATGCCTGTGGAGATCCGCATAGCGTTCTGCTCGTAGACTTCTCGAATCTTTGCGAACAGCTTGGGCACACGCTGCCCCGTCTTTGCAGAAATGAACACGAACGGAGCGTAGGACATGAAGCTGAAATCCCGCTGCAATTTTTCCTCGAACTCCTTCATGGTGGTGTTGTCCTTTTCGATCAGATCCCACTTGTTGACCACGATAATGGAAGCCTTGCCCTGTTCGTGGGCATAGCCGGCAACCTTGGAATCCTGTTCCGTAAAGCCCTCTGTGGCATCGATCAGAATCAGGCACACGTCCGCACGGTCTACCGCCATATAGGCACGCAGCACGCTGTAGTGTTCGATTCGCTCGGTAACGCGGGCTTTTTTCCGGATACCGGCAGTGTCGATCAGCACGAACTTGCCGTCCTCGTTTTCCACAGTCGTATCCGTCGCATCACGGGTGGTGCCGGCAACATTGGACACGATCGCCCGTTCTTCGCCGGCGATACGGTTCACCAGCGAGGACTTGCCCACATTGGGCTTGCCGATAATTGCCACATGAATGGCATCTTCGTCGTCCTCCAGCTGATCCTCCGGCGGCAGCAGATCGTAAACAGCGTCCAGCATATCGCCGGTGCCGTGACCGTGTGCCGCGGAGATCGGAAACGGGTCGCCGATGCCCAGATTGTAGAACTCATACAGTTCCATCGGCGGTTCCCCGATAGAATCGCACTTGTTGACAGCCAGAACCACCGGCTTGCCGCTTTTCTGGAGCATGCTTGCCACGGCACTGTCATCAGCCGTCACGCCGCAGCGAACGTCAGTCACCAGCACGATCACGTCCGCCCGTTCGATCGCCAGTTCCGCCTGCCGCCGCATCTGCTTCAGAATCACGTCATCGGTCACCGTTTCGATACCGCCGGTATCCACCAGCATGAACGAACGGTTCCGCCATTCGCCCTTGGCATAGATCCGGTCGCGGGTCACGCCGGGGGTATCCTCGACGATCGACAACCGCTGTCCGATCAGCTTATTAAACAGCGTGGACTTTCCCACATTGGGTCGTCCCACCACCGCTACAACAGGTAATGCCATATGATTTTTCATCTCCTTGATTTTTTGATTCGTTCTATTTCCAGTCAGAAACGCTGCACTGTAGTATGCCTTCCATTAGCCTCCCCTAGCCTCCCCTTTAGGGGAGGGGGTGTATGTGGACGCGATCCCGCTGCATTTTCTGTCCCCTAGCCTCCCCTTTAGGGGAGGGGGACCGCCGCTAGGCGGTGGAGGGGTTCTTCTGTGAAATCTTTTGCTTGGTGTAAAAGATTCATGCAATAATCCCTCAGTCAGCCTACGGCTGCCAGCTCTTACCGAGCCGTCCCCTTTGTCACTTCGTGACATTTCCCCATTCCATGGGGAATCACCCTTTTCAAGGGAGCCTGCTAGGAAAAATCTTTTGCTTCATATAAAAGATTTATGGAAGTATCCCTCAGTCACCTACGGTGACAACTCCCCCGCTATCATGCCCCCAATCCGAGGACAGCATACAAAAAAGAGAGGCGACACAAGCCGCCTCTCCTCCTCGTACAAAACAAAATCGTCTTGTCAGTCAGCACTTATTCTGCATCGTCCATCTTCAGAACAGCAACGCCCTTGTAAAATCCGCAGTTCTTGCAGACCTTGTGCGGAGCTTTGAACGCACCGCAGTTGCTGCATGTGCTCATTGCAGGTGCATCGAGCTTCCAAACAGCAGAACGTCTTTTGTTACGTCTTGCCTTGGAGACCTTATTCTTCGGTACAGCCATGTTTTGGCACCTCCTTCTACTTTCGACAGTCGCAGGTGGTTTCGTTCAGATTGCACCCGCAAATATCGCACAGACCCTTGCAGTCCTCCCGACAAAGCATCTTTGTCGGCAGCATGAGCAAAAGGTCTGAGATTGCTGTCTCATTCATATCAATGCTGTCGTGTTGTGCGACGAGGTATGTATCATAGATGTCGCCTTCGCTCTGGAGGGACGGTACGACTGTGTGAGAAAAGTCATACGCATAGTCCCGCCGCAGTTCCGCCAGACAGCGGTCACAGACCGCATCTAAGGTACAGGAAACGGTATATTTCAGTGTCACGATACCGGCACGGTTCGAAAACTCGCCCTGTACAGACACCGGTGCGGCAAATGTATAGCCGCGTACCTCGGACAGTTCTTCCGGCGAGATCGTATAATCCACCGGCAGATGCATGCCCTCTATCTGAAAAATCTCCCGTAACTGTAGAATCATACCTGTTCCTTTCACGCATTGCATCATTTATTATAACAAATTTTCAGCTGCCTTGTCAAGTCCTTTTTCAAAAAATTCGAAAAAAGCAGCATTTTTCCCTGTTATCGGGAATCCAGACCTCTTAGTCTACGAACTTGGTCACAGAAGCCGGCAGTTCGGAAACGTCTGCGGAAACGGTGAAAGTCACAACGGAATCGTCGCCGGTCAGCTTGTCCAGCTTTTCCAGAGTACGTCCCAGTTCCTCGAAGTCCGCACCAGCGATCTTCAGGATACCGTCTACATAGATCTCCTTGATGTCATAGTTGCCAGCCAGCATGCCTGCTACGAAACCGTAGAATGCATCGAAGGTGTCGATCGCAAACTGTTCTGTATCGCACCATCTAACCTTGTAGCTGATGGAACGACGCAGTGTTTCGCCCTTTTCGATGCAAACCAGACAGCCGTTGGTGTTCTTGACTGCTGTGTTGATTCTATCGATAATGATCTTGGTCTTACCGCTTCCCTTTTTACCTGTAATCAGTCGAATCATGATGATAACTCCTTTCGCACCGGAATTCCGGTACTTGTTTATTCCTTCACAGCCGCGTCACCGGCTGTTGAATACATAAAGGCAATACCGCACAAAGAGCGTCTAGCGACTTTGCACGCCATCTGCTTGC